>ENA-OUQF01000169-OUQF01000169.1-human-gut-metagenome-genome-assembly--contig:-NODE-169-length-62572-cov-5.441576_pt1 | contig 62572 bp, 42 predicted proteins | sample MGYA00237947_ERZ548826 | MGnify/ENA primary metagenome ERZ548826 (study PRJEB26490, sample SAMN05194701) | human gut metagenome | biome: terrestrial biome; feature: human-associated habitat; material... | reverse complement strand
CGCAGATCGTCCAGCTCGCTCGGCATGGAGTCGATCTCGGTACGGATCATGGCGCAGGCTTCATCCACGAGGTCAATGGCTTTATCGGGGAGAAAACGGTCGGTGATATAGCGGTGCGAGAGTGTTGCCGCGGCGACAAGCGCGTTATCGTGAATGCGTACGCCGTGGAAGATCTCGTAACGGTCTTTCAGACCGCGCAGAATGGAGATCGTATCCTCGACCGTCGGTTCGTCGACCATGACCGGCTGGAATCGACGCTCGAGCGCCGCGTCCTTTTCGATGTATTTGCGGTATTCGTCCAGCGTTGTCGCACCGATACAATGAAGCTCGCCGCGCGCAAGCATCGGCTTTAACAGGTTGCCCGCGTCCATCGAGCCTTCGGTCTTGCCCGCGCCGACGATGGTGTGAAGTTCATCAATAAAGAGAAGAATCTTGCCCTCGGCTTTCTTGACTTCGTTCAAAACGGCTTTGAGACGCTCTTCGAATTCGCCGCGGTATTTTGCACCGGCGACCAGCGCGCCCATATCGAGAGAAAAAATCGTTTTGTCTTTTAATCCGTCGGGAACGTCGCCGCGCACGATACGTTGAGCAAGTCCCTCGGCAATGGCGGTCTTACCGACGCCGGGTTCACCGATCAGAACAGGGTTGTTTTTGCTTTTACGAGAGAGAATGCGGATAACGCTTCGAATTTCGGAATCACGTCCGATTACGGGATCCAACTTTTGCTCGCGCGCCCGCTCGACAAGATCGGTACCGTATTTTTGCAATACGTCGTAGGTATCTTCGGGATTGTCGCTCGTAACGGGGGAGGTCTTTACCTTGGCAAGCTCGTCGGTAAAGCTCTTCTGCGTGACGCCGTATTTGGAAAGAATACTCTTAACGGTGCTGTTCCCCTCGGACAGAAGACCGAGCATCAAATGCTCAACCGAAATGTATTCGTCCTTTAACTGTCCCGCGACCTTTTCGGCGTAACGCAAAACAGCCGATACTTCGTTCGAGGGATAAAGCTCGCCGTTTGTGCCCGTGACCTTCGGCAGCTTTTCGATCGCGGCGGATAACTCCCCGGTCATTGCACCGACAATGTCGGTATTGCCGTTCTTCTGACCGATGCGGTAAATCAGCGTTTCGCAAAGCCCGCCGTCCTGTGTCAAAAGGGCATAGAGAAGATGTTCGCAGGTAAGCGTTTGATTCTGTTTTTCATGCGCAAGATTCTGCGCGTCGTTGATGGTCTGTACTGTTTTTTGTGTGAATTTTTCTGCATTCATATAGAGCACTCCTTTCAAAAGGATCGACAATTATTTATAGGAGGATAGGACGTTTTTCAAGATCGGCGGCGTACATGTCGTAAAGAGTTCCGGAATCGGCACCGCCGACGCAGGCTTTGAGCATGCGGTCAATGAGACGGACGTAATCGGTGATGGCGCGTGAAATATCCTCGGCGGAAATCTCCGCGCTTTCGCCACGCCTTTTTGCGGGATAGGAAAGCGTTCGCAAAAAGCGCCCGTTTTCGAAGGAATAGGCGACATCGATGGGCAAAAGCTGTTCTTCAATGCGCCCAAGGCAGCGGAAGAAGCGCCCCAAAAGCTCCAAAAGCCCCTGTGACTGCGTTCGGAACGTCGCGCTGAGCGTGCCGATCGGCTCGCCGGGATGAAAGCTTCCGGCAAGTTCGACTTCATAACGCAGGGTGGGATGATACTTGTATTCGAGACTGGAACGCACCGCCACGCGCTGTGTGTTGGGAGCAAGCTGGGGAACCAGCTCGCGGGAGGCGGCAAGAAGCTGCTCTATGCCGCTGAATATATCGTTGATCTGCTGCTGCGGGGTCCGCATTTCGACCCGCTCGGCGAGGATCATGTTGACGAGATTGGAACGGTTGGTGCCCGTTTTGTGGGCAAGACGGTCGATCTCGCGCATGACATCCTCCGAGAGCATGAGACTGTATAACTTTTTCATGGAAGGCAGCCATCCTTTCCGGGTGTCCTACACCCTTATGTTTTTCTTATGCGTATATAATATCACAAAAAATATAATTTGTCAAGAGATTTATATAAAAAATTTTGCAAAATACGAAAAAATTGAAAATTGACACAAGGAATTCCCGTAAGCGAAAGGAAAACGGCTTTTCGAACGATAAATTCGCTCGAAAAAAGCTCTGTGCAGACAAAAAAGGAGAGCCGCGCTCTCCTTTTTTACCGATATTTTATTGATTGACAATAAAACCGATCTGTTTCGGTGAATGTCCCGTTTCCTCCCGAAAGGCACGTGAAAAAGAGGACGCGCTCTCATATCCGACAAGCCGCGCCGTTTCACTGACCGAATATCCCTTGTGCAGCAGAACCTGTGCCGCATCGCAGCGCACACGGGTAAGATCGGTTTTGAGGCTGATACCGAAGGCTTTTTTATACGCTCGCTGAATATAGCTTCGGTTCAGATGAAAATGCTCGGCAAGATAGTTGACCGACGGAATGGCGGCGTAGTTTTCGCGGATGAAATCAAAAAGCTTTTGCGCCGTCGAGCGCTTGATCCCGCCGAGACCCAAGATCCGTTCGACCGCATACGAAATCTCTTTTTTCGTCTCGCGCTGTGTGAGCAGAGACGGCTGTTCGAACAGCGCGGCGATCCGTTCGCCGAAATAGGCGTCGGCACCCGAGTCGACCGAAAAGGGCGGCGTGTTGCCGTCGTCCTCCCGCGCGGTGTAGTCAATCGCAAGGAAACGCGGCGAGGAAATGTCCGAATGCAGGAAAAATTCGTGCTTTTCGGGCAGCACAACGGGGGAGGAGGCGCTCAAAACAAAGCTTTTTCCGCCGACCGTAACGCGGGCGCTTCCCTCGCGGATAAGAAGCATACAGCGATGCCCCTGCGTGCGGTGAAGTCCTTGGTTTTCGAGATACCGAACCGAGGTTACGTGCAGAGAGCGCGCTCCTGCGGAAAGGCTGCCCGTTCCCGTTAATATGCCGTAGACCGAGGAAACCCCTTCGCCGTAAATCAACGCATGTCCGTCGGAAATCAGCATCGCTTTGTCGCGCTTCGCACCGCCGACCGTGATGCGCAGACGGGAAAACACCGTATCGCCCCGCAGATAATACCGTCGGTTCTGATCGAAAACAAGCTCCGCGTCATCGGTCGCACCTTCAAACAAGATGGTTTGCGAATAAGGGGGGAGGGACGGATAAACGACTTTCCCGTACAGCAAAATGCGTCCGCCGCAGGCGCGAAGACGCTCGACGGCTTCCGAAAGATCGTTCAGCGGATGCTCTTTGCTTCCGTTTCCGCCCGACGGCGCTTTCGGGTCGACATGAAGCTCCCGCCCGCTTTCTTCGGGAAGCAAGCGGACACAGCCCGTACGGTCGTCGTACCATTCATAGCCTTCGGGCGGAGCGGGCAGAAGCGCTGTCGAAAAATGCTCGGTATATCCGATGCGCCAAACACCCGCAGATAAATACAGGTTCGAACAGATCGAATACCGAACGGCCTTTTCGTCTTCGGATACGGCGTAGGCGCATTTTGCGCCCGCGACAAGAAAATGTCCCGCCTTGTCTCCGCAAAGAAGCTTTGCTCCGCCGTGCGGGGGAGAGATCAGAAAATACCGCCCGCCGCGCGGCGTGATTTTGCCGCGTGAATAATCGCTGACGAACTGCTCATACGTTCCGTTGTTAAAAAGAACGGTAAGTGCGCCCGCAAAATCGTCGATCTCACTTCCGATGTTGAGATACCAAAGAGCCCCGCTGTCGACCGTAATAAAGACGTTATAAAGGTGTGTCGTAAATTTCATTTCCATCGAGCTGCCCAGCCGAATCAGACGCACGGTCGCACCGTCGATGAAAAAGTATTTGTTTTCGTTTTCCTCGGTGCAGATGCCCGTATCGAGATAGTGATGGTATCCGTCGGTCATGGCAAGGACGCTTCGCCCGTCCGAAGGGTAGAAAGAAGACATTTTTATCACACTTTCCGCAGCTTTTTTACTGCCGATACTTGTATTCGACACAATTATACCCCCTCTTTTGACATTTGTCAAGAAAAAGTCACTTTAAGCATAATAGCAGTCACAAAATGGGATGGAATTTTTCGGAACATTCGTTATAATTGATAATGTAGGAATATAAAAAACCGAAAGGGGACACCAACATGAACAAAAACAAATTTTTGTCGCTTTTCCTGACCGTGTGTATGCTGATGAGCATGCTCTCAGTATTCCCGCTCAACGCCTTTGCGGACGGTGCGAGCATCACGCTCGACGCACCCGTAACGGCGGGCGACGCCAATGTGACCTTTAACGTTACGGGCTTTGTCTCGGGAAGCTGGGTCGCACTTTATCACGAGTCACGTAATATCGCGAGCGAACCCTCGAAGTACGACGATTATGTTGACGTAAAAAGCGGCACCATAACTTTCCCGTCGGGTCAGTCGGTGCGTCAGCGCTTCGATTTCTGGCCGGTCGGCGGAACCATATCGGAGGGCGGCTGGATCGCGGTTCTTTACAATTCGGGCTATGGTGAGCTTGCCCGCGTCGAATTTCAAGCAGCCGAAAACTCGAATCCTCCCGTCGTAGTGGAGAAAGCGTGGGCAAAGCCCGCAAAGACCTATTTCAAGGTCGGTGAGGGCGTTACCGTAAACTACGGCAACAGCGTCAATGCCAAGGACTGGCTTGCCGTTTATCCCGCAAGCGGTTCTTATGTCGACTGGACGTATACGCCCGATAAAGAAGGCTCGGTCACCTTTACGAAGGACTGGACCAAAACGCCGGGAACCTACACGGTCCGCTATTTCGAAAACGATAAGCAGAGCGTAAAGTTCTCCGAATTTACGGTCGTGATTACCCCTTCGACGATTTCCCTTGAAAAGAGTGATTTCGATATCGACGAGCCAATCACCGTTTATTACGAGGGCAGCAAGTATCCCAAGGACTGGGTCGCCATATACGATACGGCGGGCAGCTATCAGAACTGCTACCAGTATACGCCCGACGAGAACGGAAGCGTAACCTTCAAGGGCTGGGCTTGGCAGAAAAAGCGCGGCTCGTACATTGCGCGCTATTTGCAGAACGACGGCCACACGGTGCTGTGCGAAGTGCCCTTCACCGTCGGAAAAACGACCTTCTCGACCGAGAGGACTCGTTACGCCGCAGGAGAGGATATCACTTTCTCTTACAAAAACAGCGCCAACGACAAAGATTGGCTCGTCGTTTACAACGAAGAGGGACAGGATCTTAAGTCGTATGTCTATACGCCCGATACAAACGGAACCGCTACATTTTCGGGTGAAGCGTGGCAGAGCGTTCCGGGCTATTACACAGTCAAGTATCTTGAAAACAACGGATACGCGAACTGCTTCGGCGAGATCAAGATCCGTATCGTTGATCCCGCGCTTGTCGATTACGACGGCGCTTACTATGTAAAAGCGGGCGGCACGGGCAACGGCAGAACCGCCGAGAGCCCTGCAGGCTCGGTTACGAGCGTTTTGAAGCAGATCAATTCCGACGGCTACACGACGGGCGATTATGTCGCCGTGTTCGTCATTCCGTCCGACGATCAGTTTGCGCTTGAAGCGGGTACTGAGATTGAAGGCAATTCGCTCAACTGTGTCGAGCTTTTGTCGGACGTACATCATGACGCCAGAATCAAGTATACTACCTATGGGTACGACGATTCATTGAAGAATTATGCGGCTCTTGCGCTCAGCAATCAGATCGTTCCGGTTCATAATATCGGAATCTATGCGCAGGGCGACGAAGAATTTGAAAATATCGCGCTGATCGATACACGCTACAATTACCGCACCGATATCTATGCGCAGGGCTGGGATCTTTCCTTCAAGAATACTCCCCGTTATCGTGTAACGGGCGAAGCGTCTCCGCATACGCTCATTAAGAACGACAAGACGGCGCTTCAGGGAGGAACCAACCGCGGCGGCACCGGCACGTCGGGCAACGGCGGTCGTGTTTCGATCACCGGAAACGGCAGTGATTTCGACCTCTATTTCGGCGGTTATACGACGGCAAACGGTCATGTTGAGACCTTCTCGGACGGTATGACCTTTGAAGTGAACGATACCGCGGTTAACCGCGTATTCCTTGCCGACACGGGCTCGGGTCGCATGATGACCTACGGCAAAAACATAAATCTCGTTCTGAATAACGCGAGCGTAAACTCCTTCGGCGGTTCGCAGAAGGCAGTTGTCGGCGGCGCGATCCAGATCCTTCTCAACGGCACTTCTTCGCTGAATTCCTTTACGGCAAACGAGGTTGCTTACAATACAAACGACGAAAAGAATGTTCCCGTTTATATCATCACGTCGGACGCGGACGGTGCTCTTGACGTTACCGAAACAGCCGGTACATACATGGTGAAAAACGGCAAGTTTGCTTATGCGCAGTCCGAGGACAATCGCACCGTATATTACGGTGATGGAGAGATCGCTCTTCCCGCGGCGGGCACTTACACCGTGCATTTTGCCGACAGCCTTGACAACGTGAAAACAGAGGCACAAAAGCCCGCCAACATGGGCAAGCACCTTGTGTTCGACAGCTGGGTCGAAAGCGAAAGCGGCATTTTGATCGCAAGCTACCGATATGTCGATGAACCTGAATCGGTCGCTTCCTATTACGTCAAAGTGGACGGAACGGGCGACGGCAGAACCTTCGATACCCCTGCCGGAAGCGCCGCCGCCGTCACCGAGAGCATCAACGCCGACGGCTACAAAGCGGGCGATCTTGTAACAGTCTATGTCATCCCGTCGGTCGAACCTTCCATGACGGTCGGAACGACCTTTACGCTTGACGAATACAAGTTTGTCGAGATGAACCGCTCGGTCGGTCATACCGCAACCATCAAATTTACGACGTATAACTACAACAGCGAAACGCAGAATTACGCCGTAATGTCGCAGGCAAATCAGACGGGCAGCTCCAACATCAACATCAATATCTTTGCTCAGGGTCCGACGGTCTACGAAAACATCATCACACTCGACACATGGTATGTTACGCGCACCGACCTGAACGCGCAGGGACATGACCTTACCTTTAAGAATTCGCCCCGCCGCAGACTGACAAAGAACGGCGACGATACGCTGAGCGTCATCAAAAATGCCGCCACCGCACTTTATCACGGTGTAAACCGCAACGGTACCGGAAATCTCGGCGAAGGCGCACGTCTTACGATCTACGACGGAAGCGAATTTTCGACGGTTCCTTACGGCGGATATACTGTCGCTAACGGAAATGTTGAAGTCTACAAGAACAGCATGACCACCGAGGTGAACGGCACAACGCTTGCAAAGGTCGATCTGAACAATACGAGCGAAGGCCGCACCATGACCTATAAGCAGAACATCAATCTCGTTCTCAACGGCGCTACCGTAAACGATTTTGCCGCGACACGCACAGCAACGGTCGAAGGCGCGGTTCAGATCCTTCTCAATAAAGGCTCGGCACTGAAAGCCTTTACGGGCAAGGGAAGCGCGCTGGATGCAAACGGCGCGGCCGCCCCGCTTTATACGCTCGATTCCGCAAACGGTGAAGGCTCGCTCGATGTTTCGGACGAGGCGGGTCGCTACTATGTCTACGGCGGAAAGATCGCTTATACGCAGTCGGCGGACAACAAGTATATTTATTACGGCAACGAAACCATTTCCGTTCCTGCCGGAACTTATTCGGTGTATTATGCCGACTCCATGACGGAAATCATGGCAAAAGCTACCGTTCCCGCCCGCGAGGACGCATATCACGTCTTTGACAAGTGGGAGGATGACGGAAACGGCACCATGACGGCAGTCTTCAAGTATCAGCTTCCTTCTTACTATGTATCCGAAAGCGGAAGCGACGAAAACGACGGCCTTACGGCGGAAACCGCTTTTGCCACCACGACGAAAGCGATTGACGTGTTGAATGGAAACCGCGGCATTGTATATTGTGTCGGAAATGTGACCTTTACCGACAAAGCGCATGAGGAGACCGTTATTTACGCTTCGTATAACGGCGGTACGATTGCGGGTGTCGACAACAAAATCTCGCTTCTCGGCGATACCGAATTTAAAGCAGACTTTACCGCGGCGCAGAGCATTACGACCAACGGCTACGCTCTTACGCTCTCCGGCACGGTCGATGAATCTCAGAACAACTATGTCTATGCGGGTGCAAACGGCAAGGATCAAAAGATCAACCTGAACGGTAAGTTTGTATTCAAGATGGTCACCAGCGCGAACGGACAGAAGAGCGGCGACACGAACGTTGTGATCAACGGCGGTGTTCTCCGTCAGATGTCCACCGGTACGGGCGTTGACAAGGATACCTCTTATACGGTAGCCTCGGTTAATGTAACGGTTCTCTCGGGCGAATTTTGGTGCCTCAATCACACCGACAACGGACCGCACAGAGCGAGCGGCGCACTCCAGTTGGTGTTCAACAAAGGCAGCTACAATTTCGAAAAGAATATGCTGCTGGATAATTATCCAATCACAAACTGGCAGGACTTCACGCCCGGCGGAACCGACGGCTTCCCGAAGATTCAGTTTGAACTCGGAAAATGGATCATCCGCTCCGCCGACACGACGGGCAGCGCTCTTTCGGCAACGTCCGTTCCCGGAACGTTTGATATTATCGGCGAAAAGACGCCTTACACGATCTCGAGCACCGGTCTTGACATTTACTACGGCGTAAACGGCAAAGTTGCTCTTCCGACCGGTATCGTCGATGTCCTTTGGACAGACGATTTCAGCGCCGATAACATGCCCAAACCCACCCTTTCGGACGGATACGAATTTAAGGGCTGGGAGGATGACGGCAACGGTCATCTGACCGCGATCGTTACGAGCCCCGATTTCTTCTATGTCGATGAAACGGGCAACGACGCTAACAATGGCACGAAGGAAGCACCCTTTAAGACGATTGCGAAAGCTATCGAAAGCTTCGGCAGTGCAAACGGTACGGTTTACGTCGTATCGAGCGCAGCATACGATTCCGATGCGATCGCACAGTATACGGGTCATGTCACGATCTGCCCCGCAGACGGCACAGCCGTTTTGAGCGGTGCAAACATTACGCTCAAGGGCGGACTTACCCTTTCGGGTTTGACGCTTACCGATAACAGCACCTTCCGTCTCGCAGGCAACCGTCTTGAGCTTACCGGCATTGACGCAAACGAATGCGAACTCAACTTTATTCTGAACGGAAGCAATTCCGACAAGCTCGTTCTTCCCGCACTTTCGGGTGCGAAAGTCACCGTAACGGTCGGCGAGGGCGAAACCGCTCCCGCAAAGGCTACGATCGTATTGAACGGTACGGCAGTTGAGTCAATTGCAACGGTCGGCACGGCGTCCGATATTACGGTTCTCGGTGAAAAAGCTTCGATCGGTTCAATCGAAAATACCAATGCTTCTGTCTTTACCGTTGTTTTGAACGGTTCGACGCAGGAAACGGTCGAGGGGCTTTCCGCTTCCGATCGTCTGATCCTCTCAAATTCCGATCTCGGCAGAGTCGATCTTGCAAACGGCGAAAACAACTTTGCCATCGAAACTTCTTCGGGCAAGGTACCGGTTCTCGTTTCGAAGGACGGAAACGTTGTTTCCGCGCTCGGCGAATATATCCAACAGGCTTCGCCCGACACGTGGTATAAGACGAACGAGTATACCGACTACATTCACTACAGAAAGCCGCTTACCAACACCTATAAGAAGCTGACCGAGGATAAGAAACTTAACGTCGTTTACTTCGGCGGTTCGGTGACCAACGGTTACGGAAGCTCCAACGCCGAAAAGTATTCGTGGCGCGCACTCATCGGTCAGTGGCTGAAGGACAAATTCCCGAACGCAAGCGTTACCAATATTAACCGCGCTTCGGGCGAATCGGGTACTTATCTCGGAACGTACCGCTTGCAGCGCGACGTTATCGCAAAGAACCCCGACCTTCTGTTCCTTGAGTATTCCATCAACGATAAGTATTACGGCTCTTCTTACGCTAACGCAAAGCTTCAGGTCGAAACCATTGTGCGCGAAGTAAGAAAAGCGCTTCCCGATTGTGATATCGTCATGGTCCTGGTAACCGACAGGAATTGTGTCGAAGACAACCGTAAAGGAAAGCTTCACACGCAGGCGCAGGCACATGAGGATATAGCCGAAGCATACAACATTCCTTCGGTTCTCGTCGGCATGGCACTCGCTAATTCGCTTCCCGAAAATTGGGGCAGCGAATGGAGCAAATACGCGATCGACGGCGTTCATCTCAATGATGCCGGAAACAACGTATACTATCAGGTCATCCGCGAATACATGTACAACAGCCTCTTCTGCACCGAGCATGCGGGAAGACTTGCTCCCCGCGATGTTCTGCCTGCGGTTGTCAGCGAAAAGCTGTTTGACGGAAACCGCACGATCACCCAGCCGACAGCCGAGCTGATCGCAAAGTCCGAGGCACTCGGCGGAAGCGGATTTAGCTTTAACAGCGGTCTCGGCGGACTGTATGATTATTACGGCTATGCGCAGACCGCAAAATCCGACAGCATTTTTGCTTTCGAGTTTGACGGCACAGACGCGGCAATGTATACGAACTTCTATAATGAATCGTCGATTGCCGTATCGGTCGACGGCGGCGACTATGTCACCAAGACCTGTGCTTATCACAGCCCGACCAAGATCGTCGAAAACCTCGCATCGGGTCATCATATAATCCGTATGAAGCCGGTTTACGGTTCGGCTTCGAATGCCCCGAAAGAAATGAAGATTGTGGCGCTCTTTACGAGAGACGCCGCAGCGGCAACGGTAAAGGGTTCCAAGAGCACCTATTCGGGCAGCAATACCTATGCTGTTCGCGACCTTGCGGCCGGAACTTATCGCGTTGTTTACGACGCATCCAAGGTATCGGATCTTCCGATCCCCACGCCGAACGAAAGCTCGATCTTTGTCGGCTGGAACGGCGCGGAATTCGGTGATGCTATTACCGAAAATATGCACTTCTCGGCAAATTACGAAAACGCAAACGACTATTTCGATTTTGCCGGTGTTCAGATCCGTATTACAACGGGTGAAACACAGCAGGGCTTGCGCTTTGTCGTCGATAAGCAAAACAGCCTGGACGAAAAGATCAATGTTGCAAACTTCGGTATGGTCATCGTGCCTTCGAAGCTGCTCGGCGACAACAGAAAGTATACCGACTACGATCCCGCAAAGCCGAATTGCACCGAAAATCTTGTCGGCACGGATAAGCTCTTTATCGGTTCGACGCATGAAGCGGACGGAAACACTTACCGTTCCGCCGAAGTCGTTGCCGAAAAGATTTTCGCAGTTTACGATGCCGGTGTTCGTTACACCACGTGTGTAACGGGAATCGAATCGGCGGGCTATGATCGCTACTACACGTTGAAGCCCTTTGTGCGCTATACGGTAAACGGAGAGGAAATGATCGCATACGGCGATGCGTTCCGCTCGAATACGTATGAAGTTGCCAAAGCCGTGCTCGCCGACGAAACGGCAAGCGAGGAAGCAAAAGCAATGGCACAGGCGGTCGTAGATTCGATCGAAAAGAAGTAAACTCCCCTTTCTTATAAAAAGTGCGGCGGTGAAGGAAACTTCCCGCCGCATTTTTATTTTGTTCCTATTGAACTTTTTTTGAATCGGTGTTACAATAGAGAAAATTCCTTTGCATTTGTTCGGGGGGGAAAGGCACGTTGGATAAAAAACCGTTTTCGGTCGCGTGGAATCCGTGGCACGGCTGTACAAAAATCAGCGAAGGCTGTCGGTATTGTTATGTCTACCGTCAGGATGCCCGCTACGGTGCGGAGGAATCGAACCTTTGCCGAAAAACCGCCGCTTTTTCGCTTCCCGTTAAGAAAAAGCGCGGCGGAGAGTACAAGATCGAAAGCGGAAGTATTGTTTACACGTGCTTTACATCGGACTTTTTGCTTCCCGATGCCGATGAATGGCGTGAGGATTGCTGGCGCATGATGCGTGAGCGGCGCGATCTTTCGTTTATCTTTTTCACCAAGCGTATCGAGCGGCTGGAAAAATGTCTTCCGCCCGATTGGAACGACGGATACGAAAATGTGATCATCGGCTGTACGGCAGAAAACCAAAAACGTGCCGATGAACGCCTTCCGATCTTCCGTGCGCTCCCCATCGCTCATCGGCTGATCATTGTCGCACCGCTTCTGGAAAAGATCGATTTGTCGCCTTATCTCGACGAAAAGATCGAAGAGGTCTCGGCAGGCGGCGAATCGGGTGTATGCGCGCGCCCGCTGCATTACGAATGGGTCACGGAAATGCGGGAGCAATGCGTCGAAAAAAATATCCCGTTTTGCTTTCATCAAACGGGAGCGCATTTTGTAAAGGACGGGAAATTATATACAATTCCGCGTCGTTATCAGCATTCGCAGGCAAGGCGCGCGGGAATCGATTTTCGTATTCGCGACGACCGCCTGCCCGATACGGTGCAACTTACGGACGGAAAGAATATTAAAACAAACGAAACGGACGGCGGCGCACGGGAAAAACAAATGTCGGTGTTCGATTGATGCCGACTTTGAACAGATCGAAAAAATCCCCTCGGATCTTTCATCCGAGGGGATCGCTTTTTCATGTGTACGGAGTACGCACTTATACAGGTTTGTAACTGCCCTTTAAGGTGACAATGCGATTGTACGTTCCGGGATTTTTCGTGTCGGCACAGAAATAACCGGTGCGCACAAACTGGAAACGCGTCCCGGGCGCGACGTCTTTCATACAGCCCTCGAGCTTTGCGTTCGGGCAGACCTTCAGAGAATCGGGATTGAGATAATCGCGGAAGGTCTTGTCCTCCGCCATGTCTCCGGGATCTTCAATCGTAAAGAGATAATCGTAAAGATTGACCGATGCGTCGACGGCGGTCTCCTTGCTGACCCAATGGATCGTTCCTTTTACCTTGCGCCCGTCGGTCGGCATGCCGTTACCCGTTTCAAGGTCGGCGGTGCAGAGCAACTTTCTCACATTGCCGTTTTCGTCATACAGAATCTCGTTGCATTTCACAATATACGCGCCCATGAGGCGAACCTCGCAGTCGGGCTTAAGACGCTGATACTTAGGCGGCGGGTTGTCCGAAAAGTCCTCGCGTTCAATGTAAAGATGGCGCGTAAAGGCGACCTTTCGCGTGCCGTCCTCGGGATTTTCGGGATTGTTCGACACCTCAAAATATTCGGTTTTTCCTTTGTCGAAATTGGTGATCTCGATCTCGAGCGGATCGAGCACCGCCATACGGCGCTGAACCGTCGGACCCAGCTCTTCACGGATGCAATATTCCAAAAGTCCGATGTCGCAAAGCGAGAGGGAAGTGGAAATGCCCGAGCGTTTTACAAACTCAAAAATGGAAGAGGGGGTATAGCCGCGGCGGCGTAGGGCACAAAGGGTTGGCATACGCGGGTCGTCCCATCCGTCGACCAGCTTTTCCTCTACGAGCGCGCGCAGATAACGCTTGCTCATAACGGTGTGCGTAACGTTCATGCGGGCAAATTCGCGCTGCTTCGGCTTCTTTTCGACGCCGATATTGTCAATGACCCAATCGTAAAGAGGACGGTGATTTTTAAATTCGATCGAACAAAGGGAATAGGTGATTCCCTCGGTCGCGTCCTGGATCGGATGGGCAAAGTCATACAGCGGATAAATGCACCACTTGTTGCCCTGACGGTGATGCGATGTGTGGATAATGCGGTAGATGGCGGGATCGCGCATATTCATGTTGGGCGACGCCATGTCGATTTTGGCGCGAAGAGTGCGCGAGCCGTCGGGAAATTCACCCGCTTTCATGCGGCGGAAAAGGTCGAGATTTTCTTCGACCGAACGGTCGCGATACGGACTGTTCTTGCCGGGCTCGGTCAGAGTGCCGCGGTATTCGCGCATTTCGTCGGGCGAAAGATCGCAGACATAAGCCTTTCCTTCCCGAATCAGCTTTTCGGCGTAATCATAGCAAATGTCAAAATAATCCGAACCGTAAAAAATACCGCCCGTAGGCTCCGCACCGAGCCAGCGAAGGTCTTCCTCGATCGACTGTACATATTCGTCGTCTTCTTTTACGGGGTTGGTGTCGTCAAAACGGAGATTGAAAAGTCCGCCGTACTTTTTTGCGGTCATGGAGTTGATCCAGATCGCCTTGGCGCTTCCGATGTGCAGATATCCGTTCGGCTCGGGAGGAAAACGGGTGTGAACCGTGTCGATCTTGCCTTCCCGCAGATCGGCATCAATTTCGTCGTGTATGAAATTGGAGCCGATAAATTCTTCGTTTGCCATAATTATTTCTCCTTCTTCGTTTATTTCGAATCTGTTACAGGGCGTAAAAGGGTTTTCCGTTCTCGGTATTTTCCCGCACGATCACGCGCGAAAAACCGAAAACATCCAAAACCTTACCGCCGTTTTCGGTCGTAAAGTCGTTTCTTTCAATGCGGATGGTTCCGTGAATGTCGGGGGTATCCTTTCCCTTGAAGCCCGAAACGCCCGTTATGATGCAAGCGGCGCGGCACGGACCGAAGCGGTTTTCTCGAATGCAAAGCTCGCTCATGCGCCCCGATTCAAGCCAGTAGCCGGCAAGATCAAATGCCATGACCGCACAGCCGCAATCGTGAAAATTATTCTTTTCCACGAGCGTTTTTCCCGCTCCCGAGAGCCGCACGTGCGGAAAGTTATACCAATGATTGTTCCGTATCGTGACCTCGGGCATGCGCTTCGGATTTTCGATCAGCATGCCTTGGCGGATCGGGAAATTCGGCTGCTCTTTAAAACTCAGGTGCAAATGAAGCGCTTCGTGATCGGTAAAGGAAATGTCGGAAAGAGTTGCGTGACCGACGATGGCGAGCGTGTCGGGATCGATAAAGTCCAGAACGTCGCCGGGACGACAATAAAAGGCGTGATCATGATCCTTGTGCCCGTATCGCGCCGCAGCTTCGCGTCCGTCTGCACGCTCGGCGATCATGTAATTTCCGTGAATGTTGCAGGCATCGTCCAGCGAAGAACACAGCGTCGAATTTTCGATTGTGAGACTGCCGTCGCACTGGATGAAGTGAAATACATCGGCGGTGAGACTTACGGGCTCTCCGTCGTTCGGCTCGGCATGAAAACCGTCGACCGTGATATTGCGGCACATTTGCGCGACAATGCCCATTCCGCCGCCGCGCCGAACCGTGACATCGCGAATTGTGGTATCTTCGGAATCCTCGAGAAAGAAAACATCCCGTTCGCGCCGTTCCTCGAGATTTACGGCAATTTTTTCGCCCTCGGTATAATCGCACCGTACACTGCCGGGTGTGTTTCGATAGGTGAAACGCACTCCGTCTTCAATTTCACGTGCGTCGGTGTCAAAAAACGGCGCGGCAAGGTTTTTCTTTGATTCGCTGCAATCGCCCGCGTAAAGATAGCGTACCCACAAAGTGGAAAGCTGGTGCAGAGACAGCTTGCGGTCGTGTGTTGCGACCGCACGATGTTCAAGATCGAAGATCAGATGACCGTTTTCTGTGTGAAAAGGGGAGCTTTCGCGATCGATTTTGAAGGTAAAACCGCTTTCGTCAATGTCGCATACCGTCGCAAGGACGAACGACGGAAAACGGGTCGTTACCGTCATGTTTTTCACGGTCACGCCGCGCGAATTGCGGATGACAAAAGGAAAAGCAAGGTCGTGAAAAACAAAAGTGGAACCGCCGCCGTCGATTGTAAGATCGTGGCAGTCGATGATGGGAAACACGATGCTTTTTTTGCCGGTCGAATTGTTGCTCGGAGCAAGAAAACGCGATTCGGTTCCTTCCTCGTAAAAATGATATTCTCCCGGTTCAAAAATCAGCGTGCCGCCGTCTTTTAACTGGGACAGTGCGCGGATGACAAGAGGCGTTGCGTTTGCGTCTCCGCATTTTCGAATTAACATGGTGTTTATTCCTCCGACGCTTTTTCGATTTGTGCTTCAATCACATTGCGAAAGAAGACGCTGCTTTACGCGATCCTCGCCGAGAAGCGTGCAGATGGAGTAAAGATCGGGCGAATTGCTTCTTCCCGTGACCGCAACGCGCAAAACCGTCGAAACATCGGTGATCGAACCTTTGAAAGCGGAAGGATCGGCTTTATATGCTTTCATATCCGAGGCAAAGCCGAACTTTTCGGAAAGAACCTTTACCGTATCAAACCACGCACTGTTGTCGGCTTCTTCCTTGTACAGCTCGGCATAGGCGCGGAGAATCGCACGGCGGTCTTCCGCGGAAACACTCTCGGGATATTCGTTTTCGTTCACCGTAAAGGTATCGTCGAAGAAATACGAGATAAAATCCTTTGCCTCCGACCACGAAGCAAAGTCCTTGCGCGGCTTTTTGCCGCCGCGTCCGATGGCAAAGATCGCCGTCGTGTAGGCAGAATCCTTCGAAACGCGGGCGTAAAAATCGGGATCGTATTCCTTTGCCCATTCGCAGACGCCCTCATACACCTCTTCGGCGCTCATGCGGGCGATAACGTTTTTGGCAATGTCGTTGAATTTGGCAAGGTCGAAAAGTGCGCCCGACGCACTCATTTTGCCGGTCGAAAAAGGAAATTCGCGATAGCTCTTGTCGGGATTGGCGCTGCGCCACTGCTCGTAATTCGAATTCAAAAGCGTCATGAGATATTCGATAACGGCAGAACGCGGATAACCGGCGGTGTAATAAAACTCAAGCGAGCATTCGGGGTCCTTGCGCTTGGACATTTTGCGCTTTGTGCCCAATTCTTCGTCAAATTTCAAAACCTGTGAGGTGTGGGCAAAGCGCGGACGTCGAAAACCGCATGCATTCCAAAGCTCAATGTGCCACGGAAGAGTGGACAGCCATTCCTCGCCGCGGATGACGTCGGTCGTGCGCATGAAATGGTCGTCGACCACGTGCGCAAGGTGATACGTCGGAATTCCGTCGGATTTCAAAAGGACGAAATCCTGATCGTTTTCGGGAACCTCGAGATTGCCCTTGATCGAATCCTTAAACGGCGTTTTTTTGCTCGGATCACCGAAGGAACGAAAACGCAGAACAAACTTTTCGCCCGCACGAATATGGGCGATGGCGTCTTCGATCGGCATGTCGCGATGGATCGCATACTTTCCGTAATAACCGAAGTTTTCTTTTGCCGCCTCCTGCTTTTTGTGCGCATTTTCGAGATCCTCCTCGGTGCAGAAGCACGGATAGGCTCTTCCCTCCAAAAGAAGCTTGCGCGCCACGATGTGATAAATCTTCGCACGGCTGCGCTGACGGTACGGACCGTAATCGCCCTTGTCGCCGTCGGCGGTCGCTCCCTCGTCAAAGCCGAGTCCGAAGCCGCCGAGGTATTTTAAGATCTTCTCCACCGCGCCGGGGACTTCACGCTTGTCGTCGGTGTCCTCGATGCGCAGCATAAATACGCCGTTTCCGCCCGCGTGCGCAACGCGCTCGTCGGCAAGGGCGCCGTAGAGGTTTCCGAGGTGCATCGAACCGGTCGGGCTGGGCGCCATGCGCGTTACCTTCGCTCCTTCGGGAAGCGCGCGGGGCGGGAAGCGCTGTTCCAGCGCTTCCACGGTGTCCTCATCGGTGAGATCGGGGAAAATAAGAGAGGCAAGCTCGTATAATTTTTCGTTTTCCATTAGAGAAGATCCCTTTCGTTTATTTATGTATTTCAGATAAGGTAGGCCATTTCCAGCATGACCTCATCCTCGCGGATATCGTCGTTTGAGTAGAAGAAAAGGTTGGTGCCGGCAAAACGAAAACCGCATTTCCGATAAAAATCAATGGCGGGCACATTGCACGACTGTGTCTCGAGTACGACACAGCGCAGATTTCGCTCGGCGGCAAGCGCCTTTGCACGCTCGATCAGCGCCGTTCCGAAGCCGCGCCCGCGGTATTGTTCGTCGATCAAAAGGTTGCAGATGCGAAGCCGCGCGTTCCAATCTTCAACCCAAACCTCAAGATAACCGACGATTTTTTCACCTTTGCGTTCCGAAATGCCGAAGGCTTCGGAATCCTTCCAGTCGGAGCACATCGCGTCATAGGACTCGTGATGATAGGGGATAGGCAGAGCCTCGCGCCGAAAAGCGACCGAAAAAACGTCTTTTTCGTCGACGAGAAACGGGACATAGTGCTCTTTTGCGGTGTAGGTGTAGCGCAGTTCGAAATATTCGTATTCCGAACGGGAAAGCGGGGTTATGTGCATAAGACCGACCTTTTCTTACAAACGGATATTTTACAGTACAGTATAGCATATTATTTCGTTCTTTGCAACATTTTTAAAGAAAATTCTCATAAATTGGCGCAATGGATTCGTTCTTTTCTTTCCGAACGAAAGAGAAGGGCGCGGCATATACTGACGGTAAGGATGTGAAAACGAAAGAACAAGTTTCACCGAAAGGAAGATGCCGGCATGATGTACAGCATATTGGTCATGAGCTCCGTTACCTATGCCTTGAAAGCGCAAGGACTTTTGGCACGGAACGGAATCGGGACCCGCCTTGAAAAACTGAATAAAAACCGATCGCTGCGCGGATGCGGATACGGACTGCGGATTGAAAAGACAAAAGTGCGCGCGGCGGAAAATATCCTTGCGGAAGAGAACATCCGAATCGTTGAAATCATCGATTACTGAGCGGCGGGAGACAGACGATGGAGAGACTGATATATCTGGATCATGCCGCAACAAGCTATCCGAAGCCGCAAAGCGTTTCGCGCGCGATGGAGGACGCTCTGCGCACCAAGGGCGGAAACCCCGGGCGCAGCGGGCATACTTTATCCCTGCGCGCGGCGCGCGCCGTGTATGAATGCCGCGAAAAAGTCTGTTCGCTTTTTCATTTTGATAAGCCCGAAAATGTCATTTTTACGCAGAATACCACCTATGCGCTCAATATGGCGATAAAAGGCGTTGTGCGATCGGGGGATCATGTCGTGACAAGCAATCTTGAGCACAATTCGGTTCTTCGCCCGCTGTATACCCTTTCGAGGACGCGCGGTGTTACCTACAGCCTGTTTGACGCGACCGATGACGACGACGAGCAGACGGTCTATTGCTTCAAGCGCGCACTGCGCGACAATACCCGCGTCGCGGTGGTGACGGCGGCATCGAATGTTTGCGGAAAGCTCCTTCCGATCCGCGCCATCGGCGCGGTCTGCCGCGCAAAGGGGATCACGCTGATCGTCGACTGCGCCCAGGCAGGCGGAATTGTTCCGCTGGACGCGTCGGTCTTAAACGCCGATTTTCTGTGCTTTGCGGGACATAAGGGATTATACGGACCGCAGGGAACGGGAATTCTCCTCTGCTGCGGCGACCGTGTGCCCGAGCCGCTTGCCGAGGGCGGAAACGGCGTGCAGTCCGAAAGCCGCGAAATGGGCGAGGCGCTGCCCGAACGTTTGGAGGCGGGAACCGTCAATACGCCCGGGATCTGCGGGCTCTCGGCGGGCATTGACTTTGTGAAAAGCGTCGGAACGGAGGAAATCTTCGGAAGAAGTCTGCACATGACGCGATATTTGACCGACCGCCTTTTCGAGATCGACGGCGTTACGGTATACGGAGATTACGGAGTGAAGGCGCCGGTCGTCCTTATGAATAAGAAAGGATTTTCGCCGAATCGCCTGTCCTCGCTGCTTTCGGATCACGGAATCTGTACGCGCGGCGGTCTGCATTGTGCCCCCACGGCGCACGAAGTGCTCGGGAGCGGAAAGGAAGGCGGACTTCGCGTCTCGCTCGGACACGGAAACACAAAAGGGGAATTGGACCGCTTTTTGTCGGTTTTGTCCAAACTTCACGACGAAAAGGATGAATAAATCGAAAAGGAAAAGATCCGTCGGGAATGCTTCCGACGGATCTTTTTTTACGCTGCTTCTTTTCTCCTTATACATCGTTCTATACCGTTTACTCACCCTTTTGCCCGCCCGCATGAAGCGAAAAAAACTGTATTTTGTTAAGAATGAACAAAAAAGGGGAGGAGGGACACAAAATACGGACATGGATTGAAAAATGAACGAAATGTAAAAAGTCGAGATTCTCTTGTGTAAATAGACAATTTTTGCCGGAAATGCGGTTTACAAATTGGATTCTTTGTGCTATAGTAATAGTAGTCTGATACCTGCGGTGGTTTGCTTGCGCACCATGGTGTCAAACAAAATTTAAAAAGGAAAGAGGAGTTTTATGAAAAACAGAATCCTGAGTATCGTTCTTGCGGTACTGACCGTGATGTCTGTCATCCCCTTCACGTTCCTGTCGGCAGCTGCCGACGGAGCTCCGATGCCGGACACCACTTACGGTTTTTACTACGGTAAAAACGGCGCCAAGGGTACGAGCGGTGCCGAAGCGATCTGGGTCAATGCGGACAGCCAATCCTACGGCCTTGTCGGTCTTGACGTCAAGAGCGGCGTGGAATTTGACGGTCACGAGAATCTGAAGTCCATCAAGATCGGAACCGATCTTAAGGACGGCAGAATCTATTACACCGGCAAAGACGGAACGGTGGTTACATCCGAGAATTTCGGCGTGAATTTCTGTATGTACAACAATCCCGAGCATTACCGGGATGAGTACGGAAGAATTCCGTTATACGGCGAGCAGATGTATGTATCCGTTCAGTACTACTACGACACCACCGGCCGCGATGAGACCGACGAAATCGGTGTGGATCTCACCGGTAAGAAAATGAAGTGGCTGCAGTGGGGTGCCGGCGTCGGAACAGACGGCGCGATCTCCAATAAATTGAGTCTCGCTGCCGAATCCGAGCCGATCGTTGCCAACGAGTGGACTACCGCCGTGTTCAATCTCGGCGCGGTTCCTTCGGAATATGTCGGCGGCCGCATGGGTCAGAACAAGATCTACTATCAGGGCGACGGCAACTATCAGATGAAAAAGGGCGATGTAATGTACATCGGCGATACGATCATCTGGAGCAAGGATCCTACCGTCGCGTCGAACTATCCGACCGATACGGCGACCGTAAAGCTGTATGCGAATTCGCTTGACTACAGTCAGGGCATCGTTATGGAAACGGCTGCGCCTACATACCTTACGTCTTATGCGCTTCCCGAATTCCCCGCCGGATCGCTTCCCGAAAACGGAACCTTCCTCGGCTGGATCGATGCGAATGACACAAATCGGCTCTATCAGCCCGGCGATGAGATCTTTATCAACCGCAGAAAGGTAGAAGACTTTTACGCCAAGGTTAAGGCGCCCGTAGAGGTTCCGTTTGTTGTCGGCGAGAGTACGCAGAATGAAACATGGTATTCCTACACGACCGTGACCCTTCCCGCAGCGCCCGCAGCGCCCGAGGGACAGATCTTTATCGGTTGGAGAAACGATTACGACAACGAGCTTTATGCAGCCGGTGCGTCGTATGATTTCGGTGAGATCACCGGTTTCATGGCCGAGTTCGGCACTCCGAACGAGATCACCTTTACCTACGGCGAAACCTCCTTTGTTGAAAAGTGGGCTCCCGATACGACCGTAACGCTTCCCGCAGCGCCCGTTTACGATCCCGAAGACGGTACGTTTTTCATGGGCTGGAAGTGCTCGGCGGACGATAAGGTCTATGCCGCAGGCAGCGCTTATGAATACGACGGCAGCGCCGTTTCCTTTGCGGCATATTACGCAGAGCGTCCTACCGTATATTACAGCAAGACTGCGATCGATGGTGTCGATTCTTCGATCACCTTCGATACGCTCGCAAAAGCCGACGCCTATATTGCAAGCATGGGCGGAATCGGCACGATTGTCGTAAACGGCACGCTGTTCTTCGAAAATCAGACGGATTTTGCTTCCTCCGAGCTCACGATTTCGGGTTACGATTCGTCGGCTAAAGTTTCCTTTACCACTTCGGCTAAGCTCAGAGGCAACGATATGACCCTTGTCTTCAAGAATGTCATCATCACCGTTACCGAGCGCAACTGGGATGAAGCGTTTGTCGGCTTCGGCGGTATTGATGTGACCTTCGACGAGTCCTGCGGATTTGAACAGGGCACGCTTACCGGAAAAGGTAAGTTGAATATCTACTTCGGTACGAGCGGTGACAACACGCTGAAGGACCAGAAGATTACTTTCAACAGCTCTAAAATGAATGTCGCGCAGATCGCACCGCTTTCCGGTTGGAGTACGGCCGGTGGCATGACGCTTAATCAGAACACTACCTACGTTGTCAATGCGGGAAGCTTCACCGATTTCCGTGCGCTTAACCGCAACGGTTCCGACATAGGTAAGGCTTCTACGATCAACGGTGATACCACCATCATCGTAAACGGCGGTCAGATCAAATCTCTCGGTCTTGGCAACTTTACCACCAATACCAGCGGTACGGTAACGTATATCATAAACGGCGGTACCATCAATAAGTTTGTATCCGGAGCTTTTAGTGACAACGCACCCAAAGAAACCGCACAGGTTGCCAACCTGATTCAGGTAATCAACGCCAAGAGCATTATTGAGTCGGGCGCGAGCGTTCCGACTATCGGCAACGGCGCAAAGACGGAAATCACGGGTACCGGTGCGTGCATTCTTAACAATGCCGAGCTTGTTTTGGGTGACGTAAATGCCGACTATGTATCGTGGCTTACCCCTTACCGCGTAGCGGTTTACGAAGGTAAGGCGGATTACAAAATCGTCGGCAAAGAAGTGAAATTTACCCTCACTGCCGATAACGCAAAAGCTACCGAAGTATATGTAAACGATGTATTGGTAGAAGCGGACAAAGACGGCTACTATCCGATCGAAAAGAGTCAGACCCTTCAGAAGGTCACCTTCGGTATTCCCAGTGCGGAAAGGTATACCGTAACCTACAGCGACGGTAACGGTCTTACTGTAGACGGCGGTTCGTACTATCCCGACAGCGACGTTCTCGTTTTGGATATGCACTTCACCAACGGCAAAAAGTCGTTCGACGGATATGCTTATAACGGAACGACTTACAACATCGGAGACACCTTCAAGATGCCTGCCGAAAACGTTGTGCTGACTGCACAGTGGCGTGATCCGGCAAGCCTTACTTACTACGTGGCATCTACCGGCGTCGATACGAACGACGGTAAGACTGCCGAAACTCCTTTTGCAACAATTAACGCAGCGATTGCGGCTGCCGGCACCGACAATGCCGTTATCGTGGTCATGGATCGCGTTAAATGGTTCTCTTCCGCAATCAATTCGGATGTTACCGTCACCGGTAAAGATCCCGCAAGCGGCATGGTTTATGAAAACGCTTCGCTTGAAAGATTGGGGGCGAATTTTGACGGTCGAGTAAAAGTCACCGGAAACGGCTCGTTTACACTCTCCTATATTGAGGATTACAACCCCGGCGCCGAGCCTAACCACCCGATTCAGCCGTCGCTTCCCGAATTCACCATCGGTGAAGGTTTTAAGGCTAAGAAATCGGACGGCAGCTACAATGTAGAAGTTTCCGCTGCAGGTTGCGCAAGCGATATGATCATCAATTTGGCAAGCAGAATCAACTTTGCCGATCTCTCGAACTGGTCTACGCTTACGTACAACGGTTCGTTAACCTTCAATGTATTGCCTACCGCAAGCTTTGCCAGTTGCCTGAGTGTCGGTAACGATACCGGTAACGTTACCGTAAACGGCCCGCTCTTTGTGAATGTTTATGACAATCAGAACAACATCCAGATTCAGGTCGGCGGAAGCAAGACCGTCAGCAAGAACAACTTCAAGGGCGGTCTCCAGGTTCTCAGCATCAACAGCAACAATACCGTTGCCGACAGCTCCGGCAGAAACCCCAACACGATTATCACCGGCGGCGAGTACTATGTAAAGGTCGGAGAGCTTCCCGAGGGGGCCCGGGTTATTTCGTCCGCAATGGGCAAACTCACCGTGGTCATCCCCGAGGGGTATGAAATTGCCCGCTCCGACGCTAACGGCATCGGCAAGATTTCGGAATCCGGCGTAGTAACGCTGGCAGAGGGCAATACCGACCTCGCCTTCGTAGTTGCCGGCGATACCGTAACCGTTAATTTCGACGACGGCGAGACCGACACTACCTACAAGGGTGTGGATTATGTCGTTCCGGGTCGCGAATCGACGGAAGATGCGGCTCTTATCGGTTGGAAGTATGATGGCACCTTCTACGCAATCGGCAGTGTAATTAAGGTTCCTACCGACGCTACCGCGCTCAACCTTACGGGTGTTTGGGCGAATTTCCCCGTTACCTTCTATGTCGACGCCGCAAACGGCAATGACACCGTGATCGGTAACGATCCGACCGCTCCCGTTAAGACGCTTGACCGCGTATCGGCTATCACGAAGAACCTTTCGTGCGGTGAGGTCACCGTCAAGATTATCGGCACCTACGGTCAGGAAGATTCCTATGATCTGCCCACCTTCGGCGGCAAACTGATCATCGACGGCGACGGAACCGGTATTCTCACCTACGGAGAAGACCTCAGATTCCGCGGCGAAACCGAATTCCGCAATATCACGCTGAAGTCCACCAAACAATGGAAGCAGATGTCCGGCAACGGTCACAACATCACCTTCGGCGACGGCTTCAATACAAGCGGAACGCCTTACACCGTAACGCTTCATGCCGGTCTCAGCAACCAAAACATGGATCTGGATCAGACCGTTACCGTCAACGGCGGCGTCGTTACGGTTCAGGCAGGTCCGTATTACATCAACGCAGGCTCCGAAAGGACCTGGACCGGTAACTTTAAGCTTGTTGTTAACGGCGGCAGAGCCTCCTTTACCGGCGGCGACGGCTATTCCGGCGTGACCGGTACCTTTAAGCTCAACGGCGATATTTTGATTGAGCATAACGGCGGCACAATTTCAGATATCAAAAAAGGCTACATGAATCAGGTCAACGGAAAGATCGTGATTGTTTCGAAGCCCGAAACCGGTCTTACGGTCGGCTCGATCATGGAACACGGTGCAATCGTTGCCAAGCTTAACGGCGTTGATGCAACGGTTAACGGTACGACCGTTACCTTCAACGAAGATGCAAATCTCGTAAACGGTGCAAACTTTAAGACCGGCGACACCTACGAACTTGCCGAAGCAGGTATCTACAATTTCCGCAAGGGCGCAAATGTTTCCGCAGGTCTCACGGTAGACGGTGCTCAGATCCGTCTCGACGATCCCCAGGCTCTACGCTTTATCGCGAAGTATACGGCTGAAACCGAAGCGGCTTATGCAGACTGCGAATACGGCTTTGTAGTTCTCCCGACGAAGGTTCTGAACAACAATCTGCTCAAGGCAGACGCTTCTTACACCTACAACGAAAAGAATTACAATCCCGCTGTTGTTCCTGCAGCAAAGCTGTACGACGAAAAGGCAGGCGAGTATAAGCGTTATACCGCTGCCATGACCGGTTTTACGGCAGATACGTATGCTACCGAATATACGGCTGTAACGTACATCAAGAAGGACGGTGCTTACATCTACGGTGAGCAGTACTCCACCAGCATCTATGCAATCGCTAAGGCTGCTCTTGAAGACACTACCATCACCGAAGAAGCCAGAACCTACTTCCAGGGTATCGTAACGGCTGTAGAAAGCGCTGAGTAAATACAGGCTTCTGCTTCTTGTACGATTTACGTAGAATAATCAACTTCTCCCGGCACCGCAAAGTAATTTGCGGTGTCCGGAAGAAAACTGTTGAAAGTTTACAATGCAGTCATACATTTACAGATGATTTATGTTATAATGACCATATCTAGGGAAGGTGGTATTTTCTATGAAAGAAATGTACGAGAGCCCGATTCTTGATGTGATCGTTTATGAGACCGAAGATGTAATTACTACAAGCTACGGTGACAACGATTTCAAGGATCCGTGGGGCAAAGTTTAATCACGCGAAAAAAACTCTCCGTTCGGAGAGTTTTTTTCTTGCCCGAAACATCGATAATGCGAATCCATGCGCTCTCCAAAACCGAGTGCAATTTGGAGCGCGTGTGCGCGTGCAAATGCACGAGCGCATACAAGTACGAATTTGTTAAAAATGCGAATGGAAGTGCAAGCGCTCGCGCGAATATGAATACGAATGCGAATGTGAATGCGAATATGAGTACACGAGTGAGAGTGCGAATATGAATGTGAGTCGTGTGTGTGCACGCGTGATCGGATTTGCCCTCAGCATCGTACTGTGTTTGCTTTGCGTTTCGTCGCGTTTTTTCGATTTTTTTCGATGAGATGGACAGAACAGCCCGAACCGTTTTCGGTTCGGGCTGTCGCTGTTTTATCGTGTTTTCTTATCGGAGATTGTCCGATCGGACTTATTTTTTCAATGCGGCTTCAATGGCGCTGTTGACCGCCTCTCGCACTTTCTGCGTGTAATAATCGTCTTGCGGCACTTCGGTAAGGGCGGGAAGAATGCCGCCGTTTGCGCCTTTCAGAATGTTCAGAACCGTGTCTTTCCCGCACAGCTTTTCGCAAAGCATAAGGGCGCGCATATCCTGAAGTCCGTCACGGAAAACAAAAGCGCGGATCGAGGGCAGCGCCGTGAAATTATTTCCCGGGTAAACGATGAAAGAATCACCCGCGCAAAACAGCTTGCCCGCATCGGTTACGGCAAACGGGTCGATATGCTCGGTCGAACGGCAGGTGTTGTAGAAATTGTATCCCCAATGCAAAAAGCCGTCCACGTCGTGGATATAAAACAGATCGCCCGAAATGCGGTTGCGGCAAGAAGGCATGCCCAAGGCGCGCCCCATGATGTTGGCATTCGCGCCGCAATAGTATGTAAAACGCGGACGAGGATTTCGCTCGAAGAAAGGCTTTACGTGCGCAAGAAAGGGAACAGGCGTGTCCAAAAGCCCCTCGTCGCAGAATTCTACATTGCTCATGGCATCCATGATCGGAAAGTCGGGCAGATACTTGCGAAGAATTTTGCTGCAGGTGCGGTAGCTTTCGAGGTGTTGGAGAGACGGTTCGTCGGAGATGTGGAAATAGGTACATTTTGCAATGCCCTCTTCGGTCAGAACCGTGCGCAGGGCGGGCAGAAATGCGGCGAGAAATACCTCATATTCGGTGCTGTGCGAGCTTGTTTCCCAACCGAATATTTTCTTCGTCCGACCGCTGACCTTCGCCATGATTTTCGGCGCGTGATAAGCGCCCCACTGCGTGAAAATGTGGCTCATTTCAAAATAGCGCACACCGCAGTCTTTTGCAAGGCGAATAAACTTGCGCAGTTTGTCGAATCCGAAACGGTATTCGTTTCCGTCGTATGTTATATCGACCGTCTGCACCGTCGTGCGCTCTCCGCCGACCGCCGTGTCGAGCGGAGGGGTAAAGAGAGGAGTGTACAGCATATTGTTTCCGAGTTCAACATAAAGGCGGATAAAGCTTTCGATGGCTTTCCAATGATCGCGCGAGAAAACCTTGACTTTGTAAAAATCGGCGAGACAGTCGGTGTGGAACCATTGTGTCACCATCAGCTTTTGCTCGGGAAGCACCGCGTCGATCACGCGTACTGTGTGCTTTTCCTTGGCAAGCACCTCGCCTTTTGCGTTATAAAAAGACACGGTCAGCGTGTGGTCGCCGCTCAGCATTTTGTCGGTGTCCAGCTCGATCCAAAGACTGTGGGTGATGTTCTGCACGGGGACAAGAGAAGTCTTTTCGTCGATCGGTTTGAGTACGTCGGGATAAAGTCCGGGTGCTCTGCGCAAATAACGGTCGGGCTTTTCGTATGCGGGGCAGGCAAAGACGGCGGGAACGTGCTCGACCGTATAAACGCTTGCACCTTTTGCGGCGTCACCTGTGAGTTTTACGAAAACGCCGCCGTCAAAGTAGGCGCTTTCGGTCGTGTCGTCGAGACGATAGGCGACCGAAAGGGAATGCTTTTCCCCGAGCAATGCGCTCGAGGCGGCATATTTCGGGAAAGCCGACAGTTTGTCATCGTAAAATACCTTTTCCAACGGGGAAATAATGCGTGCCGAAAATTTCATGACAGTTACTCCTTTATGTTCTGTTTTTAAAAGTATGCGTTGTCCGTAAAATTTCAGGATTGCTCATAGGTTTGCAAAATGATCTGCGCGACCTTTTCGCGCGAAAGACGCAGATCCATCGCCTGCCGTTCGATGTATTTGTGCGCCTGCAATTCGGTCAGCTTGAGATGCTGGATCAGAATGCACTTGGCGCGGTCGACCAGGCGGTTTTCAATAAGCTTGTGACTTAACTTTTCCTTTTCGCGGTCGAGCGCCGAAAGTCGATTTGCGGCGGAGGTGACGAGCGAAAAGACGGTGGCGGTATGTTCGAAAAACAGCTCCGACGGAACGACAAAAAAACCTTTCTCTTCTGCAAAATCCCGCACGGCGGAAAGCTCTTCGTCGTAAGGAATCCACAGCACCGAAAGCTGTGCGTCGCGTTCCTGCGCGCGCGTTACCGTGTCCAAAACGGATGACGCGGCACGCTTTTGCTGCAGAAGAAGACGCGGCTCTTTGTGCGAGAGAATGCGGGTCAGCTCCTCTTCCGTTGCGGCGATCTGCGTCTCATATTTTTCGTTTTGCGTGGAATTAAATTTTTCCAAGTGCTTAAAAACCGCGTCGGAGTCGCCGTAATACAAAATCGTTTTCATGCCCGTTCCCCCTTTCTCTCACGGAAAAAGAAAAATGTACGGGTGAGAAGACAGAGCGCAAGGAGAAGCCAAATATAACTGTAACCGAAGCGCGTAAAAAGCGTTTCTTCGGTGCTTGACAAAAGGGGAGAACACAAAAAACAGCGAGTGAAAAGAGCGCTCCTGTCAAGGCTCTTTCCGTAGGCGTCGATAAGTCCCGAGCGCCCCGTTGCGGCGGCGCGGACGACGCCCTTTCGGTTCTCAATCGCGCGGAACACGGCGTGTCCGTAATGCTGATCGATTGCCGCGGAGTCATTGTACCACGAGTCATTTGTCGAGAGCAATAGATAATCCGCTTTATTTTTTGCACTTTTGCGCGCATTTTGATAAAAAATCGAATCATAGCAAATAAGACCGCCGAAATTGGCTTTGCTCGAATGGAATATCGACGCTTCGCGTCCTGCCGTAAGCGCGTCACCGCTCAGGTTCATTTCGCTCAAAAAAGGAAAAACGCGGTTTAATAAGCGTTCATACGGCGTATATTCGCCGAAGGGGACAAGCGTGCGTTTTTGATAGATTTCCTCCGAGAGCATGCCGTTTTCAAACATAAACTGTGCGTTGTATTGCTTTCCGTCTTTTTCGTAAAACGCGCCGCAAACGACGGTCGTCGGGTATTCTTTCGTGAGGGCGCAGAGCTTTTGCTCGATCTGCGCGCCGATGCTGTCGATGTTAGGGCTTTCCTTTGCCAGCGTCGCCGTGAAGACCGTCTCGGAAAGGAGAACAAGCTCGGGCGCGTCGTCAACGGAATAGGTCGCGCGGAAAGCATCGATGAATTCTTCACAGACCGAAAGGGGACTGCCGTTCCACTTTTCGTAGGACGAATGGTTATCCTGATATACAGCCGCGTCGATCGTTTTTTCGGCATTTCGGTGCGGTATCATAAGAAAAAGACTCACGCCGAGATTCGAAATAAATACAAGCAGAGCGGCGGCAAAGGCAGCAAAGCGTGAAAAGCTTTTTTTCGGAGTTCTTCGAAGGACGAGAATTCCTTTTGCCGCAAGCAGATTACAAAGAAGAATGCAAAGCGAAAGAAAATGTCCGCCGAACAAGGATGCGGTCTGAATTCCGCCCCAAAAGGCTCTTTGCGACAGATACAGCACGACCCACGGAAAACCGAAGCGCCCGAACGAAAGAATGATCTCGGCGATCGTGAAAAGGAGCGCGCATAAAAGCATGTCCGCAGCGGCAAAGCGAGGCTTCCTTATAACGCGGCGCGAAAGCAGCGCGGCAAAGCCGAATAAAACGCCTTGCAGAGCGGAGATGAGAAGAACGGCGGCGGCAACGACCGCGATCATGAGTGCCTTCGGATATGCGATCGCGCTCATGGAGAGAAGCTCGCGAAACCACGAAAGCACCGGTATCGAAAGGCAGAGGTGAAACAAAAATCCGTAGCGAAACGCTTTTCGTTTTCCGTATTCGGTGCTTGACAAAAGAACACAGAAAAACGGGATCAGCGAAACCCATTCCAAAAGAAACAGATTTTCGAAGAAAAAGGGCAAAGAGGAAAAAATCCCGCTTGCCGCAACGGCAATTAAGCGGGATTTTTCACTGTTCAATTGATCTTGAAGCGTGCGCCTTTTCATGACGGGTTACGCCGTGAGCGTTTCGAGATAGTTTACGACATCTTCGACGGTCACGAAATCCTTCGCAATCTCTTCGTCGACCTCAATGCCGAAGGTCTCTTCGCAATGGATAACCAGCTCGGCAAGCTCCAAGGAGTTAAAGCCGAGGTCGTTTACAAGCTCCGCATCGGGCGTGATCTTAGCGGCGTCGATCTGCATTTCGTCGATCATGATTTTCTTTAACTGTTCAAACATAATACTCTGCTCCTAAACTAATCTGTAGTTATATTATTCAACGGTGTAGCGCTTGATCTTTTTCGAAGAGGTCTTTTCGAATTCGGTCTTCTTGATCTCGACGTTGCGTACCTGCTTGAAGCCGGGAAGCTTTTTGTTGACCTCCATGACCTTTTCGCGCACGGCGGCGGCAATGTCTTCGATGTCGGTGTTTTCGAACTGGCTGAAATCGGGATAGACCACGGCGGTAAGCGTGACCTCGCCCGTTTCCTTGTTGGTTCGACCTACCACGACGCACTCACTGATAATGTCGATCTTGCCGAGATATTCTTCAATTTCTTCGGGAAATACATTTTTGCCGTTGTTCAGAACAATGACGTTCTTTTTGCGCCCCGTGATGTAGATATAGCCGTCCGAATCCATGTAACCGAGGTCACCCGTGCGATACCAACCGTCTTCGGTGAAAGCTTCGCGCGTTGCCTCCTCGTTTTTATAATAGCCGAGCATAACGTTGTCGCCCTTTACGACGATCTCTCCGACCATGTGTCCTTTGTCGTCGGGGGAAGCGTCCAGAATCGAAACGGTACAGCAGGGAACGGCGGGACCGACCGAGCCGGGCTTTTGACGGTAATAGGGCGTTACGGCGATGAGCGGCGAACACTCGGTAATGCCGTAGCCCTCCACGATGGAGATACCGAAAGCGGCAAAAGCTTTTACCATGGAAGGATCCATCGGAGCGCCGCCGCACACGATCTTCGTAAGGCGGCCGCCGAATACATCCAGGACTTCTTTAAACATATTGCGGCTGATATCGAGACCGAACAGTTTTACGGTGTTGGCGACCGCAATGCCGCGACGCAGAATATCGGCGCGCCCTTTTTTCTTTGCTTCGTCCCAAATCTTTTTGTAAATGGTCGACACAAAGAGGGGAACCAAAACCAGCGCGGTCGGTTTGAAGACCGCAAGATTTTTAACGACCTTTTTAAGACTGTCGTTAACGCAGATTTCAATGCCGTAGTTCAGCTCGGCAAGCGTACAGGCAAGCTCGTAGGTATGATGAAGCGGCAAGACCGATACGACCACATCGTCGGGATTAAAGTCGACCGAAGCACAGCAGGAGTTGATGCAGGAGCAAAGGTTCTTTTCGGAAAGCATGACGCATTTGCTCGTTCCGGTCGTGCCGGAGGTAAAGAGCATGCAGGACATCTTTTCGCGGTCGCTGTTTTCGGGAAGGCTGTAGCCACGCTCGCACAGCTTGTTCTGACCGTCTCGAATGACCTCGGAAAGCGAAAGAACGGTTTTACTTTCGGGAAAGGCATATCCGTCGGGATCCATCGCGATGAAGCGTGAAACGGTAGCCGTGCCGCACGAAAACTGATCGAATTTTTTGTTGAAACTGCGCGAGAAAACCAGCGCGTCGGCTTCACTTCGGTTCAGAAAGTTTGCGATCTCGCCCGTCAAAAGTTCTTTGTCGAGCGGGATAATCACGCCGCCGGTTGAAATGACAGCGATATACGTCGCGACCCAATCGGGAGAAGCTTCGCCGATAACGGCGACGCGCTTTCCGCAGAGTCCGAGAGTGTCAAGCCCCGCCGCAAGCCGCGAAACACGGTGCTCGAACTGGCGGTAGGTGAGGGTGTCGATATCGCCCTCTTTTGAATAAAAGCGATAGGCAATCTTGTCGCCGAAATGCTCACCTGCGTGGGTATATAATTCTTTAAGACTGTTTATCGGGGTAAAAATTCGCGGAGTTTTCTTACTCAATGTCGTATGCCTCCTTCGGAGAAACGAAAAAAAAACAGAGTTTTTCTCAAAAAGTATAAGGCAAATAGCAATGCCTAACACTATAATTATAGTGTTTTTTTAACATTTGTCAAGAAGTGCGCGAATATTTTACAAAAGCAGGCAGGTGTGTCCATATATCGCGCACGATTTTCGAAAAAACGGGCATACTAAAATCGGCTTTCTTTCTGCCGAAAAATTGCGCTTTTGTGCGGTTTTCCCTTGCAATTTTTGGGAAAATGTTTTATAATAACATCATACTGCGGTGTTTTGCGCATTATGCGGCGGAAAAATCGTGAAAGCCTTTGGGAGCTTTTATGAAAACGGCGGTTATACGGCACATTTTAAAACGGGAATCGCGGGCGGATCTGTTTCGCTTGTACCCGAAAAGTCTCTTTCTCTCGGGCCTTTTCCTTCTTCTCTGTGCCGGCTCTTCGTCCCTTTATGCGTTTCTTTCCGAAACGACGATTGCTTATTTGCCCCCTGAGACGGGCGGCGCGGTACGCGAGCTTTGCTTTTTCGGCATGATCCTTTTGTTCTCGCCCTTTTTCGGCGGTGTGCTCGCTCATTTCGGGCGGCTTGCGCGGAAAAACGAAAACGGCGGCGCACTTTTTTCCGACAGCGTATCGGCAAGGCGGAATATGCGTTTGGCGGGCGTGCTTTTGTACGCGCTGGCGGGGCTCTTTCGCTTCGGCTCATTTGCCCTTGCGCTTTGGAAAAGCTCGGTCCCCGAAGACGGCGGCACGCCTTCTTCACTCACGGGTGCGCTTATATCGATCTTTTTCGGCCTCGGAGCGCTGTTTCTGTTCCTTATCGCGGCTTACTTTGCGATTTGCACCGTGTGCATTCTCTTTTCGGAGCGATTGGGCGAAGAAAGCTTCTTTCCGCTTCTTTTCAAAGTACTGCGCGATCTTGCGCCCCTTTCGGGCTTGCTTTGCCGTTCGGCGGTTTCGGCTTTGCCGCTCGGCATTTTGTCCTATTTTTCCTACGGCGTTTTTTTCTTTCTCTTTGCGTTGCCGTATGCTCTTTTTTATCTTTGCCGCCTGTCGCTTTATGCCGACTGCCGACGCTTTGCTTTCCCGCTTCGGGAAAAGAACTTGCCCGCGAAAGCTCGTTACGAACAATAAACTATGCAACTACTGAGGAATTATTTTCCGGAAAGGTTTACTATTATGGCTGAAAAGTACTTTTTGACTACGGCGATCCCGTATACCTCACGCAAGCCACATATCGGCAACACGTACGAGATCATTATGACCGACGCGCTCGCGCGTTTCAAACGCCTTTGCGGCTATGACGTATTTTTCCTGACGGGTACCGATGAACACGGTCTCAAGATCGAAAACGCCGCCGCCGAGGAGGGCATTACGCCGAAGGAATACGTCGACCGCATAACCTGCGAGCTGCAGGGAATATGGAAGCTTATGAACATAAGCTACGATAAGTTCATTCGCACGACCGACGATTATCACGTGAAAGCCGTACAGCACATTTTCCGCAAGCTTTACGAGCAGGGCGATATTTACAAGGGCGAGTATGAGGGATGGTACTGCACCCCGTGCGAATCCTTTTGGACCGATACGCAGGCGGCGGACGGAAAATGTCCCGACTGCGGCAGACCCGTCGAACGTTCCAAGGAGGAAGCTTATTTTTTAAAGCTGTCCAAGTATCAGAAACGCCTTGAGGATTACATAGAGTCGCACCCCGACTTTATCTATCCGGAAGCGCGCAAAAAGGAAATGGTCAACAACTTCATCAAGCCCGGCGTGCAGGATCTTTGCGTTTCGCGCTCGACCTTTACATGGGGCGTGCCCGTCGATTTTGACAACGGACATGTTATCTATGTCTGGATTGACGCGCTGACGAACTACATCACGGCGCTCGGCTACGACACCGAGTCGCAGGGCGAGCTGTTCAAAAAATATTGGCCCGCAAACGTTCAGATCATCGGCAAGGACATCCTTCGCTTCCATACGATTTACTGGCCCGTTATCTTGATGGCACTCGGACTTCCGCTTCCCGAGAAAATCTTCGGACATCCGTGGCTTCTCGTCGGAATGGATAAGATCAGCAAATCGCGCGGGAACGCGATCTATGCCGACGATCTTGCCCGTCTTTTCGGTGTGGACGCGGTTCGTTACTATGTTCTTTCCGAAATGCCGTATCTCAACGACGGCAGCATTACGTACGAGTCGTTTATTGCCCGTTTCAACGCCGACCTTGCCAATACGCTCGGCAATCTTGTCAACCGCACGGCGGCAATGATCAATAAGTATTTCGACGGTGTTGTCCCGTCCCCGCTCGAAAAGGATGCTTTGGACGACGATCTTATCGCCGTTGTAAACGAGGGCGTGAAAAAAGTTACCGACGATTTCAACACCTTCCACATCGCCGACGCGGCGGACGATATCATGACGGTTCTGCGCCGCTTAAATAAGTATATCGACGAGACAACGCCGTGGATATTGGGTAAGGACGAGAGCAAAAAAGCGCGCCTTTCCACGGTTCTTTACAACCTTTACGAAGGTATCCGCATTTGCGCAACGCTTCTTTACCCGTTCATTCCCGATTCGGCAAAGAAGATCATTGCGCAAATAAACGACCCCGAAAACATCGTGACCGACATCACCGACTGGCAGTCGATCGAACATTTCGGACGCGCGGTTCCCGAAGGAGCACGGGTAAATTCCAAGCCCGAGCCGTTGTTTGCGCGCATTGACGAAAAAGAAAAAATGGCGCAGATCAACGAGGAAAAAGCGCAGAAGGAAAAGGAAAAAGCCAAAGCCGAAAAGGCGGCGAAGAAAGAACAAAAGGAAGAGCTCCCCGCAGAGCCGATCACCATCGACGATTTTGCAAAGGTTCGTCTTTCCTGCGCCAAGATTCTGTCGGCAGAGCCGGTCGAAAAATCGGACAAGCTTTTAAAGATTCGCGTTTTTGACGGAGAGGGCGAACGGCAGATCGTTTCGGGCATCGCCAAGAGCTATAAGCCCGAGGAGCTGATCGGCAAAAAGGTTATTATCGTCGCTAACTTGAAGCCCGCAAAGCTTCGCGGCGTCGAGAGCTGCGGAATGCTTCTCGCGGCGGGATACAAGAGCGCCGACGGCGAGGACAGGATCGCGGTCACATTTTTGGACGACTCGATCCCCGAAGGCAGCACGGTGCGCTGATGGGACAGATCTTTGATTCGCACGCGCACTACGATGACGAAGCTTTCGGCGACGGAGCGGAGGAGCTTCTTCTGAAGCTTCATCGTGAAGCGTCGGTCGCACGCGTGGTCGACTGCGGTTCGGACATCGCTTCGAGCCGAAGGGCAAAGGAACTTTCCGAAGCGGTTCCCTTTGTTTGGTTTGCGGCGGGTGTCCATCCCGAAAACGCTCTAAAGGCGCCTGACGGATGGCTTTCCGAGATCGAAGCGCTTTGCCGCCATCCGAAATGCGTGGCGGTGGGCGAGATCGGGCTTGACTACTATTACGGAAAAGACGACAAGGCGGAACAGTTAAAGGTGCTGGAAGAACAGCTTTGCCTTGCCGAAAAATTAAATTTGCCCGTCGTCATCCATGACCGCGAGGCGCACGCCGACAGCCTTTCCGCCGTGCTTTCCCATCCGAAAGTGCGCGGCGTATTTCACAGCTATTCGGGTTCGTTCGAAACGGCAAAGGAACTCCTGAAACACGGCTGGTATCTTTCGTTTAACGGAATCATCACCTTTAAAAATGCCCGCAAGACCGTAGAGGTGCTGGAGGGTGTGCGTGATTACGAGAACGGAAAGTATCTTGACCGCATTTTGGTCGAGACCGACTGCCCGTATCTTGCGCCCGTTCCGCTCCGCGGAAGCGTGAACCGTTCGGACAATATCGTTTATACGGCGCAAAAATGCGGCGAGATTCTCGGAATCGGCACGGAAGCTTTTTTGGAGCTTACCTATCAAAACGCCTGCCGCTTTTTCGGGCTTGCGGAAGAGTAAAAGAAGAATAGATAAAAATGAAGAAAAAAGTAATGCTGATAACCGGCGCATCGCGCGGAATCGGAGCGGCGACCGCTCTTGAAGCGGCGAAGAACGGTTATCATGTGATTTTAAATTATCATAAGACAGAGGAAAAAGCAAGAGCGCTTTCGGAGACCATACGCGCTTTTGGCGGCGAATGCACGCTCTTTTGTGCGGATGTTTCCGATTCTTCCGAAATGGCGGCGTTCAATGCGATTGCCGCTCCGCTCGGCGGAGTGGACGTTTTGGTCAACAACGCGGGGATTTCCTCTTTTTCGCTGTTGATGGATCTTCCCGAGAGCGAATGGGACCGAACCTTTGATGTGAACGTGAAAGGCATGTTTTTGGCGACCAAGCTGTGCCTGCCGTACATGGTACACAAAAAAGAGGGAAGCATTATCAACATTTCGTCAATCTGGGGTCTTTGCGGCTCCTCATGCGAGGTGCATTATTCCGCCTCTAAGGCAGCGATCATCGGCTTTACCAAGGCGCTTGCCAAGGAAATGGGACCGTCGAACATCCGCGTCAATTGCGTTGCGCCCGGGGTGGTCGACACCGAAATGAACGCTTCGCTTGGTGAAGACGCAATGAAGGAATTGTGCGAAGAGACTCCGCTCGGAAGGCTCGCACAACCATCGGAGATTGCCCGCACGGTCCTGTTTTTGGCGTCAGAGGATGCTTCGTTTATCACGGGACAGGTTTTAAGCCCAAACGGGGGAATCGTGATCTGATTTTTATTTGCCGCTTCGAAAGGAATTCGGCAAGGAGGGAAAACTTATGAAAAAGACATACGATGTTGCTGCCTACATATGGCCCGCTTACACCGGTGATGAGCCGCGCACCCGTATTTTTTGGCCCGAGGGGATGGGCGAATGGCAATCGGTAAAGAGCGCCGAGAAAAAGACGCCCGATCACAACTGGCCGCGCAAGCCCCTGTGGGGTTACGTGAACGAAGCCGATCCGTATGTTATGGAGATGGAAATCCGTGCGGCGCTCGATCACGGAGTCAACGTATTCATTTACGACTGGTATTGGTACGACAACCGTCCGTTTTTGGAGCAGTGCCTTGATAACGGCTTTTTAAAGGCAAAGAATAACAAGGAAATGAAATTTTTCCTCATGTGGGCAAACCACGACGCTAACACGCTTTGGGACAAGCGTGTTGCCGGGACCGACGGCGAGTCGGTCATCTGGAACGGAGCGGTCGACCGAAAGGGCTTCGAGACGATCGCAAAGCGCGTGACCGAACGTTATTTTACACAGGAAAACTATTATAAGATCGACGGAAAGCCCGTCTTTATGATCTACGAGCTTGAAAATCTTGTGAACGGTCTCGGCGGCATCGAAGCGACGCGCGACGCCGTTTCGTGGTGGCGTGAAGAGGTGAAAAAGGCGGGACTTCCCGGCGTTCATTTCCAGCTCACCTGCCGCGGAAGACATTCCGCAAACCTTTCGGGCGTCGACGGAAACGCGACAGTCGAAGCGCAGGATTACATACGCCGTATCGGGTTTGATTCGGTGACGCACTATCAGATGGTGCATTTTGCGCCGGTTGAAAACCGCGATTATCGCGATATCGCCGCCGATGTACGAAAGGAATGGGACAAGATGGAGTCGCTCTACGGCGTTCCGTATTATCCCCACGTATCGGTGGGATGGGACAACAACCCGCGGTATCATAAGTTTTTGCCGACGATCTGCAAAAACAACACGCCCGAGAACATAAAGGCGCTTCTGAAAGACGCAAAAGCGTTTTCGGATGCGCACAACGCCGTTCCGCTCATCACGGTCAACAGCTGGAACGAGTGGACCGAATCAAGCTATCTTGAACCCGACGACCTTTACGGCTACGGCTATCTTGAAGCGATTCGGGAGGTTTTTTGCAAGGACGAAGAGTAATTATTCCGACAGGCAAACCGAAAATGGAGTTTTTAAGAAAGTTGAAAAAATGAAACAGAAAGGATCCGATGACATATGGAAAGCGGATTTACGCGCGAGAGCGCATGGGAACTTCTGACCCGATGGAACAAGGAGCCGTTTCATTTAAAACACGCCGTTACGGTAGAGGGCGTTATGCGCTGGTTTGCGAACGATCTCGGCTTTGCCGACGATGCGGATTTTTGGGCGACGGTCGGGCTTTTGCATGACCTTGACTTTGAAATGTTCCCCGACGAGCACTGCGTGAAGGAGCAGGAAATGCTCAGAGAGGCGGGCGCAAGCGAAGAGCTGATTCATGCCGTCGCAAGTCACGGATACTTGTTGTGTGTCGATATCAAGCCAGAACATACGATGGAGAAGGTTTTGTATGCGACCGACGAGCTGACGGGGCTTATCGGCGCCGCCGCACGGCTTCATCCGAGCGGAAGCGTGTCGGATCTTGAGGTAAAGTCGGTAAAGAAGAAATTCAAATCGCAGAATTTTGCCGCAGGCTGTTCGCGCGAGGTGATCGCGCGCGGCGCGGAAATGCTCGGCTGGGAGCTGGATACGCTCATCGAAAAGACGATTCTTGCCATGCGCTCGTGCGAAAAAGAATATAACGCGGTCGGTTGACGGAACAAAAAATGATGCGAGAGTAAAGCTCGGTGAAGATCGCCGCCGTTTTCGCGGCGATTTTTTCATGCATTTTTGCTTCAACTTGCTGTATTCCTGCGTCATACCGCGCAAAAACGGGAAAAATCCCGTTGACAGTCCGATTTTAACATGCTATACTGAGTGTCCGACGGGGCGATGCCCTTTCGGAATACGGAGGAATTATGGTTTTCAGCGGAATACCTTTTCTGTATTTTTTCCTGACGGCGGCGCTGATTTTGTACGGAATCGCACCGACCAAGATCAAGAATTATGTTTTGTTGGCGTTCAGCCTCGTGTTTTACGCGTGGGGCGAGCCGGTCTACATTCTTCTCATGATTTTTTCGACCCTGTGCAGCTGGCTGTGCGGGCTTTTCATGGCGTACCGACCTTCGCAAAAAAAGCTGTTTCTGATTCTTTCGGTCATAATCAATATAGGGCTATTGGGTTTTTTTAAGTATACGACGCTTTTCGTTTCGACGGCGAACAGTCTGTTTTCGTGTTCGCTTCCGCTCCCGAAGATCGTTCTTCCCATCGGCATCAGCTTTTACACCTTCCAAACCATGAGCTACACGATCGACGTATATCGCGGCGACACGCCCGCACAAAAAAACTTCTTTCTGCTCATGACCTACATCTCCATGTTCCCACAGCTCATTGCGGGACCGATCGTGCGCTATGAGACTATTGCAAACGAACTGCAAGAGCGAAAGGTCACATGGAATCTTTTCTGCGACGGTATGATCCGTTTTTTACAGGGACTTTTCAAAAAAGTTCTGCTCGCCAATACGATCGGAGAATTGTTTGATTCCATCACGGCGACAGCACCCGAAAGCCAGTCACTCGCAACGCTTTGGCTCGGGATTATCGCCTATTATTTCCACATTTATTTTGATTTTTCGGGTTATTCCGATATGGCGATCGGAATGGGAAAAATGCTCGGCTTCAGCTTCCTTGAAAATTTCAAATACCCTATGATCGCCCAATCGGTCAGCGATTTTTGGCGTCGCTGGCACGTATCGCTCACGACGTGGTTCCGCGACTATGTTTATATCCCGCTCGGCGGGTCGCGCTGCAGTAAGATAAAATGTATCCGCAACGTTTTGATCGTTTGGATGCTGACGGGATTTTGGCACGGCGCAAGCTGGAATTTCCTCGTGTGGGGACTGTATTTCGGCGTGATATTGGTGTTGGAGAAAAACGTATGGGGAAAGGCGCTCGAAAAGATCCCTTCCTTTTTCCGACATTTGTATACGACGGTTTTGGTCACGATCGGCTGGGCGATTTTTTCGCTCGAAGATTTTTCTGTCATGGCGGCGTATATTTGCCGTATGTTTGTAAACGAGACTTTCATTGACCGCACGTTTTTCTACTACGCGATTCCGTATCTTCCGATTATGGCGGCGGCGCTCTGCTTTGCCGTCCCGCTGTATCCGACACTTTCCGCAAAGCTTGAAAAGAGTGCAAACGGCGTGAAAGCGGCGGTCGGAACGCTCGGCGTTTTTGCCTACGGCGCGGCGCTTGTGCTTTCGGTAAGCTTTTTGGTCGGAAATTCCTATAATCCGTTTTTGTATTTCCGATTCTGAGAAAGGGGGAGAAGAATATGCGCATAACACGGTCGATCATCACCGTTTTGGCTTGCCTTTTCATCCTTTCGGGCACGGTTCTTTTCTTCTTCGGAGAAAAGAAAACGTGGTCGGAAAACGAGAACCGCAAGCTTGCTTCTTTTCCGCCCCACGATCTCGAAAGCATCGAATCGGGACGCTTTACCGCGGGGATCGAAGAATACACAAAGGATCATTTTCCTTTTCGCGATGAATTTATGAAAGTGAAGACCCAAACTCAGCTTTTGTGCGGATATAAAGAAATTTCGGGTGTATATGTCGGCAAAGATCGACTGTTCCAAAAAACCGAGAAGCCCGATTCCGAGCGCTTTGAAAAAGCGGTCGTGCGCCTTTGCGGCAACATCGAACGTAAGGATGTTACGGTGTCGCTTCTGCTTCTGCCCACGGCGTCGTATTTTTATCCCGACGAGCTTCCCGCTTATGCACCGACTGTTGATCAGGAAAAAATCATCGCGGATATTGACGCGGCTTGCGGAAATGTAAAAGTACCGCCTGTTATACAGGCACTTCAAAATGCCGTAAATGAGGGAAATCTCTATTACCGTACCGATCATCATTGGACAAGCTTTGCGGCGTTGACCGCCTGCCGCGCTTACTGCGATTTGATCGGACTTTCGTCCGCGCCGATATCGGAGTATGAGACAAAGACGTTGACCGAAACCTTCCGCGGGACGCTTTATTCTCGTGTTTTGGAGGACGGAATCTGCGACACCGTAACGCTGTATAAGCTTCCTGAAAACACCTTTACCGCTTATTATGCCGACAGCGCGACCGACATTATGGACGGGAATTATACCGAATATCCGTATTTTTCCGAAAAAGCGCTGGACAAGAAAGATAAGTATACCTATTTCGGTGGGGATAACTATCCCGTCGTGATATTAAAGAATGAAAACGCCGCAACCGATCGTGAGATTGTTTTGGCGAAAGACAGCTTTGCCAACGTTTTCGCACCGTTTCTGACCGAGAATTTTTCCACGGTCTATGTTCTCGACCAGCGTTATCTGAAGGGAAAAAGCGTCAGTGATTTTATCAATGAAAACGAAAAAGTCACCGATGTTCTGATCCTGTACGGTTTGAATTCGCTAACCGATAACAGCGGCGCGGGTATGCTTTCGTAACAAAGTTTCGAAAAGAAACGAAAAGCCGGAGGGAAATAATGGGGTATTTGTTTTTGGCTCTGTCGCTGCTTTGCGGCGCGACAAAAGGGTTTTGCGGAAAGAAAACGAGCGGATTTGTCCGCGAGTATAAAGACGCAATGTTTGCCAATTTTATCCGCATGCTGTTTTGCATCGCGATCGGCTTTGCACTGCTGTTGTTCGGCGGGGGACTTTCGGCGCTTCGTGTCAGTCCCATGGTCGCATGGATCTGCCTTCTCTCGGGCTTTGCCAATGCATCCTTTGTCGTTTTGTGGCTGATCTCGGTCAAAAACGGCGCGTATATGATGCTGGATGTTTTCTGCATGGTCGGCGTTCTGATCCCGATCATCGGAAGCGCTCTTTTGTTTAACGAAACGATCGAACCTCATCATATCATCGGCTTTGCGATTCTGTTGTGCGCGGTGTTTATTATGTGCTCGTATAATAATTCGGTCAAAACCAAGATGACGCCGCTTTCGCTTCTTTTGCTGATCGGCTGCGGCATTACCAACGGGCTTTTGGATTTTTCGCAAAAGCTTTTTCGCGAGAATTCGGGCGACACGCCGATCGCTGTATTCAATTTGTACACCTATTTTGTCTCCGCCGTGCTTTTGGGAATCTGCTTTCTTGCCTTTTCCGCTAAGAGCGAAAGCCGCATGCCCTCCGATATCAAACCGATCTTCGGGTATATTCTCGTGATGTCGCTTTGCCTGTTTTTGTATTCGTATTTTAAGACGCTTGCGGCGGGTTATCTTTCCTCCGCACAGCTCTATCCGCTGGCGCAAAGCGGTTCGCTGATCCTTTCCTGCATTATGGCGGCGGTCTTCTTTAAAGAAAAGCTGACGGCAAAATGCGTGCTCGGCATTCTTTTGTCGTTTGCCGCTTTGATTGTAATCAACGTTTTGTAAGAGTGAAATACAGACAAAAAAATTCCGCCCGAAGGCGGAATTTTTTTATGGGTTCTTTCTTACATATTGCTCATATTGTTCTGCATCGGTACACTCTGCGGCATGAGGGCGCGCACAGTGTCATTGTAACGGAATAAGAAAAGTCCGAAGCAGAAAGAGGCGACTGCCGAAGAGATCGAGGAAAGCCCCGTAAAAAAGCCGGCTGTCACAAAGTTGCCGAACGCACCGACGAACGATAAAACCGCTCCGATAACGGTAATGACCGCAACATAAGACGAAGCAAGCCCCGTAACGGTGCCGCTCGTGACGGTGCTGCGCATGATGCCGAGCGTCTTGTTCAGCTTTGCATAATAAAGAATGCCCAGTACAAGCACAATCAAAAGAATAAAGAAAGCGGCGATGATCACGATAGAACCGGATTCGGACACCGGACTGAATCTGTCGTCATATCCGCGCACCGCACCAAAGCTGAAAAGGCCGATCAGCATAATGACAAAGGCAAAGGCGGCTCCGATGCAAAGCGATACGAGCGAAATGATGTTCAGAACTTTAATGATCGTAAGTCCCGTTGTTTTGATGTATGGCGCATTCCTGTCGGCTGCGGTGGCATACATCATCCACATGGCGGCGACGAAGAGCAGAACCGGGATCATGCCGAGAAGAGAACCGAAGACACTTCCCACGGAAAAGCCTTGTACAAAATCATACGGAATGTCGATTCCGTAGCGATAACCGAGGTCATAGAGCGTGTTCAGAAGAGCGGTTTTCGGTGCAAAGGCGGAAATCAAGGACAGAAAAGCCGTCACGGAATAGGAGATAACGGCGGTCAAAAACAGCGGAGACGTGCCGAGCTTTTTCACCGCCGTAATGACCGGCGGAACAGTCGGCAGCGCGTACATCGGCGGCTGTGTGTAGGCGGGAGTCGGATTTTCGTAAGGGTGCGACTCCGTGTTGCCGCCTTGCGCCGTTTCGGCACCGGAAGAGACACCGAGCGATGAACCGCACTGGGCGCAGAAGCGGATTCCGTCCTCGTTTTGCGCTCCGCAATTCGGACAATACATGGTAAAATCCTCCCTAAAACGATGTTTTTTGTTATCTCATGAACTTGAGGCTGCGGATGATGTAGGGTTCAACCGATTTGCCCTGGCAGATCTGAACAAAGGCGATGATCTTGACAACAAACAGCACCAGCATCATAATGCCTGCGGCGATCGGTACGATTATGGTGAAAGCCAAAATCAGTGAAACAATGCCGAGAAGCACGTTTGCAACAACGAATTTAAGCGCCTGTCTTACGTGGAATCCGACATAGGGCGAATTCGTTCCCGCAAGGAGTGCAATAATAATGCCGATCGTACCCATAAGATACATGAGCATAGCCATGACCTTGTTGTCCGAAACATCTTTTGCCGAGAATTCACTCGTGTGATCGAACGGGTCGGGCGCGGCATAGTATTGCTGCTGATACTGCGGCTGCGGAGGGGGAGGGGTTTGCTGCTGTGCGTGAGGCTGACGTTCACCGCAGTTGATGCAGAATTCCGCATTGTCGTCGAGCGGTGTGTTGCATTTGATACAATTCTTCATGATACGGCTCCTTTTTAAAGAAATTGTCGGGCAAAGAGGAGTATTCTCTCTGCAATTTGATTATAGCAAACGGAAGGGTCTTTGTCAATGTTTTTTGCCGTTTTCGGAAAAAATGTTGATTTTTGTCGCAAAGGCGAACAAAAGAGCCTTTTTTCGAGCGAGTGTGTTTGACTTTTTTGACAAACTGTGATAAAATAATACATCATCCGTCCGACGGACTTTGCGGTGTTCTGCGGTTTTGTCGGATAAAACCGTTTTTCGGCTTGGAGGGGAAGCTTTGAAAAAAACATTTCGCCCGTGGATTATTGCGGCGGCGATCCTGTTGCTTTTGGCGGGAGCGACGCTGTTTTACAAAACGGTGCATTTTTATACAACCGAATACGATCTTTTGCCGACCTGCACCGCCGAAGGAGGGCATTACCGCCGCTGTGCGCTGTGCCGCAGAGTACAGCAGGTGACGTCGATCCCGCCGACCGGGCATAAGCAGGAATGGTTTACCGTCAAGGAGGCGACCTCTGCGACCGAGGGGATCGAAGAGCTTCGCTGTTCGGTGTGCAACATTCTTTTGTCGACCAAACGCACGGCAATGAAGAATTCGCCGATCCCGTCGCTGTATCTGCACGGCTCGGGCATGGGTATGTCGGCGACGCGGTCGATCCTTGCGCGCTTTTTGTACCGCAGCAACGAGACCGAAGCGGAGGAATTGACCGACGAGACGGGAGAGGAAGCCGCGCCGACGACCGATGAAAACGGAAACCCGATTCCGACCGAAAGGGATTCTTCCGGCACGACACGCGTTCGCATGATGGACGACCGAGCGGATTTTGACAAAAAGCTGAGCTATGTTCTAAACGATTTTGAAGTCAGCGAAGGTCAGCCGCCGCTCTTCGGCGATTTCGGGCAGAGCGACGAGATAAGAATTCACGCCAACAACGACGACACGATCGGTGTGCGCCGCATCGTGTCCTACGGTCAGTGGCGCGACATCGTGGCGGCAAATTATCCCGATTACGCGCGCTATATTTCCGCCTCCGACGATACGCAGTACGCGGGTTACAATTTCCTTTTATATATACGCAACCAAAAGCCGACTTATACCTTTATGGGAATTTATACGCTTTCGATCCCGTATGTGTCGCTTGTGCGCAAAAATCTGCCCGATGTACACTGCATTTTGTATCAATACGGCGACCGATTGGACTATGTTTACGGCGATGCCGAAAACGAAGGATCGGCGCGCGAGAGCTTTGACGGTTTTCTCAACTGTTCCTCCGACTCGTTGGCGGAGCATACCGATCTTGATATTCTGACCGATTACTGCGCCTTTTCCATTATGATCGGAAACGGCGACGCTTTTTCCGACCTTTATTGGGTAAGCCCCGACGGCGTTTTGTGGTATCCCGTACCCAACAATACCGAACACACCTACGGTAGCCGCACGGATACGATCGAGCTTTCGGATCCGCAGGAGCTTATTGTGCCGACGGGCATTTTCGGACGCTTTTACGGGGACAACACCGAATCGGTTTTGCGCCGCATTTCGGAGCTGAAGCGCGGACGGCTGTCGCCCGAAAAAATCAAGGAAGAGTTTATGTCGGCAATTTCCAAGCTTGATACCGAGGTGTACCGCGAGGATTGCAGTCTCAACAACGTTCCGTTCCGCGACCCCGAGACCGAGGTCGAAAAGCTTACCGCGTGGTATACGGAGCATCTTGACCGCCTTCGCTGACGGAGAAAAAAGAAGAAAAACAAGGGGGAAGCATGAAAAAACAGCTTTTGACCGTCCTTTTGACGGCATTGCTTGCGATTCTTTTGATTTTTACGATCACGACCGTTTCCGATACGCATATTTACGGCGAGATAAGGCAAACGGAGGCTACCTGCGGCGAAGAGGGGAGAGCGTACCGAACCTGTATTCTTTGCGGAAAAGTCGAATACGGAGAAGTCGTTCCCGCCGTCCCGCATGATTTCGGAGAAACGATCAATCGGATACGCTACGAGACGGCATATGCCGAGTGTTCCCGCTGTAAGGCGACCGAGGAGCGCCCGTATACGCCGCCCGACGGAATTGCCCGACTGTATATCGAGGGAACGCCGGGCGGAACGGTGATTCCCGTTTCGTTTCGCTATGTCGACGGTGCGGAGGAACGCAGCGGTTTTGCCGAGGTGCGCGTAAACGGTTCGGTCGACCGCGTTGCCGAAAAGCCCGATTACGACTTTTCGCTCTATTCCGACGGCGGTTTTTCCGTCCCCGCCGAATTTTTCTTCGGTGATGAGGTCGGAACGGTCTCGGCGCTTACGCTTCGGGCAAATTATTACGACGTGAGCGGTGGCGCTTGGAATCTTGGGCTTGCGTCCTTGTGGGAAAACGTTTCGGCTTCAAGAGAAAATCTTGATCCGAATATTGCCGCTCTTCCGCATCTCGGTGCCGAGAGCGGAAAGCCGATCCTTTTTTACACAAACGGCAATTTTAAGGGCGTTTACACGCTTTGCACACCCGACGATGAAAGTCTCTACGGCTTGAACGACGGACGGGAGGGTGCGATTCTTTACACCCACACTCTCTTCGGCGGCGCGCCGTATACGGCATACGCCGACGGAAACGGTATTCCCGTGACGGCAATAGCTCCGAACGAGTCGGAAGCGTATATTGAGAGCTTTCAGAGCATGCTCGATTTTGCCGCAAGCGCCGACGAACAAGCCTTTGCCGACGAGATCGGAACGTATCTGGATATCGATGCCGTGATCGATTATATGGCGTATTTATACGCGCTCGATCTTCGCACACACGACACGATGTTTTGCCGATTTATCACGTATGACGGCAAAAAATGGATCCCGTCGCCGTACGCTTTGGACGACGGTCTCGGAAGGGGAGCGGCTTATGATAAGAACTATCCCGAAGCGGCGCTTACGCCGAGTGTGACGGAGGAAGGAATTTCCTCGGGACTTTCGCTTTCGCTGTACGACCGAATATTTGCCCATTTCTCCGACCGTATCGCGGCGCGTTATCTCGCTTTGCGAAGCGATGTTTTGTCGGACGGCGCGGTCGCCGCGGCAATGGAAAACAAGATCGAGGGCATACCCGAAGAAGCTCTGAACGCCGAATTTGAGGAATATCCCGACAAAAACCGCTTCGGAAATCCGATCACGCAGGTGCGCGCCGATTCTTTGAGCGAAAGCTTTGCGGCGGATGCGTTTTTTGAACGATTCGCGCAGGGGCAAAATTAAAACGAAAAAAACCAATCAAGAGCGGAAAAATCCGTCTTCCTGATTGGTTTTTGTTTTGAAAAAGCGTTTTTTACCCTGAGGTGTTTAATTTAAAAGGCAAAAGTCGTTTTTTCGGTTATTTGCGATACGTTTCGCAGAAGGTATCCGAACAGCAGCGGGCGTTGTGACCCTCTACGCGGATATGCTCGGCGGAACAGACGCAGTTGTCGTTGTACATACATTCGGTCGCGGTGCAGTCAACGCTTGCTTCTTCGCCGGCGTTGCTGTTCGAACAACCGCAATTATGGCAGCTTGACTGTTCGAAGCTGTCGCAGCAGGTGCAGGAATCAAGGTCACAGCCTTTTTCCGCATCGATCTTGATGGCGCTTTTTTCGCAGCAGCCTTCCTGATTGTAGGCGCATGTGTGTGCGCTGCATGTGATTTCGGGCATTTGATTCACTCCTTTCTGTGAGCGTATCGTTAGTATGCCGCATCGGGCGAGAAATATACAAATATCAAGATCGTATCTGCACCGTATTCCGTAAATCAAAGGATGGAAAATTTTTCTAAAAAATCGTCATTTGACCGTGTTTCAATCGAATATCGTTCCGACGGGGAAGTTCTTGTCGTAACAAAGCTCGTTATAGATCTTCGGCGCCTCGGTCGGCGAAACGATCCTTGAAATAAGCGGGCGTACCCGAACGCGTCCTGCGGCGATCGTGTCGAGAATAGCACGACAGTCGTTGTGATGCGTCCAATGATATGGGTAAGATTCAAATTGCGGACGGACGAAGTTATGCGCTCCGATGAGCTTTATGCCGGGACGGTTTACCTGCCTGCAATAATCGACCGAACAGTCGGAATTTCGCGTACAGCCGAGAAGCGCGATCCGTCTCATAAACGCGGCGCAGTCCGGCGCCGCATTCATGGCGGACGACACGCCCGTCACCTCAACACAGCCGTTTACCCCTTTGCCTTTTGTGACTCTTTTGACATTTTCCGCAAAATCTTCGCACGTCGGGTCGAAAGCATAATCCGCCCCACGCCGCAATATCGCAAAGACATCGGGAATTTTTGCGAGGTATTGTTCATCCCGAGAAGGCAGACTCGCTCGGTTCCTCCGCTTATTACCGTATATTCGGTCTTTACCGCTGCGTCATTTTCCTTGACGGCGGGCAGGTCGGTCTCCTGCAATTCCGCCTTCCCGATCTCGGTGAAAAGGATTTGTTTTCTCATAATATCCTCCGTATCTCCTTTGTTTTTGCGCTGTAAATTGACATTTGTTACGTCGAACATATTTCAATCCATTTAAACACGATTTGCACGCCGTGTAAATGTCAAAAATGATTCTTTTGGCAGAATCGATGCAAAAGGATCGGAATGAAATGAGCGGAGCAGACGGGGAGGGGAAATGATTTGTTCTTTAGTGAAGTATCACATTACGACAGTGCTTCTCTCAGCTTTTCGAGTGCTGTTTTTTCAATGCGCGATACGTACGAGCGGGAAATGTGCAGTTTTTCCGCCGTTTCGCGCTGTGTCAGCGCTTTTTCCGCTCCGCCGAGACCGTAACGCAGAACAATGATCTCGCGCTCACGCTCGCAAAGCACCCGATTGATCGCCCGAATCATCTGCTGACTGCGCATTTTCAAATCGAGATCGTCCGCAATGGTGTCCTCGCAGGCGATAATGTCCATGTACGTCAGCGGATTTCCGTCTTTGTCCACTTCGACCGCGTCGGAAAGTGAGGTTTCGAGCGCATATTTCTTGCGCGAACGGAAATACATAAAGATCTCGTTTTGCAAACATTTTCCCGCATAAGTCGCAAAGCGCTTGCCTTTTTCGATATCAAAGGAATCGATGGCTTTGATAAGTCCGATGGTGCCGACCGAGATTATGTCATCGTTTTCCCCGTTTTGCGCGTAGTATTTCTTTGCGATGTGCGCCACAAGGCGGAGGTTGCGCTCGATCAGAATATCCCGCGCCCGACTGTCGCCCGCCCGCGCACGGCGAAAATACTCTTTCTCCTCCGCGGCGGAAAGGGGAGAGGGAAAGGATCCTGCCCCCTGCACCTTTAAAAACAACAATACGCTGTTGAAAAACAGCCCCGACAATAAAAACGACATACCGATGCCTCCGCGAACGCGGGATGTCCCGCGGCTCTGTATCTTTATGTATATGCCGCCGCGGTTTGTCCGCTTGACGAAAAATGTGTTTAATTCGTAAAAAATCGCGCCATTGTCGCAAAAATATCAAAAAAATCGGGAAAATGTATTTACTTTTTGCGGAAAAAGTGGTACACTATCTACAACTGATAAAAACAAGGAGGCTATTTATCAATATGGCAAGAAAAAAGATTTCCATGGACGGTAATACCGCTGCCGCTCACGTAAGCTATGCGTTTACGGAAGTTGCTGCCATTTACCCCATCACCCCTTCAAGCCCGATGGCGGAAGTGACCGATACATGGTCCGCAACCGATAAGAATATTTTCGGCGAACCGGCTCGGAATATCTTCGGTGACCGCGTAAAGATGATCGAGATGCAGTCCGAAGGCGGCGCCGCCGGCGCTGTTCACGGCTCTCTCGCCGCAGGTGCGCTCACCACGACTTATACCGCTTCTCAGGGTCTTCTCCTTATGATCCCGAATATGTATAAGATCGCCGGCGAGCTTCTGCCGAATGTTATCCATGTTTCGGCTCGCTGCGTCGCATCGCACGCTCTGAATATTTTCGGCGACCACTCCGACGTATACGCCTGTCGTCAGACCGGTTATGCAATGCTCGCCGAGACCAACCAGCAGGAAATTATGGATCTCGGCGCTGTAGCACACCTTGCTACCATCAAGGGTCGTGTTCCGTTCCTTAACTTCTTCGACGGCTTCCGCACCTCGCACGAGATTCAGAAGATCGAGGTCTGGGATTACGAGGATCTCAAGGAAATGGTCGACATGGACGCCGTAAAGGCTTTCCGTTCGCGCTCCATCAACCCCGAGCATCCCGTTCTTCGCGGCTCTGCCGAAAACGGCGATATCTTCTTCCAGCACAGAGAAGCCTGCAACCCCTACTATGACGCTCTTCCCGCCATCGTCGAAGAGTATATGGACAAGGTAAACAAGAAGATCGGTACGAATTACAAGCTCTTTAACTACTACGGCGCACCCGATGCTGACCGCATCATCATCGCGATGGGTTCGGTTTGCGACGTCACCGAAGAAGTTATCGATTATATGAACGCTCACGGCGAAAAGGTCGGTATCGTTAAGGTTCGTCTTTACAGACCTTTCGTTGCCGAAAAGCTCGTTGAAGCCATTCCGAAGACGGTCAAGAAGATCGCCGTTCTCGACAGAACCAAGGAGCCCGGCTCGCTCGGCGAACCGCTTTACCTTGATGTTGTTGCGGCTCTCGCACAGTGCGGCGTGACCGGAATTCAGGTAGTCGGCGGCCGTTACGGTCTCGGCTCGAAGGATACGCCTCCTCAGAGCATCTTTGCCGTTTACGAAAACCTCGCAAAGGACGCTCCCAAGGCTCACTTTACCATCGGTATCGTGGATGATGTCACCGAGCACTCTCTCGAAGAAAAGGCATGTCCCAATACCGCCGCAGAAGGCACGATCTCCTGCAAGTTCTGGGGTCTCGGCGGCGACGGTACGGTCGGTGCAAACAAGAACTCCATCAAGATCATCGGCGACCACACCGACAAGTATATCCAGGCATACTTCCAGTATGACTCCAAGAAGACCGGCGGCGTTACCATTTCGCACCTGCGTTTCGGCGACAAGCCCATCAAGTCTCCTTACTATATCAATAAGGCAAACTTTGTTGCCTGCCACAACGCTTCCTATATCCTCAAGGGCTATAAGATCGTTCAGGACGTAGTTCCGGGCGGAACCTTCATGCTCGACTGCCAGTGGACTCCCGAGCAACTCGAAGAACATCTCCCCGCAACCGTTAAGTCCTACATCGCCAACAACAACATCAAGTTCTACATCATCGACGCTACCAGCATCGCCGCAAAGCAGATCGGTAACGCCAAGGTTAAGAACACCGTTCTTCAGTCCGCTTTCTTCGCACTCGCCAACATTCTTCCGAAGGAAGACGCCATCACCTACATGAAGAAGATGGCATACAAGTCCTACATCAAGAAGGGCGAAGCGATCGTTGAGCTGAACTACAAGGCAATCGATGCCGGCGCTAACGCAATGGTTGAAGTAAAGGTTCCCGAGGCGTGGAAGAATGCCGGTGAGACCCCGAAAACTCCCGCTGCGACCGGTGACAGAAAAGAACTGGTCGACTTTGTCAACAACATCGTTGAACCCGTTTCGCTCATGGACGGCGACAGCCTGCCCGTATCCGCATTCAAGGGCATGGCAGACGGTACGCTCCCGCAGGGCGCTGCCGCTTACGAAAAGCGCGGTGTTGCCATTTCGGTTCCCGTATGGCACGCTGAAAACTGTATCCAGTGTAACAACTGTGCGTTTGTATGTCCGCATGCTACCATCCGTCCGTTCGCTCTGACGGCAGAGGAAGCGGCTAAGGCTCCCGCGCAGACCAAGTTTACCGCAAAGCCGGTCATCAAGACCGATTACAAGTTTACGATGGCGATCAGCCCCATGGATTGTATGGGCTGTACGCTGTGCGTAAAGGCTTGCCCCGTTACCGCCAAGGCGGAAAAGGACGGCACGCCCGAAAAGAAAGCCATCGAAATGGCTCGTCAGGAATCGCAGCTCGACCAACAGGAAGTATTCGACTACATGGTAGCCGAAGTTTCCGAAAAGCCCGAGCTTATCAACGCAACCGTCAAGGGCAGCCAGTTCAAGCAGCCTCTGCTTGAGTTCTCCGGCTCGTGCGCCGGCTGTGCCGAGACTTCCTACGCAAGACTTATCACGCAGCTCTTCGGCGAGAGAATGTATATCTCCAACGCAACCGGTTGTTCGTCCATTTGGGGCGGTTCCGCACCGGCAACGCCTTACACCGTAAACCGCGAAAGCGGCAAGGGTCCGGCATGGGCAAACTCGCTGTTTGAGGACAACGCAGAGCACGGTCTCGGTATGTACCTCGGTCAGAAGACCATCCGTAACCGTCTTATCGGTTATGTCGAAGAGGTTGCTTCTTCCGAAAAGGCTCCCGAAGCTTTGAAGGCAGCCGCTGCCAGGTACCTTGAGACTAAGGACGACGGCAAGGCAAACACCGAAGCTACCAAGGCTCTCGTTGCCGAGCTTGAAAAGACGAAGGATCAGTGCGAGCTTTGCGCTAAGATCTATGCCGAAAAGGATTACCTCTCCAAGAAGTCTATCTGGATCTTCGGCGGCGACGGTTGGGCATACGATATCGGCTTCGGCGGTCTCGACCACGTCATCGCTTCGGGCGAGGATGTAAACATCATGGTATTCGATACCGAAGTTTACTCCAACACCGGCGGACAGGCATCCAAGGCTTCGAACCTCGGTCAGGTTGCACAGTTTGCGGCAGCCGGTAAGGCGATCGGCAAGAAGAACCTTGCGGAAATCGCAATGTCCTACGGCTATGTATACGTAGCACAGATTGCTATGGGCGCGGATATGAACCAGACCCTTAAGGCAATGACCGAAGCGGAAGCTTATCACGGTCCGTCCATCATCATCGGCTACGCACCTTGCGAAATGCACGGTGTTAAGGGCGGTATGGTGAACTGCCAGATCGAAATGAAGCGCGCCGTTGAGGCAGGTTACTGGCAGATGTTCCGTTATAATCCGGCACTCAAGGTTGAAGGCAAGCCCGCCTTTACGCTTGATTCCAAGGCTCCGACTGCCGATTATATCGAGTTCATCGAAAGCGAGACCCGTTACAAGAGACTTGAACAGGCATTCCCGGAAAGAGCAAAGGTTCTCTTCGAGGAAGCAAAGGAAAATGCGGAAGCAAAGTACCAAAGACTGCTTAAGCTTACGGAGCTCTATAAGTAATATTTAGGAGTTTTCCCCTGCCTTGCCATTCGGCGGGCAGGGGAATTTGCTATGATACGAACGGTGTAAATTATGCATTATCGTGTTTTTCTCGATGAGGAAAAAATACCCGTATATTCCCGCGCGCACATCCAAAATTCCTTTCAATCGTGTTTGGGAAGGCTCTCAGCGCCCTCTTGAGTAGTCCGATGTATTATCCTACTTTGTCCCGTTTGATGTCCGCAAACCTCTGCTTCTTCGAATCGAAGTTCCGGAGAGGCGCTCCGAAGCGTGGAAATTCGTCCGTATGAATTCGGTATTTCCCATGCGGAAAGTGCTTCGGAAAACGGCGGAATCATCACGCTGAAAATCGACAGTCCGCACCTCTTTACAGTCGAAATCAACGGACTTCAAAGCACCCTTGCCGTTTTCGCAAACCCGCCGTATGTTTACGAAAGCTGCAAAGGTGATATTGTGTTCAAAAAAGGCATTCATTCTGCCGGCTTGATCGTGCCGCAAAGCGGCGAACGCGTTATTTTGGAAGAGGGTGCCGTGGTTTACGGTGCGATCTGTATTAAAGATTCCGAAAATGTGACGGTCGAAGGGCGGGGCATGTTGGATTGCTCGCCCTACCGACGCGGAAACGACACGCACAGCACCGAAGAAAATTCGGTCGTTCAGAACGCTTTGAAAAATTGGGGGCTTTCGGATACCGACTGCTATTATTCGGGTATTGTGACGGTATAGAACAGCAAAAATGCTGTTTTGGACGGTATTATTCTGCGCGACAGTCCCATGTGGACGCGGATCGTGCGCAACGGATGCCGCGACGTTTGCATGAACAATAGCAAGATTATCGGACAATGGTTCTGCCCGATCATGTAACGCTTTCCGGCATTGTTTTTAACGACAAATCGCTTTTGGGAGAACAGTAAGATGAAAATAAAAATGAAAATTACAGCCCTGCTTTTGACCGCCGCGCTTTTTTTGACTTCGTGTCAAAAAAGTACGGATATAACGGGCAGTTACACGATCGACGGCATGGACAGTGTTTATACCTTTACTGCCGACGGAAAGATTTATGTAAACGACGAAACCGAGAGCGTTTCGCGTTATGAGGTCAAGGGCAATAAGATTATTACACACATCGACGGAGTAGAAGAATCCGTTACGCTTCCGTTCGAAAAGACCGAAGACGGCTTCCGAATGGGCGAGGTCGAATACCGAAAACTGCCCGAGCGCGAAGAGCTTTTTAACGAAACAGAAACGGATGCGGATGCGGATGCGGAATGAAACAAGTCAATATATACACCGACGGCGCTTGCCGCGGAAATCCCGGCCCCGGGGGATGGGGCTCGATCGTCCGTTATAAAACGATCGAACGCACTCTCTCGGGCGGAGAAAAAAACACGACCAACAACCGTATGGAATTGACGGCAGTCATCGAGGCACTGAAAATACTAAAAGAGCCATGTATAGTCGATCTGTACAGCGATTCCAAGTATGTGATCGACGGTCTTTCCAAGGGCTGGGCGGTAAACTGGCGTAAAAACGGATGGAAAAAGTCCGATAAAAGTCCCGCTTTGAACCCGGAGCTGTGGGGAGAACTGCTTTCTTTGTGCGAAAAGCACGAAATGCATTACCACTGGATCAAAGGTCACGACGGACATCCCGAAAACGAGCGCTGTGATGCGATGGCAACCGAATTTGCCGATTCTTTACGTTGAGATTTGAGCAAAAGGAGATCAAGGATTATGAGCTATAAAAAAGGTACAAAATGTGTGCAGGCAGGCTATACACCCAAAAACGGAGAACCGCGTATTCTTCCGATCTATCAGAGCACGACCTACCGCTACGATTCGTCGGAGCATTTGGGAAAGCTCTTTGATTTGGAGGCGGCGGGGCATATGTATTCTCGTATTTCCAACCCCACGGTCGAGGCAGTCGAAGAAAAGATTACCGAACTGGAGGGCGGAAGCGCGACTCTCTGTACTTCTTCGGGTCAGGCGGCAAATCTGCTTGCTATTCTCAATATCACGTCGGCGGGACAAAATTTTGTCAGCCTTTCCTCCATTTACGGCGGAACGTTGAATTTGTTTGCCGTGACTTTGAAGCGACTCGGAATTGAAGTACGCTTTTTGACGCCCGACATGACCGAAAGTGAGATTGAAGCACTTTTTGACGAAAATACCCGTCTTGTTTTCGGCGAAACGATCGCTAACCCGGCGCTGGATGTTCTGGATATCGAAAAATATGCGGCGCTTGCCCATGCTCACGGAATCCCGCTTGTTGTGGACAACACCTTCGCAACTCCCGTTCTTTGCAATCCGATCGAATTCGGCGCGGATATTGTGGTTCATTCCACGACAAAATACATGGACGGTCATGCGTCGGTTGTCGGCGGCTCAATCACCGAAAGCGGAAAATTCGATTGGAATAACGGAAAATTCCCCGAGCTTTGCGAGCCCGACGAATCGTATCACGGTGTAGTTTATACCGAACGTTTCGGAAATGCGGCGTACATTACCAAAGCCCGTGTACAGCTCATGCGCGATTTCGGCGCTATGCCGAACGCAATGGGAGCGTTTCTTTTGAATATGGGCTTGGAGACTCTGCATTTGCGTATGGAACGTCACAGCCAAAATGCCCTTTCCGTTGCAAAGTTCTTGCAAAACGATCCGCGCATTTCGTGGGTACGCTATCCCGCGCTTGAAGGCGACAAGGATCATACGCTTTGTGAAAAGTACCTTCCGAACGGCTGCTGCGGTGTAATTTCTTTCGGAGTTGTCGGCGGGCGGGACGCTGCAATGCGTTTTATGGATTCGCTCAAACTGGCTGCAATTGTAGTACACGTCGCCGACGCGCGCACAAGCGTTTTGCACCCCGCAAGCACGACCCACCGTCAGCTGAGTGATGAACAGTTGAAGGACGCGGGCATTCGACCCGATATGATCCGTATGTCGGTCGGAATCGAAGACATTGAGGACATTCTGGATGATATCCGCAATGCCCTGAATGCCGTTTTTGCTGAGAGAGGAAAAATTAATGCCGATTAAAATTCCGAACGATCTTCCTGCAACTAAGACACTTAACGAGGAAAACATTTTCGTTATCACCGAGCGGCGCGCCATAACGCAGGATATCCGTCCGCTTCATATTTTGATTTTGAATCTCATGCCCGAAAAGATCACGACCGAAACGCAGCTTGCACGCATTCTCGGCAATACGCCGCTCCAGGTCGAGCTTGATTTTTTGCAAACGGCGACGCATAAGGCAAAACATACGGCAAAAGAACATATGCTGGCGTTTTATAAAACCTTTGATGAGGTTTGCGACCGCCGTTATGATGGCATGATTATAACGGGTGCTCCGGTCGAGCGCCTTGACTTCGAAGAGGTCAATTATTGGAACGAGCTTTGCTCGATCATGGAATGGAGCAAGACGCATGTTACCAGCACCTTCCACATTTGCTGGGGCGCACAGGCGGGACTTTATTACCATTTCGGAATTCAAAAGCATGAGCTTTCGCAAAAGCTTTTCGGCGTTTACCGTCATCATATCGACTATAAGCGCTCGATCTTGTTCCGCGGCGTGGATGATGAATTTTTCGTTCCGCATTCACGCTATACGACCGTGCTGCGAAAGGACATTGAAGCATGTCCGAAGCTTCGTATTCTGGCATCCTCCGACGCGGCGGGTGTTTATGCCGTTTCTACCGCGAAGGGAAAACAGATCTTTATTATGGGACATTCGGAATATGACGCCGATACGCTGAAAAAAGAATATCTTCGCGATAGATTGCAAGGACTTCCGACAGCGTTACCGTATTGTTATTTTCCCGACGACGACCAAACCCAAAATCCACCCAATTTGTGGAGAAGTCACGCCAATCTCTTGTATTCCAACTGGTTGAATTATTTTGTATATCAGGCGACGCCTTATGATATCAATGCGATCAACGGAGAAAATCTGAACGGATAAGATTATTTCGAATTATTCGGAAAGGGGCAATAAAATGAAAAGAACAAGTATTCTTCTTCTCACAATCGTCCTGTTATCCTCTCTCATTTACCCTGTATGTTCCGACGGAAAAAGCTTCCCGAATGCCTTTTGGAAACTTTCTGACGAATTTGTTAAGGCAAGCGAGGCGGGCGATGACGATGGTATAATCGAAAGCGGAAAAAGTATTTGTGATTTGTTGGAAAACTCTGTCAAAAATGAGGATACCGTTGCCGTGCTCGGAACGCGATATAAGGATATTGCGCTGGCATACGAACGGAAATGCGATTTTATCTCTGCGGCTCTGTATTATGAAAAATATTTACCATACGGAGAAATGCTTGGTTGGGATGACGGCGTGCGAATTGCCCGTGCTAAGATTGAAAGTTATACTCCGAAAGTTTGTATGTACCGTGAAATTGCCGAAAATCGAGTAGTTTACGGTGCAAAAGGCGAGCCGAAAAGCGGCGTTTTGTTCGGACAGGTTGCCGATCGAAACCCGATTGATGATTCAATGGCGATGCTGTATATTGATGTGTTTGAGTCTCTTCTCGGTGAAGAGAAAAATATGCTCAGCGCGCTGAACAGAAACATTTTGGAAAATGCGGCAAAAGACGGACTGGCAGTCGAGGTCGCGCTGAATTTTCCTCAAAATGATATTTGGACCGATTCGGGAAAGATGAATACTTTTTTCGAGCTTGTCGACAATACGCTTGACGAACTCTCTCCATATGCAAAAAAAATACCGATACTGTATATTCGAATCGGTGCGGAGCCGGATGTTTGGGAAAATCCGGTGAGTCCGAGCGCATATATTTCCGCCTATCTTACGGTTGCAGAGAAGGTTCGCAGGATGATTCCCGAGGCGGCATTGGTTTGGTCAATCAATCATGTCGCCTCATGGAATATCAATGCCGATGATTATTATCCCGGAGACCATGCGGTGGATTGGGTCGGAATTTCTTTATATGCGACACCGTTTTTCTTGGATAAAAAATACGAAAAAGATGACCGACAGGATGAGATATTGTTTCGCGAGGGTCGTGCCGCCGATCCTGTGTTGATGGTGAAAAAAATCGTCGAAACATACGGTGACCGCAAGCCCATTATGCTCTCCGAATGCGGTGTGGCGCACGATAACAGCATTTTGGGAGACAGCACCGAGTGGGCGGTATACAAAATGAGAGAATATTACGGATATCTTCCGATGGTTTATCCGCAAATTAAGCTGATATCCTATTTTAATACGCGTGTTATGTCCGAGACAAACGATTATTCGCTTTATACCTCCGAAGCCTTGCAACAAACGTATTATGAAGTAACGCGGCAAAACCTTTATATCCATGATAACCCTTTATCGATCGGAAACTCCTATACCGAACTTGTCGACGAGGAGGTGCCGGCGCGCCTTACGCTCGGTACCTATGTGCATTTATATGATACACAGCAATATAAGGTTGAATATCGTGTCGACGGAGTTTGGACAGCGCTTTCGGATAAGCCACCTTTTCGTGTAACGCTGGGATTATCGTCAGGCAGACATGATATTACGGCGAGCGTTCTTTCCTCGGACGGACTCTTGCTCTTGCAGAATACGGTGACGGTGACCGCAACCGACGAGGTCTCGATCGTTTATAACGGACGGTTGATCGAAGGAGATGTTCCTCCCGTTGTTTCGGAAGGAAGAACCTTGGTTCCGCTCCGCCTGATTTTCACGGCAATGGGCGCCGAGGTTTCATGGGATCCGCAAACACGCACCGTTGTCTCAACATTGGGCGATCGCACGGTGTGTATGACTGTGGATGAAAAAGAGATGGAACGTGACGGTGAAAAATTTGTGTTGGAGGTTGCACCGACTGTCCGTAACAATCGTACTTTGGTTCCGGTGCGGGCAGTTGCGGAATCCTTCGGCGCGGAGGTTCGTTGGGACAGTAAGAGTCGAACGGTACAAATTGATTTTGACGCAAGCTTATCGGAAAAGAATAATGAACACGAAAGAGAAAGAGGAAGCGACCATGCTTGATTTTATTCGCGTTGCGGCGGCGGTGCCTGCCGTCTCGGTCGGAAATGTCACCGAGAATGTGAAAAATATTGTAGAAATGGCGCGGGAAGCGGCGAAAAAGCGTCCGCAGATCATCGTATTTCCCGAGCTTTCGCTGACAGGTTATACGTGCGGAGACCTATTCTTTCAAAAAACTTTGCTGGATGCGGCGCTTGAAGGACTGCGCACTCTTTGCGAGTTCAGCCGCGAGACCGAAGCGATGCTTGCCGTGGGTCTTCCGCTTTCGGTTGGCGGGAAACTTTTTAACGTCGCCGCAATTCTGCACCGCGGAAGCCTTTGCGGAATCGTGCCCAAAACATATATTCCGAATTATAACGAGTTTTACGAACAGCGCTGGTTTTCTTCGGGTAAAGAGCTGAATAAAACCGAGCTATTACCTTCGGCTCTCGGTATGAAAAACGACGGAAAAGCGATTCCGATCGGCACGGATCTTATTTTTGATACGGGTGCTTTTCTCTTCGGTGCGGAGATTTGCGAGGACCTTTGGGCGACCGTTCCGCCGAGCAGCTATCTTGCCCTTGCGGGCGCGGAGGTCATTTTAAATCTTTCGGCAAGCAACGAAACGATCTCAAAACGCCGCTATCGCCGCTCACTTGTTTCGGCACAATCGGGCGCACAGCTTTCGGCTTATGTCTATGTTTCGTCGGGCTGTACCGAATCCACGACCGATCTCATTTTTTCGGGACACAGTCTTATCTGCGAAAACGGACGAGTGCTTTGTGAAAACGAAAACACCGTTGACGGCGATTATGTCTTATTCTCGGATATCGATCTCGGAAAAATCCGAGTTGACCGTTTGAAAATCAAGACTTTTGCACAAAGCTCCGCCGAGAATCAAAAAGCATTTCGTACCGTTGCGGTGCCGTGTATTCTTCCCGAAAACGACCTCTCGTGTTATCCCGTCGATAAACTGCCCTTTGTGCCCAATGCGAAGCGCGACCGTGCCGAGCGCTGCACCGAGATCTTTGAAATGCAGGTTATGGGACTGAAAAAACGAATGGATATAACGCGATCTCGTCCCGTTGTCGGCGTATCGGGGGGACTCGATTCGACGCTTGCGCTTCTTGTTTGTGCCGAGGCGGCACGGCGCGCGGGACGTCCGCTCACCGACGTGGTAGGAATTACCATGCCGTGCTTCGGAACGACCGACCGCACTTACCGTAATTCGCTTTTGCTGATGGAAAGCCTCGGCATTACGGTTTTGGAGATACCGATACGCGACGCCGTGCGTCAGCACTTCTCCGACATCGGACACGACGGAAAAACGCCTGATCTGACGTTTGAAAATTCGCAGGCGCGTGAGCGCACGCAGGTGCTGATGGATTATGCGGGAAAGATAGGCGGTTTTGTTGCGGGAACGGGCGACCTCAGCGAGCTTGCACTCGGTTGGTGTACCTATAATGCCGACCACATGAGCATGTACGGCGTAAACTGCGGCATTCCGAAAACTCTGGTGCGCTGGATGATTGACAGTATCATGGAATACGACCTGTTCCGTGCAAGTTCCGATGTGCTCCGTGATATTTTGGATACACCCATCAGCCCCGAGCTTCTGCCGCCCGACGAAAAGGGACAGATCGCTCAGCAGACCGAAGAAATTGTCGGCCCGTATGCGCTGCATGACTTTTTCCTTTATTATACCGTGCGTTACGGCTTCACGCCCGAAAAGGTTTTTGTACTCGCTTGTAAGGCTTTTGCTCAGGATTTTGATAAAGCGACCGTCAAAAAATGGCTTGTCACGTTCTATCGGCGCTTTTTCACACAGCAGTTCAAACGCAGCTGTCTGCCCGACGGAGTTAAGATCGGAAGCATTTGTCTGTCACCCCGCGGCGACTGGCGCATGCCGAGCGATGCCTCTTCGGCTTTGTGGGTCAAGCAGGCGGAAAATTTGGAAATTGAATAAGTCAGGCGGGCTGCAACATAAATGCAGCCCACCTTTTCTTATATGTATGTCCTTCGAAATGCGATATATAGATGACAGAATATCGGCACACAAAAAACGGACACCCAAATGGGTGTCCGTTTGCTTTCTTGTTTTATCCGACTCAGATGGTAGGAATATCGAGGGTGATTTCCTTGCCCTGCTTGTGAGACTCTGCGATGCCGGACAGAATTGCCTGGTTGTAGAGAATCTGGCTGGTCGGAACGGGGGATGCGCCGCCGTACTTAACAGCATCAACGAAGGAACGGATCTTCTTGTCGAAGTTCGAAACCTTATCGGCGGGAACCAGCGGAATAACCGTCTGAACCTGGTTGCCGGCAACCGTGCTGTAAATGGTCATAGGACCGCCGATGGAACCGTTCCAACAGTCGGTCGAAGGAATGCGCAGACCACCCTTGGTACCGAGGATGATGGTATCACCGGGAGTGTCGATGTGCATTGCCCATGCAATACGGAAGTCGAGGATGATGTCGCCTTCGAGACGAACGAATGCGGCTGCAAAGTCATCAACGCCGAATACCTTTGCATATTCGGGATGATCGGGGTTCTTATAGTATTCGGGATCCTTGCCGAAGAAGTCGGACTTGTAACCCGAAACGGTAAGAGGCTTCGGATAGCCGATCGCGTTGAGCACCATATCGAGCGAGTAGCAGCCGATATCGGCGAGAGCGCCGAGACCTGCGGTCTTGTCTTCGATGAAGGAAGTGCCGAACGGAGTCGGGATACCGTGACGACGTCCGCCGCCGGTCTGGATGTAATAGATCTTACCGAGCACGCCGGACTGAACAACAGCCTTGACTTGCTTCATGTTTACATCGAAACGGGGCTGGAAGCCGACCGAAACGATCTTTCCGCTTTCCTTTTCTGCTTTGCAGATGGCAACGGCTTCGTCAAGCGTTACGCACATCGGCTTTTCAAGCAGAACCGGAATACCGTGCTTCAAAGAGTCGATGGTACAAACGGCGTGGGTTCTGTTGTAGGTGCAAACGCTTACTGCGTCGAGCTTTTCGGCGTCGAGCATCTTAAGATGAGCGTTTTCGCCTTCGTAGCAGGTCGCACCGTCTACGTGATAGGTCTCCTTGAACTTCTGAGCCTTGCCGGGGACAAGGTCTGCGAGAGCGACAACCTCAACGTCGGGCTGGTTCTGATAGCTCCTGATGTGTGCTTCGGCGATCCAGCCGGTACCGATGATACCGACGCGAACCTTTTTGGAAGCATCGACCGTCTGAACTTCCTGGTTCGATTCGAATTTATTCAGGATGCTGTCCTTTACTTCTGCCATTATTTTTACCTCCAAATAATGAAACTCGATGTCTGTTTCAACAACAGTACACAACTATATGTTACAATATTACACCCGATTTTTGTTGAACATTTTGTTAATTTTTGCCGATTTTCGCGATTCTTTTTGTGTGAATTTCGAACAAAAATTAAAGGTCGAGCGTGATCTCGTGTCCGAGCTTGTCGGATTCGAAGATTCCCGACAAAATCGCCTGATTGTAAAGGATCTGTCTCTTATACACATCTCCGAGCCCACGAGACAGGCAG
>ENA-OUQF01000167-OUQF01000167.1-human-gut-metagenome-genome-assembly--contig:-NODE-167-length-62792-cov-26.183082_pt1 | contig 62792 bp, 59 predicted proteins | sample MGYA00237947_ERZ548826 | MGnify/ENA primary metagenome ERZ548826 (study PRJEB26490, sample SAMN05194701) | human gut metagenome | biome: terrestrial biome; feature: human-associated habitat; material... | reverse complement strand
ACTGTTCGCCGTCCACCGTCGTCACGGGCAGGCTCTGCTCCAACAGGTTTTGCAGGTCGTCGCCCTCCGTCTGCCATGCCGCAGCGGAATCCAGCGAGGTAAGCTGCTCAAGCTCTCCCGCGTAATCCTGCGCTCCGCTGATATAGACGCCGAACAGTGACAGGTACTGGGATGTCATAAAGCTCTTGGCCTTTGTGAAGCCCATATACGCCACCGCCGTCACCGCCACCACCAGCAGAAACTCCATCACCGCAAATCTTTGCAGCGACTGGGAGTGGCTGAACAGCATGACCGCCAGGATGAACAGCAATATTACGATTCCAAACACCAGTAATTGTATCATTCTTTATTCCTCTACTTCGTTAAGGATTCTGTTCCGATCTGTTTGAACGTGTTGACAAACAACCTCAAAAACGGCACATCTCCCCATATCACGTTGGATAAAAACATCACCAGCACCAGTATTGCCAGCACTGCCGACAAATGCAGCAGCAGTCGGAAGATGCCCTCCTGATTCCTCGCCCAGAAATCCCTCAGCCGCTGTCTGACCGAGCGCTTTCCCACGTGGGTCGTGGACAGCCGGATGTCCTTGTATAATTCCCGGAAATCCTGATAGCTCTGTTTGGGGATCTTCTTTAATAAAAGCTGGTAGCTAACGTTTTTCTTTGTGGTCTTTTCCTGCAATAGCTCCCGGATCCTGATGGCGCACTGCATAACACATTCCTTCTGCGTGCTGTTTTCGTTCAGCTCCGCAAGATCCATGCAGTACCCCAGCACAATGCTGTCGTCCTTCAGAAGGTGTATCTGTCCCTGCTTCAAAACCAGCTCCAGAAGCGGGTAGGGCAGTGGGGACGACATGCATTGCAGAAGCAGATTCAGACAGATTTCTTCGCATTGTTCAAGGGGAATCGCCTTCGCCATGTAAAAATCCGCCAGCCTTCTCTCCTTTACATAGGGAAAGACCATACAGAACCGGTTGTTGCTGCTGAACATATCCACGCAGCAGTCCTCTCCCTTTTCCGAATGCTTTATGATCCGCAGCAGTTTTTTGACGGTTTCATGGTCTTTGACCGCCACAAGGGTGTAATAGCACTCCCTTGTGCCGTATATTTCCTCGCAGATCATTACATCATTGATCTCTCCCTGAAACACATCCATGACACTGCGCAGCGCCATGCGGTCTGATTGGTATATCATAGATACCCCCTCTTAGTTTTCAGTCTGCTCCTCGCCCGTCACCTTTTTCTTTACTATTGCGTATGCATATGTGCAGATCAGAGGCTTATCCGTGCAGTAGATGCGGATCTCGTACACGCCTTCCTTTGCGGGTGCCGTGTAAATACCGTCCGGCGTAATCTCGCCGCTGTCCGGCTCTGTCAGCTCATACGCCACGGAGCAGGGCTTCATATTGTTGTATTTGATCTGGAAGAAGTAGCTTTCCTTGGTTCCCACCACGATTGTCGGGGTGATTGCGGCAATGCTCTGGTTTCCGGTATCCGGGAACTCCTCCTGCAATTCATCCGAAGCGTAGCGGATCGCCACCCAGCGATAGGTCAGCACAAGCTGCTTCACATCCTGCAGAAGCCGCAGCGCCACGATAAAGCTGCCCTTGTCGTTCAGCACCTTGACTGCGGTCTCCGCCGCCACACCCGTCTGACCGGATGCAAACAGGGAAGAATTGCCGAACACGGTGGTCTTGGCGCTCTTTCCAAGCACCATGTCGTCCTCCAGTCCCTCATAGCCTACTTCCACATAGACATTGCCCTTGCCGAGACCGTGCATGATCTCGCCGGAGTAGCACACATCGCCCTTTCTCGCATTCTCGCCGAGAGGTATCTCCACAATGCCCGTCTCCATTCTGGGGAAGGAGGTTTCCCTTCTCTCTCTGTATTCCTCACGGTTTGCCGGTGAGCTGTTTCCTGCGGCTCCCGCCTGATAGAAGGGCAGCTTCTTGTGGAAATATTCCGTGTATTCCTGACGCAGTCCCGCATCCCGCATGGTGGGAATGTAGCGCTTTACCGCCTTCTCCTGCACCGCCTCGATCAGGTAAGCGGACTCCGTGCGGACAAGCTTCAGATCCGCCAGCCGGATCACGCCGCTGTTGGCGCCCATGCTGCGGAACTCCATGCTGACTTTTCCGGTCTCCTTCGCCGCAAGCAGGGAGGGTGCCTCGTCCACAATATTGATCTTCCAGTTGAAGCTGCCGCCGTTTGACACATCCACGCCGTTGATCATCACCTTGGCGCTTCCCGATTTTACCATGACACTTGTGTCATTTAATTCTTCCGTCTGGGCAAGAAACCAATATTCCTTCTCCATCTTCCTGCCCTGCTCCAGCGTAACGTTCTCCAACAGGATATTCAGCTCCTGACTGCCGTCCGGCGTACCGAGCGCCGGGGTCTGCAGCACGGCTTCGTAATAGAGGTTTGTTTTCTCCGCGCTGAGCTTCTCCACCTCTATCGCAGCCTTTACATAATAGCCCGCACAGATATTTGCCGGAATCCGGAAGCTGACCCTGTAATCCTGATTCTCAAACAGGACGCCGCCCGCAAAGAACTCCGTCTCCATCTCATAAACGCCGTCCGCATCCTCCGTATCCTGCAGGAAAAGCTCGTACGCCTCCTCAATGCGGTTATATTCGTATTCCTTCTGGCCTTCCTGTCTGTTGATGGCGTAGACAGGCTGGTTTTCTTCCTCATGATAGCGCAGGCACAGGCTCGCCTGATTGGTGCGGAGCTGCTCAAAACCTGCAATTGTGGAAAGCTTCTTCACAACAGAGCTGTCCACCACGATCTCTCTGCCCGCATCATCAATGGCAACGCCGCTCTCCACCATAATGGATAAATCGTCCAGACTGATTACGTTCAGTCCGCAGACAATACCGCTGCCGCCCAACATCTGGTTCACGAACCTGCGTTTATTGTTCATGTAAAGCTGCTCAGCCTCAAAATCTGCGGATGTCAACATCTTTCCCTTGTAATACCGGTTTCTGTTAAATGGAAGTAATTCGCTGTTTTTCACTGATCCATCCCCTCTTTCCTGAAGTGTAGTGTTCTGTTTGTATTATTTTACCATAAAAGATTTTTTTGTAGATTAAAGATATGTTAAAGATTTTTTTGTTGGTTTTTGGCAAATGACATATAGATTCCCATGCCGACCCCCTCTCCGGTCTTGATCTCCATGCTGCCTCCCTCGGCTTCCACCATCCGCCGGATCAGATACATGCCGATCCCGTTTCCTTCTTTCTTTCTGTTTGACCCCTGAAAATCCAGCTCCGTAATGTGTTCCGCCTCCTCGGGGCACATTCCTTCTCCGTCGTCCCGGTACACAATCAGGATCTCCTTCCCGGTTTCCTCCACCGTAATCACGATATTTCCCTGTCTGTTCATGTAGCGGACGGAATTTTCGATTAAGTTAAAAAAGGCTCTCATCAGGGAAATGCGGTTGCCAAAAAACAGCACCTCTTCACGGCTGCTGTTCACCACGATCCTGATTCCTGCCTTTTGGGTAATGGTTCTGACATACTCCGACACGCGGCGCACACAGGCGAGCACATCGAAATATTCCTTTTGTGAAAGAAGCTCTTCCTGATCATCGTCCAGAAGAACCTTGGAAAGTGTATTGAGATAATCGATATTGTTACAAATCTTGCGGATACAATCCAGCTCTTCCTCACGGCTTGCGCAGCTTCCGCTTAACAGAAGCTCCCCGTACCCCGTAATGATCGCAAACGGCATACGCAGGTTATGCGCCATGAGTCTTTTAAACCACACGACGTCGTTGGTAAGCTTTTCTACCTCCTGCCTTTTTTGCTCCAGTTCGCGATGCTCTTCCTGTTCCCGCTCAAGCATGGTCTGCTTTTCACGGTTCCAGAAAAAATTCCCTTTGTGCTTTGATTTCATGTCCTTATCCCCTGTATTTCCCCCGCTGTTTACACATCCTGAAAGAGATACCCCACGCCCCGTATGGCGCGGATGACCTCCGTGCGGTTCTCATCGATCTTCTTGCGCAGATTGGACACATGTACCATCAGCGTCCGCACATCGCCCAGATCCTCCTGTCCCCAGACGGTCTGGTAGATCTGTCTGTATAGCAGTATCTCGTCCGGTCTGCTGACCAGTGCCAGCAATATGTCGTATTCCGTCTTGGAAAGGTCAATTTTTTCCCCCCTGGCATCATCCCTGATACGGTATACGCTCCTGCTGCCGGTATCTATCATAAACTGCCTGAACCACAGCCTTCTTCCTTTTTCGTGTTTCTCTTCATCCTTTTTCAGGTTGCTGTTGATGCGCTCTATGAGCGTCTCCAGCTTGGCGGGCTTCACGATGTAATCATCGCCGCCCTCCCGGAAGGCATCCACGATATTGACGCTGTCTCCCAGACAGCTCATAAAAATAATCGGCCCTCCGTAGCCGCCTTCTTCGCCTCTCATTCTCTTGCACAGCTCATGCCCATCCACATCCAGCAGAATGAGATCCATCTGCCTCGAAAGCAGCGCCTCCATTGCCTGTTCTCCGTTCAATGCACATTCCATCCGGTACCCCCGGCTCTTAAGCTGCATCGCCGTAACAGCGGAAAGCTCTGCATCGTCCTCCACCAGCAGTATCCTTGTCTCTGACGGTTCCTTAATCACGTTTGTTCCCCCTGCTTTGTCAAAAAAAGCGCCGTGCGGTCAAATATACTCTGCTCCGTGTTCAGCCCATCGGCAAGCTTGTTGACCAGAATACCCTCCTCCCGGTTCAGCGGAAGCTGTTTCTGCTTCTTTTCCTCCTGCTCCAGCGTGTCTGCATAGTATTCTGTGTCGGGGCGTTGTTTTGGTTTTTTTACGTTCACGTTTCCCTCATTCTCTCTTCATTCTTATGATCAGAAAAAACTGCTTGACGATAATTTTTTTTTATTTTACACTTTTTTTAATATAAAGTAAAGAAAGACTTGGCAATGTTAAAAGGGGATAGGAATTTTATGAAAAAAAACAAAACTTCGGATCGTATGTCCATCTCGGAAATTCTTTTGCTCATCATTCTTCTTCTGTGCTACTTCGGGACGGTTGTCACTTTGGTTGCGGGTCTTAGGACGCCGCTTATCCTGCTTTTTGTCCTGTATAGCTGTGTTTCCATGGCCTTCCTTCTGGTCAGCTATGACCGGATGACCCGCGTTTCCCTGAAACGGAATGAACGTTCCTCCCTGCCGCTTGAGGATGAATTGCAGATGATGTCCCAGTACAGGCAGGAAAATGTCTCCCTGAAACAGGAGCGGGATACGCTTTCAGAGGAGAAGGATACGCTTACCGCAAAATGCACCGAGTTAGAGCAGAAGGTTGCTTCCCTCACCGCCTCCTTAGAGCAGGTACAGACTCCCGCCGACAAGTCGGAGCTTTTGAGCGAGCTGCTGCCGCAGGAGGAGACTCCCGTGGATCTGAACATCATCGATGTGGTCAACAAGGTGATGGAGGAGATGGCTCCCTACGGCCGCAGGGCGGGCATCCAGCTTCTGCTCTCCAGTGCAAGCGACCGGCTGATGGTTCGCGCGGACGCTTCCTTCATACGCATTCTATTCCGCAATATCATTGATAATTCCATTAAGTACATGCACCGCAACGGCAATCTGGTGATAACCGTTTCCAACATCGGCGACGATCTCTTCATTGTCCTCAAGGATAACGGGGAAGGGCTTGCCACCAATGAGACCGACCATATTTTTGAGTTGAACTATCAGGGCTCCAACCGCGTCAGCGGCAACGGTCTGGGTCTGACACAGGCAAAGGCAATCGTGGAATATTACGGCGGTACCATCTACGCCAAGAGCAACAGTGGCAAGGGAATGGGTATCTATATCCAGCTTCCCGCAAGCGGCCGTTAAGAACAGACATGAAGTCTGCGAAATGAGGATCAGAATGAAGAGAGATAATGGTTTTATGTTGTTGTTATTTTTATATCTGGTGATCGGTGTTGCCGGCATTGTTGTTTTTTTCAATGTTCCTTATTTCCGGTATCAGCCGGCATACGGCGCTTCCCCCTCACCCGTAACGGGGAATGCAACGATCTCCGCACCTACACGGGCGCAGGACGAAAGCAGTGAGGAAACGCTTCCCACACTGCCGGAGCTGCCTGAGACTTCCGCCGGGGAGACGGGCACGGAAACCGCTGAGACGCCCGCACCCGAGCCCGTATACACCTACACCGCCATCCATCAATCCAAGAAACTCTATATCCGGGACGACGCCTCCTTAGACGCCAACATCATCAGCTATCTGAAGCAGGGCGAATCCGGCGACGTGATCCGTATAGAGGGCGACTGGGTTCTGCTGCGGCACGGGGATCTGGAGGGCTATGTCTACAAAAAATATCTGAATCTTGAAATTGCTCCGTAATCTTTTTTACATCAAAAACAGCAGTCCTATGTGGTAGAAAACAAACGCCAGCACCAGAGAGAATACCAGATAGTACACAACGGACAGCGCCACCCACTTTTTGGAGTGGTTTTCCCGGAAGGTTGCCGCCACGGTCATGGTGCAGGGTACGTTGAACACGATTGCCATGATAAAGCCAAATGCCTGTGCCTTGGTGATCACCTGCGGCAGAAGCGCCATCATGCTTTCCGTCATGCCGATGGACTTTGCATTGAAAGCGGCATTCACCATGTCCGTGTTGCTGTATAGCGCATTGATCACGCCGAGCAGTGACTCCTTTGTGATCATGGAAGAAATGTACGCCATGAACATCTGCCAGGTCATACCGAACCACGAAGTTACAGGCTCTATGACCTGTCCGATCTTGGAAAGAATACTGTACTCACCGCCGAACCAGTTGTAGGAGAGCAGGTAGAACACGATGGATACCAGCGTGATCACGCAGAATGCCCGGCTGAATACATCCCATGCCTTCATAAGCGTTTCCCGGATAATGTGTCTCCATTTGGGCTTATGATACGGCGGAAGCTCCATGACAATGCCGCCCTTGTCCTGCTTACTGATGAGCTTTCCCCTGAAAATCCGGGAAACCAGAAACAGAGAGCCGACCGTGGTAAGCAACATGATAAGCACAACCGCCATTGCCCCCGCAGGCCCGTAAAACACTGTGGCAAGCATCGGCGCCAAAGAAAGGGTCGATCCGCAGGGAATGCTCCATACAAGGATCATGGTGAGGAAGCGCTGTCCGGAATTGTCAATGACACGGCTTCCCGCCACGCCCGCCATGTTGCAGCCCATACTCATCAACAGGGAGCAGATGCTCTTTCCCTGCAAGCCCAGCTTCTCCATTGCGGAGTTGAACACGACGGAGATCCTCGCCATATACCCCACATCTTCTATGATGGCAAAGGCGAAGGAAACGCCCAGAACAAATCCCGCCATGGATATGGTGAATGCCAGCACGTTGGGCAGTACCACATAGATCAGTTCCGCCAGAGGCTGCCATACATTCATGGAAGCCATCAGCTTCTCCAGCGGCGCGCCGATGACGCCCGCAAACCCGAAGCCCAGACCCATAATGGGAGCTGCCACCAGCATAGCCACCGAGAGCGCCGCCACGATGATGCCGATTGCCAGCCATTTGCCGGAATGTCTGCCCAGCGCTTTTTTGTCAAATCCCGACAATCCGACTTCCTTGTCCGGCTTCTTTACCACGCCGTCAAGCAATTCATCTATGTACTCATATTTATGTCTGCCGGAGATCATAAGCCCCCGGTCGGTCTTTTCCAGTTCGCAGACAGCCAGTTTTCCCGCCGTCAGCAGCTTCTCCTCCTTCTGTCCGTCGACCATGGAGGCAAAGGACAGCTCCGGATCCTGTTCATAATACTTCATCAGTCCCGCAGAGTCCGCTGTTTTTCCTGCATCTATGGCTTTTGCAAACTGCTCCTTGAGCGCCCCGTATTTCTTTGTCTCCGAGGCAACAAAGCTCATTACCGGAATCCCGATCCGCTCACTGAGCTTTTTGGTATCGATGCTGATTCCCTTTTTCTCCGCCACATCCATCAGGTTCAGAATCAGAATCGCCGGGGTTTTTGTGCCGATGTAGTCCGTATACATATACAGGGAACGCTCCAACTGGGAGCTGTCCACCAGAATGGCAACCAGATCTGCGGCGCCGGATCTGATAAAGTCCGCCGTGATCTTTTCCTCATCCGAGCCCGCCGACAGGCTGTAACTTCCCGGCAGATCTATGATGCGGTAATCGTTCTCCTGATAGCGGAAGCTGCCTTCCTTGCGCTCCACCGTCTTTCCCGGCCAGTTACCCACATGCTGATGCGCGCCCGTAAGGCCGTTGAATATGGTGGATTTTCCTGAGTTGGGCTGCCCTAACAAAGCAATCGTTCTGCTCATTTACCGGCACCTCCCTCCACCTCGATTTTGTCGCAGTCCTGCTTGCTCAACGCAATGACAGAATCCCTGCAATAAAACAAAACCGGCTGATCCTTCAGGTTCTGGATGACCTGAATGGAGCTGCCCTCCACAATTCCGACACCAATCAGGCGCGAAATCAGATGGTGACTTCCTCTCACGGAATGTACGGTTCCGCGGTATCCGGCGCTTGCCTCCGATAGCTTCATAATCTTTCGTCCTCCTCTTGTCTGCATGGCTCCGACATTATATAATGTTCTTAGTTCGCCATGTCTAACTTGTCTCATTTTACAATTTGGACGAAAATATATCTATGCCCTATTCAGTCAAAAAGGTCTGTTTAGCCACATGTTTATCTGGGAGAGGAGCCTGTGCCTTTATGAAAAAAGAAAGTGATATGAATCAGATCGCGCAGTTTATGGCAGGCGCGCAGGACATGAGTGTCTTTCATCAGGATACCGCCGACGGTTTTATGGATCTGACGGCTTACTATATTCTTCCAGGGATTTACCTGACCTTGAATGACATCCACACACAGGTCGTGCCAAGCACCCACGCGGAGCTGACACCGGATATCCTGTTGATCAATTACTGCATGGAGGGCAGATGTGAGTTTCGGATTGATGAGGACAATTACAGTTATCTGGACAACCGTCTGATGAATATTTCCTCTAAAACGGTTCAGGATCATTTCTACTACCCTTCTTCCTTTTACAAAGGGTATGAAATCTATATTCTTCCCGACCGGTTCACGGACAAAACCGTGGATATACTGCGTTTGTTCGGGATCGACATAGAGGAGTTGATCCGTCTGTATACCAAGGGTGCCGCATTCTATGTCTCCGACACGCTCTTAAAGCTCTGGAACCGGATTTCGGAAAGCCACGGCGCGGACAATTTGGGTCAGCTCCGCTTAAGTACCCTGCATCTGCTCAAATATATCGGGGATCACAAGCCCGAAAACACTCCGAATATTCTTTATCTCTCCCGGGTTCAGGTCATGCTCGCCAAAAGGGCGCAGGAGATGCTGACGGAGGATCCGGGCAGGCATACTTCCATGAAATCCGTCTCCGAGGCTCTGGGTGTCAGCGAATCCAGCCTGAAACGGTATTTCCGCGCCGTTTACGGCACAAACGTGTCCGCCTACATGCACGAAATGCGCATGAAATATGCCGCAGAGCTTCTGGCAACCTCCAAGTTTGGAATCTCGGAAATCGCAAAAGCCTGCGGCTATGCAAATCAAGGTCGTTTTGCCAAGGTATTCCGCCAGTTTTACGGAATGAAACCCTTGGATTACCGACGGCACCTTTAGATCGTGGTAGCCCAGCAGATACCCCTTTGCGGATATTTTGGCCTCGGGCAGCCATGTGCCATGTGCCGTACTCAGTCACAAGCCTGCACATTTCCTCCAAACTTTTCCACATAATGCCTCCTTCTCACAAACTTTTTCAACACGCTTCCTAAGATAACTGTAACTCTGCTTCTGCAATGAAAGCCATTTTATCCAGTTGTTCAAAAAAACCTACAACGTGACGCCCGCTGCGTGGGATTCTGATTCAGAAACAGCGGGATCCGGGTACTTGATCAGATCATAGAGCATGCCGTACTCGCCGAGGCTGCGCGTTCCCGCCAGCTCCATTCCGAGGTGCATGTATTTGTCACATTTGGATTTTGCATCGGTCTCCAGAATCACGGGAACCTGCAAGCGGTTTCCCTCCGCAAACGCCAGCTCCACGGCCTTTCGCATATATCCCTGTCCCTGATATTTTTCACAAACACAGACCAGACCTACAAAGATATAGGGCTTTTTTTCTTTGTCCATCTTCTTTTGAAGCCCCGGACCTCCCTTGGACATGACCCTGAAAAAGCGTATCAGCTCCTTCAACGACATGGATCTGAACAGTGCCTTGATCAACGGCTTTGCCGCCTTGAAGCTCACCTTCTGTCCGGGCAGCTTGTAGGCAATATAGCCTTCTCCCTGTTCACTTGTGGCATAGAGGAAATTCCCCGCAAGCGCCATTCTCACATAACCGCAGATATAGTCCGTAACCGCTTCCCTGCCGGAATACAGGGACACCATACCCGTTTCCGTTCCGTAATCGTAGTAGCCGAAGGCATGCCCGATCTTATAAATTTTGTTTTCGTCCAACGTTTTTACAATCATACTCTCTCCATGAATTTCACAATATTTTCTGCCATGATATCCGGGTGGCTCATAATTTCACCGTGGCCGTAGCAGATAAAGGGATGATCCTCCGCATTCGGGAAAGCACGTTTCAGCTTCCCTATCGCTTTCTTCATATTCGGCTCCTTCTCCCCGATTATCTTTTAATTTTCTTTTTCAAATATCAGAATCTTTTCCGCAAAGCGTTTCACAATCGGCATCCACTCTATCAGTCCGTACAACGGCGTCAGCGTCGACATTCCGCGGGCGATGTTGTCGTCCTTTACTTTTTTGAACCCTGCAGCGATGTCGCCCAGATCGTCAAACTTATTTGCGCCCCATGTGAAGGTTGCGCCCGTCGCTTTTATGGATTTCTCGATGCCTTCCTTTTTCACAAAGAGGGGACACAGCGTTTCCATGCAGACATAGGCATTGTCAAAATGATCCCGGATAATCCCAAGCATGGTTTTTACGTCCTCCGCGGTCATATACATGGTAAGCCCCTCAATGATGAAAAGCATTTTGCCGCGCACCTTGACCTGATCCGCCCACGCCGGATCCAGCACGGAGCAGGCAATGGTTGAAATCCTGCCCGATTCCTTGTAAATGGAATCCCGCACCTCAATTGTCTCCGGCAGATCCAGATTGTACCAGGTAAGCTTTCCGTTATCCATGCGGTAAGCACGGGTATCCAGACCGCAGGCAATGTTCACCACCGTGCAGTCCGGGTATTTGGAAATAAAATCACTGACAATTTCATCAAACACAACGCTTCTCGCCACGATGCCTCCGCTCATGGCGGAGTCGTTTTGTGCCTTGCTGAAATCATAGTCCAGCCTATCGATCAGCTCCTCCGCCTTTGCGTCGTGGAATTTATTCTTTGGATTTTTACTGTGCATGGCACGGGCATAAAAGCATTGAAGCATGGTCTCCGCCGTACCGTTCAGTTTTGGTTTTATTTTTTCGTTGCTCATCCTTTTCTCCTTTTCCGCGCACGTCTTTTGCGCATAGCGGGTTTTATCGCCGACAAACCAGTAATCGCACACTGCTCCGCCGCCTGCCAGCGTATTTTCCCTGTTCAGCTTTGCGTGCATGAGGGCGGCTGTCTTGTGATCAATGTCACACATGACCGGCAGCACCTCCGCGTCCTTTTCCATCATCCTGCGGATCCGTTTGATCCCGGAGGGCTTGTTTGCATTGATCAACAATCCTATCACCTTTAATAACGGCGTCGACAACACATCATTTGCAATTTCTCTCAGATCATCTCCCTTTTCATACTCTCGTTAGTTTACACTAACTAAAATATAGCATCAGGCGATCCATAATACAACCGATAATGCAATTATTTTTTTGTTTATATAACGGAAAATACAACGATTTACAAATCCTACTAAAGGTGTATACTTAGAAAAAAACAGGAGAGGATGATCAACATGTCTTTTGAGAATGTAAAACAATACTTTGACAATGCGGGATTGGGGCAGAAGGTGCTCACATTTGATAGATCCAGCGCAACCGTCGCCGAAGCCGCCGAGACTATCGGCTGTGAGCCGAAGCAGATTGCAAAAACCATGTCCTTCCTTTTGAATGACAAGCCCATTCTGATCGTTACCGCGGGCGATGCGAAGGTGGACAACAAGAAATACAAGGCAACCTTTCATCAGAAAGCAAAAATGATCCCATGGGAGCAGGTGGAGAACTATATCGGACATATTCCCGGCGGTGTCTGCCCCTTTGCGGTCAATCCCGATGTTACGGTTTACCTTGATGTTTCCCTGAAACGGTTTGAGCGGGTGTACCCGGCAGCAGGCAGCGATCACAGTGCGGTGGCTCTGTCCCTGCAAGAGCTGGAATACCATTCCGGCTATGTGGATTGGGTGGACACTTGCATTCTGCTGTAAGGTGTGATATGATTCTCTCAATGAATATTTTATAATTATGTTCATTGCAACGCGACATGATTATGCAAGGTCAAAAGGAGAAACCGCATGCCCGCTAATTTTACGGAGGAGCAAAGACAAATCATACGGGAAAAGCTGATTGCCGTGGGCTATGATCTGATCCGGGAAATAGGCTTGAAAAAGATGAAGGTAGCTATGATTGCGGAACGCGCAGACATTGCGACCGGAACATTCTACCATTTCTTTGATTCCAAGGAAGCCTATGTGGAGGCGCTGATTGCCGAGCAGGATTTCAGAATGCAGGAGAAATTAAAACCCCTGCTTCAGGATTCCGGCAAGCTTACCCTGGAGCAGGCGGTTCGCTGGTTCCGTGATTCCTTCCGGACACAGAATAATTTTCTGATGGAGCTGACGACGGACGACTGGATCTGGTTGAAGGCTCACCGGACAAAGGACGGTCTTTTCAGCCCCTCCCACGACGAGCGGGAGGCACTGCGTTATCTGGCCTATGTAGACGGCATCCGACCGGATCTTGACATCAGGATCCTGATCAATTTCTTCAAAACCATATACAGCATGGCAGAAAACCGGGACACCTTCTTTGGCGATGTTTTTGAGACAAACATTGACCTGATATTTGACTGCATATACAGCTATGCCGCAATGCAAAAATGAGCCTTGACAAAAGAGAATCCATATGGCAGCAAAAATAACAATCGAAGCAATCCTTTACACCCTCGTATATTCCGCATTCATGCTGGTTTTGTTCAAGATTCAGGGCGCGAAGCACCAGCTCTACAACTATCCGCCCGCCATCAGGGAGTGCGCCGTCGAAAAAGGCATCATCACCCAAGAGGAATCGTGGCGCTGATCGGGCTTATCTGACGGATCTGTCCCTCTTATCGCCGGACAGACCCGCCGGTAAGAGGGATTTTATTCTTCCTTCGGAATCTGGCCGTCCACATATAAAATATGGTTGATCAGCCAATCTGTCAGGAAGGTTAAAATTCCCGTGATCTGTTCGTCCTGATCGTCGGTTTCTTCGTTATGTTTTTTTATAAATTCATCCAGCTTTTCAATAAACTGCTGATGCTGCACCTTCTGCGTAAAGATTTTCTTGTAATGGATGGATTCCATGTATGCTTCTTCATCCGCAAAATGCTTTTTCGTATAATCGCGGAGCTTCTCCAGAATCAGGTTGATCTTGTCGTATTTATCAGGCGTAAATTCATCATGCAGCAGTTCATACGCCTCGTCCGCGTATGCAAACAACTGTGCATGCTCCTGATCAATCATATCAATTCCGATATAGTATTCCGGCTTCATTTCAAACATCGCTTTATCCTCCGTTCCGACCGGCTTCCAAGTCCGGTCTCTCCATACTTTCATTTGACCCTATCATAGTCCATTTGGGGGAGTATGTAAATACGTTTTCGTTGTTCACAGATACCGAGCTTTGGCGCAAGTAAGAGCAATGCATTTTCATATTTTACATCTACATTGGAAAATGTGAGCAGCCCGGTATCGTATGTTTCACTTTTGAATATCTTCTTCGATGATTCTGTCAACCAGACGTTTTAACTCATCTCTGTTTGGCAAATACAACTCATATTTTGAAATAAATAGGTTGCTATCCATACCGTAGGTAGCATATTCCACAAGCAATTCATCCTTTTCCTTACTGAGAATTATGCCTATCGGCGGGTTATCATCCGGCATATTTTCTTCCGTTGCAATATATCCCATATACATATTCATTTGACCAATATCACGATGTTTTACCGCATTTATTTTTAGGTCAATCAGTACAAAGCACTTCAGGATTCTGTGATAGAATACCAGATCGCAATGATATGTGACATTACTTATCGTCATCGGATATTGCCTGCCGACAAAGGTGAAGCCCTTGCCAAGCTCCATCAGAAATTGTTGCAAATTATCAATGATCTTCTGCTCAAGCTCGGATTCACTATACATAGCCATCTGCGGAATGTTTAGGAAATCAAGGGTATAAGTATTTTTGATCACATCCTCCGGTGTCTGGTACGTGATTCCTTCCTGAGCAAGAGCTAATATCCCCTCTTTATCTTTGCTGGAAGCCAGCCTAAGAAATAATGCAGCATCTTTTTCCCGCCTTAAAGTACGGACATCCCATCTTTCCTTGATGCACTCGTTTTCATAAAATTGACGCTCCAAATCATCATCAATCGTAATCAATTCACAAATATGTGACCAGCTCAAATTGTCAGACACTGTCTGACAATTTGGGTACCGGAGATAAAACTTTCTCATGTTGTTCAGGTTAGGACGACTGTAACCTTTTCCCATTCGGAGGGTCATGCTCATGGGTCTGCCGCAATGCGGGCAGTATGGAACCAATTCTTCCGGCACGGTACGTTTCACTTCGATTCCCTCCGGTTTTACAAGCTCCCCATCCATTATCCGATAACCCTGACTAAGCACCATGTTTCTTACTGTCTCTTCGTTATCGTAAGTCTCCTCTTGACAAGGCTTGCTGCACTGGAACAGACCGTAATCTCCCTGTGTATAAAACAGTCTGTGCTTGTCAAAGCCCGCTTTCTGAAGGCAATGATCTACATTGGTGGTCAGCACAAAATAATCCTTTTCTTTTACCAGCTCATACAATTTCCGGTAGACCGGCTTCGGTGCGTCCATATACCGGTTGATGTAAATATAGCGGCTCCAGTAGCCCCGGTATTCCTCCAGTGTCCCATACAGGTGAAATCCTCCGGAATACATATCCTTGAATCTGTATTTTTCCTTTCTCGGGTACAGCAGCACAAAACCGCCCGCCTATCTCTTAGCGGTCACCTCGAAAAGCCGTGCCATGACAGGTGTGTCATAATGAACGGTCAGGACACCTCCGGCGACTTCAAAGGCAACCGGCTCATTCTGCGGATAAATGCAGGACACCTGTACGCCGTCCTTGGCAAAAGGAAGGCTGCCCAACGGTATGGATAATGTATCGTCCGAGCAATTTATGCCGGACTTGACATATCTGTCATTATTTTTTCCTTCCATCCGGCGCTTCCAGACCGCCAGATATGCCTTATTCTCCAACTGCAGTCCGCCGCATACCCACATATCTTCATTATCTGCAATATCCAGCGGCCAGAACGGTACGGCGCATCTGATGTCCCCGCGGATTGCCTTATAACATGCAATGCCTTCCCTTACCAGCGCAAGGCGTTCCGGCGGAAGCTCTGCTAGGTGGCCGCTCTGGTGAATACGAAGCAGCATAGCGTTGATCATGTTATAAATCACTTCTTCCTTATTTCCCTGGCACATCGGATATGACCAGACCGCCGCCTGCTCCGGGGTAACGCCCGACGCGGCGTTTGCCGCTATGGTCGCATAATTCCGGTAGTCCTCCTGATCGGATGTGGACTGAATACTGTATCTGGAAAGCAGGGCATAATCGATACGGAGTCCGCCGCTGGAGCAATTCTCAATCACCAGATCCGGATACCGCGCGAATACATCATCGAGCCAAGCCAGATATGCCTTCTCATGCTCCAGAAGTCCCTGCCCGACACTCTCGGCTCCAATCTCCGTGCCGATCCCCGGTTCAATATTGTAATCCATCTTGATATATCCGACGCCGTAATCGTTCACCACCCGGTCAATCACTTCGTTGACATGTTCCAAAACCGCCGGATTCCGGAAGTCTAGCTGATACCTGCTGCGGTCGTACACGCGCTTTCCATGACGCACAAAGAACCAGTCATCCGGCACCTTCTTCGCCTTCTCACAGTGGATTCCCATAACCTCAAGCTCAAGCCAGACGCCGGGAATCATTCCCTTCTGGCGGATATAATCCGTCACCTCTTTGATTCCGTTCGGAAAACGCTCCCTAGATTCCTGCCATTCGCCGACGCTGTCCCACCACTCGCCGGGCGCATACCATCCCGCGTCAATAACGTAATATTCACAGCCGCACTCCGCAGCCGCATCGATGAGCGGAAGCTCCTTTGCAGTCGTGGGATCTCCAAAGAGACAATTCATATAATCGTTGAAAATCACCGGTAAATTTTCGTCGTCCTTGTTGGGTCTGCGGATCATGCGGCGGTATCTTGTCAGCTCTCCGATTGCTTTTTCAAAACTGTCCTCCGTCACACCTACGGCAACCGGAACGGATTCAAACGACTCGCCCGGCGCAAGGTTTTTGAACCAATGGGACTGTACCTCGGTGGGCCCGCTGACGCACACATAGAAATGCGTATCCTGATCACTGATCTCGTAGTGCCACGAACCGTTATGCTCGATCTGCCAGAACAGGCTTGTGTGCGCCTCCTTGTTTTCCACATAGCCTAACGGCAGATACTTCTTCGTCGACCAGTTTCCGGTGTTGGTCACCTCCAGCACCTGGGAAGTCCGCTGATAAACGCCCGGTTGTGTCTGCGCCAATCCCACTTCGCCAAATCTGTATTCCTTTATGCTCATTTCCTTCTGCCAGCCGTTGTAGGGAATCCGTACCCGCATTTTGGCGTCGGAATTACTTTTTCCTTCTTTTTCAATTCCGGTGTAGCAGAAGGAGGACAAATACTCCAGACACTGCGTGCTGTCCCCTTCATTGATTACCTTGTTCACAATACGAATCACGGAGGTTCCCTTGTAAAATTGCATGCTTGTCTTTACGCGGACATGAGTTTCTTCCTTATCCTCCTGATAAATCACGAGCTTCCGTCCAATCTCATTCTCGTAATCTTCCATGCCGGCATAGGTCAGCAGATATCCCGGCGCTGTGCAGATATGCTTGTTTCCGTGCTTTTCATACGGACGGTTGTACCCTGCCAGATTGATCTGCACCAGTTGAAATGCCTCATCGATAAATTGATTCTTTCTCACCAGATCTTCCGCCTTGCATTCCGCTCCGAATTTGCATATATCCTCCTCGCAGAATGCCGCCTTAGAAAAATGAAGCAGCTTGATCTGATTCTTGTCGGTAATTCCAAAAACAATGTTGATTCCGTTTTCACTGATTTTTACATATTCCATCCGGGTGCCCTCACTTTATTTCTTTTATAGTTGTTATCTATCATAACACAAAAACAGCATATATCCTACGCCAAGCGCTCTGATAATCTTGACGCCGCATTTCTTCAACACCAGCAAGACAAGCACCGCAATAATGATAGCTTTTATTACCTCAAAGCTTTCATTGTCCGACATTTTTTGCAAAGCTTCTAGTACAGGAACAGATCGTACTTTTCCTTCTCCTGTACCCTTGAGGCAATTCAATTCCATTTTCCGAGCCGGACAAAAAAGGAAAGCCCTGATTTTACCGGCTTTCCTGTAAATCCATGTCATAATAAGAAAATTAATTATGCACCATTCCAATCTGCTTATCTGTTTTTCGTTCCGGCAAATTTGCTTGCCGGACTTTCCCATACCATGGACAGGTCCGACAAACGATCCAAATAGGCTCTAAATCCCTGCTGCTTCCATTTCTTTGGCGGTAATATCCACCAATTCCATGCAGCGCTTTTTCTTGCTTCCGAAGGCACCGCTCACGCTGCTCCATCCATCAGTTAAAGCGTCAAGCGCCGCGTTCTTCGCCATATTTCCAAGCCCTGCCACCTCTGAACTGCGCATGATGGTAAACTTCCCCTTTGCACCTGTAATCCAGACCTGGTTGTTGCGGTCAACCGGCGGGAATACAATCACAGAGCCAATGCCGTGCTTTGTAAGTTCGGGAACGCCCGCCTCAAACTTGACGTCCTTCATCGCACCTAAGAGTTCCTCCAAAGTGGCATAATTTCCTTTCAATTCCAGCTTGACGTTTTTCACGCCCATCATTTCTCCAAATCCCATATGAAAACCTCCTGTTTCATTTTATATTTGCACCAATAAGCAGATTGGAATGGCGCATAAGATCACTTTTTACTTTATTCAGTGCCTAAAGAAAGACATGAGGGAAAATCCCGTCGGCATAGGTATCGTAAACATGTAAATTGTTGCGATTAAGAAACCTACAGCTGCAACACCAAGGATTGCGATCCGGTTTGGCAGGTTCTTGAATACACCGACAATACCAAGCAGGAACAACACAACCGAATAAATGACTGTCACCAGATTGAAGGCATCTCCGTTCGTGTTGTCAGCTTTTCCCTGTTCCAGCATCTGATCTGCTTCCGCAATAACCTCACGGGCATTGTCAAAATAGGAATCCCGATAGGTCGTCCCATCTTCATATGTATACTCAAAGGGCGATGTCCATTCCTCCTGTGAAAGCGCCCACTCGATAGCTGCCTGAAAATCCTCGGTGCAGTTGTCATAGAGTAATGTGTCATACTTGTAGGACAACTTTTCATATTCCAACTCATCACCTTTTTCTTCTGCATAAGCCATGTCAATATAGATATCACTAATCGTGTTCCAAGTCATCATGTCCTGCATAAGCATCTGGGATGCTTCGTTCCACTCCGAATTGCCCTCTGCTGACAGATTGTTGCTCGTAGTATAGTTCGTCGCCTGATTGCCGCCATGGAGCGACCCGATCCATGATGCCCATGCAGTCGCCAGTGCAGTAACACCCAGCAAGACCGCTACAATAATTTCAATAATCTGATCTTTGCTTCTCTTTTCCTTATCCATTTTGTATCCTCCTGACAAATAATGTTCTTTTGAATGTTAATGATAATTATACCGTATGTCAATGAAAATTACCATTGGAATCGAAAAAAAATTGATATTAAAAAATATGATCATATTTCAAAAAAACTTTCACATATACATTATTTTTCTAATATGAAAAAGCAGCAACAATTTCCCCAATCATTACTGCTTCTGTCGATTGCTCCCGGCGGGAACCAGACCCACGAATTTATTAAGAATTGTTTCCTTTTTCCTCAAGCAAAGAATTCATAGCCTGAGAGTTGCCACGGGTACAGACAAGCTCTTTTGCTTTCCTGTACCCGTCCAGCAAGCAAAATCCGGTTTTTCAAGGGTACAGAAAGCAGTTTTTGTGCTTCTGTACCCTTCAGGCAAGTCGGTCCCAATTTTCATTGCCGGGCAAATTGGAAGTTATTACTTTTTTTACCGCCGCCCCAGATGTCAAGCTTTTTCGCTGTAAACGTCCCCATAAGCACTGATATTATCGCAATAAAAAAAGACAATCCGCTTCGTGGTGAGTAACTCACTCGAGTCGTATTGTCTCTCTTTGCACGGCTTATAGCTTACGCGAATGTTCCCAGCGGGAATCGAACCCACAACTAGTGCTTAGGAGGCGCTTGTTATATCCATTTAACTATGGGAACCCATAACCCTGCATGAAAGATTATAGCAAAAACGGAGATACCCGTCAATGATTAAAAACGGCTATGCTTCCGTTATGCTATACTCCTGCTATATCTCCGGAAAGTTGATGAATCCCTGAAGCCAGATGATTCCTTTGAATCTTCTTCCCACTTCCGGCTCGCCGTAGAGATCCGCCGTGTTGATGCAGAGATCAAAGGACAGCTCGTTGCAGTAGACCGTCATTTGGTAGATATCCTCTCCTGTCAGGCGGTTTTTCACGGTTCTGCAGGAAGTGATCTCGCCCAGAATGGAATATTGGTCGCACTCCACGCCGTAGGGCATGCAGTAGGTGTCGACCAGACTAAAGACATCCTCCTTCTGAATCTTCTTGGATATGGTAGTATACATATCCATGTCCTCCAGAGTGAGCGTCTCGATTGCGTCCTCGTCGCCCCGTCTGGCGGCGGCGATCAGGTTGTTTCTGTTTCGGGATTCCTTTTGGATTTTTTTGCGCTGGTATTCGTTTTTCTGGATCGGCATCATCACCGTTCCCTTGACCGACAGTGCGGAAAGCGTCAGGGTCGTGCCTCTGATCGGCAGCTTGCCCTGCGCCTGTGCCTTCACATAAGGGATGCGGTTCTGCAGATAAAAGATCAGGGACACGCCCACCTTTATATCATCGCACACACCGGCATAGGATTCTTTTTCTGCGTGACGCTCCACGGAGACATCCTCCGTGGTGGTGACGCCTGTTCCCCGGAGATAAGGATAGTAGTAATCATAGATGAACTTGTCGTCATCCTCCTCATCAAACTCTCCGCAGACAGCGATACCCATATTTTCGGCAAAATCCTTGCGGAACTCACCTATCAATATTCCATCCGGTCCGGTTGTGTAAGCTCTCTCGGTGGAATTGACCACTACTTCCGTAAGCAGCTTCTTCAGCGCTTTTCTGTTGGGAAAGCTGCTAAAGCCGATTGCTCTCATATATTTATGCAAGGATCTCACCTTCTTTCCTTTTTCTTTTCCCTGCTCCCACTATTTGCAGGTGATCAGTTCCTTGCCGCCCATATAAGGTCTCAATGCCTCCGGGATACGGATGCTTCCGTCCTCGTTCACGTTGTTCTCCAGGAACGCGATCAGACCTCTCGGCGTTGCCAATACTGTATTATTTAATGTATGCACATAGTAAGTACCATTTTCACCCTTTGTGCGGATGCCGAGACGTCTTGCCTGCGCATCGCCCAGTGTGGAGCAGGAACCAACCTCGAAATACTTCTTCTGTCTGGGGCTCCATGCCTCCACATCACAGGATTTCACCTTGAGATCGGCAAGGTCTCCGCTACAGCACTCCAGCGTGCGCACGGGAATGTCCAGATTTCTGAAAAACTCTACCGTAAACGACCACATCTTGTTGTACCAGTCCATGGACTCCTCAGGTTTACATAACACAACCATCTCCTGCTTTTCAAACTGGTGAACACGATATACACCTCTCTCCTCGATTCCGTGGGAACCTACCTCTTTTCTGAAGCAGGGAGAGTAGGAGGTCATGGTGATGGGAAGACTTGCCTCGTTCACAATCTGACCCTTGAACTTACCGATCATGGAATGCTCGGATGTACCGATCAGATACAGGTCCTCGCCCTCGATCTTATACATCATTGCTTCCATTTCGTCAAAGCTCATAACGCCGTTCACCACATTGCTGCGGATCATAAAAGGAGGGATGCAATAGGTAAATCCCTTATCGATCATAAAATCTCTTGCGTAGCTGATCATTGCGGAATGGATTCTCGCCGCATCTCCCATCAGATAATAGAAACCGTTTCCGCTGGTTCTTCCGGCGCTGTCCTTGTCAAGTCCGTTAATCTTTTCCAGAATATCTGCATGGTAGGGAACCTCAAAATCCGGTACTGCGGGCTCGCCGTATTTTGTGATCTCCACATTCTCGCTGTCGTCTTTTCCAATGGGAACGGAAGGATCAATAATCTGAGGAATCTTCATCATGATATTTGTGATCTTCTCCTGCAGCACCGGCTCCTTTGCTTCCAGCTCTGCCAGACGCTTGGACTGTGCGGCAACCTCAGCCTTCTTTGCTTCGGCCTCCTCTTTCTTGCCCTGCGCCATCAATCCTCCGATCTCCTTGGAGATCTTGTTCTTATTTGCACGCAGCTCGTCCGCTTCCTGCTGGGTCTTTCTGCTCTCCGCATCCAGCGCGATCACTTCATCCACAAGGGGAAGCTTTGCATCCTGAAATTTCTTTTTGATATTCTCCCTGACTGCATCCGGGTTCTCTCTTAAAAATTTAATGTCTATCATGTGTAGACCTCCTTTTATTAGTCCATAACCTTTTCAATAAATACATGGTTTACCTTTACCAGATCCTTGGTTTCATCTTTTTCTTTCCCCGACTTGTCCACGATAATGCGAAGCACAGGTCTGTCCGGGAAATCCTTGTTCTGCCGGATCACGGTCCCGATCTCTCCCTCATTGGTGAGAACCTTAGTTCCGACCGGATATACGGCGGTAAACTGCAAAAACACGTCTACTATTGTACCATTAAACTTAATATTTTTAAAGGTCTTTAAGTATTCTATTGCTTCATGCACCTTCACCTTTTTACATCCAATCCCGCAGATCATCTCGTCAAACGCATCACAGACATTCACAATCTGGATCGGCTCCGACAATTTGGAGGCATGGAGCGGATAACCGGATCCGTCAATCCTCTCATGGTGGTAAAGGATGATGCTCTTGCTTATATCAGATATCCATGATTCATCCTTGAGGGCAGAATATCCGTAAACCGGATGTTTCTTATATTCTGTCATATCACCCTCGGAAAGTGCGGACAATTCTGCATTCTGATAAGATCTTGCCAGATATCTCAGACCGATATCATGCAGCAGACATCCTACGCCGATATCGTGTACCACCTCCTGAGGCAGCTTCCTTTTTAGTCCAATCAGGATTGCCAGTGTGCAGATGCTGAGGGAATGTTCGTATATGTCGGCACTCCGCTCTTTGATATCATACACCTGTTCCAGCACATCCGTTTCCTCGGTGATCTTGCTCATCACATTGTCCGCTGTCTCGCAAAGCTGTGCCAGCTCCTCGTTGTGATGATAAGTATGGCGTTCCAGAATATCACGTATCTTTTCCTTTACGTGATCCTCCATCTCCGCCTGAAGTATGACGACTTCCTTTGCCATGGAGTCGGTGTCCTCAATATAAACTTTTTCTATCCCCAATTCCTTGAGTTTCGCAACATACTCCTGTTTCAGAACTGCACCTGCCGGCAGGATTGTGGCGTAATCCTCCGACAGTATCGCCCTTGCCAGTGTTTCTTTTCCTGTCAATTTCTCCAATGTTACACAACGCATTATTCATCTCCCATTGCCATGGAAAGAGCCTGCTCCTCTTCTTTACCAAGTGAAATGGCACATACTCCCTTCTTGATCTCCTTTGTATAAGTATAGCAGCCTTCCGTACTGTGAACCGAGTTTAAAACGAATCCGTTGTTATTCTCATCCAGAAGCGCCAGGGAGAAACTGAGCTGTCCTCCCATATGCTGGAATGCATCATACTTTACAATGCCCACTTTTTGAAAAGCAGATTCCATGTTCTTGTATAAAGTCCGGATATCTTTTTTGTTTTTATCTACGTTGATCCTCAGAAATTTATTGTCCTCATACAGTGCAACAATATCCTTCTCCAGACTCTTGCCTTCTTTGCCGGTTGTAAATTTATCGATACGATTCTTCAGCTTGGTTGTCTTGTTAATCTGAAAAATCAACAGAATCAGCAAAATAAGAATACACACCGCCATCCCAATGAAAAGATAACCGATATCCAGCTTTGCCCATCCCATCTTCGTAAATAATTCGCTTGTCATCTTGTCTTCTCCGTCAATAAAAGATCCATTAATCTGTCCAGATCGTCATGGCTGAAAAACTCGATTTCCAGTTTTCCCGCACCATCACCCTTGGAAGTCACGGATACTTTTGTACTCAATGCCTGTTGCAGCTTGTCCTCGATGTCCTTGTAGATAATTTCAAGTGCCTTATCATCCAGCTTTTTCTTCGTCTTGCTGGGCTTATGCAGATTTTTTACCAGCTTCTCCACATCACGCACACTGAGCTTTTCATCAAAAACCTGCTGTGCAATGGTGTACTGCTCCTCCGGATTTTCAATGGCAAGAAGCGCTCTCGCATGTCCGGTACTCAGCATATCGTTGATTACCATCTGTTGTACTTCATCGCAAAGCTTCAACAGACGCATGGAGTTGGTAACAGCCGTTCTGCTCTTGGATACCCGCTCTGCTACCTCATCCTGTTTCAGGTTAAACTCTGTGAGCAGACGCTTGTATGCCTGCGCCTCTTCGATGGGATTTAAGTCCTCTCTCTGGATATTCTCGATCAGGGAGATCTCTACAATTTCCTGTTCCGTATAATTCTTGATAATAACCGGAACTTCCTTCAATTCTGCAAGCTTTGCTGCTCTCCAACGACGCTCTCCGGCGATAATTTCATAGTGATCCTTTCTGTCCTGCACCACAATCGGCTGAATCACACCATACTGTTTGATGGAATCCGCCAGTTCCAGAAGTGCATCCTCATCAAAATTCTTTCTGGGCTGCTCCCTGTTCGGCTCAACCTTTGTAATTTTAACGAATGTTACAGGCCCCTGCTGCAGATCATTTTTCTTCTGCTCGCCCTTCTCTGCTTTCTCAACAACCGGACTGGGTGGAATCAAAGCGTCCAACCCTTTGCCTAATCCTTTTCCTAACCCTCTCGCTGCCATACTCTTTCTCCTTCTACTTTTGTTTGTTGTGCTTGATCACTTCGTCGGCAAGATTCATGTACGCTTCCGCCCCCGCTGATTTCGGATCGTACAGATGAATCGGCATACCGTAGCTGGGTGCTTCCGCAAGTCTGATATTTCTGGGAATCATCGTATTATATACAGTCTGATTCAAATGACCCTTTACATTTTCCACCACCTGCATGGACAGATTTGTTCTGGAATCGAACATGGTAAAGACAACACCTTCCATCTCCAATTCAGGATTCAGTCTTTCCTTTACCAGATTTACCGTATGGATCAACTGGCTTAATCCCTCCAGTGCGTAATACTCACATTGAATGGGAACCAACACACTATCCGCTGTTGTCAAAGCATTGATTGTCAGTGCATTCAGGGAAGGCGGACAGTCAATCACTATAAAATCATACTGATCCTTAATCCAGTCAACCTCATTCTTCAATATGTATTCCTTCTTTTCGACACCGATCAACTCAATCTCCGCTGCTGCCAGATTGACATTGGAGGGAAGAATCGAAACATTTTTAATGACATCCTTCAGAATACAATCCTGAATAGAACATTCTCCGAGAATCAATTCGTAAATTGTATTATCCAAATCATTCTTCTCAACACCGAATCCACTGGTGGTATTTCCCTGAGGATCTGTATCGATCACTAATACTTTCTTTCCTTTTTCTGCAAGTGCAGCAGATAAATTAATAGAAGTTGTGGTTTTTCCAACTCCCCCTTTTTGGTTTGCAACCGCAATTACCTTACCCATATATCTTATTGCCTCCAGCTCATACTTTACTTTTAATCTGCTTGTCCATTATATCATTGTTTTTTCTTATTATCTATAAGAATTTAGTTTCAGATCATAAAAATAGCCACCTTAAAATGTTTCACACCCTTATAAAATGGGCATTTATGAAATGTTTCACGGAAAAATAACAATATCTAGGGTGAAAATGTTTCACGTGAAACATTATCTTGTGTCCAAAGTAATACAAAACCACAAATGTTTCACGTGAAACATAATTGAAACGCCCAAACCTTTTTTTGTCCGGGCGTTCCGTTTTTCTAAAAGAGCTTGATTATATCGTTTCTTATTGCAAAGACAGCGGCTTGTGTTCTATCAGCAACATCTATTTTCTTAAAGATGTTGGAAATATGATTTTTCACTGTACGTTCGCTTATATTGAGAGAAGTTGCAATCTCTTTGTTGAACATTCCGTTCGCTACTTCAATCAGTACCTCAAGTTCACGTTTCGTCAATAAATCTATTTTTTCTTTATCAGCGTCTCTCGCAACCAATCTTGAATTGAGTGCCGGGATCAAACTGGGCTGAATGTAACTCTCCCCTTGCAGAACTCCCATAATTGCTTTCTTCAATTCATAAAAATCTGTGTCCTTCAACAGATATCCGTCCACACCGATATCAACAGCCTTCAATAAATATTCCACTTCATTATGGACAGTCAGAATCAAAACCTTCAGATCCATCCCGCGATTCCGAATTATCTCAAGAACTTCAATTCCATTTTTATTTGGCATATTGATGTCCAACAACAAGACGTCGGGTTTTACTTGCTCCAGTTTTTCCAGACAACTAACTCCGTCACTTGCCTCTGCTATTACTTCAATAGTTCCGTCAAATTCCAAAAGCTGTTTAATACCCTCCCGCATCAGGGCATGATCGTCAGCTAACATGACTTTTATCTTATCGCTCATTTTCTCTCCCCATTTCAAAATTGAATTTACTTTTCAGACAAATCACCCTTCCGACTTTTCTTAACAATCTTACCAAGAATACAAATTGCAATCGCCGGAATCAAAAAATATAATACATTAACTTCGATCCATACATAAAACGGAGCGGAACAACTCTTCACTCCAACGGTATCTCAATTTCAACCTTCGTTCCTTCACCCGGATCGGACTGAAAATCAATCTTGCCGCCAAGCAGATGAACACGCTCTTTCATAATCAGAATACCAAAATGTTTCTCGTCCTCCCCAGCAACCTCATCATGAGAAAAACCTTTGCCGTTATCTCTGATTATCATATGACAGCTATTTACTTTCTGCTCTATCACAACACAGATTCGGTTTCCGCCGGAATGTTCTATGGCATTTGCACATGCCTCCTGCACTACCCGGAAAATAGTCATGAGAATTAAATCGTTCTTACAAGAAATAGAATCTATTTTTGTCTCAAAATCAAAGGATCTGTTTACCTCCTTTAATTTTGCAAACATTCTTTCAAATGTCTCTTTCAAGCCAAGATCATCAAACTGCATCGGACGAAGATCAAATACAATGTTGCGCATCTCTTCTATTACAGATTTCAGACTTTTACTTACGGACGCAAGCTCCATCTTCGCCTTCACCACATCTTTATCCAGATACATATTTGCAAGTTCTACTTTATGTATGAGATGCGTCAGATTCTGGAGCGAGGTATCGTGCAGATCCCTGGCAATACGCTGTCTTTCTTTCTCCTGAATATCCAATACCTGAAGATTACGGGAAACAGAAGACTGCAAGGACGAATCCTCCGTTTCTCTCTTTAGTACATCCAGATAAGAATGCAGTCTGTTCAACCGGCTGTAAAGTAATCGGTTGCTGCTTTCCAACTCATACTTTTTTTCCTTGTGCGCATCGATATCTTCTTTATATATACTGTCCACATTTCTCGGGGAAAAAACTTTGAAGTCCTCATCCTCATGGGCATATACAGAATTTAAGTATTCATCTATCTCTGAAATACCGGTCAGGTTTTCATTAATCTTTTTCTCTATTTTTTTTGCTTCATCAAGAAAACCGTCATACATTTCCTTTAAAGAGGAAGCATTTTTTTCAGCCATATATTTTATCGCCTTCTATCAAATATGGTACTTTATACTTATAATATATCTCATTTTATCCCATATGGAAAGTTAAAATTTCAAGCTAGAATTTGAGCGGCTCTTTCGCAGGCAGACCCGCCTTTCTGGGATACTTCTTCGGTGTCGGTTTCTTCTTTTCAATCACGACCAGATTCCGGTAAATATCGGAATCCGGTAAATGAAACTCTACCTGTCTCTGCACAGCTCCGCCCAAAACACGGATCGCTCCGTCAGCACCTGCAAGCTCGTCCGTCACCTTTTCCGATTTATATGAAACAAAGAACCCTCCTACCTTCACATAGGGAATACAATATTCTGACAGTGTTGTCATATTTGCAACTGCACGGGAAACACACACATCAAATTTTTCCCGAAGAAGGTTCTCCTTGGAAAAATCCTCCGCTCTCCCGTGAACAGTGTTTATATCGGAAAGATTCAGTTCTTCAATTACTCTGTTCAAAAATAAAATTCTCTTATTCAGGGAATCCAGAAGGGTAATCTTCAAATTCGGAAATGCAATCTTCAAAGGGATTCCGGGAAAGCCCGCTCCCGTTCCCACATCAATCAAAGATAGATCCCCGGACAGATCGCATGCTCTTATCAGAGACAGACTATCCACAAAATGTTTTTTTTCCACTTCCGCCCGTTCCGTGATTGCAGTCAAATTGATCTTCTCATTCCAATCAACGATCATTTCATAATAGGTCTGAAACTGGGAAAGCTGTTTATCGGTCAGTGAAATTTGGAGTTCCTGTAAATCCTTCTGAAATTGATTGTCCATTCCTACCTCCGCATCTGTTAATTGCTAATTATGACTTCCTGCACTCAGGTAAACCAGAAGCACCGAAATATCCGCAGGCGAAACTCCCGAAATACGGGATGCCTGTCCCACAGAAACCGGTCTGTATTCCTTCAGCTTCTGTCTTGCTTCAATTCTGAGACTGGGTACCAGGTCATAATCAAGATCCGCCGGAATCATTTTCTTCTCCATCTTCTTGAATTGATCTACCTGATGAAGCTGCCTCTCAATATAGCCCTCGTACTTTATTTCAATCTCAACCTGCTGTACCACATCCTCCGGCAAAGTGCTCCTCTCAGGATCAACCTCCGCCAGAATCTCATAGGAGAGCTCCTGTCTGCACATAAGCTCCGCCAGAGAAGCCGCTGTTTTTAAAGTGCTGCTTCCGTGCGCCGTCAAATATGCCTGCACCGATGCAGATCCACCCAGCTTGGTATTCTTCAGACGCTCAATCTCCCTGTCAATCATTTCCTTCTTTTTTAAAAGCGCTTCATATTCTTCCTTGGACACAAGCCCAACCTGATATCCAATCTCACGCAAGCGGAGATCTGCATTGTCCTGTCTGAGCAAAAGACGATACTCCGCTCTCGAGGTCATCATCCGATACGGCTCCCTGTTATCCTTTGTCACAAGATCATCAATTAAAACACCGATATACGCCTGCGATCTGTCCAGCACAACCGGATCTTTCCCAAAAAGAGAAAGTCCGCAGTTGATCCCCGCCATCAGACCCTGGGCGGCCGCTTCCTCATAACCGCTGCTTCCGTTAAACTGCCCGCCCGCAAAAAGACCCTTTACATTCTTAAATTCCAAGGACGGATAAAGCTGCTTTGCATTGATGCAGTCATACTCGATTGCATAAGCGTTTCTCACGATCCTGCAATGCTCCAATCCCGGAACAGTCCGGTACATGGCAAGCTGCACATCCTCAGGAAGGGAGGACGACATTCCGCCCACATACATTTCATTTGTATGAAGTCCCTCCGGTTCAATAAAGACCTGATGTCTCTCCTTCTCCGCAAACTTCACGACCTTGTCCTCAATGGAAGGACAATATCTGGGGCCCGTTCCCTCAATAATTCCGGCATAGATCGGCGACCGATCCAGATTGGCACGGATGATCTCATGGGTTTTTTCATTAGTGTAGGTCAGATAACAGGAAACCTGTTCCTTCTGCACGCACGCCGGATCCGTAGAAAAAGAAAACGGCACAACCTTCTCATCCCCAAACTGTTCTTCCATTTTGGTGAAATCAATACTCCGCTTATCCATTCTGGCAGGTGTGCCTGTCTTGAATCTGCGCAGCTCAATCCCCATTTCCTTCAAGGAATCCGGCAGATGGTTTGCCGCCTGAAGTCCGTTGGGGCCTGTGTAGGTGATGGCTTCCCCGCAGAGACAGCGAGCTCTGAGATAAGTTCCCGTACAGAGAATGATACCACGGCAAAGATACTCCGCCCCGGTAAAGGTTTTGACACCCTTCACCTTCTTCTTTCCGTCCGGTTCTTTCTCCCATAATATTTCACATACTTCCGCCTGCTTTATGGTGAGATGCTCCTGATTCTCCAAAACCTTGCGCATGGAGCGGGAATATTCTGCCTTGTCCGCCTGAGCGCGGAGCGAATGAACCGCAGGCCCCTTGGAGACATTCAGCATCTTCGATTGAATAAAGGTTTTATCAATATTTTTACCCATCTCGCCGCCGAGAGCATCAATTTCCCTCACAAGATGTCCCTTGGAAGATCCGCCAACATTGGGATTGCAGGGCATCAGGGCAATACTGTCGACACTGACCGTAAAAATCACCGTCTCCAGTCCCAGTCTGGCACATGCAAGCGCCGCTTCGCAGCCCGCATGCCCTGCCCCGATCACACAAACATCCACTTCGTCCATCACAAAAGATTTCATCTCACTCATTCTTCTACCTTCAACTATTTTCCCATACAAAACTTAGAAAAAATCTCATCCACAAGATCATCCCCCACCTCTTCTCCCAAAATAAATCCAAGAGAACGGTAGGCGTTCATAAGATCAATGGAATAGAAATCCTCCGGCATTCTGTCGTCCAGACTTTTCTTCACAAGCATCAAGGATTGCAAGGTATCCTGCAACAATTCCTTATGTCTGATATTTGTAATATAAACTTCATTATGAAATGCAATATCTCCTTCAAAAAACAGATCCTTGATCTTTTTTTCAAGAAGATCGATTCCGGTCTCGTGCTTGATAGATGTCTTTACAATACAAGATCTTTCAATTCCAAGTTCCTCTGCCAGCACATCTTCATACACAACCGGCAAAAGATCTGTCTTATTAAATAAAACAATATATTTTTTTAAACCGATCAGCTCCATAATCTCTCTGTCACTTTCATCCAGAGGAACAGAGCTGTCAACCACATATAAAATCAGATCTGCGGAAGAAGCATATTTCTTTGCTTTTTCCACGCCAATTTTTTCCACAATATCTTCGGTAGAACGAATCCCCGCCGTATCGATAATACAAAGAGGAATCCCATTTATCCTTACCGTCTCCTCCAGCACATCTCTTGTAGTACCGGCAATTTCCGTCACGATTGCTTTATCCTCACCCAAAAGATAATTGAGCAGAGAAGATTTTCCCGCATTCGGTTTTCCCACAATGACGGTTTTGATTCCTTCTTTTATGATGCGTCCGCTGTCAGCGGAAGATAAAAGAGCCTTCACTTCCTCAATCAGTCCGGAGACCATACCGTCCAATCTTTCCGGATACTCTTCAAGACTGATATGCTCCGGGTCGTTCAAGGCAGATTCTATAAACGCTATTTCGTATAAAACTTTTGCTCTTATTCCTGCAATTTTTTTCGATATAGAACCCTTTAACTGGGACAGTGAAGTTTTTAATGCCAGCTCACTTTGAGAATGAATCACATCCATCACCGCTTCCGCTTCCGACAAATCGATTCTGCCGTTTAAAAAGGCTCTCTTTGTAAACTCTCCCGGCTCTGCATTTACCGCACCGGCACTCAACACCTCTTCCAATATGCGCTGCATAATGAAAACGCCGCCATGACAATGGATTTCAACCGTATCCTCCGCCGTATAAGTTTTTGGAGCAAGCATAACACTCACCAGAACCTCATCCAAAACCTCACCGCTTTTACCATCAACAATAAAACCGTAGTGAATCGTATGGGATTTGGCATCCTTCAATTTTGCCGATCCTCCCTTAGACCGGTAAATACGATCTGCAATTTCAACGGCATCCGGCCCGCTAATACGTATAATGCCAATTCCGGAATCCGAAAGAGCAGTAGCAATCGCAGCAATTGTATCTGTTTTCATAAACGATCTCCGATATATTATGAAATAAGAAAGAACTGCGGCATTAAGCAGACAGTTTCCCCGTTTTCTTAATGCAGCAGCTCTATATCATTTACAGGATGTTTATTTTTTTAAGGAAACGACAACTCTTCTGAAGGGCTCTTCTCCCTCGCTGTGGGTTGTAACATATCTGTCATTCTGCAATGCGGAATGGATGATTCGTCTTTCATAAGGATTCATGGGCTCAAGAGAAACAGGTCTCTTTGTTCTCTTTACCTTGTAAGCGATGTTTCTTGCCAGATTCTCCAAAGTTTCCTTTCTTCTCTCACGATAATTCTCAGTATCAACCTTTACTCTGATGTAATCATTCTGATCCTTATTTACAACAAGAGACACCAGATACTGTACGGAATCGAGGGTCTGTCCTCTCTTTCCGATCAAAATACCCATCTCGTCACCGCTTAAATTGATATCCATTTCTTTCTCTTTCTCGTTGTAGGAAGCCTCTACGATCACCTCAAGGTTCATTGCCTTGAAAACATCTCTGAGGAAATCCTTTGCAACTTCGCAAAGCTGTGCGGGATCTGTATTCAAAGAAGCGCTTTCCTTCTTCTCTTTCTTTACCTCTTTGATCTCAGGCTTAACCTCTTCCTTCACTTCTTCTTTGATTCTTGCCTTGATCACTGCGGCTTTTGCGCCGATACCGAGAAAACCGGAAGAACCTTCTTCCACTACTTCATAATCCAGTCTGTCACTTGTAACCGTAAATTCCTGACATGCTGCCGTAATCGCATCGTTTACTGTCTTTGCGGAAAACTCTTTATACTCCATCTCAAAATCTCCTCCTCTTATTTTTTATTGTTACGTTCATTGTAATCCTTTACCATATTAGCCCTTGCCATAAGACTTCCGGGCTTAGCATTTGAAGTCGTACCTGCGGAAGGAGATTCCGCTTCTGCGGTTCTTTCCGCTGCATTCTTCGCCTTATCGGTATAGGTCTTCGTATTCACAGTACCGTTGATTCCCTTGGTACTCATATTTGCATACTGCTGGAGCTTGGCCTGATTTTCCTTGACCTTCTCCATCTTTTTCGCACTCTTCTCTTTATTCTTCTCAATGATCTCATTCAAGTCCATCTTGTCAATGTGCTTGTTTATGATCACCTGCTGGATACTTCTCACAACAGAACCTGCGATCCAGTAAAGACCCAGACCTGCAGGGAACTGATAACAGAAAAATGCGGACATAAGAGGCATGATCATATTCATGGTCTTCATGGAAGAAGCCATGGTATCTTCCATATCGCTGGTACTCTTCTTGTCCTTATTACCGGGCTGCTGCTGGGGCATCAGCTTTACGTTGATCCACTGGGTAACGGCAGAAAGAACAGGAATCGCAAGAGCGGCAGCTACCATAAGCCATGCTCCGCTGTTGATTGCAGTCTTAACAATGGAAGAAGGAGAATTTGCCATGTTCAGTCCGAGGAAATTATTGTAAATCTCCAAAAGACCTCTCTCTCCGCCATGGGAAAGAATGTAATGTCCGTTCATTTGCAGATCCGCAAATCCGTTTTCCTCTGCAAACTGGATCAGATCCGTATAATTCATGCTGTTGAAAACATCAATGATCGCATTTTTCGCACTCGCATCGAAGTTTTTCGCATAGGCGGCAGCCTGGCTCAAATCCTTTACCTTCTGAACCAGATCATTATTCAAAATATAATCCGCAAGAGTTCCGAATGCATTTCCGATCTTGGTTACATATGCAGGCATCCTGTAAATAACCTGATAGAGCGCAAACAGAATAGGCATCTGGATCAAAAGCTGCACGCAGCTTCCGGTAGGAGAAACGCCGTACTTTGCATAGACAGCCTGTGTTTCCGCATTCATCTGCATGGCAGAATCATTATCCTTGCGGTTCTTGTACTTCTCACGAATAGCCTGAAGCTCAGGATTCATTTTAGAAGAAAGCTTGGAATATTTCTGCTGCTTGACGGTAAGGGGAAGCATCAGCAAATAAACAACGATTGTAAATAAAATAATGGAAAGACCTATGTTGGGAATACCGATCAGATCAAGCAGATTGAATATTCCTTCCATAATGAATCCCAACAGACTGGCAATCCAGCCGATGATGGGAGTCGTGCTCTTTGTCAATAAGATATAATTCATTTTTTCCTCCATGCCTTTTCGGGGACAGGATCATAACCGCCCTTTGAAAAGGGATTACAGCGCAATATCCTCCACGCAGCAAGAGCACCTCCCTTTACGGCGCCGTATCTCTCCACAGCCTCAAGTCCGTATTCCGAACAGGTGGGATAATAGGGACATCTGGTACTTTTTAAAGGTGAAAGATATTTCCTGTAAAATTTTATGATAGCAATCAAAATTTTTTTCATAAATAAATTTTTACCACACCGTGAAGCTTTGCAAGATGCAAAAGAGCACTTTCAATCTCGTAATACCCTACATCCGCCGCACTCACTCTCGCAACGATTACCATATCCAAACCACTATTGAATACGTTTTCATGTAATCGGTAACTTTCTCTGACCAGTCTTGTAATGCGATGTCTTACAACACTGTTTCCAACTTTCTTACTCACACTGATTCCGATCCGATTCATACCAAGGCCATTTTCCTTAACATACATTACGAGGTATTTGTTCGCCCGGGATCTTCCGTTTTTATATACAAACTGAAACTGACGATTTTTTTTTAAAGACTCCGAAAATTCCATTGTGACACCTATTCTCTTCCGATCAATCTTTTACGGAGAAAAAAAGGTCACATTGCTGTGACCTATGCGGATAATTTATGTCTTCCTTTTGCTCGTCTTGCTGCCAGAACTTTTCTTCCGCCCGGAGTACTCATTCTGGATCTGAATCCATGAACCTTAGATCTGGATCTCTTCTTCGGCTGAAACGTCATCTTCATATCTGATACACCTCCTCTTTTCTGACCTTAAATATATAAAGTCTTCCTATAGTCATATTATTGGAAAATAACATATTGATTGTACTGGATAAGTGCCTCAATGTCAAGCAAAATAAGGGATAAAAAAATTTTTTACAAAAAAAAAAGTTATCCACATTAACATAAATAATTCCACAAAATGTGAATAAAATGTGGATAACTTTGCAGGTCAATGTGAATTATGGTTTAAAATTTTAGACAAACCTTTATTTTGCGCTATTTTTGGCTGTTGATAAAAAAATAAAGTTATACACATCCTTTTCATTCCAAAATGTCGTTTTGTTGACTTATGAACCGTTTTATCAACAATATGTGGATAACTATGTTATTAACTTCTATTTGAAATATATTCTTGTTTATATTAATATGTTAGGTAGGTGGATTTTCGGAAAGAGGTAAATAAATGGATACGATCGAATTAATCAAAGAGCAGTGGAATGAAATTAAGGAAACCGTTAGGAGGGAATACAGTCTCTCCAACATTTCTTTTGATACGTGGATTGCGCCGCTTGAGCCGAACTGCGTAATAGACAATGTTGTCTATATTTTGATTCCAAACGATAAATCCAATGCTTTTACCTATATTAATACAAAGTATAAGACTTTCTTTCAGGTAACCATATCAGAGATGTTCAACCACACCTATGATGTGATTTTTGTGATGGAAAAAGATATTCCTTCTTTATCCAATGCCGGAGCGAGCAATACCGTCTCCTCCAAGCCTGTCTATAATATCAATTATGAAAATGCAAACCTTAACCCTAAATATAAATTTGATACCTTTGTGGTAGGAAGCAACAATAAATTTGCACATTCCGCTTCCCTCGCCGTTGCGGAATCCCCCGGCGAAGCATACAATCCTCTTTATTTATACGGAGGAGCAGGTCTGGGCAAAACCCACCTGATGCATTCCATCGGTCATTTTGTGTTGGAACAAAACTCCGAAACAAAGGTGCTTTATGTCACCTCAGAGGAATTTACCAACGAAGTGATCGAATCCATCCGAAGCGGTAATGCCGCTGCCATGACAAAGCTCCGTGAAAAATACCGCACGGTGGATGTGCTCATGGTAGACGATGTGCAGTTTATTATAGGAAAAGAGAGTACGCAGGAGGAGTTTTTCCACACCTTCAATGTGCTTCACGCTGCAGGAAAACAGATCATTCTTTCTTCGGACAAGCCCCCGAAGGAAATGGAAACCTTAGAGGAACGTTTCCGCTCCCGTTTTGAGTGGGGACTGATTGCGGATATCCAGCCACCCGACTATGAGACCAGAATGGCAATTCTGAGAAAGAATGCGGAAAGCTGCGATCTTGAGATTGATGAGGAGATCATCAAATACATTGCAACCAATATAAAGTCAAATATCAGAGAGCTGGAGGGCGCTTTCAATAAGATCATCGCTTTCTCCAAGTTAAACAGGGTAAATCCTTCTCTCTCCCTTGCGGAGGAGGCACTCAAGGATATTATTTCCCCGGATAAGCCAAAGGAAGTAACGCCCCAGCTTATTATTAATGTAGTTTCAGAGCATTTCGGCGTAAAACCGGAGGATATCACTTCCAAAAAGAGAAATTCCGAGTTTGTAATGCCGAGACAGGTTGTGATGTACCTTTGCCGTGAACTTACGGATACTTCCTATGCTAATATAGGTAAGCTCCTTGGCAAGAAGGATCATACCACTATTCTTCACGGTGCCAATAAGATAGCAGAAGAAATGAGCATAAACGAGGAATTAAAGAACAAAGTTGACATCATCAAGAAAAAAATAAACCCCTCTTAATCCACATGTTCCGGTTCATATGTGTGTTCAGAATGTGGATGAAAGGTTCATAATTATCAGAAGCAATTTTTCCGCTTTTTAAGCCATGTGGACAACCTTAAAGTTATCCATAAGTTATTCTGAGTTTTACACCACGTTTTACTATCATTTTTCCTTTATAAATGCTATAATAGAAAAGGTTTTACACATATTAACATCCATTATTATCTATAATATGAAATTCTTTTAAATTTATATTTATATAAAGCGATCCGAAGGTCACATTTCTACACGAAGGGAGTTATACACAATGAAATTAGTATGTTCTAAATCCAGTCTTCTGAATGGTGTTCAGATTGTATCAAAAGCAGTTCCAAATAAAACTACCATGTCAATCCTGGAGTGCATCCTGATTGATGCAACCGGTGGTGAAATCAAACTTACCGCTAACGATATGGAGCTTGGAATCGAGACAATCATAGAGGGAGAGATTGTGGAAAAGGGAATGATTGCACTGGATGCAAAGATTTTCCTTGATATCGTAAGAAAGCTTCCTGACAGCGACATTATGATAGAAACGGATTCTTCTTTCAAGGCTACCATTACCTGTGAGAAAGCAAAGTTCAACATTATCGGAAAGTCAGGAGATGATTTTTCTTATCTTCCCACTGTTGAGAAGAATGACTGCGTGATTGTATCACAGTTTACTCTGAAGGAAGTTATCAGACAGACTATTTTTTCCATTGCGGATAATGACAATAATAAATTGATGACAGGTGAGCTTTTTGATATCAACGGTTCGGAGCTTAAGGTGGTTTCCCTTGATGGGCATCGCATTTCCATCCGTAAGATCCAGATGAAGAACTCCTACGAACCGAAAAAGGTAGTGGTTCCCGGAAAGACCCTGAGTGAGATCAGCAAGATTCTGCCCGGCGATGCGGGTAAGGATGTGAATATCTATTTTACCCAGAAGCAGGCTCTCTTTGAGTTTGACAACACGGTTGTGGTTTCCAGATTGATCGAGGGAGAGTATTTCAAGATAGATCAGATGCTTTCCAGTGATTACGAGACAAAAGTAAAAATTAATAAGAGAGAGTTTCTGGATTGTATTGACAGAGCAACCCTTCTTGTGAAAGAGGGAGATAAAAAGCCCATTATCATCAATATTACCGACGGCTCCATGGAGCTTAAGATCAATTCCATTATCGGAAGCATGAACGAGGATATAGACATTGAAAAGAGCGGTAAGGATATGATGATCGGTTTCAATCCAAAATTCCTGATAGATGCGCTCCGCGTGATAGATGATGAGGAGATTGATATCTATCTTGTTAATCCCAAGGCTCCCTGTTTTATCAGAGATGAGGAGCAGAAGTATATTTATCTGATCCTTCCCGTGAACTTTACCACGGTGAGCTAATGATTGTTTAGACGAGGAAAATAATGGAAACACTCTATCTGAAGGATGATTTTATTAAACTGGGACAGGCGCTCAAGGCTGCAGGTCTGTGTGAGTCCGGCGTTGACGCGAAGTTTGCCGTTCAGGACGGATTGGTAAAAGTGAACGGTGAGGTGGACGAGCGCCGCGGCAGAAAGCTGTATGACGGGGATATCGTGGAATTTGAGGGTAAACAAATCAAGATAGAAAAAGGACAGAATCCATGATCATCAAAAGACTGGAGCTGGCAGATTACAGGAATTACGCGACCCTTGATCTGGAATTTGATAAGGGTACTAATATTCTGTACGGTGATAATGCCCAGGGAAAGACAAATATTCTGGAAGCCATCTATATGGCGGCAACAACCAAATCCCATAAGGGAAGCAAAGACAAGGAAATGATAGGCTTTGGCAAAGAGGAGGCTCATATCCGCACCTATCTTGAAAAAGAGGGCATCGGTACGAGAGTGGATATGCATCTCAGAAAAGCCGGGTCAAAGGGAATCGCCATAGACGGCCAGAAAATAAAAAAAGCTGCCGAACTGCTGGGGCTTTGCAATGTGGTTTTCTTTTCACCGGAGGACTTATCCATCATCAAGAATGGGCCTGCGGAGAGAAGAAGATTTGTGGATATGGAGTTGTGCCAGCTTGACAGTTTTTATCTTTATAATCTCAACCATTACAATAAGATCGTAAATCAGCGCAATAAGCTGCTTAAGGATATGTATATGAATCCCGAATTAAAGGATACTCTGGCAATCTGGGATTCCCAACTTGTGTCCTTCGGAAGTAAGATAGTTGAGAGAAGAAAGCTTTTTGTGGATCAGCTCAATGAGATTATATATGAGATACATAAGAAGCTCTCCGGCGGGAAAGAGGAGCTTATCATTTCCTACGAACCTGATGTAGCCATAGAAGAATTTGAAAAAAGTCTCAGGTACAATCAGGACAGGGATATAAGGATGAAACAGACCTCGATAGGCCCGCACAGGGATGATTTTGCTTTTCTCAATAAAGATGTGGATATCAGAAAGTACGGATCTCAGGGACAACAGCGAACCGCTGCCCTGTCGCTTAAGTTGTCGGAAATAGAGCTTGTCAAAAAGATTGCGAAGGATACCCCTATTTTACTATTGGATGATGTTTTGTCTGAGCTTGACAGCAACAGGCAGAATTATCTGTTGAACAGTATCGGTGATATCCAGACGATCATAACCTGTACCGGATTGGAAGAATTTGTAAACAACAGGTTTGAGGTAAACAAGATATACAAGGTAAAAAACGGAGTGGTGACGTCCGAAAACTGACGGAAGCAGGAATGATCAGGAAGGAATGAATAGAAGAATGAGTGAAGAATCTTTACAGAATACAGCAGTTGAAAATGAATATGGCGCGGATCAGATACAGATTCTGGAAGGACTCGAAGCTGTAAGAAAAAGACCCGGTATGTATATAGGCAGTACATCCTCAAGAGGTCTCCACCATCTTGTCTATGAAATTGTGGACAATGCGGTGGATGAGGCGCTTGCGGGTTATTGTGATACCATCGAGGTTGTGATTAACCCCGACAATTCCATTACCGTAACCGATAACGGCCGCGGTATTCCCGTGGGAATCAACCACAAGGCGGGAATTGCCGCAGTTGAGGTGGTATTTACCATCCTTCATGCCGGCGGAAAATTCGGCGGTGGAGGATATAAGGTTTCCGGCGGTCTGCACGGTGTAGGTGCGTCCGTTGTAAACGCTCTTTCCGATTGGCTGGAGGTTGAAATCTGCCAGGACGGAAAGGTTTATAAGCAGCGTTACGAAAAAGGACATACCTGTTATGCACTGAAAGAGATCGGTACCTGTCCTTTGGAAAAAACCGGAACGAAAGTAACATTCAAACCGGACCCCACCATTTTTCAGGAAACAACAATTTACGACTTTGACATCTTAAAGACCCGTCTGAGAGAAATGGCATTTCTGACAAAGGGTCTCCGCATTATACTGAAGGATACCCGTAAGGATGAAAAGGTTGAAATAGAAGACCCTTCCCTTGCAAAGCTGCTTGAGCGTGCGGAGGAAGATGAGCTGCTCCAGAAGGCAGAGCTTGAAGAGGCTGAGGAGGAGGATAACGATCTTCCCGCAGAAGAGAAGGATATGTTGGCGGCGGAAGCGGTCGAAGAGCAGCAGAGCTGTAAAAAGAAAGATAAAGTGATGGAATTTTATTATGAGGGCGGTATCAAAGAATTTGTCACTTATCTGAACAAGAGCAAGGAAGCGCTCTATGAGCAGGTTCTCTATTTTGAGGGATCCAAGAGCAATGTGTATGTGGAAGTGGCTTTCCAGCACAATGATTCCTATGCGGAAAGTATTTATAGCTTTGTAAATAACATCAACACCCCCGAAGGTGGTACGCATCTTCAGGGATTCCGCAATGCCATCACAAAAACCTTCAACGATTATGCCAGAAGTGCAAAGCTGTTAAAAGACAACGAAGCAAATCTGGCTGGTGAGGATATCAGGGAGGGTCTGACCGCAATTATCAGCGTGAAGATTGAGGAGCCCCAGTTTGAGGGACAGACCAAGCAGAAGCTTGGAAATTCAGAAGCGAGAGGCGCAGTTGACAGCATTGTCTCCGAACAGCTTACGTACTTTCTGGAGCAGAATCCCAACGTTGCCAAGACGATCTGTGAGAAATCCATTCTTTCCCAGAGAGCGAGGGAGGCGGCAAGAAAGGCGAGGGATCTGACCAGAAGAAAGACGGCGCTTGAAAATACTTCCCTTCCCGGAAAATTAGCGGATTGCTCCGACAGAGATCCCAAAAATTGCGAGATCTATATCGTGGAGGGTGATTCCGCAGGCGGAAGTGCAAAGATGGCAAGATCCCGCGCTACGCAGGCGATCCTTCCTCTGCGCGGAAAGATACTGAACGTTGAAAAAGCAAGACTTGACAAGATTTATGCAAATGCGGAAATAAAAGGAATGATTACCGCATTCGGTACGGGTATTCATGAGGATTTTGATATCAACAAGCTGCGCTACCACAAAATCATCATCATGACTGATGCCGATGTGGACGGCGCGCACATCAGTACCCTGCTTTTGACCTTCCTTTACCGTTTTATGCCGCAGCTGATTAAGCAGGGGCATGTATATCTTGCGCAGCCTCCTCTCTATAAGCTTGAGAAGAACAAAAAAGTGTGGTATGCGTACAGTGACGACGAGTTGAATCAAATTCTATCCGAAGTAGGACGCGACCAGAACAACAAGATCCAGCGTTACAAAGGTTTGGGAGAGATGGATGCAGAGCAGCTTTGGGAGACTACCATGGATCCCGAGAGAAGAATCCTCCTCAGAGTCAATATTGATGAGGAAACGGAATCCGAGATCGACCTTACCTTTACCACACTGATGGGAGATAAGGTAGAGCCCAGAAGAGAGTTCATTGAAGAAAACGCAAAATTCGTAAAGAATCTCGATATTAACTAGCTTTTAGACGGAAAGAGAGCTTAACAATGGATGATAATATTTTCGATAAAATTCAGACCGGCGGGGAATTTGACAAAATCCATGTAGTGGATCTGAAAAAAACCATGGAGACCTGCTACATCGATTACGCCATGAGTGTAATCGCAGCGCGTGCCCTTCCGGATGTGAGGGACGGATTAAAGCCCGTTCAAAGACGTGTGCTTTATTCCATGATCGAGTTGAACAACGGCCCTGACAAGCCGCACCGTAAGAGTGCGCGTATCGTCGGTGATACAATGGGTAAATATCACCCCCACGGTGACAGCTCCATTTACGGTGCATTGGTAAACATGGCGCAGGACTGGTCATTCAGGTATCCTCTGGTTGACGGACACGGAAACTTCGGTTCCATGGACGGCGACGGCGCTGCGGCAATGCGTTACACAGAGGCAAGACTTTCCAAGATTTCCATGGAAATGCTTGCGGACATAAACAAAGATACGGTTGATTTCACACCCAACTTTGACGAAACGGAAAAAGAGCCCGTTGTACTGCCCAGCCGTTTCCCCAACCTTCTGGTAAACGGTACCACAGGTATTGCGGTTGGTATGGCGACCAATATTCCCCCTCACAATCTGCGTGAAGTGATCAGCGCAGTTGTCAAGATCATTGATAATCAGGTAGAAGAGGACAGAAAAACGGAGATCGATGAGATTCTTCCCATTGTCAAGGCACCCGATTTCCCCACAGGTGCAATGATTCTTGGCACAAGAGGAAGCGAGGAAGCATACCGTACCGGACGCGGAAAAGTAAGAGTCCGCGCTGTTACCAATATCGAGACGATGCCAAACGGCAAGAGCCAGATCATTGTGACAGAGCTTCCTTACATGGTAAACAAGGCAAACCTGATCCAGAAAATTGCCGAGCTGGTAAAGCTGAAAAAGATAGACGGCATCACGGATCTTCGCGATGAATCCAACAGGGAAGGTGTGCGTATTGTAATTGAGCTGCGCCGGGACGCAAACGCCAATGTTGTGTTGAATCTCCTCTATAAGCACACGCAGCTTCAGGATACCTTCGGCATCATCATGCTTGCCCTGATCGATAATCAGCCCAAGGTAATGAACCTTCTGGATATGCTGGTCTACTATCTGGATCATCAGAAAAATGTTGTGACCAGAAGAACCAAATATGATTTGAATAAGGCAGAGGAAAGAGATCACATTTTGCAGGGTCTTCTGGTTGCCATGGATCACATCGACGAAGTGATCTCCATTATAAGAAGCAGCCAGAATGCACAGATTGCAAAGGAAAGATTGATTGCCAGATTTGAATTCTCCGATGCGCAGGCACAGGCAATCGTAGATATGCGACTGCGTGCGCTGACCGGTCTGGAGAGAGAAAAGCTGGAGGCGGAGCATAAGGAATTGCAGCTCAAGATCGCAGAGTACAAGGCGATCCTTGCGGATGAGAAGCTTCTGCTTGGCGTGATCAAGACCGAGATTACGGCAATCGCCGAGAAGTATGGCGACGACAGAAGAAGTAAGATCGGATATGATGAATTTGATATTTCCATGGAAGACCTGATTCCCAGGGACAATACCGTAATCGCCATGACCAGACTTGGATATATCAAGCGAATGACGGTGGATAATTTCAAGGCGCAGAACCGTGGCGGAAAGGGAATCAAGGGTATGCAGACAATCGATGAAGATTACATCGAGGATCTGCTTATGACGACCACCCACCATTACCTGAATTTCTTCACCAATCAGGGTCGCGTCTACCGCCTGAAGGCATACGAGATCCCGGAGGCAGGAAGAACGGCGAGAGGAACCGCCATCATCAATCTTCTTCAGCTCAACCCGAACGAGAAGATTACGGCGATGATCCCAATTAAGGATTATGCGGAAGACAAGAACCTCTTTATGGTGACAAAGAAGGGTATCGTAAAGAAAACCTCCCTTATGGAATACAGCAATGTGCGCAAAAATGGACTTGCTGCCATTAATCTGCGGGAGGATGATGAGCTGATTGAGGTCAAGACGACCGACAAGAACAGCGAGATATTCCTTGTAACCAAGCTTGGTATGTGTATCCGCTTCAAGGAAACGGATGTGCGCGCAACAGGGCGATCCTCCATGGGTGTGATCGGTATGAATCTCTCCGATGGGGATGAAATCATCGGTATGCAGCTCCAGAGTCAGGGTGATTCCCTTCTGATCGTTTCCGAAAACGGACTCGGAAAGAGAACCTTCTTAGACGAGTTTACCGTGCAGAAGCGCGGCGGCAAGGGCGTGAAATGCTACAAGATCACGGAAAAGACCGGTGATGTGGTGGGCGTCAAGGCAGTAAATGACGACAACGAGATTATGATGATCACCACGGAAGGTATCATTATCCAGCTCCGCGTACAGGAAATCTCCACATTGGGAAGAATTACCTCCGGCGTCAAGATGATCAATCTGGATCAGGGCGTTAAGGTTGCACAGATTGCAAAAGTAAGAGAAAAAATTTCCAACGGCGATAAGGAATTTGAAAACATAGAGGATGCTATGGAAGAGATTCCCGAGGAGGAAAGATATCCCGAGCAGTTTTCGGAGGATGATGCGGAAGAAAATCTGATCTTCCCCACAGAAGAGAGCGAGGACGAGTAATTTTTTTCCGTGACAGTGAAAAATAGATACAGAAAGTTTAAAAAATCACTATTTTTTCATAAAATAGTGATTTTTTTACAATAAATAATCAATTTGCAGGATAAGTTAGTTTTTTGGAATATTAAGACATTCCGGTGCATGCAAAAAAATGATAGCATGAAAGGGTAACATGAACCTACTTTATAAAGAGAAGGGAATGGAGATTCTTATGGAAAAAACAGTATGGGCAAGGTCAATAGCAGAAAAGATCAGGGAGAAATATCCTGAGGTGGTAAAGCGCAATTTAGGAAAGGTGCCGTACCGCGCAAGAGAGGGAAAATTCGATGATTTAAGCGGAAAGGATATCTGCTGGTGGACGAACGGTTTTTACGGCGGTATGCTCTGGCAGCTTTACCGCCTGACCGGCGATACCCTTTACAAAGAAGAGGCAGAAAACCTGGAGGATAAGCTGGACGCCGTTCTGTTGAATTATAACGGCATGGATCATGACAGTGGCTTCCGCTTTCTTCCTACGGCGGTTGCCGATTTCAGGATAACCGGAAGGGAAAAATCAAAAAACCGTGGTCTGCTGGCTGCGGCAAATCTGGCGGGACGTTTTAATCCTCAGGGAAATTTCATACGGGCATGGAATGACAACGGAACCGGTGAAAATGAGGGGTGGGCAATTATCGATTGTATGATGAATCTGCCCCTGCTCTACTGGGCAACAAAGGTGACAAAGGATCCCCGGTTTTATCAGATTGCAGTCAGACATGCAGACACCGCCATGAAATATTTCATCAGGGAGGACGGTTCCTCCAGACATATCGTGGAGTTTGACCCTGCTACCGGTGCGTTTGTGCAGGATTTTGGCGGACAGGGCTATGAAAAAGGCTCCTCCTGGACAAGAGGGCAGGCGTGGGCTCTGTACGGATTTACCTTAAGCTACTTACATACCCGGGATCAGAAATATCTTGATACCGCGAAAAAGGTGGCGTCCTACTTTATTTCCAATATTCCGGAAAGCGGTCTGATTCCTGTGGATTTCAGACAGCCGAAGGAGAGTGTGTGGGAGGATTCCACGGCAGCAGCCATTGCGGCAAGCGGATTGCTCCTGTTATCCCAAATGTTATCCGGTGAAGATTCCGATGCAGAAGTGAAGGATGAGGAGGCAGCAAAAAATGCGGAGGACGCCGCGCTGAAAATGCTGACCGCGCTTGCTGAGAAGAGATGCAGCTTCGGAACAGACAGGGATGAGCTGCTGGAAAAATGTACGGCGGCGTACCACGATCAAGATCACGAATATCCCATTATTTACGGAGATTATTACTTTATCGAGGCAATCCTGCGTCTGACGGGCGACGAGTTGTTCATCTGGTAGAGTGGAATGGAGAAGATGATGGTATTTGAGGTAAAGAATCCGGATTACAATAAAAGCCCTTATACGGGCATGACGAGAGAGCACTGGCTTGATGCGGGACGTTACCTGCTTGAAGGCATTTTCGGCAATATCAAAAGCATGGATGATCCCGTGGTGATGCCGAGAAAGGAAACAAAAGTCACATATCCCCATCTTGATGCATCGAAGGAACAGCAGGAGATTGAAAGAAGAGCGGAAATTTTTGAAGGTCTCACAAGATCCTTCTTTATCGCCTCGGTCATGATCCGCAATGAGCCGGAGATCGAAGTAAACGGGATCCGGCTGCGGGATTACTACAAAAAACATATTCTCCGGGCGTGCACAAAGGGAGATGCCCTGTATGTGGGCGGTTACCGGGATATGCAGGAGCTTGTGGGCAACAAGGATCCGTTCCGCTGCTATCAGCAGACGGTGGAAAGCTGCGCGTTGGTGATAGGACTTCATGCCTGCAGGGAGCAGGTCTGGGCGGATTACACAAAAGAAGAAAAGGACTGCATTGCCGCGCTTTTGTCCGGCTTCGCCCATGCGAACACTGTTCCGCAGAACTGGCGCTTTTTTAATATGTTGGATCTGGCTTTCCTGTACCGGGAAGGGTATGAGATCGACAAAGAAATCATGGTGGATCATGCGCAGGCTCTCCTGCAATATACGGTGGGGGACGGCTGGTATCGTGACGGCCAGAGCTTTGATTATTATTCCTGCTGGGCGTTCAATTTATATGCGCCGATCTGGAATGAGTGGTATGGCTATGAGAATGAGCCTTATCTTGCAAGGCGCTTTGAAGAGTGTTCCAATGAGCTTATGAAAACCTATCCCGACTTTTTTGACAGGGACGGATTTACAAATATGTGGGGAAGGAGCGGCATTTACAGGAACGCGGCGACAAGTCCGCTTGCCGCAAACTTTTTCCTGAAAAATGCTGCATCGGATCCCGGTTTGGCAAGGCGTATCGCCTCCGGTTCCCTCCTCCAGTTCCTTACGAGGGATGATTTTCTTTATAAAGGCGTTCCCACACTGGGCTTTTACGGCCAGTTCACGCCCCTTGTGCAGGGATATTCCTGTGCGGAATCCCCTCTGTGGCTTGGAAAGGCATTCCTGTGTCTGGAGCTTCCAAAGGAGCACCCCTTCTGGAGTGCCACGGAGCATAATGGTACATGGGAAAAGCTGAAAGAAAACGAAGTCAAGGAAACCCTGCTGCCGGGGCCAGCACTCTGTTACACCAACCATGCCGCCAACGGGGAAACGATCCTGCGGAGCGCAAAGGTATACAAGACGGCGGAGGATATTCACGGCATCTGGAATTACGGAAAGCTGAGCTACAATACAAAATACCCGTGGGAGTCAACGCCTATTGACGAAAAGGGAGAAATCTGCGAATCCCAGCAGTATCTCTTGTTTGACACGGGTGAGGAAAAACCCACCCGGGCGAACCTGACTATCTTTTGCGGGGAGAGAGAGGGAGTTTTGTACCGCCGGCAGTTTTTTGGCGGAAATCTTGAGACGGAGCAGCATTGGTTTCAGGCAATCAACCTTGCGGACTTCCCTGTGGAAAGAGGCATCATGCGGGCAGACAAGCTGCGGCTGATCCGAAGACCTGTCACGATTACTCTGGGTTCGTACGGTTTCCCGGACAATCCGGGATTTGACGGTAAAGCCACACAGATCATAAGAAAACAGGAGACCCTGCCGGACGGCAGCCTTGCACAGGCAATCATTCTGATGGGAAGGGATCACACCGGAAGAAAAAGACAAATGGCAATGACCTGCTATACGGGATGGGAGTCCATGGATCTGGTACACAGCAGGGGAACCAATCCCGATTCGGAGGAATCCATTGTGGTGTATGCTTCCATGCAGAGCCGCAAGCAGTACGGAAGCGCAGAGCCCTATCTTCTGATCTCTCAGGTGATCACGGCGGAGGTGCCGGAAAATCAGGAAACCTGCGTGTTTGCGGATGATGAGATCTTTCCGGTTCGTGAGATTGTATATGAAGACACGCCGCACACAGGCGCTTACGGTACGACCGCGATCTGTCTCAAAAACGGCAGCGTGCGAAAAGTGAATTTTGAAGGAATAGAAGCTTTCTTTTAGAGGTTTTCGGGGGATGGCTTGGCATTTCGGTATTTTGCCGGGGTCGTCCCCTTTATCTTCTTGAATTGTCTGAAGAAATGGACACAACTTGTATAACCACAGGTCTCCGCCACACGTTCTATGGGCATGTCTGTGGTTTGCAGCAGGATTTCAGCGTAAGCGATCCTCATTCTGATCAAGTCATTCTGAAAAGAAATTCCAAAAAGCTGTGAGTACAAATGTTGAAAATGGGAGGTGCTGATGCACAATTCCGCCGCATGCTTGGCAATGGAATGATCCTCCGTCAGCGTATTCTGCATCTGCAGACGGAGTACGCGGAGCTTTTGCGCGTAGGGGTTGGATACCTCAACCTTTTCCCTGGAATGGAGTGCCGCGGAGAGGTGGTTGAACAGGACTGAGAAAAGGGCGTCGATATTTTTTGCGGCGTAGAGCTGCGATGTATATGCGTTTTCCCAGAGAAGCTGTCTGATCAGAACAGAGCAGGTCTCAAGGTCATTCAGCAAAAAAGGCACATTACATGTCAGGGAGTCCGGCAGGGACTCCCTCTCTTCCAATTTAAAGTGAATCCAGTCATCGGCATAATTGCCGTCAGGATTGTAGTACATATAGCAGGTTCTGGGCGCAATGATGATGGCATGTCCCGGGTCGAGGAGATAGTGCTTGTCGTCGATCCAGAACTCACCCTTGCTGCGAAGCAGCAGGATAACGTGGTTGTCCTGTCCCTGCGGACGGGATAATATAAAGGATGCCTCGTGTCTGCTGGCGCAGCCGCCCCTCAATACCTTCATGGAATGCTCCTCCTCAAAAATGTAATTACATTTTATCAGATTACGGTCACGGCGTCATCCCCTGTTGAGCGGATCACTTCCCGCAGATCCTCAAGCGCCTTTTGGAAACGCTGGTAAGCTTCATAAGCCTGTGTAAAGCATTTCAGTGCGCCCTCGCGGTCGCCGTTATCCTTTGCCTGCCAGGAATCGCAGGCGTATTTGTGCACTTCCGCGTGACAGTCCATCGCTTTTCGGAAGGCTAAGGAGTTTATGATGCGGGTATCGGTCTGCGCCGCCGCCCATTTTCCGAATTTGCAGCCCTGCGGATTGTTGAGCTGCGTAAGCTGCAATGTCTCAAAATCTGCAAGATTGTTATACAGCCGCCATGTAAAGATCAGATGATCCACCTCGAAAACCTTGATCCAGTCCAGAGTGGAAAGTCTGGAGTTTTTCCGCGCCATATCGCTTCTGGTCTTGTCGATGTCCCTTGAGATCCGGTAAAGATGGGCGCCTGTACCCACACACTCCTGAGATAAGATCTCATAGCTTGCCGCTATGGAGTCGATGGACGCCACAAAGGACTGAGTCAGTGCGGACTGGGTATTGATCTCCTCATAAATGCCGTCGATCTCCTTGGTAATGGCGTGCAGACTTTCGGTCATTTCCGCCATATCATCCACGGATTTATGTACGCTTGCATTGCCCTCGCCGAGCTGCTTCGTGGTGGATTCCACGGAATCGGCGAGACCGGAAATGCCCTCCATAAGCTCATCCACATACTTGACCACATCTTCTGCGGAGGCTGTGGTGTTGGCGGAGAGCTCCTTGATCTGACCCGCAACCACGGCGAAGCCCTTTCCCGCCTCCCCGGCACGCGCCGCCTCAATGGACGCATTCAGGGCAAGCAGACCGCTCTTTTGCGCTATTTTCTTTACCATGTCAATGATTTCGTGGATCTTTACCGCCTTTTCCCTGAAAACCGCCACCTGCTCATTGATGCTTTCCACCTGCTTGGAGGAATCGTCAATCATGCGGATGCTGTCCTTCATCACATCCATGCAGGTATTGGCATTTTGGATCACATCATGGGAGCTCTCCTGAATGTTGTGGGCGGCGTTCTGAATATTCTGGATGGATTCGCCCAGATCCTGACTGGAGCCCTTCATGTCGTTGATGGCGGTCGTCTGGGAGTTCACCTGCTCAATCATTTCCTTCACGCAGGAGCTGTCCCCGATACGTGTCATGGAATCATTGAGCTTCATAACAAAAACATTATTGTCCGAAAGCAGCGCATCAATCTGCGCCTGCTTTTCATTCACGGCGGTTGAGAGTTTGGCAATCTCCGCCTCCTGAGTTCCCTTTTTCTTCTTAATCATAAGCAACCCCATACCTTCCCTTTTGAATCATTTGTAGCTTCTAAGCAGAGTATAGCACAGAAAAGGAATGGTTTCCATAATTTTATGAAAACGTTTACATTATTGTAAAATGGGGAAATGGGTGACTTGAAATGAAAACGGCGGATTATGTTTCCCCCTGAACATCAGGACAAGGGCTACGGAACGGAGGCATTGACAAAAAATAATAGGACTTATGCGAAGGTCTGGTTTTCCAAATCGGATCATATTGTCAACGGAAATGAAGTGCAAATGTGCTTGCATTTTACCGAGTAGCCATGCATCATAAATCTTTACAGATAAACAACAAAAGCAGACTATTTTGTGATAAAATGTTTTACAGGAGAGCAGTATAACGGAATTTGTGTCTGCGTGCACTTGACACAAACTTGCTATGCGCAAAACACATGCGCGGAAATGGAGAAAAATATGAGTCAACAACAATATGACATATCACCCGGCAACAAAAATCTGATAGTCGCTGCAAAAGCCGGACTGGTTGTTTCCATTATCAATTATGCATTCTGTCTGATATCAATCTGCGTTGTAATTGGCATTTTCATTTCACAGCTTGTCAACAGTGAAACCGGCAGCAGTTCCGGGTGGTTTCTGTTCATGGTACCGATTGCGATCGGAATGTATATTCTATCCTGTGTTCCAGATACGCTATCCTTCCTCTTTGCTCTTTTGCTTAATGCAAAGAAGAAAATGGCATATCCCATTCTCATCATCATCTGTTCAATCGTAGGCTGTCTCATCATGACTTCCGCTCTTATGACCGAGTTGCTGGTGGGGTTTGGTATCATACAGTGGGTATACACCATATTCAAAATAATCATAATCCTGCTTAATATGGTGATTTTGTTTTTCTGTAAGAAAGCGAAAATTTGATTGTTGTTTTAAAAGACTTTACTATGGAGTATTGTCTGGTTCAGGACAGCAAGATTGATGAAACCATCGGCGTTGAAATATGGAGCAAGGTTGAAAATTTGGTTTACCAACCAAACTTTATTTGAGAAAGGAGCTTGAGTGTATGATGTTGATTATCCCAGAATTTTTCTATATAATTTTCTTGTGCAGTGGTGCGGTTTTATCTCTTGTTTCTTTATTTATGATTATTCGAGGAATTATCAAAAAGAGAGAACGACGATATTTCATAAGGTGGAGTATTGTTCTGTTGATTTGCTTGGTAGCAGTTAGATTGATGACAACGGGAGTGATTGTAGCAAATACAATGATAGGTGGGTATTGAGAGGTTTGTATTCTGTCACAGCGTTCAAGTAGACTTCGAGATCGCCGTTGCATAATCAAGTGGATTGTTGTAAGTCAGATAATCCAGCTCTGACCGCTGGAAGCGGTTGTCGGCAATTTTATTTTTGACGGCGGTGCAGTCAATAGAAATCTCTATTCCATCGTCAAAAGCCAATTTTACGCAGGCTGTGCTATGTTGAATTGACAGGATAAAAAGTATATCGAGAGAGCATTTTATAACTTTAAATCAAAGCACCAGACTTGAGGGGGAATGAAAAACATGAAAACAATTCTAAAATATTTTCGATTATATTAATTTCATTACTTTTGTGTTCCTGCGGCAGTACAAAGTTATATACCGAGGAAGAAGTGCTGGGATACCTGAACAACAGATTCAGTGCAGAATTTGTTGTTCTGGAAAAAAACAAAATCACAAGGGATGAGATGCAATATACGGTCGCTCTTAAGGATGATGAATCCGTAACCTTCACAATAACCAACGAGTTGATCGTAACCGGGTCGGATATCGGCCCCAAAAGAAATTATATTGATTGTAAATAGATCACCGATTACTTTGAAGCCAATAATTCATGAAGGATCAAAGGTATTGCGACATTCTGAAAGGCTGCGGTGAAAGGGATTGATTTTGAATGCGGCGGGTCGGACTTGTGTTTGTGTCGGCTGTCGGTCTTAAGGTGATGTTGAGGTAAGGTATTGATTTTTAATATTGCCGGACTTTACATGTCGGCCGGGTACAGGAGAGCGAAAGTGGTTGTCTGTACCCGTGAAATGCTCATTTTTGCACGTCGGCCGGGTACAGGAGAGCGAAAGTGGTTGTCTGTACCCGTGAAATGCTCATTTTTGCACGTCGGCCGGGTACAGGAGAAGAAAATGTGCGATCTGTACCCGATTTTTGCAGGAAATTGGACGAAAACCGGGTACAGAAAGGCAAAAGAGGTCATCTGTACCCGTGAGAAGGCGGATTTTGTGCGTTGATCGGGTACAGGAGTACGAAAAGTGCTTCCTGTACCCGTGGCATTTTTCAAACACTTCATGTCATTTCGATCCGCCGGATTTTGCGGTGTCAGTTGCATCTTGCTGTGTCTTATAAATACGCTTCATAATGCACTTTATTATTACTTCATAATAAAAACAAATCCTTGCAAAAAATCTCTTCTGATGTTACTATAACCCCGTATTGTATCTTCCCTTGGATGGAAGAATGATAACAAGGAGGAAAATTGAATATGGATCAGAAAACAAAGAAACTCGTGGGAGTGGGACTCTTCACGGCAATCGTTGTGGTGCTTCAGGTGCTTGCGGTTGTAATTCGTCCCACAGGCTTATTCACCATTTCTCTGGTTCTTGTGCCAATAGTAGTCGGTGCGGCATTATATGGTTACAAGGTGGGAGCATGGCTTGGATTTGTATTCAGTGCAGTGGTGCTGATCAATGACTCAGCGGCATTTATGGCGGTCAACGCGCCGGGAACCATTATCACGGTTCTGGTGAAGGGAACGGCAGCAGGACTGGCAGCAGGGCTTGTGTATCTGTGGCTTCAAAAGAAAAGCCAGTTACTTGCGGTGATTGCCTCTGCCATTGTGTGTCCAGTGGTAAATACCGGATTGTTTCTGGTGGGATGCCGGCTGTTTTTCATGGACACCATAAACGGGTGGTCTGCGGCAGCAGGATATGCATCCGCAGGAGCATACATGATTCTAGTATTGGTCGGTGTGAACTTTTTAATTGAGATGGGGATTAATATTGTGTTAAGTTCAGTCATTATGAGACTGATTAAGATAGGAAAAAGGGCGTAGTCGGAATTTATAGCGGGGGCTGTTGTTTCCATGATTGTTGATCGTGGAGACGACAGCCCCGACCTTTTGACCTGCAAAGGAGAAAAGATGGTTTGTAAAAATTGCAGCAGAGAAATCAGTGATGAGGCAAAATTCTGCCCCCATTGTGGAAATGTAATAGAAGTCCAGCCCGAAACCATAACAGCGCAGCCCGAAAGTGCGGTGCAGCCGCAACCGGTTCTTTCCGAGAAGGAGCAACGGAAGCTGGAAAAGAGGCGGAGGAAGCAGGCGGTTCACCGGGCGGTGTTCCACCCCAAGCGGATGAAGCCGATTCCCACAGCAGTTGTGTCCCTGCTCATGGGAATCCTGATGCTCGCTTTTCTGCTCATGACTGTCTGCAGTTTGATTGTGCAATACACCGTAAAGAGCAACGCCCTGTTTGATGCCGTGAACAGAGCGGATCTCAACGACATATTCATTACGGATCTTTTCCCGGAGAACAAACTGACTGCTGCGGGGGTGACAATTTCTCCGGAGGGCGATAATTCAGTCTATGATGTGATGAGCAGGGCAATAGGTTTTGCGGATTTCACGCCGAAGGTCATGGAAAATATCACGGAACATTCCACAGTCAAATCCTTTCTTGCCATGACGGTCAATCATTACGCCTACTACATAATTACAGGGAAAGATGAAAACGGCGTTTCAACGAAGAATCTGAAAAATCTGATAGAGCAGACCAAGGACACGGCATCGGACTACATAGGATATGAGATACCGGATGAGCTGATGGCGCAGTTAGGAATTGAGGAAAACAAGAATGTCGTGACAATTTTCAATCCGGAAAAAATGCTGAAGGGGAATTCGTATCTCACCCTTTGCGCAGTTTTCTTTTCCCCCGTATTTACGGTGGCTGCCTTTGTATTGACAGTATGCATGGGAATTTTGCTGGCATTGTTTACCCGCAGGTTGAGAAACACCCTGATGGTTTCGGGAATCTGTTTTGCGGTGACGGGCGTGGCTCTGCTCTTGCTTCGCAGCAGCCTGTTTTCCGCAAACAGCATTTACAAGCTGCTTGCCGATGCGATTTCACCGGCACGTTTTATGGGTGGGCTTGTCATGCTGTTTTTGGCGTTAGTCCTGTTTTTTGTCAGCGCAATCATCAAGATGGCGGGGAAGGAGGTAAAAGAGGATGAAGCATAAAAAGTTAGCCGGAAGTATTATCCTGGTTGTTCTACTGTTGCTTGGAATCCTTTTGGTGTCCTCTTTTGCCGCGGGCTGGAATAACTCGTCAGACCTGCACGCCTTTCTGGGTGAAAGGTATCTGGATGCGCTTGATTATGAGCAGGCAATAGCCGCATTTGAACAGGCAATCAACATTGATCCGAGGAATGAGGACGCTTACAGGATGCTGGCGGAAACCTATGACAAGATGGGCATGGAAGCCAAAGCGGCGGAAGTCCTGCGCAACGGTTATATTGCCACTTCCTCCAAAGAACTTCGGGATCTGGCGGATGATGATTATGAGGTTGACGTTACAAAGCCGATCATAACGGTACAGGAAGAAGACCGCACCGTGGTGAAACAGGTGGGTCTGGATGTCTGTTTCGTGATCGATACGACGGGCTCCATGTCCGGCGCAATCAGCAACGCGAGGGAGAACATGTCCCAGATTATCGACAGTATTTCCGAGAAAAGCAGCGATTACAGAATTGCCATTGTAGATTACCGGGATTTTGCGTCCCGAAGCGGAGATTGGACAGATTATCCCGCAAAATTACAGTTGGATTTCTGTTCTGACAGGGACAAAATCCAGGCAGGCATTGATGGACTTAGCTTGGGGAACGGAGGAGACGGACCGGAAACCGTTTACTCCGGTCTGATGCTGGCGGCGTCACTGGATTGGCGCAGGGATGCCCAGCATGTGGTCATTCTGATCGGTGATGCCGAGCCGCTCTCTCCCGAACCCATCACAGGGTACACCTATGATGATGTGAAAGAGGCGTTCCGCACAGGCAGTACAGAGGTAGATCTGGATTCTTACATATATGAGAGCAATGAAGAGTATGAGAGCGCGACATACGGAGGAATCACGGGAGACGCCTCCTACGGCATGCCGTCATTTGATTCTTCTGACGCGACGGTCATGCTGTTGTCCGCGAAGGACAGCGAAATGCCGGTCGGCGGGACAACCGATACAGGAAATGGGGACAGTGAGACAACAGAGGAAGGCGATGCCGTAAGGGAGAAGTTCAATATTAATCTGTACGGCATTGCGACGGATCCCGGCTGGACTGCGGAAAAGGAATTCCGAAGCATGTGCGAGGACATGGGAGGAAGCCTTTCCACGGTGGGAAGTGACACCACCTTAGCTGAGGAAATCTGCGGCATTATTGAGCAGGTGGAGGTAGTTCCCGTGTCCCGGGACGCTACCGTCAATTTCGGGGAGGAATATGCCGGACAGGAGATCATGGTATACCGGGGCAGCCAGATTATGAACAAGGTTTCCCTGAATGCAAGCGGAAAAGGAACGCTGCGGGATATCCAGTTTGGCACTTATCTGTGGCGAAGCACGGAAAACGGTGCATTCGGATATTTGACGGTCTCTGCGGATGAAGAAAAAGCAAAGATTACCACCGACAGACAGCCCAACGCGGATCGCGTTGTTATGATCGAGCTGATTGTGGGCGCTTCGATCAGCGTGGTTCTGATTATTTTGATTGCGGTATTGATCATTAAAAAACGTGCGAAGAACGTAAAAACCGCAGAAAAACAGACCACATAAAAGCACGGAACAAGAGAAGAAATGTACCGGGAGCGAGGATTTGAAAGTCCTCGCTCCTATTTTATTATTGGGAAATCACTTCGTAACTTCCTATGGTGAAAGAAGCCCCGCGGCAGAGAGGTAGCATGTCGCAAGAGTGACCCGCCGCAGACGCAGAATTTTGCATGCAAGAAAATCTTCGCTTGCCAAACGGGAATCACTGCATATTTGACAAGAAACCGTTTTGATCTATAATGGTTGCAGATACAACGATGTATATACAACTAAATGGTATTGCGGAGAGGCGAGGTTGAAAATGGATATTACGGAACGAAAAATTACAAAAATTGCAAGAGAGGCAGAGAAGCTGGTCTTGTTTTCCCTGCGTGAGGACGGCGTGGGTACGGCGGAAATTGACCTGATTCATGCGCTGCGCCACAATCCCGGCTGCACACAGGCAAGACTTGCAGAGCTGCTGCATGCGGATAAGGCCGCCATTGCGCGGAGAACCAAAAATCTGGAGACAAAGGGATTTCTGATACGAAAGGACGACCCGACGGATCGGCGCAGTCAGCTGCTCTATCCCACCGAAAAGGCGGAAACACTGAAATCGTCCAGAGCGGAGATTGAAACATCCTTTTATGAATACATCACCTCCGTGCTGACCGAGGAGGAAGCAGCAAACTTTGCAGCGATGTTGAATAAGCTGTATGCCGCTTCAAAAACCGAGAGTCGTGCGGGATTTCCGCACCTGATCAATGAGCAAAGGAAGTGATATGCCAATGAAAAACAAAAAGACTTTTTGCCCGGACAAAATTCTGTCCTATTTTCGTATAGAATGGCTGTCCCTGACTTTTGTCACGCTTTCCGGGGTGTTCTATAATGTGGGACTGCTTGCGACGCCATGGTTTGAGGGGCGGCTTGCCCAGTGCCTTGCCGATATCCTCGGCGGAAACGAAACTGCCAGGACAATGGCAATGTTAGTGCTTGCCTATCTGATCGTCACATTGACCGTTCAGGGGGCACGGTTTATCAAGCGTTTTTACGTCAGGCGTTTTGCCAACAATATCAACCGCCGGATGAAGGGCGTGCTTTATGCCAATCTGGTGCGGGAGAGCCGTGCTTCTCTGGAAAAGGAAGGCGCCGGGGAATTGATGACAAAGACCATCTCCGATGTGGACGATTGTGTGGAGGGAATGCGGAAATTCACCACTGAAATTTTCGATACCGGTGTGGTGATGGTCGGCTATGCGGTTATGCTTTTTGTGTATGACTGGCGTTTGGCGCTGCTCAGTCTGCTCTTTACCCCCATTTCCTATTTCTGCGCGGCGTGGATGAAGAAGCCTGTGCAGCGTGCCGGGGCAACCTATAAAAAAGCGGCGGGGGCACTCAGCGCCGCCACGTTGGATCGTGCGGAAAATGCCGTGACCTACCGCATATACGGCTGCGAGGACGCAAGAGCGGAGCGTTACGAAGATGCGCTGAAAAACTATGAAAAGACAGCCGTGCGCTCCAATGTCTGGCAGTACGCACTGCCGCCTCTGTATCTGGCTGCATCGGAGGCGGGCGTGTTGTTTATCCTGTGGCTCGGCGCGAAAAATGTGTTGGGAACCGGGTGGAACACATGGGACATTGCGGCGTTTACGACCTTCCTCTCCTGCTTTACAAAGCTGACGGTCAAATCCTCCAAGGTTGCAAAGCTGTTCAACTCCGTGCAGAAAGCCGAGGTTTCATGGAAGCGGATCCGGCCGTTGATGAAATTGCCCGAACCGCTGGAGCCGCTGGAGATCCCTTCGCCTGCGGATGTGACCCTTGAGAATCTGTCCTTTGCTTACGGGGAGGAACCGATTTTCTCAGGGCTTTCCCTGACGGCGCACCCCGGTGAGATAATCGGTGTGACCGGCCCCGTTGCATGCGGCAAGTCTACACTTGGACGGGTGTTTCTCTGCGAAGCGCCGTATGGCGGCTCGGTTCGTTTTGGCAAAAGGGAGTTTTCGGATTTTTCTCCACGGGAAATTGCCGGGACGGTGGGATATCTGGGACATGATCCCGAACTCAGCACCGATTCTGTGAAAAATAATGTTCTGTGCGGCAGCGAACAGGACGCCATGCCATATCTTGCGGAAACCATGTTGAAAGACGAAGTGCTGTCCATGGAAAAAGGCATTGAAACCGTGGTCGGAAACAACGGCGTGCGTCTTTCCGGTGGACAGGCGCAGCGGCTGGCGCTTTCAAGAACGCTGGCACACCCGCGCCCGGTGCTGATTCTGGACGATCCTTTTTCCGCGCTTGACCGCAGGACGGAGGATGCAGTATTTTCAAATCTCAGGGAATATGGAAAAGATAAGGTGGTTTTCCTGATTTCCCACCGGCTGTATCATTTTCCGCAGATGCAGAAGGTGATATTTATGGAGGACGGAAAAACGACCGTCGGCACGCATGACGAGCTGATGGCGTCCGTTCCGGCGTATCGAAGGCTTTACGAGAGCCAGACAGGAGGTGACCGACATGAAGAACAAGAATAAAACAGGTGTATTTGCGGCTGTCAAAGAGGCGGCGTTTACACATCGTATTCTCACCGTGGGAACTATTTTGTGTGTGGCGGCGTCGGTGATTGCTTCTTTAGTTCCTCCGCTGCTGCTTGCCCGGGTGATCGACCGCCTGACGGGAGGGCTTCCGCTGACATTTACCGCTGTGCTTCTCTATTTCGGAAGTCTGGTGCTGGAGGGTGTGTTCTCCTCGGCACAGGAAACCCTTCTTGTGTTGTTCGGTCAGAAAATGACCCATGCCCTGCGCTCCGAAATGTCGCAAAAGCTCACACGCCTGCCTGCAAGCACGCTGGTTGCACAAAATCCCGGCGAAGTTGCCGCACGCTTTTCGGGTGATGTGGATACTGTGGAAGCGCTCTTTACCTCCGGCATCATCAGCATGGTTGCGGATGCCTGCCGTATCCTTTCAATTCTGGTGGTCATAGCGGTAAAAAATACCGGACTTGCCCTTGTTTTACTGGTGGTGCTTCCGCTCTTTGCCGTCTTTACACGCCATGTGCAAAAGAGAATGCTTGTGGCGCAGCTTGACAATCGCCGCGCTGTTGCCGCAGTATCCGGACAGGTGCCGGAAACGCTGCACAATATCCGCACCATACACGCGCTCGGAATGGAGACCTACATGGAGCGCCGCTACGACCGGCGCATCGGCGAAAGCTACGCCGCCGTGGAGAAAACGAACTTCTACGACGCAATATACTCCCCCGTGGTGTTTTTACTGAACGCCGCAGTGGTCGGAATTGTGATGCTGCTTTCCGCCTCCGGCAAAGCGGAGGTTCTGGCGCTGTTCGGCATGTCGGTCGGTACTTCCGTTGCCGTTATCAACTACATTTCCCGGATTTTCTCCCCGATTGAAAGTCTCGGAATGGAGATACAGACGATCCAGTCGGCAATGGCGGGTGTGAAGCGGATCGATGCCTTTCTCGACCAGCCGGAACGCGCGATTCCATCCGAGCGCGAAGATGCGGCGAGAGGAGATGTTGTCCTGTCCCATGTCACTTTTGGCTATGGGGACAAACCCGTGCTGCGTGATTTTTCCATGACCGTAAGGGAGGGCGAGCAGGTGACGCTGATCGGCAGAACCGGAGCCGGGAAAAGTACGGTGTTCCGTCTGCTGCTGGGGCTTTACCGGCCGGAGGCTGGCACCATCACCATCGGCGGGGTGGATGTGGCGGAAATTACCGACCGTGAAAGGCGCTCCTGTATCGGCTGTGTGGAACAGCATTTCTCTCGTGTGCAGGGCACCATATTGGAGCAGATTACGTTGGGAGATCCCGGTATCACGGAGGAAATGGCGCAGAATGCGGCAAAGCTTGCCGGAATTGACGAGACCATCCGGTCATTTCCCGACGGTTACGCAACACCATGCACGGACGAAATATTTTCGCAGGGAGAGTGGCAGCTATTGTCCATTGCCCGCGCCGCCGCGGCGAATCCGTCGGTGCTTCTCCTTGATGAAATCACCGCCAATCTGGATGCGGAAACCGAGGCGCGTGTACTGAAAGCGCTCCGCCGCGCGTCCGAAGGCCGCACCGTGCTTTCCATCTCCCACCGCATTTATGAAAATCTGGGCGGCAGAACCGTCGAGATCAAGCCGGGGGAATGAATAAGACTATCACGGCATTAAAAAATGGGGTAGGACCAGAAACGGTCTTACCCCAGCTTGCAGGAGGATTTTAAGGATTCTACACCTTTCCTTAATTCAGCATCCAATTCAGCGTGCTTCATGTCTCCGATTGCTGTCGGTCTTACAGATGGGAGATGCAGATTCAAAGGTAGACCTCTTGTAAGAACGATCTGGCTGTAAAGCATCTGAATTGCGCTGGAGGGAGAAATACCTAACTGCGCCAAAATATTTTCTGCATTTTCTTTTAGTCCTGTATCAATACGTGCATAAACGGCTGATGTATTTGCCATAAAATTCACACTCCTTTTCATATAGCATATCCAATATTACAGGCAAATGCAAGCAATCGCAAGCAAAAAAATTTTTTTAAAAAGCGGATCAGTGGACGTTTTACATAGAGGTTTTTAAAGAGATGTTAATTTTTAATGTAAAACAGAAAAGCACGGTGTCCGACGGATTCATTGAAAAAAATACATTTCCATGATATGATTTTATCATGTTCGATTCTGTGGCATATACGGAATTTCGTGATTTATATCAGGGGATAGATAACGGAGGAAAAAAGGATGGTAGATACCAAAAAAGAGCAGGAACGAGATGAACTGCACCGCGCAATATGGGCTATTGCGGACGAACTGCGTGGGGCGGTTGATGGCTGGGACTTCAAAAATTATGTTCTTGGTACGATGTTCTATCGTTACATTTCCGAAAATTTGTGTAACTACATAAACAGCGGTGAGATTGATGCAGGCAATACCGATTTTGACTTTACAAAAATGCCGGATGAAGATGCGGAAGAAGCAAGAGAAGGATTGGTGGAGTCAAAAGGCTTTTTTATCCTGCCGAGCGAACTGTTCTGCAATGTTCGCGCCAATGCTGCGAACGATGATAACTTAAACGAAACACTGGAGCGTGTGTTCCGGCATATAGAGGAATCAGCAAAAGGCAGTGAGGCAGAGAGTGACTTTGCCGGACTGTTTGATGACTATGACGTAAACAGCAACAAATTGGGATCTACGGTTCCAAAACGTAATGAAAAACTTGTAAAGCTGCTGAACGGCGTAGGTGAAATGAATCTGGGAGATGTCAAAGACCATTCCATTGATGCCTTTGGTGATGCATACGAGTATCTTATGACCATGTACGCATCAAACGCCGGGAAATCGGGTGGAGAGTTTTTTACTCCGGCAGATGTTTCCGAACTGCTTACACGCCTTGGAACTGTGGGAAAAACAGAAATCAATAAAGTGTATGATCCGGCTTGCGGTTCCGGCTCGCTATTGTTGAAGGCTGAGAAAATTCTCGGCAAGGATGCAATCCGCAACGGATTTTATGGGCAGGAAATCAATATCACAACCTACAACCTGTGCCGCATTAATATGTTTCTGCATGATGTGGGATTTGATAAGTTTGATATTGCCTGTGAAGATACCCTGCTCAGTCCGCAGCACTGGGATGATGAACCGTTTGAGCTGATTGTTTCAAATCCACCGTATTCCATCAAATGGGCGGGGGATGAAAACCCTTTGCTCATCAATGATCCTCGTTTTGCTCCGGCAGGAGTTCTGGCACCGAAGAGCAAGGCTGATATGGCATTTATCATGCACAGCCTGTCATGGCTTGCCGCCAACGGAACTGCCGCTATCGTATGCTTTCCAGGCATTATGTATCGTGGCGGAGCAGAGCAGAAAATCCGACAGTATTTGATTGATAATAACTATATAGACTGCGTGATTCAGTTGCCCAGCAACTTATTTTTCGGTACTTCAATTGCAACCTGCATTATGGTAATGAAGAAAAACAAGGCGGACAACAAGACGTTGTTTATTGATGCTACCGATGAATGTGTGAAGGTTACCAACAATAACAAGCTTACGCCAAAGAATATCGATCGGATTGTAGATGTGTTTGCAAAACGGGAAGAAGTGGAGCATTTTGCACATTTGGCAAGCTATGAGGAAGTGTCCGGTAATGATTACAATTTGTCTGTGTCCACTTATGTGGAAGCCGAGGACACCCGAGAGAAAATCGACATTGTGAAGTTGAATGCGGAAATCAAGGAAATTGTTGCTCGTGAGCAAGTGCTCCGTGATGAGATTGATAAGATTATCGCAGAAATTGAGGTGGATGCATGAGCAGATTAGATGAGTTAATTGCGAAATTGTGTCCGGATGGGGTTGAAATACATGAACTTCAAGAATTATTTACTACGAGAAATGGATACACGCCTTCTAAATCCAAAAGTGAGTTTTGGGAAAATGGAACAGTACCTTGGTTTAAGATGGACGATATAAGAGCAAATGGTAATATATTATCTGATGCACTTCAGCATGTGAACGAATGTGCAGTAAAAGGACAATTATTTCCCGAAAATTCAATTATAGTAGCAACTTCGGCAACTGTTGGAGAACATGCACTTATAACAGTTCCATCACTTGCAAATCAGAGATTTACCTATCTAATGGTTAAACCCGAATATGAAGATAGATTTATACCTAAATTTTTGTTTTATTATTGTTACAAACTTGACGAGTACTGTTTGCAAAATTTGAATCAATCGAGTTTTGCATCCGTTGACATGAAAAAGTTTGCCAAGTTTAAGTTCCCTGTACCTCCTCTGGAGGTACAACGTGAAATAGTCCATATTTTGGACTCTTTCACGTTACTTACAGCCGAGCTAACCGACAAACTTACAGCCGAGCTAACAGCTCGGAAGAAACAGTATAATTTTTACAGGGACACTTTAATACAAAAAGAGTGTAATTCTGAAAAAGTTAAGCTGAATACTATTTGTGAAATTTATGACGGAACACATCAAACACCCAAATATACTAACAGTGGAATACCGTTTGTGAGCGTAGAAAATATTGATGATTTGTACGGAACACAAAAGTTCATTTCACCAGAGGCTTATGCGAAATATAAAATTAAACCTCGCATAGGTGATGTTTTTATGACAAGGATTACTGCAGGCATTATCGGAAAATGTACAGTGGTAGATCGCGATGATGATTTAGCCTATTATGTTTCGCTTGCATTGTTGCGTCCCAATACAGAAGTTCTTGATAGCAAGTATTTGAAGTATTATCTGGAAAGCGGTTGGGGTCGAAGAGAATTAAGTAAATGGATTTTGTGGGATGCAACACCTACAAAAATAAATAAGGATGATATTGGAAGAGTGCTCATTTCTGTTCCACCGCTTGATACGCAAAAAAGGTTGGTACAGGTAATTGAACATTTCGATGCCATCTGCACTGATCTAAACATTGGCTTGCCAGCCGAAATTGAAGCACGTCAGAAGCAATATGAATATTATCGCGATTTGCTCTTGACATTTGCTGAAACGGGTAACACGCTATTGACAGACAGACAGACAGACAGACAGACAGACAGACAGACAGACAGACAGACAG
>ENA-OUQF01000165-OUQF01000165.1-human-gut-metagenome-genome-assembly--contig:-NODE-165-length-63606-cov-6.252836_pt1 | contig 63606 bp, 58 predicted proteins | sample MGYA00237947_ERZ548826 | MGnify/ENA primary metagenome ERZ548826 (study PRJEB26490, sample SAMN05194701) | human gut metagenome | biome: terrestrial biome; feature: human-associated habitat; material... | reverse complement strand
AAACTCCGAATCGTCTTTATAATTGACTGCCAAAGAAAAGCGATTTAAGGGCTTGTGCTCTTAAAAATCTCCTGATTGTACAGAGTTGGTACGCTCAATCAGAAACGGCATGCTTGTCTTTTCCGCCATTACGGGTCGCGCTTTGCGCGATGAAATTATACAAAGCGGGAAGAAGAACGAAAGTAGGGGCGACCATCGGTCGCCCGCGCCAACGGCGGTTGTTGCCGTGAAAATGAATTCCGACGGTCGCGCCAACGGCGGTTGTTGCCGTGAAAATGAATTCCGACGGTCGCGCCTACGGCGGTTGTTGCCGTGAAAATGAATTCCGACGGTCGCGCCAACAGCGGGTGTTGCCGTGAAATAGAATTCCGATGGTCGCGCCAACGGCGGTTGTTGCCGTGAAAATGAATTCCGACGGTCGCGCCTACGGCGGTTGTTGCCGTGAAAATGAATTCCGACGGTCGCGCCAACAGCGGGTGTTGCCGTGAAAATGAATTCCGACGGTCGCGCCTACGGCGGGTGTTGCCGTGAAATAGAATTCCGATGGTCGGAATTCTATTTCACACTACTCATGCTGTGTCGGCACATTTGCAGCGGGCATTACGGTGAAATACTTTTATAACGGGAAATAAAAAGGAAGGGCAAAAGCTCTCCCTTTTTCGTTTATTCTTTTATTCTGCCCTGCGCGTCCGATCACGAGGATACGCGGATACCGTAGTTGTAGTTCGAGGCGGGATTGATATAAATGCCCTCCATCGTCATGGCGAATTTCACGCCCGAATTGAACATATAGCCGGTCTTGCCCGCTTTTCCGAGCGCTTCGCCGATCGCGACCGTGTCGCCGACCGAGACCGAAATTTCCGAAAGATTCGAATAGATCGAGAGAACGCCGCAGCCGTGATCCAGAATAACCGCTTTCCCGGCGCAGCCGTTTTCGCCCGCATACACGACCTTTCCGGTCGCCGTTGCGCCGACCGACGTGCCCTCCGCCGCCTCGATGGTGAGATAAGCGGTGCGGTAAGGCGTGCTGCCCTTTAAGTTGGTATCGGCAATAACATTGGTACCGAAAGCGGGCGTGCCGATCTTTGCCGACGCGACGGGGCTTGTGAATTTATACGTGCCGTTCGCGTTGTCGTCCCACAGGCGTTCGGCGGCGCTTTGATCGGTAAGGCTCTTGACCAGCGCGTCGAATTCGGCTTTGGCGCTGTCATAAGCTCCGCTGCCGTGCTTGGTGCTGATCTGCGCTTCGTTAAAGCTCTTGTTTCCGACCGTGAAGGAGAACGAGCTTTCCTCGTTTCCGGCAATGACCTTAATCGTGTATTTTCCCGGAACGGCGCTCACATCCACCGGCATAAAGACAAACTTGCGGTCGCCGACCGTATGTACCTTGGTCGCGGGCAGCGGAAGCTCGGAAACGAGCGTGACTGCCTGATCGTCGTTCAGATTGGCAAATTGCAAAATCGTGAATTCACCGGGCGAAAGACGTGCGTCGACGACGCTGTAGGTTGCGGGAATATCGTAAAGCAGCGACGCGGTATAAGTTGCGCTGCCGTAATACGGGATCCCGTCGGTCTGCACCCACTCGGCTTTGATCTCACAGGTGAGGGGCGTATCGGAAGCATAGGAGAGCTTGTCGGAAAGTTCCGTAAGATCCTCGCCCGAATGAACGACCGTGTCGCCGCGCATAACCGTGATCTCGCAGCGCGACGGCGCTTCGGAAAAAGCAAGAGTCAGCGGCTCGGACTGCTTGAAGGCGATAACGCCCGCGTCGACCGCTTCGGGAATAAATCCTTCGGAAAAGTCCGCTCCGCAAAGGAAATGCCAATCGGCCCCCTCTGCGCTGTTCAGCGTATGCGCCCCGTCGGGAGCGGTAATGACCGCCGAGGGGAGCGTATATCCCTCATAAAGATAAGCAAATTCGCGGCGGGACAGAAGCGACTGCGCGTCGGTTTGATCCAGACGGTAAAAAGTCCCCGCGCTGTCGCTGTAATAGCATTCGCCCGAATCGGACGCCATGTAAAAGCTGTACGGATACGCGGCCTCCAGCTCATTATACACAACGGAGGTCGGCGTATCGCCCGAGACATCCCGAACGGGACGGTCGATTTTTTTCGCGTTTGCGACCGCCGTGTAATACAGATCGAGATCCTCCTTGTCGGAATAAGTAAAGTCGTATCCGTCTTTATTTTCGATATCGACCCGCACAAGTCCCGCATTCTGCGGTTTCTCGGTGTCGGTGGAAAGCGAAAAATATACGATAAAGACCAGCGGTATACACAAAAGCAGTGACAGCAGAACATAAGTGGAACGTTTCAGCATGGCTCGGTCGATTCCTTTCACAATAATTGTAATTCGTGTATCTTCATTATACCTTTTTTTCTCTCTCGGGTCAAGCCCCAAATTTTCTTTGCCGTGTGCGCCGTATAGACGGGCGCGCTCGGCTTTTGCTTTTTCAGATCGCGGCAAGGTCTGCCCGCACGATCGCCTCGAAATCGTCGGGCGAATCGTTAAAGAGGGGAGCAAGACGCGGAAGTCCTTTTTCCTCGGCATACTGCGCCGCGACAAAATCACATTCGAAAAGCGGCGCAAAGCCGAGATGCTCGTTGATCAGTCTCTTTGCCGTCGCAAGGCGATCCTCAATCGTGAGATAGGTCAGCGAATCGCCGCCGAATTCGGGCGCGACAAGCGGCGCGGAACGCACCGCAAGATACGGGCGGCAGAGCGACACAAGATACTCCGCGACCGCGTCGCTTGTCACATCGTCCCGCAAAGCGCCGCACAGATCGATGAAAATGCCGCGCGGAACGCGAATTTTCCCCCGGGGAAGAAACAGCGAGCCGTATGCGCCGCACGCGGGATCGTCGGATGAAATTCCGGGCGCCGTCTCGGGCAGAATCAGCTCTTCGCCGACGAAAAGCGTCGGCTTTTTTGCCGCGCGGGCAAGGATTTTTTGTACGCCGGTCATAACGTCTCCTTTATTTTTTCCCTTTTGGCTTTTTGCGCTTTGAGAATTCAGACCGTCTCGACGATCAGCGCCGTGCCGCTTCCGACCGAAATTTCGCCGCGGTCGCCCGTAAGCTCGTTGGAGACCGTCACAAAACGGCGGCGAAGAAGCTTTTCGGCTTTAAAGGGATAGAAAAAGCCGCGCATTTCCACGTCGTAAACAATTTCGTCCAGCGGGATGAGCGAGACATATTTCCGCCCGTTTTTCACAATTTCGTTTTTCTCTTCGGCAAGATAAGCACGGTTTTTTCCGTCGGTCAAAACACCCTTTGCACCCCTTTTTCGGATATCCTCCAGCAAAAAGACGTTGTTGAGCGTGTGATCGAGCCTTCCGCCCAGACCGCCGATGAGATAAAGCTTTCGATAACCGAGAGAGAGCGCCGTGTCGACGGCAAGCGCCGAATCGGTGTCGTCTTTTTCGGGCGGAAAGGCGTGAAACGGAACGTGCGGAAAAAGCGAGGGCAGACGGCTTTTATCAAAGGAATCCATATCGCCGAGGATCAAATCCGGGCAAAGATCGGGAAGCCGCGTTTTTAATTTTTCAAGGGTTTCGCAGCCCGAATCGGCGGCGATGACGCAATCGCCCTTTATCGGAAGATCGGTCAGATATTCGGGAGAAAAGTCCCGCCCGCCGACAAAAAGAAAACAGCGGTTCTTTTTTTCGTTTATGTCCTTCATATTTTGTGTCCTTCGTGTTTTCGATCGTTTTCGCGTTCCGCGTTCATTTTTCCCATTCGTTTGTCTGTTTCAGCTCGTCGAAAAGCTTTCGAAAACTCTCCTGCCGCGAGGGGGATATTTTTTCCTCGCGCACCGCCTCCAAGACGCCACATCCCTCTTCTTTGGTGTGGGTGCAGTCGCTGTAGCGGCAATGAGTCGAAAAGCGCTCGATATCGGGAAAAGCGCCGAGCAATCCGTCCTTCGGAATCAGATTGAAGCGCGCGATCTCCAGCATCGAAAAGCCGGGCGTGTCGGCAATATAACCGTCCTCTCCGATGGGAAAAAGCTCGGTTTTGCGGGTCGTGTGTTTGCCGCGCTCGATCTTTTCGCTGAGCGTGCCCGTTTTCATCTCCTCGGCAAATTCGGGGTACAGCTTGGCGATCACGCTCGATTTTCCGACGCCCGAAGCGCCGGTGAAAAAGCTTACGGAATGCCGCATTTCCTCGTGCAGTGCTATGGCGGTCGTTTCATATTCTTCCGCACGGTGCGCCGAAAACACTGCCGCTTTAAATCCCGCCTTTTCGTAGATCTCCCGAAGACATCTCGCCTTTTCGGGCGCGACGTCCGCTTTGTTGATCAAAAGAAACGTTTCAATGCTGTTGTGCCGCAAAACCGCCGTCATTTTGTCGATCAGATAAAGATCGGGGTCGGGCTTTGCCGCCGCGATAACAAAGATCATGCGGTCGATGTTGGCGCCCGCGGGGCGGATCAGGGAGTTTTTGCGCGGAAGAATTTCGGTGATGAGCGCGTCGCCCTCTTTTTGCGGAGAAACGGTGACAAAATCACCGGGGAGCGGGCGCATGCCCTCCTTTCGGAACGAGCCTTTCGCACGGCAAAGCACCGTCTCGCCTTCAGCGGTGCGGGCGGTATACAATCCGCCCACGCCTTTTATCAGTCTTGCTGTTTTCTTTTCCATTTCGGTACGCCGCCTCACACTTCCGACGGCGCGGGGATATGCGAATCGGGCGACGGAACGTCCTCGCCGTCGTCGGGCGAAGCGGGATCACGGTCGGGGGTCGGCGTAGGGGCGGGAGTCGGCGCGGGGGCGGGGTGATCGGTTTCAGGTTCTTGCTTTTCCTTGTTTTCCTCGTCGGACCGATGATCCGTGCTTTCTTCGGCTTTTACGTCGGGGCTTTCATGCTCCGTATCGGTCTCGTCTGCGTCGCTCGGAACGGGCTGTTCGATCGGCTCGACAAAACGCGCGCCGTTGCTCACGGTAAGGGAGGCGGAGGTGATCTTTTCGGGAACCTTTTCGCCCGCCCCGGGCGTTACCGAAAGAACCGTGCCGGCAGGCTTTTCCGAATCCTCATACCGTATCTCGCCGACGCTGATCTTTTTGATCTGAAGCGCTTTCTTTGCTTCGTCCAGCGTAAGTCCCGCAACGTTGGGAACCGCGGTGGTCGAAAGCGACGCGCCCGAGCTTACGTAAAGAACGACCGAATCGCCCTCCTCCATCGTCGTCCCGGCGGCGGGCTCGGTGCGGATGACATAGCCTTCGATAACGGTGTCGTCGTTGCGGTTTACGACCGTATACGGAAGATTTAATTTTTTCAGCTCCATTCCCGCAACGCGCGCGTCGGTGTTGACATAATCGTCCAAAATGATCTTGCCGGGCTCGGCGTTGACTTTAAGCGTCAGACGAAACGCCGTTTCGCCCTCGGCAAGACGGCGCGAACCGCCGCCCGTGGGGTCTTGATCGAGAATTTCCCCGATCTGCTTTTCGGGGTCGTTGCGGACATATTCGACGACGGGTTCGATATTTTGTTCGCGAAGCGACTGCTCCAGCGTGTCGGAATAGATCTCGCCAATAAGCTCGGGGACTTTGACATCCTCGCCCACGTGATTCCACTCGGCGTAGGCTTTTCTGCCGATGGCAATGCCCGCGCCTGCCGCCGCGATGAAGAATGCGGCGGTAACGCCCGCGATAACGGGAAGAAGCGTCGCTTTCGGTTTGGTCGAACCCGAAAGTCCTTTCACACGGCGTTTTTTATCGCCGGACGAATGGTCGGAAAAGACGGTCGTCGGGTCGTCGACGACCAAAGCAAGTGCCTTGTCCATCGCCTCGCACGACGAAAAACGGTCGTCGGGCTCTTTGCGCATGGCTTTGAGAATGATCTGTTCCAGTCCCAACGGCAGTTCGGGACAAAGCTCGGTCGGTTCCTGCGGTTCGTTTTGAATCTGCATCATGGCGACCGCCATGGGACTGTCCGCCACAAAGGGAAGCGTTCCCGTCGTCATTTCATACAGCATAACGCCGACCGAATAGATATCCGACGAAAAACCGACGGTTTTTCCGCTGGCTTGCTCGGGGCTGATGTAATTGACCGTGCCGATCGCCTTGTCGGTCATGGTGATGGTCTCGGAATTCAGCACCTTGGCGATTCCGAAATCCATGACCTTGATGGCGCCGTCGCGGGTGATCATGATATTCTGCGGCTTCACGTCGCGGTGGATGATCCCCATCGAATGCGCATGCTCGAGCGCGCGCAGTACCTGCGAGATGTAATAAACCGCCTCGCGCCATTCGAGCTTTTTTTTGTAATCGATGTATTCCTTCAGCGTGATACCGTCGACGTATTCCATGACGATATACTGAATGTCGCAGTCAAACGCCACATCGGTAATGCGGACGATGTTCGGATGAGACAGCATCGAGACCGTGCGGCTTTCATTGACAAAGCGCTGAACGGCTTTTTCGTCGTTGCGCGACTCGTCGTTCAAGATCTTTACGGCGACCGTCTCGCCGCCGGGCAGAACCGTGGCTTTGAAAACATACGCCATGCCGCCGATCCCGATGAGCTGTTCGACCTTGTAGCGGTTGTTTAAGACCGCGCCGATATACTGTTCATAACGTTCCATAACGGTGTCTCCTTTTATTTACGGACAATTCGAAAGAGCGGTTTTCGGTTTTTTGCAGGCTTACATGCGGAGCAAAACCGCGGTGATGTTGTCGCCGCCGCCGCGCTCGTTGGCAAGGCGGATCAGCGCTTTTACCGCCTCCTGCGCCGATTCGTGACGGCGGAGAAGGGTCTCGATATCGGCACACGTTAAAAAGTTCGAAAGACCGTCCGAGCACAAAAGAAAATCCTTTCGGTCGGGCAGAACTTTGAAATAATCGGGGGTCACAGTCTGCTCGGTTCCGACCGCGCGCATGATGACGTTTTTATTGGGATGATTTTTGGCTTCCTCGGGACGCAGTTTTCCCTGATCGACCAGCGTCTGTACGTAAGAATGATCGTGCGTCAGCTGAGAAATGCCGTCGAGCGTGTGGATGTAAAGACGGCTGTCGCCGACATTCACGGCATAGACCGCCCCGCGAAAGACCAGCATGGAAACGATCGTCGTTCCCATTCCGCGCAGAGCGGGATTTTCGCGCGACGCGGTGTAAACGGCGCGATTGGCGCACCCCACCGCATAGGTCATAATGCTTTCGCACACATCGGGCGGCAGTTTTTCGCGAAGAATGCCCGCCATGCCCTTTTCGATCTCGCGGACATAGGTGTCGATGCAAAGCTTGCTCGCGACCGATCCGCCGTTCGCACCGCCCATTCCGTCACAGACGGCGGCAAGAAGGATCTCCTCCTCTTCGTCGGGCAGGATTCTTCCGACAAAAAAACTGTCCTGATTGGTGTCGCGGACTCTTCCGATGTCGGTCATTCCGAAATAGTTCATGCTTTTTCTCCTTTGGGTTGTCTTTCTTCGAATGGGCGCGTTCGCCGTTACGGCAACAAAACACGGGTGGGGTAAAATTGAATTCCGACGGTCGTTACGGCTTGTTTTTCCTCTTCCCGATTCGTATAATTTTACCGCGCGAAGCGCGACCCGCAATAGCGAAAGAGGGGAACATACCGTTTTTGATTGAGCATAACAGTTTTGTACAATCGGGGGATTTTTAAGGGTGCAAGCCCTTAAATCGCTTTTCTTTGGCAGTCAATTACAAAGACGATTCGGAGTTTTGGGCGCTTTGCGTCCGAAACTCGGGCACACACTTGCCGACACAAAAATTCAGTCGGTAAAGGATGTGTGTGCTCTTTTCGGAAGAAAGATACTCCGCCCGAAGGGCAAGACACAACAAATTTGTCCGGTAACCGGAGCGTGTTATGTCGGCAAAAGTTTACTTTTTTGCATTCGCCCATGCCTTCGGCATGAGCGCACGGGAGCATTTTGCCGCAGGCAAAATTTCTCTCACATCACGGAGTGATGTGACGCATTCGCCCTTCTCAGCTGTCCGCAGCTTGCGTCGATATCCGAACCGAGCTTGCGGCGAACGGTGGCGGTGATGCCGTTTTTTTCGAGGATTGAGACAAAACGCGCAATGGTTTCTTTGCCGCTCTTGCGGTAATCGCGCCCCTCGACCGAATTTAAGGGAATGAGATTTACATGACACAGCATTCCCGAAAGCAGCTTTGCAAGAGCGCGCGCTTTTTCGGGGGTGTCGTTTTGTCCCTCGATCATGGTATATTCAAAGGATATGCGCTTTCCGCCCTTTTCAATATAAGTGCGGCACGCCGCCATAAGCTCGGAAAGAGAATATTTTTTGGCGATCGGCATAATAGCTTCCCGATCGGCTTGATCGGGGTTGTGAAGCGATACCGAAAGGGTGATCGGCAGATTTTCGTCGGCGAGCCGCAGAATGTTCGGAACGATCCCGCAGGTCGAGAGCGATATGTGCCGATAGCCGATATTCAAGCCGTTTTTTTCGTTGACGAGCGTTAAAAATTTCCGCACATTGTCGTAATTGTCCAAAGGCTCACCGATTCCCATCATCACGATGTTCGAAACGCGCTCGCCCGTGTCGCGGTTTGCGGCGATGACCTGCCCCAAAATTTCCGACGGGGTAAGGTTGCGCGAAAGTCCCGCCATGGTGGAGGCGCAGAAGCGGCAGCCCATGCGGCAGCCCGCTTGCGACGAAATGCAAAGGGTGTTTCCGTGGTGATAGCGCATGAAAACGCTCTCGATACATTCGCCGTCGTAAAGCTCGAATAAGTATTTGACCGTCCCGTCGATCGCCGAGACCAGCTTTTTCCGAACGGTCGGCGTTGCGATATAGGCGTTCTCGGAAAGCGTCGCGCGAAGCTCCTTCGGAAGATTGGTCATCTCCTCAAAATCGCGTGCGCCGCTTGTGATCCACGAAAAGATCTGCCCCGTGCGGAAAGGGGGGATCTTGACGCCCGTTTTTTCGGAAAGCTCTTTCAAATATTGGGAAAGCTCCATGGGTGTAAGACTTGCGATATCGCATTTTTGTTCCGAAAACGGCGTTTGCGGGGCGGGGGAAAGGCGGTTTTCTTCGATCATGCTTTTCCTCCTTTTTTCAGTTTTGCCATAAAAAAGCCGTCGGTGTCGTATTCATAGGGGAAAAGCGTCGCCATGCCGCGTTTTCCGTTTACGATTTCCTCGTCGGAAAGCGAAAAGGCGGGATTTTCTTTCAAAAAGGTTTCTACGATGTCCTCGTTTTCCCGCTTGTTCAACGTGCAGGTCGAATAGATCAAAACGCCGCCCGCCTTTACGTATTTTGCGGAATTTTTGAGAATTTCGCGCTGGATATCGGGCAGGCGCTGCGAATCCGAAACGGGCTTGTACCGAATGTCGGGCTTCTTGGCAAGAACGCCCAGCCCCGAACAGGGCACGTCGCAAATCACGGCGGAGGCTTTTTCGAAGAGCGCGGGATCGGGGTCGCGCCCGTCGCGTGCGGCGGTCGTGATCGAGGTGATCCCGAGACGCTCCGCGCCCGAGCGGATAAGACTCAATTTATTCTCGTGAAGGTCAAAATCGTAAAAGACCGCCTTGTCTTCAAGCGAGATCGCCGCCGAAAAGCTCTTTCCGCCGGGGCAGGCGCAGACATCGACGACGATGCCGCCCGCGGGAACGTCCTCTTTTTTCAAAAGTCCCGCCGCAAGCTGCGACGCTTCGTCCTGGACAAAAAACAGTCCGTCGGAAAAGCCGAACAGCTCCTCCACGGGAAACGAGCCCGAAAGGCGGATTCCGCAGGGGGAAAGGGCGGTCGGCGACGCGATCGATCCCAGCGCCGCCAGAAGCTTTTCGCGCGTTGTTTTCAGCGTGTTTGTGCGGAGCGTGACCGAGGGCGACGCGCACGCAAAATGCGCGGCGATTTTTTTTGCCGTGTCTTCTCCGTAGGAATCGGCGTAAACGCGCAGAATGTCCTCGGGTATGCTCGAAAGAACCGAAACGCCGTAAAGCCCTTTTTCATTTTTCATTTTTTCAAACAGCGCGTTCTTTTCCCGCACGGCGGAACGCAAAACGGCGTTGACAAAGCCCACCGAGCTTTTCGGGCAATAGCGCTTGGCAAGCTCGACCGACTCGTCTACGGCGGCATGATCGGGCACACGATCCATGAAAAGAATCTGATAAAGCCCGATCCGCACAAGGCAAAGAACCATGTGGTCAAGCCTGTCGAACGGAATCGACGAGAGCATGCGGATGACATAATCGAGGGTCAGCGTTTTTTCGACCGTGCCGTAAAAAAGCGCGGTGAAAAAAGCGCGGTCGATGCCCTCAAACTTGTATTTGCGAAGGACCGACGAAAGCTCAAGATTGACATAGCGGTCGTTTTTGATGCAGGAATTGACGGATAATAATGCGGCTTGTCTCGGTGTCACGTTTTGTCCTTTCTATTCTTTGCTTTGCCCGTTTTTCGGGCGGGAAAATTATCTTCTTCGGTTGTTTCCGTTCACCATTGCGATAATACGCAAAAGGTTGAGCAGCGAGACCGCGAGCGCCGCGACATAGGTCAGCGCGGCGGCGCGGAGGGTCTTGGACGCGGCGGCAAGATCGGACGAATTCAGCCGTCCGTCGTTCCGCAGCGCTTCCATCGCGCGGGCACTGGCGTTGAATTCGCACGGGAGCGTCACAAGCTGAAAAACGGTAGCGAGTGAGAAAAATGCCACGCCGAGCATGGCAAGATCGGGAAAACTCAAAATGATGCCCAAAAGAATCAGCGGCCACGCAAGCGTTGAGCCGATATTGCAGATCGGAATGATGGCGGTGCGCACCTTGATGGGAAAATAGCCGACGGCATGCTGTACGGCGTGTCCCGCCTCGTGCGAGGCGACGCCTATGGCGGCGGCGGAGGTGCTTCCGTAAACGCCCGAGGAAAGACGGATAACGCCCGCTTTCGGGTCGTAATGGTCGGTCAGCTCGCCCGCGACTTGTTCGATTCGGATGTTGTAAAGTCCGTTCGCGTCGAGAATTTTCCGCGCCGCGTCAAAGCCGGTCATACCGGCGGCGTTGGAAACGCGGGAGTATTTCGAAAAGGTGGTTTTGACGTTGATCTGCGCCCAGCCGGCAAACAGCATGGCAAGAATCATCAGAAAATACAGTGTGTAATAATCGGGCATGATAAAGCGCTCCATTCGTATTTTTGTTTTTTGTCGTTTCGGTAAGGTTTATTCGGGTTTTGCCGTAAAGCGGCTTTCTTTCGAAATTTTTCTGCCGTTGATCATATCGCCCGCCGACATACGGCGGCTTCCCTCGGGCTTGAAAGAACCGATCTTCACCGCGCCCTCTCCGCACGCGATCACAACGCCGTCGGGCGAAAGAGAGAGAACCTCGCCGGGCGTTCCGACTCCCTCGCACACAAGGCTGTCGTACAGCTTTACGGGCGTTTCGCCGAGATAGGCGTAGGCGGCGGGATACGGCGACATTCCGCGGATCGTGTTATGCACGCAGGATGCGGGTCTTGCGAAGTCAAGAAGCGTTTCTTCTTTTGTGATCTTGGCGGCATAGGTCGATTCGGCGTCGTTCTGCGCCGTGCGCGGCGCATCGCCCTGTTCCAGAGCGTCGAGCGTTTTCAAAAGCACTTTTCCGCCGAGAAGCGAAAGGCGATCCCAAAGCTCGCCGACCGTCTCATTTTCGCCGATCTCGGTCTTTTCGGAAAAGATGATGTCGCCCGTGTCAAGCCCTTTCGCCATATACATGCTTGTAACGCCCGTAACGCGGTCTCCGTTCAAGACCGCCCGCTGGATCGGCGCCGCGCCGCGATAGCGCGGAAGAAGGGAACCGTGGATGTTGATACAGCCGTATTTCGGCGCGGAGAGAACATATTCGGGAAGGATTTTTCCGTAAGCGACCACGACAATGACGTCGGGGTGAAGCTCGTCAAGAATCGGCGCGATTGCGCCGTCTTTTAAAGTCGCGGGCTGATAAATCGGAAGCGAACGCGAAAGCGCGTAGCTTTTGACTTCGGAATACGTAAGCTTCATACCCCGTCCCGTGCGCTTGTCCTCGCCCGTGACGACTCCGACGACCTTTTCGCCCGCCTCGCACAAGGCGCGAAGCGACGCTTCGGCAAAATCGGGAGTGCCCATGAACAGGATGGATAAATGACTCATATCGTTTGCTCCTTTTTGAGTGAAAGTGGGGGAGGCTTCGGCGCGCTCGACGTTATGTCGGTGCAAACTCGGCGGGCGACCGACGGTCGCCCCTACTATGTTGACGGGGAACGTTCTCTTGCCTTTTCCGTTTTGTGCAATTTTTCCGTGCAAAGCGCGACCCGTACCGGCGGCAATTGCTGACGGAACATTCCCGATCGAGCGTAACAAATTTGTACAATTAAGGGATTCTTAAGGGCTTCGCCCAACTTTCAGCAAGGTTTCGGAGTTTTGGACGCTTTGCGTCCGAAACTCGGGCACATACTCGGTGACGCAGCATTTTTGCCTATAACGGGGAGTATGTGCTTTTTTGGCACTTTTTCTTTTTTGAAGAAAAAGAAAAAGTACACTATATATGTTTTACGCTTCTTCGATCTCGTCGGGATCGAGCATCCGCACGGCGTTATCGATGTACAAAACGCCGTCCAAATGGTCGTTTTCATGGCACAGGCAGCGGCCGTACAGGTCGGTTCCGGTGTAACGGAAGGTCTTGCCCGTGCGGTCGGTCGCCTCGACCGTTACGGTCTTGGGGCGGGAGGTGACGCCGTATTTTCCGGGGATCGAAAGACAGCCTTCGATTTCCTCCTGATGTCCTTTCGTTTCGACGATTTTTGGATTGATAAACTCGACGATCTTGTGATCGTCGTTGCCCGCGCCCTCATCGATGATGAAAATGCGGCGTAAGATTCCCACCTGCGGCGCGGCAAGTCCGACGCCGCCCGCGTCGATGAGAGTATCCTTCATGTCGTCCAAAAGCTCGAGAATTTTCGGTGTGATCTCGGTCACTTCCTTGCAGTGCTTGCGCAGAACTTCGTCTCCGAGCTCGGTAATGTTTCGCAGTGCCATGTTGTTTCCTTTCTTGCGGTAAGTTAAGTCCGCCGTATTTTACAATGCCGACGGGTTGATGTCGAGCGAAATGCTCACTTCGTTGTTATCGACGGAGAAATCCGTCAGCAGTTCTTTTAAGAATTCTCTTGTAGTTTTGTCGTTTTTGCATTTGATAATGTATCGCAGACGGAATTTTCCTCCCAATTTGTATACCGCCGCCTCAAACGGGCCGAACACGATAAGGCGTATCCCTGCATAGCGGCTCTTGGCGAGAAGATCAAGCTTTTTGCCGAATTCTTCGGCGACGTTCCGCACCCGCGTTTCGTTCTCGCCCGAGAAAAGAAAGGCGGCAAGCTCGCAAAAGGGCGGAAAGATCGCCGCGCGGCGAAGCTTTATTTCCTCATCGAAAAAGCTTTCGTAATCCTGCCGCGCCGCCTGCAAAAGAAGCGGATGTTCGGGGCTGTAGGTTTGGATCACGGCGCGCCCCGCCTTTTCGCTTCGTCCCGCACGTCCGAGAACCTGTGTAATGAGCGAAAAGGTGCGCTCGTTGGCGCGGTAATCGCAAAGATAAAGCGACGCGTCGGCAAGCACCACGCCGACCAGCGTGACGTTCGGAAAATCGTGTCCCTTTGTCACCATCTGCGTGCCGACCAGAATGTCGGCTCCGTTTTTGCGGAAAGAGGTGAGAATTTCTTCATATGCGCTTTTGGTGCCCGTGGTGTCGGCGTCCATGCGCAGAAGCTTTGCGTCGGGAAAGCGTGCCGAAAGCTCTTCTTCCAGTGTTTGCGTGCCGTTGCCGAGAAAGATCATATGCTCGCTTTTGCAATTCGGGCAGGCTTTCGGCACGGGCGCACTGTATCCGCAGTAATGGCAGATCATTTTGTCGCCCGCACGGTAGCGCCCGCCGTATTTGTGATAGGTCATGGCGACCGAGCAGTGCGGGCATTGCATGACATAGCCGCATCCGCGGCAGGTGAGAAGCGAATGATATCCGCGGCGGTTGATAAACAAAATCGACTGTTCGCCCGCGCGAAGATTTTTCGAAAGCTCCTCCTCCAGCACTTTTCCGATCATCGACGGGACAACACCCGCCGACGCCGTGCCCGCAAACGAGCTTTCGGGCTTCATATCGTATAGGACCACCTGCGGAAGCTTTGCGTTCCCGTAGCGGTTTTTCATGGAAATAAGCGTATAGATCCCGCTTTTTGCTTTATAAAAGCTCTCGACCGACGGAGTCGCCGAGGCAAGGAGCATCAGCGCGTTCGACGTCGCACAGCGGAAGCGGGCAATATCCCGCGCGTGATATTTCGGCGACATATCGGATTTGAAGGAGCTTTCCTGCTCCTCGTCGATGACGATCATGCCGAGCCTTTTGGTCGGAGCGAAGACCGCCGAGCGCGTGCCGACGACGATGTCCGCTTCGCCCGATTCGATCTTGCGCCATGCGTCGGTCTTTTCACCCACCGAAAGCGCCGAATGCAATACGGCGATCCGATTGCGGTAGCGTCCGACGAATATGCCGACGGTTTGCGAGGTCAGCGCGATTTCGGGGACAAGATAGATCACCTGCCGCCCGTCGGCGATTACGCGGTCGATGGTTTTTAAAATGACGTTGGTCTTTCCGCTTCCCGTCACACCGTAAAGAAGGGCGGCGCGGGGCTTTTTTGTATCGTAAAGCGCGCAGAGCGTGTCATAGGCTTCGATCTGTTCGCCGCACAAAGTAAAATCCTCCGACGGCGGAATGTCTTCGACGCGGTACGGCGCACGCTCCTCGCGAACCGAAGTAAATTCCGCGCCGCCTTTTTTGCAGATCTCTTTGGCGACGCCCTCGCCCGCGTCGGCAAGCGCGCACAATTCCCGGAGCGGCAATGTGCCGCCGTATTCGTACAGAGTGCGCAGCATGGCGCGCTGTTTTTCGGTGTAAAGACGGCTTCCCTCTTCTACGATCTCGATGAGGTCGTCACGCGAGAGAAGCAAGCGGACCGAACGGCTGTTTTTTTGATTTTCACGGAACGAGCAGTCGGTCCTTTTGACAAGATAACCGCCCTTTATCAGTGCGGAAACGCCCGCCTTGGCGTTTTTTCCGAAGGTGTCGCAAAGTTCGCGCAGTGTCGTTTTCTCGTGTACGGCGGTGTAGGTGAGAAGGTCGTAGGCGGAGACGTTGAGCTTTTGAAAAAGCTCGTCGGAAAAGGAAAGCCCGGGCGACGGCTCGTAATATTCGGTCACCCGAACCGAAATGCCCGACGGTTTGACACAGCGAAGCGCCTCGCCGAAGGTGCAGAAGCAAATTTCCTTCATGTAGCGGCAGAGCGCAAGCTGTTCTTTCGATAGAAAAAAGTCGGTGTCGGGAATGTCGAAGAGCGGTTTTATTTTTTTCGGATCGAGCGTTTCTCCGCTTTGCTCATCGGAAAGAAGCTCGACGATGACGGCGTTGCGGGCGGCATTTCCCCCGCCGAACGGAACGACGCAAAGCTTTCCCACACCCGCCTTTTCCGAAAGGCTTTTCGGAACCGCGTAGGTGTACGGTATATCGATTTTATAAATCGCGTCGTTTAAACAGACTTTAACGTACACGAATACCTCCGAAAAATAGGGGAATGGTGGTTTTGCGGCGGTTATCCGAGCGTTGCTCTCGGATATGCACCTGAGCTTTCCTCTCGCCGAACCGTGAATCTCGGTCAAGTGTCAGGTCAGCAAAATTTTCTGCCGTGCATACGCCGTGCCGCTTTTCGCGCTTGATCGAAGAACATAGTGCATCGAGGAGAAAGCTTGTAAAAGTGCGAACCGAATTGCGGCGATTGCGGACAGAACATTTTTGATTGAGCGTAACAAGTTTGTACAATTAGGGGATTCTTAAGGGCTTAGCCCTTAAGTTCACTTTTCTTTTTGGTACTTTTTCTTTTTTGAAGAAAAAGAAAAAGTACATTACGCATTGCAAGAATGACGAGAGAATGCGGTGTCAGCATAATTTGCTTTTGCGCATTCGCCGTGCTACCTTCCCCACTTGATCGAAGATCACAGTGGAACTTGAACCGAAGGTCACAGTGAATCGAGGGGAAGGCTTGGGTACGCATCGAAATTTTATGTCAACATAACACGGGTAAGGCAAAATTTTGCCGACATAACAAAGGTAATGTGAAATTGAATTCCGACCATCGGAATTCAATTTCACGGCAACTGCGGCGCCGCTAGGCGCGGCAACCGCCCCCCGCAGGGGCGGAAAAGGTTGTAAGGAAAGAAATTTTGATCGAAAATTTCCCCATTACAACCTTTCTTTCGCACCATATGCAATTGCAGACGACTTTTTTGCTCAGTCGACACCCTCGAGACCGTTCTGTCCCGCGTGGAGCGCACGCTCAAGCGTCGTTTCGTCCAAACGGATCTCGCCCGAATACAGCTTGCGGATGGCGATCTTGACCGCCTTGTCCTCCAGCGCTTCGCGCTTCGATACAATGCCGTTTTCCGAAACCGCGTCGGGATCGTCGGCACTCATCGCACCCGTTACGTTGGTGATGTAACGCGCGCTTTTTGCCGCGGCGATGACCAAAATATAGCGGTTGAATTTTCCTTTTGTCAGCTCGTTGATGGAAGGCTTTACCATGATAGCATAATCTCCTTATGTTGCAACACAAAAATGTGTAAGATCACTTGTAAAAATAACTTTTCAGCTGGTCGTATTGCCGCATCGGCGTTAAGCCCGACGCATGCACGGCGGCGAGAAAATCGTCGACCGCTTTTTTCTGTCCGTCCCGCTCGTTGAAAATGATGTAATCGTATAAAAGCGCCGACGGAACCTCCGAATCGGCAATGGCAAGACGTCCCGCTATGGCCTCGTCGGTCTCGGTGCCGCGCGAACGGAGACGGTATGCCAGCTCCTCACGGCTCTCGGGGGTCATGAAGATAAACAGTGCGCCGGGATAGGTCTTTTTGATCTGCATCGCGCCCTGTACTTCAATCTCCAAGATCACGTTGCGCCCCTCAGAAAGATTGCTCTCGACAAAGGCGAGCGGCGTTCCGTAATAATTGCCGTTGTAACGGGCATATTCCACAAAGCCCTTTTCGGCGATGCGCTTTTCGAATTCCTCTTCGGAAATGAAGAAATAATGCTTGCCGTGAACCTCGCCCTTGCGGGGGGCGCGGGTGGTTGCCGAGACCGAATAGACATAGTTCGGCAATTTGAGGATCTCGTTTAAGATCGTGCCTTTTCCCGCTCCGGAGGGACCGGAAACCACAATAAGTCTGCCTCGTTTATTCATCGTCATCCTCCTCGGTATCGGTATCATAGCCCGAAATGCGGTTGGAGACCGTTTCCGGCTGAATGGCGGATAAAATAATGTGTTCGCTGTCGGTGATGATGACCGAACGGGTACGCCGTCCGCAGGTCACATCGATAAGCTTGCCGGTATCGCGCGTGTCCTGAATCAGACGCTTGACCGGGGCGGAATCGGGGCTGACAAGCGCGACGACCCGCTCGGCGGATACCATATTGCCGAAGCCGATGTTGATCAATTTCATAGCTCTTTTGTTCCTCATTTTCCCGTTCGACGCGAGCGACGGGCGTTATCGATTTAATCTGATTCGCATGATTTGCATTTTATTCGATTTATTCGATGTTTTGAACCTGTTCGCGGATTTTTTCGGCTTCGCTCTTGGCTTCCACTACAAGCGCCGCGACCGAAGCGTCGGTCACTTTTGAACCGGTCGTGTTGATCTCGCGGTTGATCTCCTGCAAAAGAAAATCCAGCTTTCGTCCGACGGGATCGTTTTCGTCGGGATTGTCGGACGAAAGAATCGCGCGGAACTGTTCGAAATGCGACGCCAGCCGCACGGTCTCTTCATCGACCGCGACCTTGTCGGAGTAAAGCGCGACCTCAGCCAGAATGCGGTTTTCGGAATAGTTTACGTCCTCGGGCGTCATGTCCGTCAAGATCTCGCGCATTTTGGAGGTGAGCCGTTCGCGATACGTGTTGACGACCGTCGGCATGAGAACTTTGATTTGCTCAATAATGTTCTCCAGCCCCGCAAGCTTTTCGAGAAGGTCGGCTTTCATCTTGGCGCCCTCGGTTTTCTTCATGGAAGAAAATTGCAAAAGAGCTTCGGTGAGCGGCGGCAAAAGACGGTTCCAAATCACCTCGTCCGACTCCTCCTCGGGAACGCTCTGCGTGAAAATATCCCGATTGGCGGCGACCGACGAAACGGTGATATCGTCCTTCAAGCCGTATTCGTCGCGCAAAACGGCAAGACATTCAAGATAGTTTTTCAGGTACGCGCGATTGAGCGAAAGCTCGTCGTCGCTTCCGTCCCCGGTATTTTCAAGCGTTAAGAAAAGGTCGATCTTTCCGCGCGTTGCATAGCGCCCGATCTCCTTTTTGATCTTGTCCTCGAATCGTATATACTGGCGGGGGATCTTGCAGGTTATATCAAGGTAACGGGAATTGACCGAGCGCAGTTCGGCGGTAAGGGTATTCCCCGGAAGCGAGAAAACGGCTCTGCCGTGTCCCGTCATGCTTACAATCATGTTGTTTCCTCTCCCGCAGTGTTTTCTTCGTCACTGCGCCGCCGTTCGAAAGACGGTAATCGTTCAACCTATATTATAACCCGCCGTATCGTTTTTGTCAAGAAAAAACCGTTTCTTCGGGATAAAAAACCCGATTGAGGTAGAGTCCGTGCGCGGGAGCGGTGAAGCCTGCGTTTTTGCGGTCGCCCGAGGCGATGATTTTTTGTATGTCTCCGCGTAAATACTTTCCGCGCGCGGCGTCCAGAACCGTTCCGACCATGATGCGCACCATGTTGTATAAAAATCCGTCGGCACTCACGGTAAGATACACAAAATCCCCGTCGCGGGAGAGGGTGCAGTGCCGAACCGTGCGGACCGTGTCGACAATCTTTGAGCCCTGCGCCATAAACGCGCGGAAATCGTGCGTTCCGCAAAGTTCCTCGCTCACAAAGGAAAGAGCCTCGACGTCGATCGGCTCGGGATAAAACAGAGCGCGCCCGACCGAGAAGGGGTCACGGATGCGGCTGTTGTAAATTTTATAAAGATATTCTTTTCCGATACAGGAGTAGCGCGCATGAAAATTTTCGTCCGCCGTCCGCGCCCGTTTTACGGAAACGCTCGGCGGAAGATGCGCGTTGAGCGCCTGCGGAAGGCGCTCGTTCGGAATGTCGATCTTTTCGGTGTGGCAGACGTATTCGAGCGCGTGAACGCCCGCGTCGGTACGGCTGCACCCCGTGACGGTCCGTTCCTCTCCCGTGATCGCGCAGATCGCCTCCTGCAAGGTCTTTTGCACGCTCGGCGCATTTTTTTGTACCTGCCAGCCGTGATACGGCGCGCCGTCGTAGGCAATGGTCAAAACCGTGCGCGCACTCACAGCAGAACCTCAAATCTTCCGTTCAGCACAAAGACCGCGGCGGCGGTGAGCAAAAAGACGAGGAGAAAAACAAAGTCGATCGCCGAAAAATGAAGGGTCTTTAAGCGGGTGCGTCCCTCTCCGCCGTGATACAGGCGGCACTCCATCGCCGAGGCAAGCTCGTCCGCGCGGCGGAAGGAGGAGATGAAAAGCGGGATCAGAATGGGGACGAGCGCCTTTACCCGCTTGAACAGTCCGCCCGTCTCAAAATCCGCGCCGCGTGCCTTTTGTGCGCACATGATCTTGTCGGTCTCTTCGATGAGCGTCGGGATAAAGCGCAGAGCGATCGACATCATCATGGCAAATTCGTGGGTCGGAACGCCGATTTTCGAAAGGGGCGCAGTCAAAAGCTCGATCGCGTCGGTCAGCGCGACGGGGGAGGTGGTGTAGGTCAGAATGACAAACGTTCCCGCAATTAAAAGGGCGATGCGCAAAATCATCAGAAGAGCAAACAAAAGCCCCTCGCGGTAAATCGTAATTTTCCAAAACGAAAACAGAACATGCTCGCCGCTCGACCACAAAAGATTCATAATGCCGGTAAAAATAATGATGAAAAGAACCGGCTTCATGCTTTTTAAGATCGTCACGACGCTGATGCGGGAAAGGGCGATGAGTACGACCGTAAGCAGTGCCGCCGCCGCAAAAGAGGGCAGCGTCTTGCAGGTAAAGACCGTCACGATGTAAACGATCGAGAGAATGAGCTTCATGCGCGGGTCAAGACGGTGTACGGGAGAATTTCCGGGAAAATACTGTCCGAGCGTGATGTCGCGAAGCATTTACGACCCCTCCTTTCCGCCGAAGCTTTCGGAGGCGAGAAGCTTTTCGAAAACGCTTTCCGCCTCGTTTACGGTGTAAACGCCCGAAAGCTCGGAAAGAGCGCTTTCGGGAATGCCGCGCTCCGCGCATTTTCTTTTTACCGCGTCGCAGATCGTCGTCACCTGCGGAAGAGCAAGCCCCGATTCCGAAAGGAGCGCGTATTGCGAAAAGACCTCTTTCGGCGTTCCCTCGCACAAAATTTCGCCGTCGCGCAGCGCCAAAATGCGGTCGGAATATTCCGCCACATCCTCCATGCTGTGCGAGATGATGACGAGGGTGCTGTTCTGCGCCTTGCGGTATTCGAGCAGACGCTCGAAAATTTCGCGTCTGCCGCGCGGGTCAAGCCCCGCTGCCGGCTCGTCGAGCACCAAGACCCTCGGCTGCATTGCCATTACGCCCGCAATGGCGACGCGCCGTTTTTGTCCGCCCGAAAGCTCAAAGGGCGACGCGGAAAGAAGAGACTTCGGAAGCCCGACAAATTCCGCCGCCGTCTCGACGCGCTTTGCAATCTCCTCGGGCGAAAGTCCCATGTTGGTCGGACCGTAGGCGATATCCTTTTCGACGGTCTCTTCGAAAAGCTGGTATTCGGGGTATTGGAATACGATCCCGACGCGAAAGCGCGTCGCGTAACGTATTTTTGCCGAAGCGTTGATGTCCTCGCCGTCCAGCTTTACCACGCCTTCGGTCGGGGTGAGCAGAGCGTTCATCATCTGTGCGATCGTGCTCTTGCCGGAACCTGTGTGACCGATGATGCCGGTCGTAAGCCCGTCGGGGACGGTGAAGGAGATATGACGCACGGCGGCACGCTCGAAGGGCGTGTGTTTGCCGTATACATAGGATACGTCGGAAAATTCAATCATAATGATACCTTTTTAAAATGTGAAAAAGTGAAAATTGCGATTTGCCGTGAATTTAAAAGACCGGAAACCTTGCGCGGAAAGCTTATTTTTTCGCCCACCGTGCCGCAAGCGCCTCGGCAAGAAGGTCCGCCGCCTCTTCGGTGGACAGAACCGTTTCGGTTTTGATAAGCCCCTTGTCGAAAAGATCGCGCACGAGCTCGGTGCATTGCGGAACCTCAAGTCCTTTTTCGTTCAGAATCTCCTTTTGACGGAAGACCTCACGCGGCGTTCCGTCCAGAATAATCTTCCCGTCGTCCATCACCAAAACGCGGTCGGCAAGCGCCGCTTCGTTCATGTAGTGGGTGATGAGAATGACCGTCATTCCGAATTCCTTCCGCATGCGGTCGATGATGGAAAGCACGTCGCTTCGTCCCTTCGGATCGAGCATGGCGGTCGATTCGTCAAAAAGAACGCATTCGGGCGCCATTGCCAAAATGCCCGCGATGGCGACGCGCTGTTTTTGTCCGCCCGACAGCTTGTGCGTGTCGTGCAGACGGTATTCGTACAGCCCGACGGCGCGGAGCGCGTCGTCGACGCGAAGCCGTATCTCATCGGACGGAATGCCCATGTTTTCGGGAGCGAACGCGACATCCTCTTCGACCACGCTTGCCACCAGTTGATTGTCGGGGTTCTGAAAGACCATGCCGATCGTCTTGCGGATGTCGAAAAGATCCTCGTCCTTCGAGACCCGAAAAGTCTGACCGTTTTGACGGCTTTGAATGTATATATCGCCCGACTCGGGGGCGAGAATTCCGCACATGAGCTTGGCAAGGGTCGATTTTCCCGACCCGTTGTGCCCGATGACGGCGACGAATGAGCCGCGCTCTATCGTAAAGGACAGGTTTTCGACCGCCTTTTTTCCTTTTTCGTCTTCGTTGTAGGAAAACGATAAATTGTCTGCCGTGATAAATTCACTCGGATTCAAACGTTTTTCTCCTTTCGGACTCTTTTCGCACGGGAAAGAGGATTTTCTTTATAGGTAAAACAGACGGGAAGCGCCTTTTCGCGCCCGTTTTTATGCCGCCGTAACAGCCGAATCGACTTTTTCCGCCGTAACACGACGAGTCAACTTTTTGCCGGCGTAACACGACAAATCGATCCTTTATCGACATAACGTGATGAATCATTTTTTGTCGACATGAAATGGATAGTGTGAAATTTAAATCCGACCATCGGATTTAAATTTCACGGCAATACTCGCCGTAGGCGCGAGGCGGCGCCGGCGGGAAGAATGCCGCCCGTCTGCGTAACCGGGATGCCGACCTCGTCGGCCGTGACAATGCCGCCGAAGCGCTTCCCGAAATGCAGTTCCATAAGATAGCCCACGGTCGACGCCGAAAGCCCCGTTGTGTAGGAGTTAAAAAGGACAAACAGCGGGTCGTCCGCCAAAACCTCGGCGCAGAGGGCGCACAGCTCGTCCGCGCCGTCCTCCAAACGCCAAAGCTCACCCGACGGACCGCGCCCGTAGGAGGGAGGATCCATGATCAGCGCGTCGTATTTGTGACCGCGGCGGATCTCCCGCTCGAGAAATTTTTTGCAGTCGTCGACTATGTATCGTATCGGCGCGTCGGAAAGCCCCGAAAGCGCCGCGTTTTCCTTTGCCCACGCCGTCATGCCGCGCGAAGCGTCGACATGGCAGACGCTTGCACCCGCACTCGCACAGGCAAGCGTCGCGCCGCCCGTGTAGGCGAAAAGATTGAGCACCGACACGCTTCTTCCGCTTTTTACGGCGTTTCCGATCATTTCACGCTGAAAATCCCAGTTGACCGCCTGTTCGGGGAAAACGCCCGTGTGCTTGAAGCCCGTCGGGCAGACCTTAAAGGTCAGGTCTTTGTATTTGATGGTCCAGCCGCTGTCAAAGATCGGATTTTTTTTGCCGCCGCGGAATTCCCACGCGCCGCCGCCCTTTTGCGAACGGTGATACCGCGCGTCGAATTTGTTCCAGAGCGGATGATCCCGACGCCCGCGCCATAAGACCTGCGGGTCGGGACGCACCAAAATAATCTCGCCCCAGCGCTCCAGACGTTCGCCGTCCGACGCGTCGAGAAGCTCGTAATCTTTAAAATCCTTTGAATACCACATGTTTATACAACTCCGTTTATTCGGTTTGGTTTTTAAGTTTATGTTTTGCCGTGATCAGCCCCGCGCCGCCCGACGGCAGAAGAAGGCGTTCGCCCGCTTTCATTTCGGTCTCGAAGCCGGAGCCGGAAAAACCGCGTATCAAAAGTCTTGATCGGGCGAGAAGATCGGTGATCTGACGCGGCGTGATGCCCGCGATCCGGATCGGCGCGCGGCTCTGCCCCTCGATAAAGAGCGTTCCGACGCGCGGAAAAGCGTCGAGAAGTCCCGGACGGCGGAGCGCTTTCAGCGAAAACGCCATAATCGGCGTCTTGATATGAATAAGCGCGTTTCTTTCCCTGCCGTCGCTCGGCTCGGTGGAGAAAAGCTCAAAACGCTCTGCCGAAACATCCTCGATGACCGCCGCTTTTTCGGCTTGGAAAAGCATGTCCTTCTTCGGAAATTTCTCCGCGACCAAAGCGCCGTCGGCACAGCCGCCCGCAACGCGGCGTATGCGCACGTCCGCCACGGCTTCGTCGTCCGACAGAATGTGAACAAAGCGGCGGCAATCCGCCGAAAACAGATCGCTTATCCGAATTTTCCGTATCGGCGCGCTTTTTGCGCAAAGCACGACCATCGCGCCGCCGCTTCGCACGCCCTCCTGGCGGATCTCCCGAAGAATGCCGCTCTCGCTTCCGCCCCCGAGAACGATTCCCGCGCGCGACGCGGCGGCGGGCAGAAGCGTGATTTTTCGCATGAGAAAACGCGAAACGCCCTGCATAACGACCGCCGCTTTGCCGCTGCGGACAAGCACAAGGCTTTCGAGCGAAAGCCCCGTGCCCCGTCGGAAGGACAAGAGCGACGCGACCTTTCCTATGCCCTCAAAGCGTCCGCCGCAAAGGCGGATTCTTTGAAAATCCTCGGCAAAAAACAACGCATCGCCCGAGAAATCCTTTGCGGCGCAAAGAACCGCACCCTCCTCGAAGGTCAGCGACACATCCGAAGCAAGGCGGATTGGTGCGCCGAGCGTATACATTCCTTTCGGCACAAACCACGCTCCGGGACTTTGCGCCGCCTCCAGCAAGGCTTGCTCGGGGGAGAGCTCTTCCGCACCGCCGCGGGACAGGATACCGCAAAGCGCGCTCGGCGCTTCGGAATTTTGTTCGTTCATTATAACCTTTCCCAATAAGAATATCGGTCAAAAAGCGGGGGCGGAAAAATTTGTCGGCCTTTATCGGCTCACACGTCGGCAAGGTCGACGTATTCCGCGCCGTGCCGCGCGATATAGGCTTTTCTCGCCGCGCCGTCGTCGCCGAGAAGCGTGTTGAACATCACGGCGGTCGCCGCCTCGTCGGTCGGATTTACGCGGATCAGCCGACGGGTCGCGGGATTCATGGTGGTTTTGGACATCATCTCGGGGTCGTTTTCGCCGAGACCTTTGGAGCGCTGGATGGTGTATTTTGTATTGCCGAGCCGCTTCAGTATCGCTTCTTTTTCTTTTTCGTTGTAAGCAAAATCCACGCCCTCCTTGGAGGTGATCTCATAAAGCGGCGTCTCGGCAATATAGATCTTTCCCTCGCGGATAAGGGTCGGCAAAAGGCGGTAGAGCATAGTGAGAATCAGCGTTCGGATCTGATACCCGTCCTCGTCGGCATCGGTACAGATGACGATCTTCGACCACTTCAGCGCCGCAAGATCGAATTGGGCAAGATCGGCTTTTCCTTTGGAATGAATTTCCACGCCGCAGCCGATGACGCGCAGAAGATCGACGGTAATGTCGTTTTTGAAAATTTTATCGTAGCCGCATTTCAGACAGTTCAGGGTCTTTCCGCGAACGGGAATGACCGCCTGGTATTCGGCGTCGCGGGCAAGCTTGACCGAACCGAGCGCCGAGTCGCCCTCCACGATGTAAAGCTCGCGCTTGGTCGCGTCCTTGGAGCGGCAGCTGACGAACTTTTCGACGCGGTTAGCAATATCCTGGCTTGCGGACAGCTTCTTTTTCAGATTGACCCGCGCACTTTCGGCGTTTTCGCGGCTGCGCTTGTTGATCAGAATCTGTTTTGCCGCACGCTCGGCTTCCTTGGGCTTTTCCGCCATGAAAATTTCGATGGAATGGATCAAAAATTCGGTCATGGCTTCGGCAATAAAGCTGTTGGTGATCGCTTTTTTGGTCTGATTTGCGTAAGAGGTGCGGGTCGAGTGCGAGTTGATGATCAAAATCAGCGAATCCTCAATGTCGCCGAAGGTGATCTTGCTCTCGTTTTTCGTGTATTTTCCGTTGTTTTTGAGATAGGTGTCAAAGGCCTTGACAAAAGCGCTGCGCGCCGCCTTGTCGGGCGAACCGCCGTGCTCGAGAAAGCTTGAGTTGTGGAAATATTCGATGCGGTTGATCGTGTTGGAAAAACAGAAGACCGCTTCCATTTTCAGATTGTAATCGGGCATGTCCGCTCGGTCGCGTCCGCGCCGTTCGGCTTTGTTGTAAAAGGGCGTCGAGAGCGCCGCGACGTGTTCGCGCTCCGAATCCTCTTCGCCGTCGTTCTCCGATTCCGATTCCTCTTCGCCTTCTCCGCCGTCGCCCGAATCGGTCTGCTCGCCCAGCATTTCGTTTACGTAATCGACAATGCCGTGACGGTACAAAAATTCCTCCTCGGAAAAGGTGCCGTCCCCGTTTTCGAATTTCAGCCGAAGCGTAAGCCCCTCGTTCACCACCGCCTGCTTGCGCATGACCTCGGTGAAATATTCGAAGGGCATGTTGATGTCGGTAAAGACCTCAAGGTCGGGTTTCCAGGTGATGACCGTTCCGGTGCGGCGTTTGCCCCATTCTTCCTTTTGAAGCTCGCACGAAGGCTCGCCTTTTTTGAATTCGATGTGATATTTTCCGTCGCGGGTATAGCTTGTGACGTGCATGAATTCCGAGCTGTACTGCGTGGCGCACGCGCCGAGACCGTTGAGACCGAGCGAGTAGCCGTAGGCTTCGCCCTCTTCGTCGTTGTGATATTTTCCGCCCGCATAAAGCTCGCAGAAAACAAGATCCCAGTTGTAGCGCTGTTCTTTTTCGTTCCAGTCGAGCGGGATTCCGCGGCCGAAGTCCTCGACCGTGATCGTATGATCGCGCATGACCGTCACGTTGATCACGTCGCCGTAGCCCTCGCGCGCTTCGTCGATGGAGTTGGAAAGGATCTCGAAAAAGGAATGCTCACAGCCCTCCAGCCCGTCCGAACCGAATATGACCGCCGGACGGGTGCGCACCCGCTCCGCTCCCTTAAGAGAGGATATACTGTTGTTTCCGTAATCGTTTTGCTTTTTCGTCATACTTTGCGTCCTTTATTCTTCGTTTCATCGGCGGCGTTTTTCCGCCGATGCGCCTATTATTACACTTTAACCTATATAGTATAACGCATTTTTTTCGAATATGCAAGAGCACGGCGGGAAATTTACCGTCTGTTTCCAATTCGCCTGCGGCGAGCATTACCGCGAAATGAGATTCCGGTGGTCGGAATCTCATTTCGCATTATCTACGCTATGTCAGCGAAGTTTGATCTTTCCGTGTTATGCCGACCTGAAATTTTGATGCGTAACCGAGCCTTCCCCACTTGATCGAAGATCACAGTGTATCGAGGGGAAGGCTTCATTGCGCATCAAAACTTTATGTCGACATAACATAGGTAAGGCGAAATCGAATTTCGACCACCGAAATTCGTATTTCGCGGTAATGCTCGCCGCAGGCGCGGCAACGCCCCCGCGCAGCGGGTTTGACAAGTGAGGGGGATTGTGTTATACTGATATACGGTTAAGTGTGCCGCTTTTTTTACGGCAAAACAAAAAGTTGAGGTAATACTGTCATGAACCGATTTTTTCGTACTCTTTCCGCCGTTCTTGCGGGAAGCCTGCTTCTTTGCTCCTGTTCCTCCGCCAAGGAAAACTATGCTATTTACGGGCAATATCCCAACGGGAAGATCCGCGCCTATATGACCGAGGGAATGTTTCGTTATTTTCTTTCCCAGCAAAAGGCGTCGTATCTTCAGGTGATCATGTACAACGACAAGACCGTAACGGGCGATTCGCCCGAGGTCTGGCAACGCACCGCGGCGGACGGAAAGACGTACGAGCAGTCCTTTTTCGACGAGACGGTAAAGGACGCGACCGAGCTTGTCGCGGCAAATTATCTTTTGTACTCTTTTTCTTCGAGCACCGACCCGAACAAGGAATATACGCTCCCCGAGGATTATCTCGATTATGTCGACAGCCTGATCGCGAAAAACGCGGCCGAAAAATACGGCTCGGTGTCGGCGTTTGAGGATTATCTTTTGAATTTCGGCGCGACTCTTCGCGATTATACCGATCTTTACATTATGACCGCCAACGTCGACCTTTTGAAGGACGCGCTCTTTTCCGAGGGGGGCATGGCACAGATCACCGACGAAATGATCCGCGATTATTATGCCGAGAATTATTATTCGGTGCGCCATATTTTCGTCAACACGGCGTACGACGAAAAAATTGACGGAACGCGCGCACCGCTTTCGAACGCCGAGGAGGCAAAGCGCGAGGAAACGGCACAGGAGATCCTCGCCTTTGTCACGGCGGGCGGAAGCTTTGACGACGCGGCGCAAAACTTTAAAGAATCCTACGTCACCGCCTATCCGAGCGTCAATCAGATGGACATTTCCGCCAAAACCGCCAACGCGCCCGAATTGGGCGAAGCCCTCTGCGAAATGCAGATCGATGAGGTGCGCGCGGTTCGTTCGGCATACGGTATCCACATTTTAAAGCGCGTCGCGACCGATCCCGACAACTACAACAAGGACGAAAGCGCGGTGAACAACATCACCTCGGCACTGAAAAACAAGCTGTATCCCGAGATCATCGCCCGCTATACGCCGCAGATCGTCGCCAACGGCGATATTATCGGGAAGTATACGATGGCTTCGGCGCAAATGCCGTAAAAAGATCACATCGGAGGGGAAGCGCTTTACATGAATCTTACTTTTTTGAAAAAACGAAAAAGAGAGCTCTTTTTCATCCTGTTTTTTCTCGTCGCCTTTTTTCTTGCGACAAAGCAAATGCCGATCTTTTCGCTGCGCGGCACGAAAAGTCTCGGCGTTACGGTAAAGCTTGATCTTTTGCTTTGCTGTACGATCTGTCTTGCCCTTTTGGAGGGCAAGCGCTACGCCGCACCGTATGCGCTGACGGCGGGCTTTTTGTTCGACGTTCTGGTCGGAAATCCGTATGCCTTTTCGCCGATCGTCTATTTTCTCTGCTCGTATTTCGCCGAAAAGGCGGCGGCGCCTTTTTCCCGCAAAACGCCCCTTTCGGTTCTTTTGGTCGGCGCGCAGGTGCTGGCGATAAAGGCGGTCTTTTCGTTTCTTTATCTCATCGCCGTCTCGCGCGATGCGTCGGTCGGCCAGCTCTTTTTTCTCGGAGTTCTGCCCGAATATCTCGTAAATACCGTCGGAACGGCGCTGGTCTTTTCGATCATGCGCATTCTTGCGGCACTTTTCCGCGTGCCGTTGTTTGATCACGGCGGAGAGTAAAAATTTTCCCGAAAAAGATGCCCGCCGCAAAAACGAGTTCCCAATGCCCAAAGGAGTTTTTATGCCTTTTTCCTCTCCCGAAAACAGCTGTAAATACGATATTTTTGGGGACATGACGCCCTGCACGCTGTGTCCCCGCCTTTGCGCGGTCGACCGCCGAGTCGAACGCGGCTATTGCGGGATGGGGACGCTGCCCGTCGTCGCGCGCGCCGCAAAGCATTTTTGGGAAGAGCCTTGCCTTGCGGGGAGCGGCGGCTCGGGCGCGGTTTTCTTCTCGGGCTGTTCTCTGCGCTGTGTGTTTTGTCAAAATCATACGATCTCGCACGAGGGGCGCGGCGAAGAAATAACGGCGGAGCGCCTTTGTTCTCTGTTCGAAGCGCTTCAAAACGACGGCGCGGACAACATCGATCTTGTCACGCCGACGCATTTTGCGCCCCTTGTCGCCCGCGCTCTTTCGCTTTTCGCGCCGAAAAAGCGCGTTCCCGTCATCTGGAACAGCAGTGGTTATGAGCGCGCCGAGACGATCTTGCGCTATTGCGAAAACGTCGATATTTTTCTTCCCGATCTCAAATATGTTTCCCCCGCGCTCTCGGCTCGTTATTCGGGAGCGGGCGATTATTTTGCATATGCGCAAGAGGCTCTTTCCGCCATGTTTTCGCTTGTCGGTTATCCGAAAATCGAAAACGGAAGAATGACGCGCGGCGTTTTGATCCGCCATCTTGTCCTGCCGTCGCACAGTCGTGAGAGCTTAGCGGTGATCGATCATCTTGTCGAGCGCTATGACCCGGAAAAGCTGTACGTCAGCTTTTTGTGCCAGTATTTTCCCGCTTACAAAGCAAAAATGTATCCCGAGATCGACCGCCGTCTTACGACGCTCGAATACCGCCGCGTTTTGGATTATGCCGTCGAAAAAGGAATCCGACACGGCTTTTCGCAGGAGCGCTCTTCGGCAAAGGAGGAATATGTTCCGACCTTTTACGACAAATTGCCCGACGGAACGACTTAACAGGAGTTTAACAAAAACCGTAAGCGGATTTTACACGGCGCGTGTATACTGGCAGACGAAGAATCCGAGGTGAATTCATGATAACGTATGAAGAAATAAAGAAAAATCACGCGATTCGAACGTATATTACCGAGGCGGACAATTCGCTTTGCGCGCTCGGCTTTACCGAGCACAGCTTCGCGCATGTGACCAAGGTGTCGGAAAAGGCGGCGGAGCTTTTGCGGTCGCTCGGCTATGACGAACACACCGTCGAGATCACCAAGATTGCCGGGTATCTGCATGATATCGGGAATTTGGTCAACCGCGTCGACCACTCGCAGAGCGGAGCGGTCATGGCGTTCCGAATCCTCGACAATCTGGGCATGCCGCCCGAGGATATCGCCGTGATCGTATCGGCGATCGGAAACCACGACGAGGGTACGGGCGTCCCCGTAAACGCGCCCGCCGCGGCGCTGATTTTAGCGGATAAAAGCGACGTGCGCCGCAGCCGTGTGCGCAACACCGACCTTTCACGCTTTGATATACACGACCGCGTAAATTACTCGGTCACTTCGTCCGAGCTTACGCTGTGCGACGGGAACAGGACGGTTCTTTTGTCGCTCGGCATCGACACCGCAATCAGCCCCGTAATGGATTATTTCGAGATCTTTTTGGGCCGTATGAGCATGTGCCGCCGCGCGGCGGAAAAGCTGGGGCTTACGTTTCGCCTGAACATCAACGGACAATCGCTTATTTGACGGGAAAGACGAGGACAGAACATGATTTTTCTTTTGGAGGACGACGACGACATCCGCGAGCTTGTCGTATATTCCCTTTGCAAAACCGGAACGCCCGCAGAAGGGTTTGACCGACCGTCGGCTTTTTTTGCCGCGCTGAAGGAGCAGGGGATTCCCGAGCTTGTCCTTTTGGATATTATGCTGCCGGAGGAAAGCGGCATGGCGGTTCTGAAAAAGCTGCGGAGCGATCCCGCGGCGGCAAAGGTTCCCGTTATTATGTTGACGGCAAAGGGGACCGAATTCGATAAAGTGAAAGCGCTCGATGCGGGGGCGGACGATTACATTACCAAACCCTTCGGCGTAATGGAGCTTGTCGCGCGGGTGAAGGCAGTGCTTCGGCGGAGCGGAAATTCCGCCAAAGCCGACACCGTTTATGTATTCGGCGATCTCGTCATGTCGGTGCCCAAGCACACCGTAACGGTCGCGGGAAACGAAGTGACGCTTACGCACAAGGAATTCGATCTTTTGCGCTATCTTCTCGAAAATCCCGATCGCGTCGCCGACCGCGACACCCTGCTCAACGCCATATGGGGCTATGATTTCGACGGCGAGAACCGCACGGTGGACGTACATATCCGTACCCTTCGGCAAAAGCTCGGCGTGTGCGGCGATATGATCGAGACTGTCCGCGGCGTGGGCTACCGTATCCGCGCTTACGGCGAGAGAGTTTGAAAATCAGCCTTGCGGCGGTGCGCACGGCAGGGGCGGAAAGGCAACGATCATGGAAATTTTAAGCGTTTTTCTCTCCGATGGCGGAGGGGAGGTAAACATCAAGACCGACGGCGGATTTTTTGCCGTCACGCGGTCGGATTTTCGGAGGTTTGCGACCGAATATACCGACGAAAATCCCGAGGAGCTTCTCTCGTGCGATGCGGAGACGGCGCGGGAGCTTTTTCCCGTTGTTCTCGATGCCGAGGGTGAAGAGGAGCTTACCTATTTGAATGAAAAGCTGCGCGCCCTGCGCTATGCTTTATATCTTTTGGGCATTTCGGACAAGAGTACGAAACAGCTTCTTTTCAAGCTGAAGCAAAAAGGATATTCCGAGCGCGCCGTGAACGACGCGGCGGCGGTTCTGATGCAGAACGACCGCCTGTCCGACGAGGCGTTTTGCCGTCGGAAATGCGAAATTCTGGCGCTGGGCAAGCACTACGGTAGAACGCGCATCGTGCGCGAGCTTTGCGCCAAGGGAATTCCGTCCGCTCTGTGCGAACGCGTTTTGGACGACATGGAGATCGATTTTGACGAGCAGCTGCAAATTCTTTGCGAAAAGCTGATCCGCGAGCCGATAACCGATCGGGAAATGCGGCAAAAAACGATTGCCAAGCTCATGCGTTACGGCTACGGCTACGAGGAAATTTCCGACTGTCTTTCATCTCATTTTTCGGAGGAGGACGACGCATTTTGATCTTTTCGGGCAATGCTCATCCCGAAAAATAAAACCGAAACAGCGCGCAGATCGCCGCGGGAAAGCACAAAAGCCACGTTTTTTCTCCCCGCGCATGCGCGTCGATCGCCAAAAGGGCAAGGCACAGAAGCAAGATTCCGTTCCAAAAGAACGTAAAGACCGCCTGCGCCCGCACCGAGACCAAAAAGCCGACCGCCGCCGCAAAGCGTCCGAAATACAGAAGCGCAGAGCGCTTTTCCTCCCGCAGATCGGATGTATGCAGGCGGTAGAGAAACACGCCGAACAGCAAAAACGAAAGCTGTCCCGCGCCCGACAGAATCACCGCCGCGCGGCTTTCGGAAGCAAGATTTTCCGCGTCCCGCCCGATATATTGCCCGACGAGCGACAAGGCAAGACACAGCGCGCCGTAACCGAATAACAGCATCGGATTTTTCGCAAAAAAGAATCTTTTTTGCGATTTTTTTGTTTTTCTTTGCATTTTCCCGAACTCCGTTGACTTTATGTGAAAAAAAGTGTATAATAAAACGGTATCACCGTCTTACGTAAAATCCGCACGGGGAAAAATCTTCCCCGCTTTTCAGTATAAACAAAGGAGAAAATTTTATGCTGCGTGAAATACTGTCGGGGCAAATGAACACCGTCGAATGGGTTCAATTTTTGCTTCTGATCCCGATCATTCTGTTTTCGCTCTCGGTACACGAATCGGCGCACGCTTATGTCGCGCACAAATTGGGCGACGACACGGCGCGTAATTTCGGACGCATTACGCTCAATCCCGCAAAGCATTTCGACCCCGTCGGTTTTCTTTTTCTTCTGCTGTTCGGCTTCGGCTGGGCAAAGCCTGTGCCGGTCAATACACGCAATATGAAAAACGGGCGCTGGGGCTTTGTCGCCACCTCGATCGCGGGACCGATCTCCAACATTCTTCTCGCGTTTGTTTCGGCGATTCTCGCAGAGCTGACGCTCGTCGTTTTGACTCATATCCCGAATATGGGCGGCATTTCCGGAATGCTCACCTACTCGTTTTTCCAAATGGCGGTCTCTTTGAACGTCGGCTACGCCGTTTTCAATCTTCTTCCGATCCCGCCGCTTGACGGAAGCCGCCTTTGGACGGCGCTTCTGCCGCGGAAAATTGCCGAATGGACGTTCCGTTACGAGCGCTATATGCAGTACGCTCTTTTGATCTTCCTTTGTCTCGGCGCGTTCACCGATGTTATCAACAACATCACAAGTACGGTCACGTACGGCATTCTGCGTCTTGTGGATTACATTCCTTTCTACCTTTTGTACGGTGCGGCGGCATGACGGAGCTTTTGGAAAACCGACCGCTGTCGGACGGCGAAACATCGGACGGCGTGCGGGCACTCGAACGATCGGGTGCGGCAAAGGTCTCGGAGGACTCGGAGGTTTCGGAAGCGATCGAAGAGCTTGAGGAGCTTGAAGACGACTCACCCACCTTTCATCTTGAGATCTTCGAAGGACCGCTTGACCTTCTTCTGACGCTCATCGCCCGCAACAAGGTCAACATTTACGACATTCCGATCACGCTCATTTTGGAGCAATATATGGAATACATCCACGATATGGAGCTTTTCAATATGGAAGTGGCAAGCTCGTTTATTGTGATGGCGGCACGGCTCATGCTGATAAAATCGCGCATGCTGCTTCCGATCCAAAAGGACGAGGAAGACCCGCGGCAAGAGCTTGTGGACATGCTGCTCGAATACCGGCGGGCAAAAAAGACCGCCGAGGTGCTGCACGATCGCGAGCTTACCTATTGGGGGCGTTACGAAAAGCCGCCCGAGAAGATCGAGGTCGACCCCGAATATACCCTTACGCACGATGTTGAAATTTTAAAAGAGGCTCTCCGCCGAGTGCTTGCCCGCAGCGAAGAATTTGAGGACAATTCGCTTTTCGAGATAGAGGAAAACATCGGACGCCACCTCACCGCGACGCGGCAGGTCAGCGTCGGCGAAAAGATTTTGCATGTCTTGAAGCGTCTGGTCAAAAAAGAAAAAATACGCCTTTCGAGCTTTTTTGACGAGGTACGTACCCGCGACGAGGTGGTCGCGACCTTTTTGGCGCTGCTGGAGCTGGTCAAGGGCAGACGCGTACACATCGATTATTACAGCGACGATTACGCCGACTGCGATATTATTTTAAACCGCCACACCGAAGAAGGCGCGGCTTTGCCGTCGGTGCAGTGAGCTTTTTTGTATAGCGCGGCGGACATCTTATTTTTGTGAGGAGAAACGAACATGATCTTTCAGTATCTCGGAACCTCGGCGTCCGAAGCGGTTCCGGCAGTCTTTTGCGAATGTGAAATGTGCGGCGAAGCGCGTCTGCGCGGCGGACGGGATTTTCGCACCCGCAGCTGCGCCGTCATCGACGAAAAGCTGATGCTGGATTTCGGTCCCGAAGTCTATGCCCAGTCGGCGCGCTTCAACGTGCATCTTTCCCGCGTTAAATATTTGTTTGTGACGCACCCGCATACCGACCATTTCCAGATGAACAATTTCAATCTGCGCGGCGGATTTTGGGGAATGAACCTCGCCGAAGACGTTCTCACGGTGTACGGCGGCAAGGACGTTTACGCGCCCATGCGCGATTTTCTCGATAACCGCGTGCGCGCGGTGGTAAAACCGCACCTTGACGCGAAAGAAATTCACGCCTTCGAGACGGTCGAGCTCCCCGAATATACCGTGACGGCGCTGCGCGCCTGCCATGATCCTTCGATTGAATGCCTTTTCTACCGCATAAAATCCAAAACCGACGGCAAAACGGTTCTGTACATTCACGACACCGAAAACGACATTGCCGACAGCCTTTCCTTTATCGCGGGCGAGCATCTCGACATGGTGTCGTTCGACTGCACGATGGGCAATAAATACGTTCCGAAGGGCGAGCGGCACATGGGATTCCGCAATAACATCGAGGTGCGCGATGCCCTTTTGAAAAACGGCTGTATCGATTCCTCGACCCGTCTTATCTGCAACCACATCTGCCATCACGTCGGACTGTACGACGATCTTGCGCGGCTGTTGGCAACCGAGGGCTTTGAGCTTTCCTACGACGGCATGCGTGTTTTGCTTTGATAAAATTTGCCCGACGGAGCGCAAACATAAAAATTCAAGAAATGTGCAAAAAAGGCTTGCAATTTTACGGGGCTTATGCTATAATGTTCCGTGTTAGCCGTCGGGAGACGCTTTTCTTTGCGCGCGTTTCAGACGGAAAATTGTCGCGCGGTGCGCCGAAAAGTCCCGCTTGCCGCGCGTTTTTCGAAGTTGAATCGAAAAGGAAAATTTCTATTTTTTGGAGGTCAGTTCGTTATGTTGATGACGATTTTCGGTATTTTGATTTTGGTTATGGCGCTCTTCCTTGTGATCACCATCCTCATGCAGTCGAGCCGCGATCACAGACTTTCCGGTACCATCGCCGGCGGCGCGGAAACCTTCTTCGGCAAACAAAAGGGCAAGACCATGGACGGTGTTCTGAATAAGATCACCATCGTTGTCTGCATCGTTTTCTTTGTCTGCGTTCTTCTCATGTATATCTTCCAGGGTGCAAACACCTCGAATAACAACGTAAACGGCGACAACACGATCGACCTTTCGGATTATACCGACGGCACGACCGATGATACGAACGGCGACGCCGCAGCTAACGACGAAACCGCAAACGGTGACGAAAATGCCGACGCGGCAGCGGATGAGAACGGCGAGAACACCGAGAACACCTCCGATGTCGATGAAGTTCCTGACGGAACCGGTGATTCGGACGAAATCGGCGGCGACGAAGGTACTATAGAAGCCGACAACAACACCGAAGATACCGCAGGTGCCGATGACAACACCTCGGATATCGACGCTCCCGAAAAGTAATCGAACTTTCATTTTTGCACTTTCCCCGCGTTCGGCACGGTTTAAATGCCGTTTGAGCGGCGGTTTGCGAACGAAACGATAGAATCGTTCTTTATAACGGACGCTTCGTTTTCGTGAAAATTTCCCCCGCAATCGATACGGAACAGGTACGGTTGCGGGGGTTTTCTTTCGAAGCGGTGTGTTTCTGTGTTTTTGTAAAGAGCGAAATATCGCCGATCGCACGAGACCCGGCATACAAACGCCTTTCGCAAAAAATCAAATTGAATAAGTAGGAGCCGAAAATGCAAAGCTATATTCCTTTTATGCTGACAAATTCCCATTTCAATCTTGACGAAACGCTCTCTTTGGTGAAAAATGCCGGTGCGAGCCGCATTTTTTTGGCACTTCCGCCGTTGAAAAAAGAGGCTCTTTCCGACGACGCTCTGTGGGAAAAGCTTGCGCGCGCCGTCTCTTTTTTCCGCAACGAAGGCGTTGAGGTCGGCGTTTGGTATTGGGCGCTCAAGGTGGTCGGCAAAAATGATTTTACCCCCCTGCGCGGCTTTCTCGGCAAAGAAAGCGCCGTCGAAAAATGTCCTCTTGACCCGAATTTTCTCGATTTTGCGGAAAGTGTTGCCCGCAAGGTCGCCTCGCTTCATCCGGACATTCTTCTGTACGACGACGATCTTCGTTTCGGAACGCATGACAGCGGAGAGGGCTGCCTTTGCCGTTATCACCGTGCCGCAATCGAAAAACGGCTCGGAAAGACCTTGCCCGACAAAAATCTTTTTGAAACCATGTTTGCGGGAAAACCGAACGAATATCGAAGCGCCTATCTTTACGCGGCGGGTGAAAGCCTGAAAAATTTCTGCAAAAAAATGCGTGCGGCGGTCGATTCGGTCGACCCGACCGTTCGTATCGGTATTTGCTCCTGTATTTCGGTGTGGGACAACGACGGTGTGGATTCCTATACGCTCGCAAAGCTTTTGGCGGGCGGCACAAAGCCGCTGGTACGGCTTATCGGCGCACCGTATTGGGCGGAAAACCGTTTTTTGGATAACCGTCTCGAGGATATCATCGAGCTTGAACGCATGGAACGCTCTTGGAAGGACGACAAGGATGACATTGAGGTTTTTGCCGAGGGTGATACGTATCCCCGCCCTCGCTATCGGGTTCCGTCGTCTTATCTTGAAATTTTCGACACGGCATTGCGCGCCGACGGGCATTTTGACGGTATTTTGAAATATATGCGGGATTATAACGCGTCGAGCGCGTATGAACCCGAATACCTCCGCCGTCATGCGGAAAACAAGGTTTATTCCGAAGCCCTTTCCGTTGATTTCGGCGATAAAGAAGCGGTCGGCATTCGGGTATATGAGGCCTTACATAAGCTGGAGCAGGCGGATTTTACAAGCATCGATCCCACGCCCGAGGTTATCGGGAAGCTGCTCTTTTCACACGCCGCCCGTCTTTTGGCGAACAATTCGATTCCGACGACTTACCGCGGCACCGGAATTTGCGGTATTGTCTTCGGAGAAAATGCGCGTCATCTTCCCGACGAAGCTTTCTCAAAACCGTTGATCTTGGATATTCGCGCCGCAAAAATTCTGTCGGAAAAAGGCAAGGACGTCGGGCTTGTCTCCTGCGGAGCGCTGCTTACGTCGACTACCGAGTTTTTTCCGCCGTTCGACGGTGAAACCGTCGGCTTGAACCCAATAGGTCCCTTTGCCGCGCCGACCGAGCTTTGCGACAAGGCGACGGTGCAAAGCTTCTTTTTGCTTCCCGACGGAGCGAGGATTCCCTCGTGCTACACCTATGAAAACCGAGACGGCGGGCGCTATATCGTGTACTGCTTTGACGCTTCGCGTGCGCCCGAGGGGGTAATGCGGCAATATATTCGTCCGCGCCAGCTTGCGCAGCTGCTTCGCGAAAGGGACTGTCCGCTTCCGATCGAATGCTTCGGAAACCCCGATCTTTACATTCTTTGCAAATCCGATGACAAATCAACCGCCGTCGGGTTTTGGAATTGTCATGCCGATTTTGTGCGGAACGCCGCGGTTCGGCTGGACGGCCGCTATTCCAAGGCTCGTTTTGTGAATCTTTCGGGGACGCTTGACGGAGAGCTTTTGAAGATCGACCGTATCGGCGCTTACGAGTACGGCTATGTTTTGCTCGCAAGATGACGGCTCCGTCGGCGCGGAAACCGAAAATCCCGTTTCGTGACCGAAAGCGGAATGACGCAAGCGATCCGAACTTTTTTGAAAGGAAAGGAACTGCTATGAAAATCCTTCTCACCGACTTCGGTGCCGACCGCACGGGACGCGCCGATATTTCCGACGCTTTTGCCCGCGCCGTAAGCGAGGCGGCAAAGGGCGCGGAGCTGTTTATTCCCGCAGGGCGCTATAAAGTGTCCCGTACGCTTCTTGTGCCGTCGAACGTCACCGTCACCGCCGACCCGTGTGCGCGCATCTTTCTCGACGGGGAGCCGAAAAAGCACCGCGGCGACTATCTTTTGACCAACGCCGACCACGAGCACGGCAATCAAAACATCACGATCCGCGGCGGCGTCTGGGACGGAAACAGCGCGGGAAAAGAAAACAAAAAGCCCGAAGATATTTTCGATCCGAACGGCTTTTCGGGAACGGTTTTGAATTTCCGAAATGTGCGCGGGCTTCATCTTTCGGAGCTTGTCGTCGCCAATGCCGTAGGGTATCATGTGCGCATGGCATCCCTTTCGGACTTTACGATCGAAAACATCTCGTTCCTTGCCGATCACCCCGGTGTTACGCAGGACGGACTTCATTTCAACGGCGATATTCACCGCGGCACGGTGCGCAACATCCGCGCCCTTTCCTACGGACTTACGACCGACGATCTCATCGCGCTCAACGCCGACGATTCGATGGAACGAATCGAAAATTTCGGCATGCTTCGCGGGGAAATTTCGGACATTACCTTTGAAAATCTGTTCGCCGAGAACGCGCATACGCTCATCCGCCTTTTGAGCGTCGACGCGCCGATACGCAATATTACGATCCGCGGCGTGTTCGGCGGCTTCCGCTGCAACGCGATCAACGCCGACGGTGCGCGCTATTGCCGCACGCCGCTCTTTGACGAAAAAGATTTTCCCGACGGCTGCGGAAGGATCGAAAACGTCGTTATCGAAAATATGATATGTTATCCGACCGAGAAGAATTGCCGCGAGGCGATCTGTCTCGAGTCGCTGGCGGACGGGCTTCGCCTTTCCGATTTTCACCTTTTGTGCGATGAATTTTCCGTTCCCGCCCTTCGCGCGCGCCATCTTTCCGATACGGTGCTTCTTGCCGACGGAAAAAAACTCCGCATAGAAAAGGCCGACGCGGAACACATCCTTGAAAATTTCGGCGAATTGACCGTCACGCACCCTGTCGCGTGACCGCTTTGACAAAAAGAGACGACCTCTCGGTCGTCTCTTTTTTATGCACTTTTGCTTCGTCCGCACACGGCGGGCGGTGTTATCATCGAATCGCTTCGCGCATTTTTCGGATTGAATCCTCGAAAGAAAGATCTTTTCGGAACAGGCTCGACGTTCCCGCGACGAAAATATTTGCGCCCGCCCTTGCCATGATCTCCGCGTTTTCAAAGCTTACATTGCCGTCGACTTCGATCTCTTTTTCGAAAAAGCCCTCGGAATCCAGAAAACGCCGCGTCTTTTCGATCTTTTTTAAGGTGGACGGAATCAATTTCTGCCCCGCAAAGCCGGGGTTCACCGTCATGATCAAAACGCCGTCGATATCCTCGGCGACCGCTTCGAGCGCGCCCGTCGGCGTTGCGGGATTGATCGCCGCAAAGGCTTTCGCCCCGCGCTCTTTGATCGCCGCGACGGCTTTGTGAAGATGCGCCGTCGATTCGCAATGCACCGAGACCATATCGTTTTCGCCGAAATCAAACAGATCGAGCTTTTGTTCGGGCTCGGTTATCATCAAATGAAGATCGATCGGGAGGGAGGTCCTTTTTTTCAGCGCACGGATAAAATCGGTTCCGAGCGTAAAATTCGGTACAAACGCGCCGTCCATAATATCCGCGTGGATCAGATCGACGCCGTCCTTTTCAAATTCTTCGATCGTCCGATCCAAATTGAAAAAATCGACGCACATGATCGACGGTGCGATTTTCTTTTTCGGTACGATTGTCATTTCGTTTCCCCCTCTCGGTTCATCGTCAGCATGACCTTGACGAAAAATTCCTTTTTGTCCCGCATCATCTCGAATGCCCTTTCGCATTCGCAAAGCGGGTAGCGGTGGGTGATCAGCGGCTTCAGGTCTAAGCTTCCGTCCGCCATGGCGCGCAGACTTTCCTTCCAGTCGTTTTGGCGGTCGTTGTAAGACGAATTCCATGTGCCCTCGATTTTCAGTTCCTTGCGCAGGATCTGCCAATAGGTGTCCTGCGGCAAAAGCATGTCCCCGACGGGATTTCCCATGAAAACGCCCCGTGCGCCGGGCTTTGCCGCCGCAAGACAGACTTTCAAGGCGTCGGAACAGCCCGTACCCTCCAAAAAGCGGTCGACCGGCGTTTCGCCGGTATATTCCGAAAAGCCGAGCTCTTTTGCAAAATCGAGCTTTTTCCGATCGATATCGTGAAAACAGACTTCTTTTGCTCCGAAAAGCTTTGCCCATTTTCCGACGATCAGTCCGATCGGACCGGCGCCCGCGATCAAAAGGCGCGTGTCGTCGCCGATATTCAATTTCAGCGCCGCATGGCGCGCCACCGACGCAGGCTCGCACATTGCGCCCTCATCGTAGGAAAGCCCCTCGGGCATAAGAACCAGATTCCATTTTTTCACGGCGATATATTCGCTCATCCCACCGTCGCGCCGTGAGCCGTAATAATCGTAATGCGAGCAGGTCGCGTAATGCTCGCCCCGACAGCTTTCGCACGAAAAGCACGGAAGCAGCGGAAAAACCGCGGCGTGCTTGTCGATCAGCTCTTTGTCCTCCGCGTCGGCGATCTCGCCCGAAAACTCGTGTCCGATCACCGTGGGGTAATGATATGTACCCTTCTTGTATACCCGCCCGATATCGCTTCCGCAGATGCCGCAGCTTTTGACGCGAAGCAGCACCTCGTCCTTTCCGCGCGTCGGAAAAGGCTTTTCTTCAAAACGCAGATCGCCGACAGCGTGCAGATCGGCGCATTTTATCGTTTTCATCGTTTTTCGCCCCTTGACATTTTCTTTCTTTTATGGTAGCATAACACAAACGAAAGAAAAGAACAATCCAGGGCGCTTTTTTTGCAAAAGAATCGCAATTTGCGAACCGAAACGAAAGCAAAAGAAAGAAAATGAAAATACAAAAGAGGGAAGAACGATATGTTGAATCTGGAACGGCAAGAAGAAATTCTCCGCTTTTTGGAGTCGCACGGAAGCGCCACGGTACACAGGCTTTCGGGACTTTTATACGTCAGCCCGCCGACGGTGCGGAGGGATATAACGGCGCTTGAAAAGCAGGGAAAGGTTCTGCGTACCCACGGCGGCGTTGTTTTGCGCAAGACCGCCGAGAGTGAAATCCCGCTGATTCTGCGGGAGGAGCAGAACAATCTCTCCAAAAAGATCATTGCCGAAAAAGCCGCCGCGTATATACAAAACGGCGATGTTTTGTTCCTCGACGCCTCATCGACCGCCGCGTATCTGATCCCGCACTTAAAAAAATTCCGCGACATTATCGTCATTACCAACAGCCCGAAAAGTTCATTGCGGCTGGGCGGCGAGAATATCAAAAATTATTGCACGGGCGGTTTGCTTTTGGCGCATTCCGTCGCCTACGTCGGTACCGAAACGCTGAATTTTATCCGCCGTATCAACGCCGATCTGTTCTTTTTCTCGACCCGCGGTTATTCGGACGACGGTTATATCACCGATTCGTCGGTCGAGGAGGCGGAGGTAAAACGGGCGATGATGCAAAATGCGGCGCGCTCGATCTATTTGTGCGACAGCAGCAAAAAATCTCAAAAATATATGTACAACGTCTGTCGCACCGACGAAGTTTTTGCCCTCTTGGACGAAACCCCTTGCGGGGAGCAGTTGCCGTGAAATAGCATTCTGATGGTCAGAATGCTATTTCACACCTACGGTGAGTATTGCCGTGAAGTGGGATTCCGATGGTCGCGCCTAGCGGCGCCGCAGTTGCCGTGAAATAGCATTCTGATGGTCAGAATGCTATTTCACACCTACGGTGAGTATTGCCGCGAAATAGGATTCCGATGGTCGCGCCTAGCGGCGCCGCAGTTGCCGTGAAATGGGATTCCGATGGTCGGAATCCCATTTCACACTTATGGCAAGTATTGCCGCGAAAGCTTACGAAAGAGACGTAAATTTTTGCTTTACGGCGTTGACCTTGGTCGTTTCCGCCTGCTCGGTCGGATACCAGCCCTTGGATGCCATTTTGTCGTATATCGTGTCCTGCATGGTCAAGGAACGGTTCAGTGCGGCGCTGAAAGCCGAATGAACGTTGTCGGTCGCGGCTTCGATTGTACCGTGAAGGTAAAGATCGCAAACGCCCTTTTCCAAAAGCAAAATATTTTCCATCAAGCTTTTATCATCCATTTTGATTTCCCCTTTCCGATCAATATCTAAGCTCAAAGCAAGCCGTAAAGACTGCCGAAAAGCTGCTTGTTCTGCTCGGCAATATCTTCAACGCAGGTCTTTAAATCTCCGTCGGAGATCTGCGAGGCGGTTTCGGTACATTTCTGAATGCAAAACCGGGCGTGGGACAGTGCGTCCTCTACATATAATAATTCTTTGGTCGTCATGATTTTTCTCCTTTTGTGTTTTGTGCCGTTTTTTCTGTTTTCTTTTTTCGCGTCACGGAATTAGTTTGAGCGCGCGTGCAAAAAATAATCGCGGCGTTTTTTTCCGAAAGAACAATTTTTTTCCGATTGATTGACAAATCGCCTAAAATGTGGTATTGTTTTATGGGAAAGTATTTCCCGACGAAATCATGAACTTTGCGAGGATTGTTTTATGAAATTACAATATTGGGGCACTGCTGCCGCCGAGGGAATTCCGGCGCTGTTTTGTCATTGCGATACCTGCCGCGCCGCAAAAGAACGCGGCGGACGCAACGTCCGCACCCGTTCGCAGGCGGTACTGGACGATACTCTTCTCCTCGATTTCCCCGCCGATACGTATTGTCACAGTCTTCGTTACGGTGCGGATCTTGCGTCGTTTACGCATCTTCTCATCACCCACAGCCACAGCGATCATTTGTACTCCGCCGATTTTACCATGCGGCGCGACGGCTTTGCTCACATCGGCTCAGCCCCCGCTCTTGAGGTATACGGTGCGGCGGGCGCGATCGATTATGCAAAGATCGAAGGCGATCCCCGCGGCGACGATGTGGGCGGTACGGTGCATTTCCGCAAGCTTCTGCCCTACACCCATTACGACATTGCGGGCTATGATGTTGTTGCGCTTCCCGCGCGGCACGACCCGAAGTCTTTTCCGTATGTTTATTGGATCGGCAAGGGCGAAAAGGGCCTTTTCTATTGCAACGACACGGGGCCTTTGTTTGACGAGGTGTGGGAATTTCTGGAGCGCGAAAAGCTTCCGATGACCTTTGTCTCGGCGGATTGTACCGACGGTGCGCGCGCAGAGATGGGGTATGACTCGCATATGTGCCTTGCCCGCAACATCGACCTGCGGGATCGCCTTTTGAAGATCGGCTGCGCCGATGAAAAGACGCTTTTCTGCTGTACGCATTTCTCCCACAACGGCGAGCACGCGCTCTACGACGAATATTCGGAAATTGCGAAAAAAGAAGGCTTTCTCACGGCGTACGACGGCATGACGGTGGAGTTTTAAGCTCCGCATCGGCACCATAAGGAGGAGAAATTATGCGTTTTTGTGTTCCGATCCCCTGTTTTTTTCGAAATGCGGACTTTTGCGACGCTCTGCGAAAGGTGCGGGCGCTCGGCTTTGACGCGGCGGAGACGTATGTTTGGAAGCCGCTTGACCGCGAAAAAGTAAAAAACACCTGTGAAGAATTCGGCGTATCCCTGCTCAGCATGTGTACGACGAATTTTGAGCTGACGCGTCCCGAGAGAAGAGACGGTTTTCTTGCGGGACTTTCGGAAAGCGTGCGCGCCGCGCACGAAATGAACGTGGGAAAGCTGATAACGCAGGTCGGAAACGACTGCGGCAGAGAGCGCCGCTATCAGCACGAGAGCATCGTCGAGGGATTGCGCCGTTCGATCCCGATTCTGGAGGAGTACGGCATAACGCTCATGATCGAGCCGCTAAACAAGCACGTCGATCACCCGGGTTATTATCTTTCGACCTCGGACGAAGCGTTCGAGATCATCCGCGAGGTAGATCATCCGCTCGTGCGCGTGGTTTTTGATATTTATCATCAGCAAATCACCGAGGGAAACATCATTCCGAATCTTACGGAAAACCTTCGCTATATCGCCCATCTTCATGCGGCGGGACACCCCGGGCGGCATGAATTGCAAAACGGCGAGAGCGATTACCGCAACATTTTTGCCGCCGCCGACCGTGCGGGATATACGGGATATTGCGGACTTGAATATTCGCCGACCGAAGAAGCGGAGGAAAGCCTGCGAAAGGCGCTTGCGCTTTACGGAAATTAAGTTAAGCCTTTCGGCAACGTCCGCGGAAAGATTTTCGGCCCGTCGCATCCCCCGAACAAGTCCGCGCAAAACGAACGTCCGAGAATATCAACAATGGAGAATTTATGAGCGATACGGTTCTTTCAAATCAACCGAATACCGACCTTGATTTCGTAAAGCGCGCCTGTGAAGCAATATTGTTTGCCTGCGGAAGCGCGGTCACAAACGAGCGCCTTGCGGCTTCGATCGGCGTTTCCGCCAAGGATATTCCGCCGGCGCTTCGTGCGCTGAAGGAGGAGTACGACGCACGCACCGGTGCGGTCGAGGTCGTTTTATATGCCGACGGCGCCCAACTTGTCACCAAAAGCGAATACGGCGAGCTCGTGCGCACCGCGCTCGAGCTTCGCAAAAATCAGCCGCTTTCGCGCGCGGCGCTTGAGGTTTTGGCGGTCGTCGCCTACAATCAGCCTGTCACCCGCGCTTTTATCGACAAGGTGCGCGGGGTTGAATCTCCCTCCGTCACCTCGTCGCTTGCCGAAAAGGGGCTGATCGAGGAGGTCGGGCGGCTGGACGCACCGGGGCACCCGATCCTGTACGGCACGACCGCTGCTTTTCTTCGCACTTTTGGGCTTTCGTCGATCGAAGAACTGGGCGATCTTCCCGAGCTTGAAGAAATTCGGCGCGCTTTCTTAAAGGACGGCGAACAGCTGAAAATGGACATCGGCGACGGCAGGCTTTCCGACGAAAGCGCGGAAAACACCGAGGGAGCCGACCCGTCCTCGACCTTTATTGCGCCGCCCAAAGAGGGCACTCTTTCGGAAAACGACGACAATGCGCCGCAAATTGCTCTTTCGGACATCGTTTCTCCCTCGCCCGACGAGCTTTTTGCCGACTGCGAGGCCTATTCCGACCAAAACGAAAACAAATAAAAATGAAAAACCAAAAAAGAAAGAGGAACAAAAATGAAGCTTTACATTGCCTGTGACCATGCCGCCATTGATATGAAGGATGAAATTGCCGCTTACCTTACCGAAAAAGGTTACGATGTGACCGATCTCGGCATTCACACCGGCGAAAAGATCGATTATCCCGTCAGCGCCGAGCGCGTCTGCCGCGAGGTTCTTGCGCACGAGGGCGCTTTGGGCATTTTGATCTGCGGCACCGGCATCGGTATGTCAATCGCCGCCAACAAGATCCGCGGAATCCGCGCCGCGGCGGTCAGCGAGGTATACAGCGCAAAGCTTACCCGAATGCACAACAACAGCAACGTCCTGTGCTTCGGCGCGCGGGTCATCGGAATTGAGACTGCCAAAATGCTGGCCGACGCCTTTTTGGAGGCGGAGTTTGAGGGCGGCCGCCACGCGGGCAGAGTGGAGCTGATCACCGCGCTGGAAAACGGAAAGTCGGTTCAGTAACCGTCTTTTTCAAGCGAGATCAAATAAAAGTCGAAAACGGAAGGAGCGGTCTCTTTGCGCATCTTTGCACGGAAAAAAATCAAGAAAAAAGCGCCGCTTTTTGCGGCGCTCACACTGTTTTTGCTTTCTTTTCTTTTATCGGGCTGTACCTTTCGGGTCGGGCTTCCCGAGCGGGAGAACGCAAGCGGGAACGGGAATGAAAACGTCTCGGAGGATGAGACGGGTTCTCTTTCCGCGCCCGATACGACCGTCGAAACGACGGCACAGCCCGAAAAGCCCGACGGCGCGGACGCTTCGCGCGAAGATTATTTTGCCGCGCTTCCGTCGGTCGATTACGGCGGGCGGGAATTTTTGATCGTCACGACCGACGAGCAGTTTGTCGAAAGCGAGTCGGAAAGCGGCATTATCGGAAAGTATCTTTATCGCCGCAACCGCGCGATCGAGGAAAAATTTAATATCAAAATAAAGGTTCTGTCGGCGGGCGACGCCGAAATTCAGTTAGGGCTTCAGGCACAAAGCGCCGACGCGCCGTATGCCGATCTTTTATATGCGCCGATGGAGGCAAATGCGACATATGCGGGACGCGGGCTTTTGATGAATCTGTATTCCGTGCCGTTTTTCCGCTATGACGCGCCGTATGCCGAACCCGAGGCACAGCGCGATCTGACCGTCTCGGACACGGCGTATTCGATCTACGGCGACGCCGCTTTCGATCAGCGCGCGGCGTGGTGCGTTTTTTACAATAAGTCGCTTCTTTCGTCGCTCGGTTATGATCCCGCGTCGCTTGTAAAGGACGGCGGGTTTACGTGGGATATGCTTCTTTTGACCGCCGAAGAAGCAGTGAGCGATCTTGACGGAAATCGCCGCATAAGCGGTTCTGTCGACCGTTTCGGCTACAGTGCCGCGATGAATACGACTTCGCTTTGCAAGGCTGCGTTTGCCTCCTTCGGAAAGCATTATTTCACGCGCGACGAAGACGGGCTTTATGCGATGGATTATAATATTTCCGACGCCGACGATTATGTCTCGATTCTGCGTCGCCTGTGCGTGGGCGAATCGGCGCTTTATCCGTCGCGCAACCCCGGAAACGACGCGCTTGCGGCGTTCAACGAAGGGCGGCTTGCCTATTTTATGGGACCGCTGACGTATGCCGCGACCCTTGCTTATTCCGAGGTCGACTGGGGCATTTTGCCCATGCCCGTGCGCTTTGCGGGCGATACGTATAAAAGTCTTGTCGATCCGTCGGCGGCGTGCGGCTACAGCGTGCCTTACGGCGTGCGCGATTCCGACCTTTGCGGGCGCGTTTTGTCGGCGATCTACGCCTATGAAGCGTCTTACGGAGAACAGACCGTAAAAAATGCGTGGACATATTATTATCTGCGCGACAACACCTCTGCCGCCATGCTGTCGGCAATTTTGGAAAACCGCGTATACGACATTGCCTACACTTTCGGCGCGGGATTCCCCGATTTTTCGATCGCATCGTACGAGCTTCTGTCCTCGGTCATGGAAAACGATGTGAATTTCTCGTATCTCTACGCGCAAAACCTTTCGCCGTTCTCCGCCTTCATGTTAAAACAATTCACGAATTGACCGCGTCTGCGGCGAGTATTTCCGTAAAAGTGCATTCGGATAATCCGAATGCACTTTTACTATGAGCACGTTATACGGCAAAAATTCGGAGGCGTACCCGGGGGGATAAAGCTCGGAGCCAACCTGCGCTGCCGCAAGGAGGCAACTTAAAGGTTTGCGGATTTTCAAAGACAGAGCCTTTGACCGTGCCGCGTCCCTTACAATTCTTTTTGAATTTCCTCCGCCCGAATTTCCCTTACGCTTCGCCCGCTCTTTACCGCAAGAGCGGCGGCGATCCCGTCGGCTTCGCCGATGGCAAGGCAGATCGGCATGGCGCGGAAATTCGAGTGCGCCATATGCGTGCCGCTTATGTTTCTTCCCGAGAGCAAAAGCCCGTCGAAGCCCTTCGGGAGCATGCATCCGTAGGGGATGGTATATCCTTTATCCTGTCGGAATTCATGCTGACAGCCGGACTTATCCAGTCCCGCGCCCGAAAGGTTGTGCACGTCGAAATTGAAATGCGCCCCTTTTACGACCCAATCGTCAAAAACGCGGGCGGTGAGAATATCCTCCTCGGTGAGCGTTTTTTCTCCGATGAAATGCCGCGTCTCGCGGATTCCGATGAGCGACGCCGCCGACAGAATATAACAGTTTTCGTATCCCGGTGCAAAGCGGCGCAGAAATTCGACGATCGGCTCCATTTGCGAGCGGCAAACGACCTCGGCGCGTGTCAGATCCTCGCTTTTTGTCCCGTCGATGCCCGTACAGTTGGTCATGTTCAGCGTCACAACGCCGGGAAGCGTCGATTTGTACATCAGCGCATGCCCTGCCGGAGCGGGCAGATGCTTGCGTGCAAGTGATTGGATCTCGCCCTGCGGCACGTCGATCTTCGTCTCGAACGACCCCGGAAAGATCGCGCGGTCGGTATCCACGCCGCCGATCTTAAACATCAGTGTCGCGGGCTGCATGGCGCCGTCTTTTTCGCGCCCTTTAAAATATTCCGCGCCCGCAAGTGCGCCGACATCGCCGTCGCCCGTCGCGTCGATCACGACCTTGGCGCGGTAAGCGACGCGCCCGCTCTTCCCCTCGGTAACAACGCCGCACACGCGCTTTTCGTCCCGCTCGTCCTTCAGCACGTCGCACACGAATGTGTAGAGCAAAAGGTCGACCTTCGCTTCGCTCAGCATTTCAAGATAAACGATCTTCAAAAGCTCGGGGTCGATGACCGTCGTCGGTTCGGTTATAAAGCGGCTGTGCTTTGCCTGTCGAAGCAGTACCTCGCGATATAGCCGACTGTCGCAGGTGCCCGTGAAATGGCTCATCAGACCGCTTGTCGAAATGCCCCCGACCGTGCCCTGCCATTCGATAAGCAGCGTTTTTGCCCCCATGCGCCCCGCCGCGACGGCGGCTGCCATGCCCGAAGGACCCGAGCCGGCGACGATGACATCGTATTCTTTTCCGATTTTTGTTTCTTTCATGGTTTTCTCCCGTTTTCTTTCTTTCTTTATTTATTGCCGCTCTCGGCTGTTTTTTGTCCCCAGTATAACAGGCGTTTTGAAGAAAAACTTGCACGAAGGACAGATTTTCTTATACATTTGAAAGAAAATGAAGTGAAAAACGAAAAAATCGGTAAAAGAGACAGAAACCCCCAAAAAGCTGCACTGCGGCACGAAAAAACAAAAAAATTCAAATATATTTCACATAACATATTTTATTTTTGCGCGATATATGCTATAATAAAGTGATCGTACGGAGAGGTTTTCGACCGTTTCCGTATCGGAAAAAAGTATGGGGAGGTGTATTTTCATGGCATACGTTATTTCCGACGATTGCATCGCATGCGGCGCTTGCGCCGAGGAATGTCCCGTCAGCGCCATCAGCGAAGGCGACGGCAAGTACGTAATCAACAAGGATGAATGTATCGACTGCGGTACCTGCGCAGGTGTATGTCCCGTAGAAGCTCCCAAGGCTGAATGATCTTTCGGACAAGATTAAGCGGCAAGACCGTTTTGATTTATGGTACAAAAAAAGAGGCTCTTTCGAGCCTCTTTTTTCTTTCTGCGTTTTGTTCCGCGCTCTTTTCCCTTACGAGCAGCAGCTTCCGCTTCCGCTCGAATTTCCCGAATTGCTTCCGCAGTTGTTGGGCGGGAAGAAATCGTCCATCGGGAAATTCATCTTCTTGAACAGTGCGCACGGGTCGCTCGAATCCGAGCAGACCGAGCTTTCCTTGTCGGGAATGCAGAATTCGGTCGCCGAGAGGACCAGCGCAACGGGGCGTTCGATGCGTACCATCGAGAAAAGACCGAGCGATACATAAAGGCATTTTACGCCGAAATCATCGGTCATGCCGCCGCCCATCTGACGGCAGACGTGTTCGGGAATCTGGTCGCACGTGCAGCAGCAGCAACCGAATTTATACTGCTTTTCCACAAGCTTTACGGCGAGGCAGATGGGGGGCGCGACCTCTACGACGACCTTCGGCATATTGGTCTTGTGATCGGGCGCGTCGGGAAGTCCGCAGCAGAAGTCGTTGTTATACGGCTCGGAGGTAAAAATGCTGATATTGCCTTCGCTGCCGAACAAAACGCATTTCTTGTCGTAAACGGCAAGACCGCAGAATTCCTGGTTCTTGCCGCCGGGGACGCAGGCTTCGAACAGGATCTTGAAATAGAAACGGACGTAAACCGAATAATAGCCCTTGTTAAAGGGAACCGAGTCGACGGTGATATGTGTCCACAGGATCTCCACGCATTTGCAGCGGATATTGGTGGCGTGATCGATAATGTCCTGACCGCATTCGGTCAGAAATACTTTCAGATCCTCAAGACAATCCTTGTCGCGCACCGAATCGTAGATCTTGTCGACGTCGACGCAGGTGCCGCAGTCGAGCGGCGGGCGCTTATTCGAGGTGTTTCCGCACAAAGCGGAAGAATCGCGAAAAGGCTGACAGTTCTTTTCGGGCATGAATGTTTCCTCCTCAGAAAAACGATGTAATGAAGGACGGTCCCGACAGACGGATTCCCGCCTCTTGCTATCATTCTATGCAAGTGCGAAAAAAATGTTCGCTCTTTTTGCCGCAAAAGCCGCGCGGGCGCGAAAAAAACACGTTTTCGGACGATATCCTTGTCCTTTTTCGGGCATTTTCCGATTTTCTTCGCCGCTCCTCTTGATTCATACCGCTTTTTCCACTATAATAATACAGTACGTGCAAAAAACGCACGCGACACATCGGAGGACTTTATGGCAGTTGACATCAATACGGTAATATCCAAGGTTATCCAGCTTTTATTTATCCTGATCGTCGGGATCTATACCCGCAAACAAAATTTTATCGGACGGGAAACGGTAAAATCGCTTTCGAAATATCTTTCGAATGTGACGAATCCCTTGCTTGTGCTTTGCTCGTTCCAGCTCGATTATTCCGCTGAGCTTCTGCGCCTCGGCGGAAAGATTTTTTTGGGCGCGCTGTTGGTTCACGTCGCGTCGGCGGTGATCGCTTATTTTGTTTTCCGCCCGAAAAAAGGCTCGTGCGAGAACGCCATTTATGAATTTACCACGATCTTCGGAAACTGCGCCTTTATGGGCTTTCCGATTCTCGCCGCCGTTTACGGCGATATCGGTATCGTGTACGGCTCGTTTTACAACGCCGTTTTCAATCTTTTCTTCTGGACCTACGGCATTGTTGTGCTGACGCGCCATAAAGCGACCGACGGAAAGCACAAGATCAATTTGAAACAGCTGATTCTGAACCCCGGCGTTTTGGCGACGGTCTGCGGACTGCTCTTGTACGTGGCGCAGATCAAAATCCCGCAGGTGCTTCTCGGCGGCATGAAGATGGTCGGCGATTCGACCTTTCCCATCGCCATGATTATCATCGGCGCGCTGATCGTCGAGCTGGATTTCAAAACGGCGTTTCGCGATGTGAAATTTTATATCGGCGCCGCCTTAAAGCTTTTGATCCTCCCGGTTCTTACGCTTCTTTGCTGTATTCTTTTGCGTGTCGAGCCGCTGATCACCTATGTTTTGGTCATTCTCTCGGGAATGCCCGCGGCGACCTTCGGCGCGATTTTTGCCGAGCTTTACGGCGTAAGTCCCGTGACGGGGGCGAAGATCGTTTGCCTGACCACCGTCTTTTCGATCGCCACCATCCCGCTGATCTTGTTTATCACTCAGACGGCGCTCGGCGTTTGATTGAGGCTGAGAACGCGTTATGGTACTTTGTGTTTGTCTGGACGACCGCGGCGGAATGAGCTTTAACCGTCGCCGTCAAAGCCGCGACCGCGCCGTGTGCGAGCGTATTCTCTCGCTTGTTCGGGAATGCGGCGGAACGCTTTATGTGTGCGCGGAATCGCGCCCGCTTTTTGCCGACGGGGCGAAAATTCTGCCCGAGCCGTGCGATTTTTCGCTTCTTTGCGAAAACGATTTTTTCTTTGCCGAGGATTCGTCCGTTTTGCCGCCGCGCGGGGCGGTCGGACGGCTGATCGTCTATCGGTGGAATCGAACCTACCCCTTCGATCGTCGTTTTCCGTCGGAAAATTTTTTGCCTACGCTTCTTGAAAAGACCGATTTTGCCGGGCATTCGCACGAGAAGATCACCGAGGAGGTGTACACGCGATGAAAAAACGGTTTTGCCGTTTCGCGGCAGGGGTCTTTGCGCTTTTTCTTTTGACCTCATGCTGTGCGCCCGAAATGCCGACGGGCGAAGAACCGAAAACCAAAACGGAAAATAAGACGGAAGCCGAAACGGAAAACAAGACAGAAACCGAAACGGTCGGAAATTCCGCCTCGAACGATACTTTTCCGACGTTCTCGGACATTCCCGATTACGTCGGCGAGCCGTATGCCGTTCTGCACGACAATATTCCGTATTTTTCCGAAGAGGCGCTTCGCTCCGTTTCGTTTGAAAGCTATTCTCCGCGCGATACGCTCGGGCGATGCGGCACGGCGTATGCCTGTCTTTCGACCGAGCTTATGCCGACCGAAAAACGGGGCAGCATCGGCAGTATCAAGCCGTCGGGTTGGCAGACGGCAAAGTACGATATTGTCGACGGCGGCTATCTTTACAACCGCTGTCATTTGATCGGCTTTCAGCTCACGGGCGAAAACGCCAACGCCGACAATCTCATTACGGGCACGCGGTATATGAACGTCGAGGGAATGCTCCCTTTTGAGAACATGACGGCGGATTACATAAAAGAAACCGAAAATCATGTCCTGTATCGCGCAACGCCGCTTTACAACGGCGACGAACTCGTCGCACGCGGCGTTGTGATGGAGGCGATGTCGACGGAGGACGGGGGAGAAGACCTTTCGTTCTGCGTTTTCTGCTATAATGTGCAGCCCGGTATCACCATCGATTATGCGACGGGCGAAAGCGCGCTTTCCGAAAACACGACCTACGATCACCCGTCCGAGATCGAACGGCAGGACGAACCGACTTTCGACACGTATGTTTTGAACACGAACACCAAGAAAATTCACCGCCCCTCCTGTTCCTCCGTCACGGACATTGCCGAAGAGAACCGAGAGGATTTTACGGGGGATATCGGAGAGAAAATTAAAGACGGTTACGCGCTTTGTAAAAAGTGCAAGCCGTCGTAAAAGGACGGTCCGTTCCCTGTAAGTTCGCCGCGCACGAGAAAATTTTGCGTCGGTAAGGACTTGACAAACGGGAAAGAACGCGCTATAATACAGGAAAGCCATAAAAAAGACACGGGCACGGAAACGGTCGTCCAGAGAGAACGCCGCAAAGCTGAAAGGCGTTTACGATACGGTCGATGCTTACCGCTTTTTTGCTTCGGAGAGGAAATGCTCCGACGGCGGCGCACCGTTAAAACGCAAAATGAGGACGGTTTTTGAAAAGCCGCCGAAAACGGGTGGAACCGCGCATACAATGCGCCCCGCGGGAAAATTTTTCCGCGGGGCTTTTTGTTTTTTTATTTTCTTGTAATTTTTATTTTCCGAAAGGAGTTTTGGTTATGCCGAACATTCAATTAAAAGACGGAACGAATTTTGCTTTTGAAGGCGGAACGGCAATGCAGCTTGCCGAGGCGATCAGTGCGGGACTTGCCCGCGCAGCGCTTGCCGCCAAGATCGACGGAAAAGTCGTCGACCTTTCGACCCCGATTACAAAGGACTGCGCCGTCGAGCTTCTGACCTTTGACAGCGAGGAAGGAAAAAAGGTTTATAATCACACCGCGTCGCACGTTTTGGCACAGGCGGTAAAGCGTCTGTATCCCGAAGCGAAGCTTGCCATCGGTCCTGCCATCGAAAACGGATTTTATTACGATATCGACTCGGAAATTTCCTTCAGCCCCGAAATTCTTTCGAAGCTTGAAGACGAGATGAAAAAGATCATCAAGGAAAATCTTCCGCTCGAGCGCTTCACGCTTCCGCGTGCCGAAGCGATCGCTCTCATGACCGAGAGAAACGAGCCGTACAAGGTTCGGCTGATCGAGGAGCTTCCCGAGGGCGAAGAAATTTCGTTCTATCGTCAGGGCGAATTTACCGACCTTTGCGCCGGCGCGCACATCCCGTCGACCGGAAAGCTCAAGGCGGTAAAGCTTACGCAGTGTACCGGCGCTTATTGGAAAGGCGACTCCAAGAACAAGATGCTGCAGCGTATCTACGGTATCGCGTTCCCCAAGCAGAGTCAGCTCGACGAATACCTTGCCGCCGTCGAGGAGGCAAAGAAGCGCGACCACAACCGTCTCGGACGTGAGCTTGAGTTGTTCACGACGGTCGATTATATCGGTCAGGGACTCCCGATCATGCTTCCGAAGGGCGCCAAGATCATTCAGCTTTTGCAGCGTTGGGTCGAGGACACCGAATACGATTGGGGCTGGCAGCTGACCAAAACGCCGCTGATGGCAAAATCCGATCTGTATAAAATTTCGGGACATTGGGATCACTATAAAGAGGGCATGTTCGTCATGGGAAGCGAAGAGGACGGAAAAGAATGCTTCGCCCTTCGTCCGATGACCTGCCCCTTCCAGTATCAGGCTTATTTAAACCGCGCCCGTTCGTATCGGGATCTTCCGATGCGTCTTAACGAGACCTCGACGCTTTTCCGCAACGAGGATTCGGGCGAAATGCACGGCCTTATCCGCGTCCGTCAGTTTACCATCTCGGAGGGACATCTTATGTGTACGCCCGATCAGCTGGAGGACGAATTCAAGCGCTGTCTCGAGCTTACCCGTTATATGCTCACGACCATCGGTCTTGAAGAGGACGTAACCTATCGCTTCTCGCAGTGGGATCCCAACGACCGCGCAAAATACATCGGCACGAAAGAGCAGTGGGACGAAGCGCAGGGCGTCATGAAGCGAATTTTGGATGATATCGGGATCGATTATAAGATCGGTATCGGTGAGGCGGCGTTCTACGGACCGAAGCTCGATATTCAGATCAAAAACGTACACGGCAAAGAGGATACGCTCGTCACCATTCAGATCGACCAGATGCTTGCCGAAAAGTTCGGCATGGAATACGTCGACAAGGACGGAATCAAGAAGCATCCGTATATCATCCACCGCACCTCGCTCGGCTGTTATGAAAGAACGCTTGCCCTCCTGATCGAAAAATATGCGGGCGCGTTCCCGACATGGCTCTCGCCCACGCAGGTAAAGATTCTGCCCATCAGCGACAGTCAGAAGGAATATGCCGAGAGCGTTTATAAAAAGCTCCGTGCCGTCGGTGTTCGCTGCGAGATCGACAACCGCAACGAAAAGATCGGTTACAAGATCCGCGAAGCTCAGCTCGAAAAGATCCCGCATATGCTGGTCATCGGTCAGAAGGAAGCCGACGAAGGACTGGTTGCCGTTCGTTCCCGCAAGGAGGGTGACAAGGGCGCGATGCCGGTCGACGAATTTATCGATCTCGTAACGCGCGAAATTCGCGAACGCACGCTGAACGTGTGATGCGCAAGCGTTTAAGCCTTGAAATCAAGCCTTAATCTTAATCGCAAAAGAAAACCCCTGCCGTTTTTTCGGCAGGGGTTGGGTTGCTGTAAAGCGGCGGGGAAAGTCTTCGAAGCGTGTGCGCGATTCCTCACCGGCCTTTTTACACTTTTTTCTTTCACCGAAAGGAATCTTTATGTCTCTTTTGAAAAATCCCGCCGCCCATCTTTTGGTCGGCGCTCTTCGAAAAGAAAAAGAATATGCGTCGCTGCAAACGTCGCTTTCTCATTATGACATTCCGAATTTTCATCAGCCCGCCGCGTTTGTGACGGGTCTTTCCGACACGCCGCTTGCGCTTCTTGCGGCGTCGATTGTCGATGAAATAAACGAAATTCCCGCTTATGCGGGAACGTCGATTTTGATTCTTCCCGACGAAAAGACCGCCGCTTATATGCACACGGTGCTTTCGTCGTTTATGGACGGCGTGGAGCTTTTTCCCATGCGCGACCTTGTTTTTCATAATGTCGAGGCGTTCTCGCGCGAATGGGAATATGCGCGCCTTTCGGTTTTGCAAAGACTGAACGAAAAAAAAGTAAAGCTGATCCTGTGCGTTCCCGAAGCGGCGCTGACGATCCTTCCGCCGAAGAGCGCTTACGGCACCGAGCTTACGCTTTCGGTCGGCGACAGCATCGAGATCGACGCGCTTCTCCGCCGCCTTTGCGCCTTCGGTTACACCGAGTGCGACACGGTGGAGGGGAAAGGACAGTTTTCGCACCGCGGCGATATCGTTGACCTTTTCCCGCCCGACGAGGAAATGCCGCTGCGCCTTGAATTTTTCGGCGACGAATTGGACGCGTGCGGCTTTTTCGACGTCATGACCCAGCGCCGCACCGAAAACGTCCGCTCGTTCACGCTCTCCTCCTCCCGCGAGCTGATCTTGGACGCGGAGCAGAAAAAGCTTTGCACGGATGCGGTAGACGAGCTGATCGCCCGTGCCGAAAAGCAAAAGAAAAAGCACGAGAAAAACGGCGAAAAGCTTGACGTCATGCACCTTTCCGAAACACTGGAAAAGCTGCGCGCCGAAAAAGCGGGAATCGAGGACGGAACGCTTCCGTGTCTTGACAAATTTCTGCCGCTGTTGAACCCCGAGCGCACCTGCCTTTTGTCGTATCTTTCGGGCGCGCTGATCGTGGCGGAGCTTCCGCGCTGTCTCGACCGACTGAAAAGCGCGGCGTTTCAGATGAACGAGACGTGTATGTCGCTTCTTTCGGCGTATGAGCTTTCGCCCGACTGCACGGAGTTTATGCGGGAGGAATCGTTTCTTTTCGACCTTTTGGAAAAATATCCGTCGGTCGTAACGTCGGTCTTTACCTCGCGTGCCGAGATCCCGCTCTCGGGGATTTACAATTTCGTCGCAAAATCGACGACGGCGATCGGGAAAAGCTTTGACGTTTTGTGTGACGATGCGGAAAACTATAACGCTCTGCGCTATAAAACGATTCTGATCTTCCGCAGCGAACGCGCGGCAAGCACCTTTGCCGAACAGCTGAACGACAAAAACATCCGTGCGATCCCGTCGTCGCTTGCGGGTGTCGCCGATCTTTCATTTGACGGCGGCACGGTTTTTTGCGTATACGACGGCGATTTTCCGCAAAGTGTGCGCGGCTTCGAACTTTCGAAAGCGGGCATCGCGATCCTGACCGAGGGTGCGCAGAGCTATGCTCCCGTACGAAAGCGCGAAGGCGTGCGGAAAAGCAAAAAAACGGCGGGACAAAAGATCCTTTCGTATCAGGATCTTCACGTCGGCGATTATGTGGTACACAGCGTTCACGGCATCGCCCGCTACGAGGGGCTGAAGACCCTGACGGTGGACGGCGTTACGCGCGATTATATCATGCTGCAATATGCGGGAAGCGACGCACTTTATATTCCCGTCGGGCAGATGGACCGCATCTCGCGCTATGCGGGGGCGGGCGAGAGCGTAAAGCTCTCGAGCATGTCGGGCAAGGATTGGCAAAAAACCAAGGCAAAGGCGAAAAAAGCGGCGAAAGACATGGCGAAAAAGCTCATCGATCTGTACGCACAGCGCGCGCGCCTTGCGGGCTACGCCTTTTCGCCCGATACCGAGTGGCAGAAGGAGTTTGAAGAGGGCTTCGAATACGAGGAGACCGACGGACAGCTGGCGGCGGTAAACGATATTAAAGACGATATGGAAAAGCCCCATCCGATGGATCGTCTTTTGTGCGGCGACGTCGGCTTCGGCAAGACCGAGGTCGCTCTGCGCGCCGTCTTTAAATGCGTCATGGACGGCAAGCAGGCGGCGATTTTGGTTCCGACCACAATCCTTTGCATGCAGCATTTCTCGACGGTGCTTTCGCGCATGAAGGGCTATCCCTTCAAGATCGAAATGCTCTCGCGCTTCTGCAAGCCAAAGGAAGCGGCGGCGGTCATCAAGCGTCTTTCGACCGGCGAGACCGACATCGTCGTCGGAACCCACAAGCTTTTAGGCAAAAACATCGTTTTCAAAAATCTCGGGCTTTTGGTAGTCGACGAGGAACAGCGCTTCGGCGTCGCCCACAAGGAGCGGCTGAAGGAAATTTCGCGTCAGATCGACGTTTTGACCCTTTCGGCGACGCCGATCCCGCGAACCCTCAACATGGCGATGGCGGGCATCCGCGATATGTCGGTGCTGGAGGAACCGCCGACCGACCGTTATCCCGTTCAGACTTATGTTTTGGAGCACGATGATCTGATCATTCTCGAGGCGATCAAAAAAGAGCTTCGGCGGGGCGGTCAGGTATTTTATCTGCACAACCGTGTCGAGGGAATCGAAGAGACGGCGGCAAAACTGCGTGAAAAACTGCCCGACGCGCAAATTGCCTGTGCGCACGGAAAGATGAGCCAAGAGGAGCTTTCCGACATTTGGGCGTCGTTGGTCGAGGGCGAGATCGATATTCTGGTCTGCACGACCATCATCGAGACCGGCGTGGATGTGCCGAACGTCAACACGCTGATCATCGAAAACGCCGAACGGCTCGGACTTTCACAGCTCCATCAGATTCGCGGGCGTATCGGACGCTCCAATCGCAAAGCGTATGCCTATATCACCTGGCGGCGCTCGGCGGAGCTTACCGAAATTGCCGCAAAACGTCTGGAGGCGCTGCGCGAATTCACCGAATTCGGCTCGGGCTTTAAGATTGCCATGCGCGACCTTGAAATCCGCGGCGCGGGAAATCTTCTCGGCGCGGAGCAGTCTGGACACATGGAGGCGGTCGGTTATGACCTTTATGTGCGCCTTTTGGAGGAAGCGGTGCTGGAGGAAAAAGGCATTCTGCCCGCCCCCGAAAAGGATTGCACGATCGACCTCCGCGTCAATGCGTATATCCCCGAGCGATATATCCGCCTTCCCGGCGCACGTATCGAAATGTATAAAAAAATCGCCGCGGCGGCGACCGACGCCGACATCGACGATATTGCGGATGAGCTTTCCGACCGCTACGGCGAAATTCCGAAAGAAGTCATCGCCCTCTGCCGCGTTTCGCTTTTACGCTCGAATTGCATTGCGCTCGGCATAAAGAAGCTGGAACAGCGCGAAGGAAAGCTTGCGATCTACCCCGAAACGATCGATAAGACCTCCTCGGTCGGACTGGCGCTTCACTACGCGGGACGGCTTCTCTTGGCGGGCGGACAGAACCCGTGCTTTAACCTGCGCCTTGCCGCGGGCGAAGACGTTCTTGCGGCGGCGGAGGAGTTTGTTAAAACGCTGCGCACGGTTCGGGAGGAAGCGGAAAAGAAGGAATAAGAAAACGGGAACGGCTTTCGCCGTTCCCGTTTTGCGTTAGCTTTTTGCTATCGAGGCCTTTTCAAGATCGATCACGTATTCCCGCGTTTCCTCAATGCCGTTGGTCATATTGCTCCACGAGCAATATAAGAATTTTCCGTCGTCGCTGAATTTGAAAGACTCTTTATTGAATTTGTAGGGACTGATTTTCCCGAACTGTCCCATTATATCTTTTCTTCCGCCGTTTTTATAAACGATCCAAAAGCCGCTTCTGCCCGATAAAAAAGCCGACGCAAATCCGACTTCGACCGAACAAAAATCGTTTTCGCAATGGTATATGTCATCATAATTTACCTGTCCTTTGACCCTCGCGAGCAATTCATCATACGACCAAAAGCAAAGATTGTCTCCGTGAAAGCGGCTTTTTATACCGGCTTTTTTGCACAGTCTTACAAACGTTGCATAGCATTGCTCACGGGTGTAGGGATTTTTCGGAGCAAAAGTGCCGTCGGGCATACCCTGCATAATATTCAGCGCACAAACCTTTTTCACGGAATCCCTTGCCCAATCGGAAATGCTGTCCGAATCTGCCATGTCGGCAACTTCGCTTTCGGGTGCGGGTTTGTCGCTTGCGTACATGGTGCAAACCCTGCTCAGCATCACGGCGGCCTCTTCTCTTGTGATCGGCGAAAACGGATCGAAAAGATTATTTCCTTTTCCCTTTACAATACCCATTGCCGCCGCCGTCATAATGTAATCTGCATATTCGGTTTCGGAAAGATCGTCAAACATAGTGATCTCGTCCGCCGACACCTTCGACAAGCTCCCGCCGTTTATATATAAATACTGCATATCGCCAAAATCCATGTTGTTTTGATAGGCGACGAACATCATGGCGGTTACGGCAAACTCTTCTCTTGTGATGTTTTTCGAATAATCCTTTTGCAAATTTTCCGCAACGATCCCAAGCTCGACGGCTTCTTCGACTTCGGCTGCTGCCCATTCCGACAGGTCGCCGTCTGCCATTACGGGAAAAACGGAAAAAGCAAATACGCTTGTCAAAAGCATAGAGAACAGACGCAAAATGTTTTTTCTCATGACCCTTCCTCCTTTTTTCTCATAACCTTCTTTCATGACCTTTCCTCCTTTTTTCTCGTAACCTTCTCTCATGACCTTTCCTCCTTTCCTTCGGGATGAAATTTCTGTTTGTCCCGAACGGGACCGGCGCTTTCCGCCGACTTTGCACGAAATACGCTTTTTTATTCCCCCAGCTCCGCCGTCGCTTTGTCCCACTTTTCGTACCAGTCATCCAGCTTTGCCGAAAGTGCGTGCTGTTCCTCGTAAAGCGCCGCCGTGCGCACATAATCCGCGCCTGCCGACGCCATTTCTTCGTCGATCTCCGAGAGGCGTTTTTCACAGACCGAAATGCCCTCTTCGGCTTCCGCAAGCGCCTTTTCCGCCTTGCGCCGACGGCTTTTTTCCTGCTTGCTCTTGAGATAATCGGCTTTGCCGCCCGTCTCGCACTCGTTTACGTCCTCGGCTTTTTTCGCGCCGTCTTCGGCGCTTTTTTTCTTTTTATATTCGCAGAAATCCTCATAGCCGCCCTTATAGTCAAAATATCCGTCGCGGCGCAGTTCGAAAATGCGCGTCGCCAGCTTTTTGATAAAATAGCGGTCGTGCGAAACGGCAAGCACCGTTCCGTCATAGCGCGACAGCGCGTCCTCCAGCACCTCGCGCGTTGCGGCGTCGAGATGGTTGGTCGGCTCGTCGAGGATCAGAAGATTCAAAGAATCAAGCATCATTTTGGCAAAGGTGAGCCGTGCTTTTTCGCCGCCCGACAGCACCGAAACGGTTTTGAAAACGTCCTCGGCTTTGAAGAGAAAACGGGCGAGCGCCCCGCGTATCTCGGCTTGCTTTTTGTCGGGATAGGCGTTCCAAAGCTCCTCCAGCACCGTGTTCTCGGGGTTAAGCCCCTGATGCTCCTGGTCGTAATAACCGATGCGGATCTTGCGGATATATTCGTAGCTTCCCGCGTCGGGGGGCAGCTTCCCGCACAGGATCTTCAAAAGCGTCGACTTTCCGACGCCGTTTTCGCCGAACAGAAACATCCGCTCGCCGCTGTGCAAAAGAAAGGAAACGTTCGAAAACAGTCTGTTTTCGCCGAAGCTTTTGGCAAGGTCGTGCGCCTCGAGGATCGTATCGGACAAAAGCTTGTGTTCGCCCGACGAAAAGGACATGGACACCTGCTCGGGCAGTGCCTTCGGCTTGTCGAGCTTTTCCATGCGGTCGATCGCTTTTTGACGACTTTCGGCGGCGATGATGTTGCGTTCGCGGTTCCAACGGCGCTGATTTTCGATAAAGGCTTCCATGCGCTCAATCTCGCGGCGCTGATTTTTATAATGCCGCTCGTCGATCTCGCGGTCCTTTTCCTTTTGCTTCACAAAACCGCTGTACGGCACGGGATAAAGCTTTCCTTCGGTATTTTCGATCTCAAAGGTCTTGTTGGTGACTTTATCGAGAAAATAGCGGTCGTGCGAGATGACAAGCAACGTTTTTTTGTAGCCCGCAAGATAGTTTTCGAGCCATTCGACCGACGGGATGTCGAGGTGGTTGGTCGGCTCGTCGAGCATTAAAATGTCGGGTTCGCAAAGGAGCGCCCGCGCAAGGGCAAGACGGGTCTTTTGACCGCCCGAGAGCGTTTCGACCGAATCCTTTTGCCGTTCCTCGTCAAAGCCGAGCGCCGTGAGCATACTGCGGATGCGGCTGCGAAATTCGTACCCGCCGTTTTTGCGGAAATCCTCTTCGAGCAAGGTATATTCCGCTGCGCGGCGCATGTGTTCTTCGTCGTCCTTTTCGAGCGCCGACTGAAGCTCGGCAAGCCGCGCTTCCTTTTGTAAAAGATGCGGAAAAGCGGTGAGCATTTCCTCAAAGATCGGCTTTTTGGATTCAAACGACGCGTTCTGCTCGAGATACGAGACGGTGAGATCCTTTGAGATGTTGACCGAGCCCGAGTCGGCGCGCATATTTCCGCAGATGATCTTGAAAAGCAGCGATTTCCCCGCGCCGTTCACGCCGACGACGCCGAGACGGTCGCCGCCGTTCAGACCGAAGGTGATTTTATTTAAAATTACGTCTGTGCCGAAAGATTTGCATACCTCCGACAGATTGAGTACGATCAAGGCAATATTCTCCCATGGTAAATTGAAAATTGAAAATGGAAAGTTGAAGGTCGAAAATTAACGACCGCGGCAAAAAACGATCTTATCGCGCGCTTCGGAAAGGGCGGCAATCTTTTGCTTTTCGCTCGCCGCTTCGTCGATCAGACGGAAGATCGGCTCTTTTTCGCCGCTTGCTTTTTCCGAAAGACTGCCTGCCGCGACGCGCTCGCCGATGGCGCGGTAGAGCTTATCGAGACGGCATTTGTGCTTTTCGATCTCACAGGTCAAAAGCGCCTTTTTTCCTAAATAATCGGCGCCCGCAAGCGCGCTTTCGCCGAGCTTTTGCGCCGAAGTGAGAATCGAGTCGAGAGCCGCACGCACGGTATTTTTCGTTGCTTCGTTCATTGTAATTTTCGTAATTTTCATGATTCGTTCCTCTCTGCCCGAAAAAAGCGGGCTTTCTTCATCGGAGTTTTAAGGTCAGTTTTCTCCGTAGCGATAGGCGATATCGTTAATGCGCGTTTCCCCGTTTTTTGTCTCAACGACAAAAAGAAGGGGCGCGGTGTCGTCGGTCATGTCGCTGCGGAAATCGCCCGTGTTTTTATAAATGCGGTAGCGCACGTCGTAAAGGCTCTGCGTTATGCCGCTCTGCTCGTCGGAAAGGGTGTCGAGCGCCTCGATGCGGATGTCGTAAAGGCGCTGGGGCGGGAAGGTCTCGTCGCCGCGCGCAAAACGGTCAAGCCCGTTTTCGAAATCGTATTCTTCGGAAAAACAGGCGGCGTAGGCGGCACTGTCTCCGTTTTTGATGGCGTCGATGTATTTTCCGAACAAAACCGCCTCCTCGCCGCCCGCCGAGACATAATCGCTGTCCGTGACGAGCGTTTCGACGCCCTGCGGATTTTTGAACGATACGTCGCGGTTAAACGTCTCATACTCCGCAAGATCTTCGTCGGTGAGAAACCGATCGTCGTAGAAATAGCGGGTCGTCACTTCGTTTTGCGAAGCGGACGGAGAATTCTTTCCGTCCGTGCGTGCGGCGATGTGCGGAAGCAAAAACTCCGCCAAAATGAATAAAACGGCAAGAACGCCCGCCGCAAGGCAAAGAATGCGGATAAGGCGCTTTTTCTTTTGCGCCGTCGGCGCGTTCGGACGGGAAATATCGTTTATTTTTGTTTTTTCTTTTTCGGTTTTCACGAAGATCTCTTCCTTTCCCACGCACGGAAGATAATCAAAGACGGGCGCGGTCAAAAAATACCATACTAAGTTTACCACATTTTGCGGGATTTGTAAAGACCTCTTTCGTTTCTCTCTTGATCCTTTCCCTTTCCGTGCGGAATACCCCGCCGTCTTTTTTCATATCTATAATGCAGAGCCGCCCGAGTCGTTTTGCATAGAAAAGCGGATTTGCGGCGATAATTTCGGAAAGAAAAAGAAAACGGGAGTGTGAAAAAATGAAAAATACGAAAAGATCGGACAAGATACGGC
>ENA-OUQF01000163-OUQF01000163.1-human-gut-metagenome-genome-assembly--contig:-NODE-163-length-64157-cov-6.354014_pt1 | contig 64157 bp, 51 predicted proteins | sample MGYA00237947_ERZ548826 | MGnify/ENA primary metagenome ERZ548826 (study PRJEB26490, sample SAMN05194701) | human gut metagenome | biome: terrestrial biome; feature: human-associated habitat; material... | reverse complement strand
GCTCGGTGTCGCCGTTGGTGATGTAAATATTCGCGATATCCATGCCGAGCGTTTCCGCCGCGATCTGCGTCATGGCGGTGCGGAAGCCCTGCCCCATATCCGTACCGGAAACGATCATGTGCAGGCGGCCGTCGCTCTGCAGAATCAGCCTGCACGCACCGTCATCGGTGAAGATACCCTTGCCGACGCCTACATTCTTGAATCCCGAGGCCATGCCCCAGCCGAGCACCTTACTGCCCTTCGGATACTGACTCTCGTACTCCTTGAGCGCCTTTTTCAGGCTCTTTTCGTTTTCGTATGCCTGCCGAAGCGTTTCCACAACGGCGGTATCCTTTCCCTGTGCCGTCAGTGTCTTTCGAAGCTCGTCAAGAGCCGCGTCGACCTGCGCGTCGCAATCCAGTTCCATTCGGGATACCTGCTTGATGTACTGCCCCGCGATGCTCTTTCGTGAGGCGGAAACCTGTTCTTCTTTGGGAAGTGCTTCATAGGTCTCGGTTATGGTTTTTTCAAGCGAACCGAGTTCTCCGGTAAAACGACTTTTCAAGACATAAAGCTTTGCGATACACGCCGCCACCTCTTCGGACATGGCGTCCTCGCTCGCCGTACCTTCGCCCGCGGGCGTTCCGCCCGGAGCGGGATCGGTTTTTGTCTCCGAATCGGTTTGAGATTTTGTGTCCGCGGCGGTCGGGGCATCGGGCGTCTGTGCGGGCTTGCCGCTTCCGTTTTCTTCCCCGTTTCCGCCTTCGTTCTTTTCGCCCGAGGGCGGGGTCTGCGGCGTTTCGCCTTTTCCGTCCGCCGTGTTTTCCGTTTTGTCGGTTTTGTCGGCTTTATCGGGATCGTCGGAGGGCGTATTCTCGGTGTCGGGCGGGGCGATCGTTTCTTTTCCCATCAGGATACGTATCATTTCCTCCTCGGAATATTCGCCCGACGAGAGAACGTCGAGGGTATAACGGGAAAGATCCAGCCCCGTTCCGCTCAGCTCCTCGGCGATCTTTTTCACCGCCTCGGAATAGCTTGCGTCGTTATCGCTGATTTGTTTTTGGATCGTCTCGGAGTTGCCCGTGAGGAAAATCCACGCCGCTTTTACATTGTTTCCCGGCGAATTTTTCAAAAGATGATACGCGCCCTTTGCCAGCTCCCAATGCGTTCCGACGAGCACTCCGCCCGCCAAAAGCAACAGAAGAAACACGGAAAGAACGATTTTTAAGGCTATGTGTTTTTTCTTTTTCATGAAAAATCTTCCTCGATCCTTCGTTTCGGTTTTGTTTGTTTAGACGGAAAAAGCGGGAAAAAGTTCCGATTGTCTTGTTTTTCCCGCTTTTTGTTTATTCCTTCGACTCTTCGCCCATAGCGCTCTGCATCTGCTTCATCAGGCGCTTGTTGAATTCGACCGCCGTATCGTAGCCCATTTTTTTCTGGCGGTTGTTCATCGCGGCGATCTCCAAAACAACGGCAAGATTCCGTCCCGGATTTACGGGAATCGTGATCGACGGGACCTTAATGCCCATAATATCGGCATATTCGGTCTCAAGCCCCACGCGCTCATAAAACTTGCCCTGCTGCCACGGCTCGAGATTGACCACAAGATCGATCTTTTCGGACATTTTGATGGCGCCCATACCGAAAAGGCGGCGCACATCGACAATACCGATGCCGCGCAGCTCGATATAATGGCGTATCAGCTCGGGCGCCGTGCCGACCAGCGTCTTGTCCGAAACGCGTTTGATCTCAACGGCATCGTCGGCAATGAGGCGATGACCGCGCTTGACCAGCTCGATGGCAATCTCGCTCTTTCCGATCCCGCTGTCGCCGAGAATCAGAATTCCCTCGCCGTATACCTCAACCAAAACGCCGTGGCGGGTGATGCGGGGTGCAAGACTTACGCTGAGCGACGAGATAAGCGCCGCCATAAAGTGCGACGTGCTGGAATGGGTGCGCAGGATCGGCGTTCCCGAAGCCTTGGCGCATTCGATCGCCTCGTCAAACACGTCGAGATTGGAGGAGAAAACCACACAGACCACATTGTGTTCGAAAAAGCGTGAAAAACTCTCAAGCCGTTTTTCATGCGTCATTTCCAAAAGATAATGATATTCTGCCTTTCCGATGATCTGCACGCGGGAAGGTTCGAAATGGTCGAAGAAGCCCGAAAGCTGAAGACCGGGACGGTTTACTTCATTAATGCAGACGAAAATATCCGCAAGATTTTCGGGCACGCAGATCTTTTCGAGTGAAAACTCATCGATCAGCGATTGCAATGTTACCGAATAGTTCTGTTCATTCATAAACGAAATCCTTTCGCGAAAGAAAAGCGCGTTTCCTTTCGTGGGTTTATCCTAATTCTTGTCTCATTATACACTCACATGCCGCAAAAATCAATATACTTTGTGTGCGAAAGAACGCCCAAAACCTCCGACAAAAGCGGCTGAGATGCGGTCGAACCGGGATAATGGCGCGCGACGCACAAATAATAGCCGCACCCAAACATCGGTCCGAGCAGGCGGTGGCGGCGATAATGTGTTCCGCCCGACAAAAAGAGAAACGGGACTTTCAGCTCTTTTTTCAAAAGCGCCGTGGTTCGAAGATTTTCGATCTCTTCTTCGGTAGAGTTTGCCGCCGTCACGATCTTGACGACATCCGCCCCGCGCGACTCGAAATCGAGCGCGATCGAGAGGACCTCCTCGGCGGGAAGAAAACGCATCACGTGCGACGACATCAGCACCTCGCCCCCCGCTTCGTGAATTTCGGCGATCCGCTTTTTTTGCTCGGCGATCGCGTTTTCATCGGTCGTGCATTCGGGATAACGGCAGTTTTCGCGCTTGCCGCCGACGACGGCGCTTTTATCGAAAAAGTCGCCCGGAATGTCGGCAAGCGTGCCGCCGAGCTGCGTAAAACGAACAAGCTCGCGCGCCAGCGTCTCGTCGGTCTTCCCGTCGTTGCGGCCGTAGCGGTAATTGGTGAAATAACAGGGTTTTCCCCCGAGGCTGTCCAAAATCCGCCGTAATTTTTCATCGGTCTTTTCGGTGTCGGGAAGGCTTTCGAGCTGAAGTCCCACCGCGTCGGCGCCGCCTCCGATCGAGTCGAGCGCAAGCGATACGCACTCCTCTGCAGTTGCTTTTTGTATCATACCGACCGTCATCGGACGCTCTTTTCCCAAAAAAGTTCTTTTCATTTCACTTGTTCCTTTCGGTGTATTGCAACATCAGCATACACGAAATTTTGCGGCACGAAAACCTCTTTTTCTATGAAAAAACGGTACGATTCTCTGTTTTTTAATAATCGATCTCTTTATCCCACGTTGCGGCGCGCTCGTAATGTCCCTCGGACGGAACACAGCGGCGGATGTTGTAGGCGGCGCACAGCGAATAATACTCGCCGCGGAAGCGTCCGTGATCCTCGGCGCTTCCCCACATTTCGTCGCCGGCATATGGGATAAGCCAAATAAGCTCCTTCAATGTGTGCCATGTTGTGGCGATCATGCCGTACAGCTTTCCGTCCCGCACGGTCTGTGCCGCCGCGTGAACGTTTTCAAAAAAGTCCCACGGGCAGGTAACGACATCAAAACCGTCGTTTGCCAATTCGAACGAGGTCTTGAAATCTTCGTCGGCGGTGCGGTACTGCCAGTCCGCCATGATCAGCTCCTTCGGAAGCTCGCCGCGGAAATCCTTACCCGCCGAGCTTGAAAGGAAATACTTTTCGGGGTCGAATTTATCGACATCCAGCATCATATCCGCCCACATGATCGGACGTCTGCCGAGCGAAATGAGATCTTCGCAGGTGTGAAGGAGATGTTCCTTCATGAGAAGGTGCGGATCGTACTTGCGGCAGCGGTCGCACTGACCGAACGAATACGCTTCGTCAAAGCCGATGTGGAAATACTTACCCTCTCCGCAAAGCTCGATCAGCTCTCTGCGGCAGGCGGCGAGAAGCGCGAGCGTTTTCGGGTTGCTCGTACACCAGCACCATCCGTCATCCTCGAAATACGGCGCCATGGCAAGGTCGGTGTCGAGCGCCGAATGCTTGCCGTAGTGGATACGCCCGCCCGAGGCGTGTCCCAAATGATTGAGCATCGGAATGACCTCCATGCCCATTGCGTTGGCAAGAAGAATCAGCGGGCGGATATCGTTGTCGGTGTATGCGTCCTTCCACGAGAGGTTCGGACAGCAGCGATAGTGATACATGCCCCAGAATTCAAGCACGATATGCGTACACTTCATCATGCCGCAGAGCATGATGTTCTTCTTGAGAAAATCGAGCGTCGTCTGATGGAAAACGCAGAAGTGAACGGCACGGAAATTCATTTTCGGCTCGTCCTTCACCTCACAGCCCCGCACGTAATACGTAAGCGCATCGCCCGTATCGTCGGGACGTATCAGCTGTAAAAAACCCGAAAGTCCGTGGAAAAGTCCGTCGTAGGCGGAAAAGCGAATGACCGCTCCGTCCTTCGTTACCGAAAGCTCATATTCGCCCTCGGGCGCTCTTTCTTCGGCAGTCGCGTCGGCACATTTCGAAAGAATGCAGACGCCCTGCGGAAGCGTTTTCGACTCGACAAAGCGCGCGGTGGTTCTCTCCGCGGTGTAATGCGAAAAAAGTTCGGTAAGGATCGGAATATATTCGGCTTTTATCGCCTTTTCGGGATAACACACAAAAAGCTCGTTTTCAAAGCAAAAGCGCTCTTCGTTCTGCGTATAGCTTTTGGGGTTCGGTGTGATAAACATATTGTCTCCTCCGATACGTTTTATTTTTTAAAGCTGAGAGTCGGCATTGATCGGCCCGCCGTTTCGAAGTTTTTTCGCATCGGACAAAATCTTGTTCACGTCGTCGATGCTGACATAGAATTCTCCCGCGCCGTTGACGGTATAGAAGCATTTGCGGGTCGACTGTCGGTAGAAAACGTATTCGTTCACGTTTCCGTCGCGCGTTTCGACGGCAAAGGTCAGCGCCCAACCGTCGGTCGACGTGTCGTCGGCGTAGCCCTCCATGGAGGTCATCAGAAGCACACGGTAAAGCTGACGGAAATTATACGTATCGACGGTTTTTTCGTTCGATTCCGCCGTTACGACCAGCGCGTCGCCCAGCCCGTCCAGGCGGTAGGTCTCTTCAAAGTCGGGCGCACTGATCGAAATTTTCGACACGCGGTCGATATTCATGCCGAAGAGCGCGGGATTTACGTATCGGATCAGATCCCAGTCAAGGAAAGGAAAGCTCTTTTCGATGCCGACCAGTCCGATAAAGCCGAATTCGTCGCTCAGAACATAGATCAGCCCGTCGCCCGTGCGCGTTCCGAAATAGAGCGAACGCTCAAGTCCTTCGTAGGTGTAGTAAATTTCAAAGGAAGGCTTTGTAAGCCCGTATTTTTCCAGATTTTCCGGTGTGATCTCGGTCGTGACGATGGCTTCGGCACTCGGATTGACAAGGCTTTTCAGAACCGTATCGTAATTAACATCCGCCGGGGTGTACGGAGCTGGATAGAGCATGCGGTACGTACCGTAAGCATTCCCCTCTTCGCGCTCCTGTTCGGGAATCAGCTCGATCTCGACAAAGGGCTTCATGTCCTTATAGAGCTTAAAGCTCTCGGTATAAAAATACTTCGAGCTGTCGATGGGCGACGCAAGGGTCATCGACAGAAGTGAAAGCTTGTCGCAAAACAGCGTCTCGACGCGGTCGGTGACGGTCAGGATCTCGTCCGAGCCGTCCTTCTGCGCATAGTACCCCCCGCCCGAGACGAGCTTTTCGCCGATATAAACCTTCTGCGTTTTGCCGTCCTTGGTCGCAAGGGTCACGGTATAGGCGTTTTCTCCGTCCAGACCGTACCGCTCCTTTTCGAGCGCGTCGGCGACCGTTCCCGTCACCGAAAGCGACGGAAGGCGCGAAAAGATCGAGGAAAAGGTCGTGCTGTAGGGATTGATCTCGTAGCCCGAGAGCAAAAGCTCGTCGGTCTTTTCGTCGTAAAAGATTGTATAAAGATTTTCGCCGTTTTTATCGACCGAAAGGGTGCTTATGTTCTCTTTTGCGGCATTTTCGAAAAGATATACGGTATCGTCCTTTTGCTTTTCATCCTCCTGCCCCGCATTTGAAGAGCGGGAAAGCAAAAAATACACGATGCCGAGAAGCACGACCAGCGCCGCGCCCGCGATAAGAAGGAGCTTGTTTTTCTTACTCATAAATGTTTTCTCCTGATGAATACAAAGGTTCCGAGCGCCAGAACCAGAAGGGCGGGAACAGCCGAAAGCCCGATCGTCATACTGCGGAAGGTTTTTGTGCCGATGCCGCTTATCGTGTTATCGGCAAACAGGCGGGTCGGAATATCGATCGGCACCTTCTCGGTTCCGACGATCTGCAAAACACTGTAGACAAGATCGGCGTTCGCCGTCGCGGACGTAAGGTCGGTGTGGATAAAATCGACCGAGCCCGAGACGAACACGTGCGCGAATTTTTCGTACTTGCCGTCGGGATAATCCATAAAGGTAGAGACCGCCATCAGCGTCTGCGTACCCGTCGAAACGGTTTTTTCGCCGTTCATGACGCGCGCGCCCTGCGAGCTTTGCAGAATGGGCGATACCGTGCGGCGGGAAGCGGAGGAAAGATAAAGCGGCGTTGTGTTGCTCATAATGGTGCGCGCCGAGGATGTTCCGACGCGGCGGGCGACCTCATAGGCATACGGCGCGTTTTCTTCGTCGATGTTGTAACGGGCGATAATACTTCTGCCGTCCACCGCCTCGGAATTGCCGTCGTCTTCGACGACCTCGCCCGCGTGGAAATCGATGCCCCATTCGGTGGAGAGATATTCCGAAAGCTCGGGAAGTTCTTTGGTCGTGTTGTTGACCAGCACAAAGAGGTTTCCGTATTCTTTTAAATAGCGGTCGAGCTTTGCGATTTCGTTGACCTTTCCGCTCTTTTCGGCTTCGTAGCCGTTAAAATCCTTTTGCGGGTTGTTGATGATGACAAGGCGAGTGTTCTCGGGAATATCCTGCGTTGCAAGATCGAGCGTGATGAGCGACTGCTCGCTGTCATAGCCCGCGTTCATCAGAACCTCGAGCAGTTGGGACGAAAGCGATTCGTCGTGACCGTATATAAGGGCGATCTTATCGTCCGCCGCGCGCGTCACCGAAAGGATCGATGCGGTAAAACGCATTTCGCCGTTGAAGCCGACATAGCCCGTTTTGCCCGATTCGCTCGAATAAAAGGCGCTCTGCGACAGCTTGCGGTATTTGTTGTCGGAGGGGCAGTTCACAATGACGTCGGTCGAAGAAATGGTGGTCGACGTTGTGGCGCGGAAGCGGGCAAGATCGGTTCCGCGGCGCTCGTTGTCGATAAAATCGACCGTAATGTTGGAAAATTCGGACGCATATTTTTCCGCCAAAAAGACGATACGCGCCATATTGCTGTCGCCGATAAGCTTGTCTCGGTCGCGGCAGAAAACAATCTCGACGTCCTTATCCGCGTCGGCAAGGAGCATGCGGGAGGACTCGCCGATCTCGAAGCTTTTTTCGCTCGTCATGTCGGCATACAGCCCGAAGCGGGAATCCAGCGCCGTGACGACGGCGTTCAAAAGAATCACGATCGCAATAAAGATCACGGTAAACGCGATCGCGACCGAGCCGTATTTCATACGGCGGCTTTTCAAAAGATCTTTTACGTTCATGTTTTTCCTCCTTTCCTCAGTTCCAGCGGCGCATTTCATAAATGCGGGTCGTGAGGAACAGGAAAATTACCGAAAGGCTGAAGAAATAAAGTATGGCGGGCAGCGAGAAAATGCCGCTCGTGAAATACTGATAGCGGTCGATCACCGAAAACCAACGAAGCACCTCGCGGATGAACGGCGTCTTAATAAAGGAAGGAATCAGGAAAAACAGGAGCATGAACAAGATCACGCCGAAGGTCGTGACGGCGGCGATGACCTGATTTTCGGTCAGCGACGACATAAAGACGCCGACCGCGATAAACGCCGCTCCGATAAGTAAGATTCCGACGCTTGAACCGACGATGAGCGCAAGATTCAGCTCTTTTCCCGTCACCGCCGCAAGGGTCGTAAAATTGATAAAAGCGGACAGAATAAAGGAGCCGGCAAAAACCGTAAACGCCGCGAAAAATTTGGCAAAGACAATGCCGAAAATGCTCACGGGCGCGGTCAGCAGCAACTGTTCGGTCTTACTTTTCCGCTCCTCGGAAAACTGCTTCATCGTAAGCAGCGGGATCAAAATCGAAAACAGAAACAAAATCGACACAAAATACGCCGATGTATCGACTGTGCGCATCCAAACGGTGGTAAACGAAAAAAGAATACCCGACAAGGCAAGCAATACCGCCGTAAAGATATAGCCGATGGGAGAAGTGTAGTAGGCGAGCATTTCGCGCTTATAGATCGGAAACATGTGCATTCTCCTTTCCGTTTGCATTCGTATCCTCGGGCTTTTCGATCACCGACAGGAACACATCCTCAAGATTTGCCTGTGCCGATTCGAGTCCGATAAGGGGCATGGAATTCTGCGCAAGCGTATAGAAAAGGGGCTTTCGCACTTCAAGAGCGGAATCCGCCTCGATCAGATAGCGAACGCTTCCCTCCTCCGCCTCGGTCATTCTCTCGACATACGTAACGCCGGGAACGCCGCGCACAGCGCGAAGAACCGACGCCGGGTCTCCGCAGATTTTGGCATGATAACGGCGCGTTCCCTTGACGGCGCGCCCGATGTCGCGCGTTTTTTCGTCGGCGACGATCCTGCCCTCATCGATCACAATAATACGGTCGCAGACCGCCTGAACCTCGGGCAGAATATGCGTGCTCAGAATGACCGTATGCTTTTCGCCGAGACTGCGTATCAGATTGCGCACCTCGATAATCTGCTTCGGGTCCAAACCGACCGTCGGTTCGTCAAAAATCAGGACGGGCGGATTTCCGACCAGCGCCTGCGCAATGCCGACACGCTGTTTGTAGCCCTTGGACAGGTGCTTGATGAGCCGTCCGTACACCTCGGTCAATTGCACGACGCGGCAAATCTCCTCGAGATGCAGTTTGCGGTTGAGCGTGCAATGCTTCAGGTTGTAGACAAAATTTAAGTACTCCTTTACCGTCATATCGGGATAAAGAGGCGGTTGTTCGGGAAGAAAGCCGATACGGCGCTTGGCTTCGAGCGGCTTTTCGAGAATGTCCACGCCGTCGATCGACGCCGTGCCCGAGGTTGCGGAAAGATAGCCCGTCAATATGTTCATCGTCGTGCTTTTTCCCGCGCCGTTCGGACCCAAAAATCCGACGATCTCGCCCGTATTCACCGTAAAGGAAATATTGTTCACCGCGTAAAGATTGCCGTATTTCTTCACAATATTGCGAATTTCAATCATAGGTCAAAAGAATCCTTTCTCTGCTCGGCTTCGGCTCTTTTACCAAAATTACCAAAAAAGGAACACAAAGCCACAGTCTATTCGATAGTATACACTCAATATGTGAACATTCCCTGAACATCGGCAAAAAACTTATCCCTTCTTGCGTGATGTCGGCGTGATGGTCTGCGAAAATTTCCCTGCGTTCTCTTTTCGAAAATCCGAAACAATTTTGTATATATTTTCACCGTGCGGCAAAAATAGAAGCGGAGGTGCAAAGCATGAGTTTAATCAACAAACCGAAAAATCCGGAACAAAGCAAAAAGATAAAAAAGCAGTTGGTCAGCGCAGGGGTCTACATAGCCCTCGCAGCGGCTGTCGTAGGCATCACATCCAACAGCGTGAAAAAGATCCTCGACGGTGCGGACGGCTATGAGATCCCGAACCTTGATTACGAAAACAAAAACATCTCTCTTCCCGAGCTTTCCGAACCGAAGCTTGTCGAATCGGGCAGAGTTCCCACCGATCTTCCGCCCCAGACCGAGTATGAATTTCCGTCCGAGGTGACCTCGGAAAATGCGAGCGGCATTTCTGCCGAGGTAAACGAGTCCGACGCGTCGGAAAATCTTTCGGTCTCGGGCGAACCCGACGGAGCGGCGGACGAACCGATACCCGCGCCCGTTTTTGACGACGTTCTGCCCACGGTGCGGGTGCGCCCTGTGAACGGGTATATCGGAAAAGAGTTTTCCGAAGACGAGCTGATCTATGCGCCGACGATGAACGATTTCCGCACGCATGACGGCGTGGATATCGTCGGCGACATCGGGACACCCGTTTCGGCGCTTGCCGACGGCACCGTCGCCGATGTTTACGACGACCCGTTTATGGGAACAACAGTGGTGCTGAAGCATTCGGGCGGTCTTGTCTCGAGTTATTCCAATCTTTCCGCCGAGCTCCCGCAGGAAATATACGTCGGCGCTTCCGTTTCGGTCGGCGACACGATCGGCGGTATCGGCGAGACCGCGCTCATCGAAAGCGCCGAGGTCCCGCACGTACACGTTTCGATCTTCCTTGACGAACACGCCGTAGATCCCGAGGAATATCTTCCGGGAAATTGAAAAACGAACAGAAAGTCCCGTGCCGAAGAAAGGCACGGGACTTTTTTCCGTTGTTTGCTTTTTATTTTTATGCGGATTATTCTTTGGATTTCGAAAGAACCAGGTTGGTGATGATACCGAGGATAAGGGCACAGGCGATCTCGGTGAGGGTTACCTGACCGATCTTGAGCGCCATGCCGCCGATACCGGCGATCAGGATAACGGATACGACGAACAGATTCTTGTTGTTGCCGAGATCCACGCTCTGAATCATCTTAAGACCGCTTACGGCGATGAAGCCGTACAGCGTAACGCAGACTCCACCCATTACGCAGGAGGGGATGGTGGCAAGGAAGGTTACGAACGGACCGAAGAACGAGATCACGATCGCCATGATCGCCGTGGTAAGGATGGTTACGACCGAAGCGTTACCCGTGATGGCGACACAGCCGACCGACTCGCCATAGGTCGTGTTGGGGCAGCCGCCGAACAGAGCGCCGAACATCGAACCGACACCGTCGCCGAGAAGCGTTCTGTGAAGACCCGGTTCTTTAAGCAGATCCTTATCGATAACGCTCGAGAGGTTCTTGTGGTCGGCGATGTGCTCCGCGAAGACAACAAACGCGACGGGAACATACGCTACCGCAACGGTCGCGATGTACTTCGCATCAACCTGAGCAAAGCCTTTTGACGCCTTAAGGAAGGTGAAGTCGGGATACCACTGCATATTGTTGAAGAGCGAGAAGTCAATGATCTTGAAAGTCTCATTTTCGGTGGCAATTCCGATGAGGGTAAATACGGTCGCCGTTGCGTAGCCCGCAAGAATACCGATGATGAACGGAATGAGCTTGGTCATCTTCTTGCCGTAGACCGAGCAGAGCATAACGACCAGCAGTGTAACGAGAGCGCAGATAAAGCCGACCCATCCCTTTGCACCCATGACATAAACCGAATTTGCCGCATCAAACTCGGCAAACTTCAGCATATCGCCGATTGCGTTTCCCGAGAGCGAAAGACCGATGATGGCAACGGTAGGTCCGATTACGACGGGCGGCATAAGCTTGTCGATCCACGCAACGCCCGCACACTTTACGACGATTGCGATGACTACGTAAACAAGCCCCGCGAACACAGCGCCGATGATCAGTCCCGCATGACCCGCTTCAACCGATACGGCACCGGCAAAAGCAGCGAACATCGAGCCGAGAAAGGCGAACGACGAGCCCAAAAATACGGGGCTTTTAAACTTGGTGAAGAGCAGATACACAATAGTTCCGACGCCGGCTCCGAACAGCGCGGCGGACTGGGACATTCCGTTTCCGACGATGGACGGAACGGCGATGGTTGCTGCCAGGATAGCAAGCAGCTGCTGGAACGCAAAGACGATTATCTGACCGAATTTCGGTCTGTCATTGATTCCGTAGATTAGCTTCATGATTCAATCCTCCGAATAATGTTAGTTTTCTATATCTCCCTTGCGGGTTATATACATAGGTGATCAGCCGTTTTCCTTTTCGTAAAGATCGATTCCCGCCTCGGCGTCGATGGGCGGAACCTTTACCATGATGATCTCCTTTTTGGAGGTGGCGACCGCTTTGCCGATATAGTCGGCGCGGAAGGGAAGCTCTCTGTGACCGCGGTCCACCAAAATGGCAAGCTGGATCGCTCTCGGACGACCGAGCGCAAAAATTGCTTCGATGGCGGCACGCACGGTTCTGCCCGTGTACAAAACGTCGTCGACCAAAACGACCTTTTTATCGACAATCGAAAACGGAAGTTCACATTTTTTCACGACCGGCGCGTCCAGCGCCTTTTCCAGATCGTCCCGGTAAAAATTGATATCGATCACGCCGCATTCGGGGCGCTTTCCCTCAATCTTTTCGATGTTCTGCGCGATGATCTCGGCAAGCGGCTCGCCGCGGCGCTTGATCCCGACGAGAACCACATCTTCGATCCCCTTGTTTTTTTCCACGATCTCGTGGGACATACGCATAAGACAGCGCATCATCGCTTGTCCATCCATCAGATTTGCCTTAAAACTGTTCATGAAATCTCCGCCTTTCGTTTTTGTAATTTCGGCAAAAAAAAATCCCGTCCGAACAAAAGTCCTTTTGCTCTGACAAGATTCAAACCTCTTTCGCGCCGCTGCGCTTTTCCATCTTGCCGGCATCACAGTACCGTCTTAAAGACTTCTTTTCCGTGCGATAGTATAGCACAGTTTTTTTCGTTTGTAAAGGGGTTTTGACAAAAAATTTCTTTTTCGTCAAAAATTCCCCTCAAGCCCTTGACAAGAGGGGGAAAGCGTGGTATACTTTCGCTTGTCAAATTGAATAAGGACCCGTTGAGATTGCCGGGAGGACAACCGGTAATGTAGGGAACTTCGGAGAAGCTCGGGAAAACCGAGTGCCGAAGGGGCAAGGCGCAAGCCGAAACTCTCAGGCAAAAGGACGAAGATTTTACGGATTTTTCCGTTTTTTCACGTTGTGTTTTCGAAGTTGCCGCGCGGGTCGGCAACTTTTTTTATTGTTCGGAGGTTTTAAGGAAAATGAACATGGACGCATTAAACGCGCTTCTCGAAAAGATCGACGGCTGGGTGTGGGGTATTCCCTTGATTGCGCTGATTCTCGCGGTCGGCGCACTGCTCACGGTACGCACGGGTCTTATCCAAATCCGTCATCTGCCCAAAGCCATTCGCTATATGCTGCAGAACGAAGAGGACGGCGAAGGCGACGTAACCAGCTTCGGCGCTCTCTGCACGGCGCTTTCCGCCACCATCGGCACGGGCAACATCGTTGGTGTTGCGACCGCAATTGCCGCGGGCGGTCCCGGTGCGCTGTTCTGGATGGAGGTCGCCGCTTTTCTCGGCATGGCGACCAAATATTCCGAGGGTCTTTTGGCGGTAAAATACCGCACCATCGACCAAAACGGCAATGTTTTGGGCGGCCCTTTCTACTATATTGAAAAAGGCATGGGCGCAAACTGGAAATGGCTTGCCAAGCTCTTTGCCGTGTTCGGAATGCTGGTCGGTATCCTCGGCATCGGCACGATGACGCAGATCAACGGCATCACCGCGGCAGTTCAGAATTTCTTCGATCCCGAAAAGGCACAGGTTGCTTTCCGCATCGGCGAAGCCTCTTATGCATGGCCGACGGTTATCTCGGGCATTTTGGTAACGCTTTTCGCTGCGCTCGTTATCATCGGCGGTATCAAGCGTATCGCCAAGGTCTCAGAGATCGTCGTTCCCTTTATGGCAGTGCTTTACTTTGTATGCGGTATTCTGCTTATCGTCTGCAACATCACCAAGGTTCCCGCGGCCATCGGTCTTGTCGTCCGCAGCGCGTTTAACCCGCAGGCGGCTCTCGGCGGCGTTCTCGGCGCGACCATTGCCATCACCATGAAGTCCGCCATGCAAAACGGTATCGCGCGCGGTATCTTCTCGAACGAGTCGGGTATCGGCTCCGCTCCGATCGCCGCTGCCGCCGCCAAGACCAAAGAGCCCGTCCGTCAGGGTCTTGTCTGCATGACGGGTACGTTTTTCGACACCATCATCATCTGCACCATCACGGGTCTTGCCATCGTTCTGACGGGCGCCTATGTTCCCGCCATGACGGGCGAAAAGGTCGGCGTCGAAGTCACGACTCTTGCCTTCTCCGAAGGCCTTCCCTTCTCCTCGGGCGTTTCCTCCTTTCTTTTGATGATCAGCCTTGTCTTCTTCGCATTCACCACCATTCTCGGCTGGGACTATTACTCGGAAAAGTGTCTGCAGTATCTTGTCGGCAACAAGAAGGCAATTCTGCTTTCCTTCCGCGTTCTCTACATTCTCGCCGTCTTTGTCGGTCCGTACCTCAAGGTCGATTTTGTCTGGACGCTCGCCGACATCGTAAACGGTCTTATGGCGTTCCCGAACCTCGTGGCGCTCTTTGCTCTCAACGGCGTTGTGGCAAGAGAGACCAAGGATTATGTCAAACGCGTTTTGAAGATCGGATAAAACTTTTCTTTCCACTTGTGCCCCCGGTGCTCCTTTTCGGACAGCGGGGGCATTTTTGCCGTGAAATAAGATCAAATTATTGACTTTTGTTATCCTTTTTTTCAAAGACTCTGTACAAACGGGCACTTTTGTGGTACAATGCGAATCGGATACTTTCAATATATTCTCCGCATTCTTCGTATTTTTAATATTCTTCACATTCTATTTGGGAGAACGATTATGGAACTGAAAAACAAGACCGTCCTGTTTTTGGGCGACAGCATCACCGAGGGAGCGGGCACAACCGCACCCGAATTCAACTATGTCTCGGTCTTTTCCCGCCTTTCGGGCGCGAATGTCGTAAATTACGGCATCAGCGGAACGCGCATCGCGCGCCAGACCGTAAAATCCAACGAGCGATGGGACCAAGATTTCGTCTCGCGCGTCGACGATATGCAAAAGGACGCGGACGCGGTCGTCGTATTCGGCGGCACCAACGATTTCGGTCACGGCGACGCAAAGATCGGCTCTTTCGAAAGCCGCGATGTTTACACCTTCTATGGGGCGATGCACGTGCTCTGCCAAAAGCTGATTGAAAAATATCCCGACGCGGTCATTGTTTTCATGACCCCGCTTCACCGCCTCAGCGAAGACAGCATGACAAAGGAATTCGGCGCACCCGAAGAGAAAAATCTTGCGGGCTACGTCGACATCATAAAAGAAGTGGCGGGTTTTTACGGTCTTCCCGTTTTGGATCTTTTCCACACCTCGGGACTTCAGCCGAAGGTCGATATTATCCGTGAAAAATTCATGCCCGACGGACTGCACCCGAGCAACGCAGGTGCGGAAAAGCTTGCCCGCCGCGTATACGGATTTTTAAGCGCACTGTAACACCGAAAAATGCAAAGGAGAACGACCTATGGGAAAAACAACAGGCGGCTTCACCCTTCCGGGCGAGAGCGGATATGAAAAACTGACCCTTGAAATGGCGAAAAAATGGGGTGCGGACGTTATCCGCGACTCGGACGGAACCGAGCTTTCCCCCGAGATCGTAAACGCCGGCTACGGCATTTATTCCACCATCTGCATCATCCGCGACCACAACGAATGGGCAAAGAAAAACCTCGACAAATTGCAGCAGACCTTTCTTATGACCGAGCCGCGCACGGCGGTCGGCGAGACGCTCACCGTCTCTCTTCTCGAGGATTTCTTCGCCGAGCAATTTTGCATAAACGATTCCGAGGAATCGAAAAAATACTGGCAGGTGTTCGACCGCACGAGCAACAAAGAGGTTTTTGATTTCGCCTACGCCGACGGCGCGGTGACGATCGAAAACGCCGTTCCTTTCCACAAATATACCGTAAACTTTTTGGCTTACCGTATCTGGGAAGAAATTTCCATGTACAACCACACCACCAACAACTGGAACAAAGAGCACTTAATGCAGATCGACCCGCGCTATCCCGAGACGCAGGAATATTTGCTTTCGTGGATGGAATCGTGGTGCAAGAGCCACCCTGCGACCACGGTCGTGCGCTTTACCTCGATGTTCTACAATTTCGTGTGGATCTGGGGCTCGAACGAGCGCAACCGTCAAAAGTTCTCCGACTGGGCTTCGTATGACTTCACGGTCTCCCCTCTTGCCCTTTCGCTTTTCGAGAAAAAATACGGCTATCGTATCACCTCGGAGGGCTTTATCAACAAGGGCTATCTGCACGCGACTCACTGCATTCCCGACAAGGCAAAGCGCGACTGGATGGAATTCACGAACGACTTTGTTATCTCCTTCGGAAAAAAGCTCATCGACATCGTACACGCCCACGGCAAAAAAGCTTACGTCTTCTACGACGATTCGTGGGTCGGCGTCGAGCCTTGGGGCAAACGCTTCTCCGAATTCGGTTTTGACGGGCTGATAAAATGCGTATTCAACGGCTTTGAATGCCGTCTCTGCGCCGGCGTTTCGGCAGTAGAAACGCATGAGATCCGACTTCATCCCTACCTCTTCCCCGTCGGGCTGGGCGGACTTCCCACCTTCTCGGAGGGCGGCGATCCGACGCGCGACGCGAAGGGTTATTGGAAAAACGTCCGCCGCGCTCTTCTGCGCGCACCGATCGATCGGATCGGTCTCGGCGGTTATCTGTCGCTCACCATCCCCTTCCCCGATTTTCAGGATTACATCGAAAAGATCGCCGACGAATTCCGTCTCATCCGTTCCTATCACGAGAACGGCAAGCCCTATGTTTTAAAGCCGCGCATCGCGATTCTCACCGCGTGGGGGTCGCTGCGCTCGTGGACCTGCTCGGGTCATTATCACGAGCATCCGACCGTCGATCTCATCAACGTGATTGAAGCGCTCTCGGGTATGCCGTTTGACGTATCGTTCATCGACTTTGACGACGTGAAAAACGGCGCGCTTTCGTCGTTTGACGTCGTTATCAACGCGGGCAGCGCAAACAGCGCCTGGTCGGGCGGAAGACTGTGGGACGACGAGGTCGTCACGAAGCTTACGGAATGGGCTTACAAAGGCGGCGCTTTCATCGGCGTAAACGAGCCCTCCGCCCTCGAGGGATACGACACCTTCTTCCGCATGGCGCACGTTCTCGGAATCGACGAGGATACAGGCGAGCGCATTTGCCACGGAAAATACACCTTTGATGTGGAAAATTCGCCCGCGCTTTGCGACGGGTTTTCGGTCGCCGCCCGCGAGGGACTGTATCTTACCGACGAAAAGACGCGCGTTTTCGCCGCCGAAAACGGCGAACCGACCGTCACGGCGCACCCCTTCGGCAAGGGTACGGGTCTTTATCTCTCCTCCTTCCGTCACGGCGAGATCGCAAACCGCACGCTTTTGAATCTGATCCTCTCTGCCTGCGGCGAAGAGCTTTCGCAAAAGTATCTGACCGACAACCCGCTCACAGAATGCTGCTATTACCCCGACGGCAAGAAGCTTGTTGTCATCAACAACTCGGACAAGACGCAGAAAACCACCGTCAAGACCGATTTCGGCGACAAGACCGTCACGATCGAGGCGTTCGACACGTCCGTTTCGGATCTCGGATAAAATCAAAAATCCCGCCCTTCGGGCGGGATTTTTCGTTTTTGATTCGACTGTTTCAACTGTTTTAAAGTTCTATCTCGTCGCGGTCATGCAGTACGACGGTCTTGCAGCCGAGGATCTCCTCGGTTATGCGCACGGCGTTTTCGGGGTCGTTCCGAACATCCTCACCGTTGTGAACATAAAAGAGGTTTCTCGGGCAAAAGCCCGCCGCTTTCAGGTTTTCCGCCGTCTTCTGCGAGGTGTGGTGTCCCGTTTCGATCATCAGAACGTCGGGAGTCTTTGTCAGGGGCGCAAAATCGGATACTTTCCCGTAATCGCCCGTGAAAAGAACGGTTTTTCCGTCCTTTTCGATCTTATACGAAAACGAGCGCCACGGCTCTCCTTCCCGATGCGGAAGATGCGTATTGTGCAGCGCCGTCACGCGCAGTCCGTCCTCATCGCACAAAACGCCGTCGGTCACTTCATGCGGGACGATCTTAAAATCGCACGCAAAGCCCCCTTCGGTGTTTTTTAAGATCTTCATAATGCCCTCAAAGGTCTCGAGGTTCGGAATATACAGATCGATCTGCGGAAGCGTTTTTTTGCCGCACTGCACCGCAAGCTTGCGAATATACCAAAAAAGATTGGCAAGCCCGCCGACATGATCCATATGCGTATGCGAAATAAAAATGCGGCGGGTCTTGGAAATATCCACTCCCATGGTGTAGGCTGTATATCCGCAAGCCTCGCCCGCGTCAAAAAAGATCTCCTCCCCGTTGTGGGTGATCGAAAACGAAAGATGGTGCGTTCCGACAAGCGGCTCGGTTCCGGCGCAGCTGCCGTAGATGTGAAATTTCATAAAGACCTCCGAAAAAAAGCGTCAAAAGAGTTGAAAAAACGTGCGGATTTGTATATAATGAAAAGAGAAAAAAGGCTTTTTGCCTTGGAAAAGAGGAAACGCAAAATGGCAAACGAAAAAATAGGCGGACTCGGATTTCATCATATCGCACTCAAAGCAAACGATTTCGAAAAGTCGGTCGCCTTTTATACCGCGCTCGGCATGAAGCCGATCGTCGGCTGGGGCGAAGGCGAAAAGCGCATTCAGATGTTTGACCTCGGCGACGGCGGACGGATCGAGCTTTTTGCCGGCGGAAACGACACGGATTTTCCCGCCGAGGGAAAATACATGCACTTCGCCATGGGCTGTGACGACGTGGACGAAGCCTATGCGCACGCCCTTTCGGTCGGCGCCGTGCCCTTTAAAGAGCCGAACACCGTCGAGCTTGACTCGCACCCCGAAAAGATCGCCATCCGCATCGCCTTTGTTCTCGGTCCTTCGGGCGAACAGCTTGAATTTTTCAAGCAGGTTTGAACATGTCGGTATTATACACCCGAAAAAGCGTTTTTGTCAACCGCTTTGCACGCATTGACGCAAGGTCTTACTCAGTTTTAAAGGAGAAACCGTATGCTCTCCATAGGAAACCGCACCTGTCTTTACTATGTACCCGGGACGCAAAAGGTCGATTATGAAAAAATGCGCCGCGAAGGCTACACTGCCTGTGACTATTCGGCGCTTACCGACACGGCGGGCGAGCTTTATACCCTTTCCGAAGAAGAATTCATCCGCCGTCTTTCGGAGGAAAAAGAAACCGCACGGTCGGCGGGCATTTCGATCCATCAGGTCCATGCCCCGTGGCCCGTCGAGGACAAGACCGAAGAACAGCGGCGCGAGACCATGCGCTTTATGAAAAGAGCCGTTATCGGCACAAAAGCGCTCGGAAGCCGTCTCTTTGCGGTGCATCCCATCATGCCCTACGGCTGGGATCCCGAACCCGACGCGGAATTTGCGCACAGGATCAACGTTGAATACTTTTCGGAGCTGTGTGATTTTGCGGCGAAGTACGACGTTCTTATCTGTATTGAAAACATGCCGACCGCGCGTCACCGTCTCGCCCGCGTGCCGGCGCTTTGCAAGCTGATCGGGGAGCTTGCCCGTCCGAACTTTTTCATGTGTATCGACACGGGACATTGCAGCTGTATCGGCGACGACTGCGGCGAGATGATCCGCGTCTGCGGCAAGCATCTTGCGGCGCTGCACGTTCACGACAACAATGGACGCTACGACGACCACTTGATGCCGTATTTCGGCGTTCTTAACTGGAAGAGCTTTAAGAGCGCCCTTGCCGACATCGGCTTTACGGGCGTGCTTTCGATCGAAGCGGACGTGCCGCCGCTTCCCGATCCGCTTCGCGAAAAGGCTTTTGCGCTTCTTGCCGAGACGGCAAAAAGCCTTGCCGATCTTTGAACACAAAACCACAGACACAAAAAAGGAGATACAATGTACCGTTTTCGAAAAATGGAGGAACGCGACCTTAATGCGGTCGAAAAAATGCTGAACGCGGCGCGCAAACACATGGGCGAGGTCCTAAAGCTCACCCAATGGCAGGGAGAATATCCGTCGAGGCGGGATTTTGCCGAGGATATTGCCCTTTCGCGCGCATATGTTCTTTGTGATGACGACGATCTTCCGATTGCCGCCGCCATGGTGCACACGGGAAAAGAACCCGCCTATGATAAAATGACCGACGGGAACGGCGAGTTTTCGGGCATTTGGCAGTACAAAAAGGAGACCTCGGGGTCGGTACACCGTTTCTGCGTGTCGCAGGAATTGAACAGCCGCGGAATCGGCTCGGCGTTCATGCGCGAAATTTTCGCCCATTTTAAAAGCATCGGCGTCCGTTCGGTCCGCATCGACACCCACCGCGCCAACAAGCCCATGCGCCGCATGCTGGAAAAATGCGGCTTCCGCGCCGTCGGGATCGTTTTTGTTCCCGAACCGTTCGACCCCGAACGAATCGCGTACGAATACGCGATCGTGTAAGTATCAGCGCGGCGCAAAATCGACGAAAGAAACGGATATGCGTATATCGGTATATATAGGAGGACCTTTTTGCAAAAGAGAGAAAACGCTTTGAAAATAACCGTAGTCGGCTGCGGCCGCTGGGGAAGCTGTATCGCGTGGTATCTGGACAGCGTGGGACACGACGTGACGCTGTACGGACGCGAAAGCTCGCCGCATTACGCCGCTTTTTTAAAAGACCGCACCAACGGGCTTGTCACCCTTCCCGAATCGATCGGGCTTCTTTGCGATCTTAAAGAAGCGCTCCGCCGAAGCGATACGATCGTTCTTTCGATCGGGGCGCAGAGTCTGCGGTCGTTTATGCGGGAGGCGTCGCGCTATCCCCTCGAAAACAAGGATTTTGTTCTCTGTATCAAGGGGATCGAGATCGAATCGGGAAAACTGCTTCACGAGGTCATGGCGGAATTTCTTCCGCCGTCCTGCCGCGTCGCTGTGTGGGTGGGCCCCGGGCATGTGCAGGAATTCGTAAAGGGTCATCCCAATTGCATGGTGATCGACAGCGCCGATCGGGATTTTACGAAGTATCTTGCCGATTCCTTTTCGGGCGGGATCATCCGCTTTTATTACGGAAGTGATCTTATCGGAACCGAGGTCGGTTCTGCCGCCAAAAACGTTATCGGGATCGCGGCGGGTATTTTGGACGGCCTGAACTGCTCATCGCTGAAGGGCGCGCTCATGTCGCGCAGCGTCGTCGAAACGGCGCGGTTGATCCGAAAAATGGGCGGCAACCCCGCGTCGGCTTTCGGACTTTCCATGCTGGGCGACTTTGAGGCGACCGTCTTTTCGCCTTATTCGCACAACCGAACCTTCGGCGAATGCTTTGCGGCGGGAAAGCCCTACAAAGAGCTTGCGGAGGGGTACTTTACGGCGAAAGCGCTGCACAGCCTCTGCCGCCAATACGAAGTTGAAATGCCCATCTGCGACGCGGTATACCGCGTTTTGTACGAGAATGCCGATGTAAAAAGCGCGATGGAAGGGCTTTTTTCGCGCAGCCGAAAGGAAGAATTCAATTTTTGACCCGCGTGCGACGGACATTTCGGCACTGCACACCCGTTTTTGTCACTCTTCTCAAGGGAGTGAGAAGAGTAATTGTTAATTAAATGTAAACATCCGCGTTTTCCCCTTGATTTTTACAGAAATTGGGGGTACAATACACTACAGAAATTGGCACTTGAATTTGGCGAGTGCTAACTCCTACGAAAAAATTTAACCAAAATAGATCAGGAGGAATTTATCATGAAACTGAAACCTCTCGCAGACCGAGTTGTTCTCAAAACCGTTGAGGCGGAGGAAACCACCAAGAGCGGTATCATTCTTACCGGCGCGGCAAAGGAAAAGCCCAGCATCGCCGAAGTTATCGAAGTGGGTCCCGGCGGCATGGTCGACGGCAAGGAAGTCGTTATGACCGTAAAGCCCGGCGACAAAGTTATCACGAGCAAATATTCGGGCACCGAAGTAAAGTGCGACGGCGAAGAATATGTTGTTGTCCGTCAGGCAGACATTCTCGCGATCGTGGAAGAATAACGAAAATTTAACCTGAATTTCGGAGGGATTTATTATGGCAAAAGAATTGGCATACGGCATTGAAGCCAGAAATGCTCTTGTAAGAGGTGTCGACAAAGTTGCCGACACCGTTAAGATCACGCTCGGTCCGAAGGGCAGAAACGTGGTTCTCGATAAAAAGTACGGCTCTCCGCTCATCACCAACGACGGCGTTACCATCGCCAAGGAGATCGAACTTGAGGACGCCATGGAAAATATGGGTGCACAGCTTCTGAAAGAAGTTGCCACCAAGACCAACGACGCCGCCGGCGACGGCACGACCACCGCGACTCTTCTCGCTCAGGCATTTGTTCGCGAGGGTATGAAGAACGTTACGGCGGGCGCAAACCCGATGGTATTGAAGAAGGGCATTCAGCTTGCCGTCGATACCGCCGTTAAAAAGCTCAAGGAAATCTCGAAAGCCGTTGACGGCTCGAAGGATATCGCCCGCGTCGGCACCGTTTCGTCCGCCGATGAAGTAATCGGCAAGCTCATCGCCGACGCTATGGAAAAGGTCACCTCCGACGGCGTTATCACCGTTGAGGAATCCAAGTCCTCCGAGACTTACTGCGAGATCGTCGAGGGCATGCAGTTCGACCGCGGTTACATTTCGCCTTACATGGTGACCGATACCGACAAGATGGAAGCGGTCATCGACGATCCGTATGTGCTCATCACCGATAAGAAGATCTCCAACATTCAGGAGATTCTTCCCCTGCTCGAGCAGATCATTCAGGCAAGCAAGAAGCTGGTCATCATCGCCGAGGATGTCGAGGGCGAAGCTCTTTCGACGCTGCTTGTCAACAAGCTCCGCGGCACCTTTACCTGCGTTGCCGTTAAGGCTCCCGGCTTCGGCGACAGAAGAAAGGAAATGCTCACCGATATCGCAACCCTTACGGGCGGCGAGGTCATTTCCTCCGATCTCGGTCTTGAATTGAAGGACACGACGGTTGCTCAGCTCGGTCGCGCAAGACAGATCAAGATCACCAAGGAAAACACCATCATCGTAGACGGCGCAGGCGATTCCGACGCCATCAAGGCCCGTGTCGGTCAGATCAAGACCGCCATCGAGACCACCACCTCCGACTTTGACCGTGAAAAGCTCCAGGAGCGTTTGGCAAAGCTTGCGGGCGGTGTTGCAGTCATCAAGGTCGGCGCGGCTACCGAAACCGAAATGAAGGAAAAGAAGCTCCGTATCGAGGACGCTCTCAACGCCACCAAGGCGGCTGTTGAAGAGGGTATCGTTGCCGGCGGCGGAACGGCATTTGCAAACTGCATTCCCGCAGTTGCCGCTCTGCTTGACAAGACCGACGGCGATGAAAAGACGGGCGTTAAGATCGTGCTTCGCGCTCTTGAAGAGCCGATCCGTCAGATCGCCGCAAACGCAGGTCTCGACGGTTCGGTCATCCTCGACAAGATCCTGTCCTCCGGCAAGGTCGGTTACGGCTTTGACGCTTACAACGAAAAGTATGTCGATATGATCGACGCCGGCATCGTAGACCCTGCCAAGGTATCGCGCAGCGCTCTCCAGAACGCCGCATCGGTTGCGTCCATGATCCTCACCACCGAGGCATTGGTTGCCGACAAGCCCGAGCCTGTCGCTCCCGCCGCCGCTCCCAACCCCGGTATGGGCGGAATGTATTGATCGGAAAGTCAATATCGAATAAGAAGCTCCCGCCTTACGGCGGGAGCTTCTTTTGCTGTATCGAACGCAAATTTACACAAAAAACTTGCTTTTTTCGCAAAAAATCCGTATAATTGATCGTATTGTATGCAACAAAATGAGAAATTTCCGTTTTGGATTGGAGACCCGATTATGAAGCGATCTTTTCGCAAAATTTTGTCCTCTCTGCTTGTTTCCGTGTTGGTTTTGTCCGTGATGCCGACCGTATTTTTCTCGGCGTCCGCCGCGTCGTACGACACATCGGATCGTGTGGTGTATGTATCCGCGAACGGATCGGACAGCGCCGCCGGAACAAAAAAAGCGCCGTTTAAAACGCTTTCCAAAGCGATCGGCGAGCTTTGCGCGAGCATTCAGCAGAATAACGGCGGCACGATCGTTATTATGAACGATCTTACACCCGATGGCAGCAACGCGCTGACCGGAAGCATTATGCGCAGCTGCAAGCACGGCAAGCTTCTTACCTTTACGGGGCGTGACCCCGCCGACGGAACGGTTTATCCCGCAAGGCTTCGCTATGACGGCTTCGGACTTTCGGGTCCGACAAAATTCGAATATCTCGAATTCTACCCCTGCCGTTCGAGCCTGCACATCAACACCTGCGGAAAGCCGCTTGTCGTAGGCAAGAAGACAAGCGTAGGACAGCACGATCTCCGTTTTCACGACGGAATCGGTGAAACGCTTCGCGGAACGGCTTCCTCAACCGACACGACGATAGAGGGCGGCTCGGTCGGCACGATTTTTGTCGGCGGCGGTTATGCCACCTCCGAATCGCAAGGCATTACGGGAAATTGCTCGCTGAATGTAACGGGCGGTCATGTGGCCTCGGTTGCGATCGGTTTTGACAGTTATTCCGCCAATCATACCGACGCGCGCATCGACGGGAACGTGACGATCACGGTTAGCGGTGACGGAACGGTCGGAAAGATTTTGACGCGCCGTATCGTAAACAATACGATCGGCGGTGCGCTGACAGTCATTCTGAGCAACAACAAAACAACGTCTTTTGAATCGCTTCCCAACGCGCAAAAGGGCGTGTACCGCATTTTTTCGGGAAGCCACGGAAGGGTTGAAGCGACCGACACGGTCGGCTCTTTTCGTGTGATCCCGAATAAGGGCTACTACGTTCTGCTCGACGGAGAGAGACAGCCCGAGGGCATTTATACCTTTCCTACGGGCGACACCGTGGTACAATTTGTGCGCGGCGGAGACACGAATATTACCGAAAATGCCTATGTTTCGGGCGATAGGGCAGGCTTTTTCAACCCCGATTCGCTCATCACCCGCGCCGAGGGTATTATGATGCTGTACAAAACCGTCGAGACCGACGAAGAAATTGCCGACAGCAATGCTTTTTTGGACGTTGCCAAAACCGATTGGTTCTATGACGGGGTAAACTACTTTGATCATTACGGCATTCTGCCCGAGGACTGGGTCGCCAATCTCGAGCCTTCGTTAAGCCTTACCCGTGCGGAATTTATCCATATGGCGACGCTTCTTTATCCGCAGACAACCTCTTCGTACAAGCTTTCCGATTTTTCGGATCTTACGGAAAACAACCCGTATTATGAGGAAATGCTTAAAGCGTACAATGAGGGAAAAATCAACGGCTACGGAGACGGAACGCTCCGTCCGGGCGGAGAAATCACCCGTGCCGAGGCGGTGACGATCGTCAACCGTTATATCGAACGCAAGCCGATAAAGCAAACGAGTCGTTTTGCGGACGTTCCCGTTTCACATTGGGCAAATAAACAAATTGCCGCTGCAAGCGAAGCTCTTTCAAGCGGATTTTGGGATAAAAACGCGAACAACGCTTCTTATATTCTCCCCTCCTCCGGAAAAACCGAGGACGCGGTAAAAAGTCTGTATGTTCAGTCGCGTGCTCTTTCCGCCGACGCAATACGCGAAGGAATCGACACCGTGTCCGAGCAGATGAAGAAGAATATACTGAACTCGACCGATACGATCACGGTCACGGGAACAAGCTATTATGTTTCCGAAAAGAACGGAAGCGATTCGAACGACGGCAAGAGCAAGGCGCGTCCGATCAAGACTCTTGCGCGCGTTTCCAAGCTGAGTCTTCAGTCGGGTGACGGCGTATTCTTTGAGCGCGGAGGGATCTATCGCGGCAGTATCGCCATGACCAACGGCGTGACCTACGCCGCTTACGGAACGGGCGAAAAGCCGCTTCTCATGCAGTCGCGCAAGAATTATGCCGATCCTTCGTTTTGGGTCGCGACCGATTATCCCAACGTCTGGAGATGCACCGACCTTTTGCAGAACGTCGGCGTGATCGGCTTTGACCACGACCTGTTCGACCATTCCGAGGACTCGTATCATGAGCTGTACGGCGATATTCTGAACATGAATACGCAGGGCTTTACGGGGCTTTCGGACATGAATACCGATTTGCAGTTCTATTCGGATATAAGCGGCGGCGTAACATCGTCGGGACCGCTTTACGTTTACAGCACGGGCGGAAATCCCGGAAGCCGCTTCTCCTCGATCGAGATCGGCGAGCGCATCAACATTTTCCGCAACGGAGTAAAGAACGTGACGGTCGATAACCTCGCCTTCAAGTTTACGGGCGCACATGCCGTCGGTATGGGAACAAGCACGAATGTCGTCGTCCGGAACTGCGTCTTTTCGTGGCTCGGCGGCTCGGTTCTCACTCTCTCTTCGGGCGGCTCCGCCGTCAACTACGGAAACGCCGTGGAAATTTACGGCGGATGCGACGGATACCGCGTTGAAAACTGCTGGATGTATCAGATATACGACACGGCGGTGACGCATCAGCGTTCGTCGGAGACGGGAAACTGTATCCAAAAGGGTGTTCGGTATCTTTCCAATCTTATGGAATATGTTCACTGGGGAATCGAATATTACAACGCGCCGCCGACGGCCGCACAGCTTGGCGGAAACGCAGATACCTACACCCGCATCACAAGCGACGTGTACGACGCCTATAACGTTCTTCGCATGGGCGGATACGGCTGGGGCTCAATCACCCGATTCCGCGAACATTCCGCGCGACTCTACTGCGGCTCGACCCTTTCGGAAAACTACGACGAGCTTACCGAATACAACATATTCGACCGCTGCGCGGGCTATCTTCTGAACGTGCCCTCCAACTCAAACGAAGTCGACGACAAGAACATTTACGTCCAGACCCTCGGAAAGACGCTCGGTTCGCTGAAGGGAACCTACCGCGTCTGCACCCACTCGGCACACCGCGACATTGCCGATCTTTTCGGCGACAAAAACGCGGTCGTGATCGTGACCGAGGAGTAAGAACAACAAAGATATATTTTTTCGGGCGGCAGAGCGGTTTGCCGCCCGTCTTTTTTTGCAAAAGCCGCGGGAAAGAGAGGAAAAGTCGGGAATTTTGCTTTTTCCCTTGATTTTTTTCTTGCTTTGTGTTATAATAAATGCGGTCTTTTTTTGAGCGCTTTCAAAGCGGCGCGAACAAAGGTCACACTAACCGGGGACATAGCGGAGCCTTGTACCTGCAATCCGCTACAGCAGGGGTGAATTCCCGTTCTGAGGGAAATTTTCGTGCGGTCTTGCTTTTTGTTTTTCCGTGTTGAGACGCGAGTCTTGCGCAATCGGCTCTCTCGAACCATGTCAGGTGGGGAACCAAGCAGCATTAAGGGATGCTTGCCGATGTGCCGCAGGGGCGCTTGCGTTGAGCGGAGAGCAAAGGTTGCGCGCACGGCGATTTTTCGATTTTCGGGTGTGTGATCTTTGTTCGCGCCGTTTTTTTTCGAAAGAGGACAAGTTCTGACAAAAAAATAACAAATCGTACATTTTCTTACGGTTGACAAGTTCTCTGTCCCGTGCTATACTGTTTTTTGAAGAAAAGAAGTTGTTTTCATTGTTTTCAATTCTGCATTCAATTTAAGAAGGAGTGGCTGACTTTATGAAAATTCTGCTTACCGGCGGCGCCGGCTATATCGGCTCTCATACCGCCATCGAACTTATGAAAAACGGACACGAGGTTATTATCGCCGACGACTTTTCCAACGCAAGCCCTTCGGTCGTAGAACGCATTGAAAAGATCGCGGGAAAGCCCGTTAAGGTGTATAACATCGACGTGTGCGACGCGACGCTGGTCGACGATATGTTCCATGTCGAAAATTTTGACTCGGTCATTCATTTCGCGGGCTACAAGGCGGTCGGCGAATCGTGCGTGAAGCCGCTTATGTATTACCGCAACAATCTGGATTCCACCCTTACGCTTCTTGAAGTAATGGCGAAATACAAGGTGAACAATTTTGTATTCAGCTCGTCCGCCACAGTCTACGGCGTGCCCGAGCGTGTGCCGATCACCGAAGATATGCCCACCGGCTGCACCAATCCTTACGGCTGGACAAAATATATGATCGAACAGATCCTGACCGACACGGCAAAGGCGAACCCCGAGCTTTCGGTCGTTCTTCTGCGTTACTTCAATCCGATCGGAGCGCATGAAAGCGGTCTTATCGGCGAGGCGCCCAACGGAATCCCGAACAATCTCATGCCCTATATCTCGCAGGTCGCCATCGGAAAGCGTGATCATCTGAGCGTTTACGGAAACGATTATCCGACGCATGACGGCACCGGCGTGCGCGATTACATCCATGTTGTCGACCTTGCCCGCGGTCATGTTGCGGCGATCGACTTTGCCGCAAAGCACAAGGGCACCGAGATCATCAACCTCGGTACGGGCGTCGGCTACAGCGTTCTCGATATTGTTAAATCCTTCGAGCGCGTCAACGGCATTACCATTCCCTACGTCATCACCGCCCGCCGTCCCGGCGATATTGCCGAGTGCTACGCCAACCCCGACAAGGCATTCCGCCTTTTGGGCTGGAAAGCGGAAAAGAACATCGACGATATGTGCCGCGACACCTGGAACTGGCAAAAGAAAAATCCGAACGGCTACGACGCGTAACCGTTCTTGGAAAAAGAATAAAAAAGAGAGGCAAGGAAAACCTTGCCTCTCCTTTTTGTTTTTTTCGGTTACGATCTTTCACCGAAATATTTCGCATACAGCTTTTTCAGCCCGCACTTGTGGCACAAAAGCATGCCGACGACCGCGCCGACCGCCGCCTGCAAAATCTGATACGGAAGCTTTAAAAGCGCATATTCGGGCGTGCTGTACAAAAAGGCGCGTCCGAGAGAATACCCGACCACCATGATAACCGCGCCGAGAAATACGCCGATTCCCGAAGCGAGCACGGGACGCTTTTTCAGAACATAATGAGAAAAGACCGAGATAACGACCGCCTGGAGACCATGAGTCACGAGCGACACGAACATCGGCGTCGGATAGAATAAGAAGTCGCCGAGAAGAGCGCCCACGCCGCCGACCATAAACGCGGAGATCGGATCCAGCAGAATCGCCGCCGCACAGATTATGATATCGTTCATGTAAAGATGTCCGCCGGGCACGGGAACGCTGAAGATGCTCGAGCTTAACACGACGTTCATCGCCATGAATAAAGCGGTCACGCATAATAAAAGAGTGGTTCTTTTCGTATTGTTTTTTGTCTGCATTTTGTTTTTCTCCCTTGCAATTGCTGTGCTTTTATTGTATACTGTTATCTGGTAATATAAAATAGTCAGAAACGGAGAAAAGTATAAGTCCAGATGAAATACAACATCGACAAAACAAACCGCCCCGTTTATCTCCAATTGTATAAACAGCTTCGTGAGGATATTATCGGCGGCGTTTATGCTTACGACGAAAAGCTCCCGTCCAAGCGGCTTCTTGCCGACGAAACGGGCGTAAGTCTTATCACGGTCGAGCACGCTTATGACCTTTTGTGCGACGAGGGGTATGCCGAAGCGCGCATGCGGCGCGGCTATTTTGTGCTTTTCCGCAGTCACGACGGCTTCGCCTCGACCCCCGAGGAAGTGCGAAAAGAGCCGATTTCGGGCATAATTCCGACCGACAGCGAATTTTCGCTTTCCATTTTAAGCAAGACTATGCGGCGCGTGTTGACCGATTACGGCGAAGCGATTCTGCAAAAATCGCCGAACACGGGGCTTCCTCTCCTACGTGAAGCGATTCGGCGCTATCTTGCCCGCAACCGTGGCATTTTCGTGTCGGTCGAACAGATTGTTCTCGGCTCGGGAGCGGAATATCTTTACGGTTTGATCGTCGAGCTTTTGGGGCGTGACAAGATCTACGCCATCGAATCGCCGTCCTACGATAAAATCGAAAAAATCTATCATGCAGCGCACGTCCGCTGTGAGCTTTTGCCGCTTTCCGAAGACGGAATCGACAGTGCGGCTCTGGGAAAATCGACCGCCGACGTTTTGCACACCACACCGTACCGCAGCTTTCCGAGCGGTGTCACCGCGTCGGCGACCAAACGGCACGAATATATCCGTTGGGCGCAGAAAAACAACCGCTACATCATCGAATCGGACTACGGCTCGGAATTTTCGGTCGCTTCCCAGCCCCCCGAACCGCTCTTTGTTCTGTCGGACAGCGATAATGTTCTGTACCTCAATACCTTTTCCAAAACCGTCTCCCCGTCCCTTCGCGTCGGATATATGGTTCTCCCGAAACACCTCGTGCAGCCCTTCTTCGAAAAACTCGGTTTCTACTCTTGTACCGTTCCCACCTTTGAGCAATACGTCCTCGCCGAGCTACTAAACGGCGGCGACTTTGAACGGCACATCAATCGGGTCAGAAGAAAAAAGCGGAAAGAGGCGGGGCAATAGCTTTTCCCGCTTTATACCGTTTTCTTGAAAAGAAAAGTCTCCTTCGCTTACCCCGTGCGAATTTTTGCGTGGGGTATTTTTTGTTTTGCAAGATTTTCGACGCCCGCAAACGGAATCCGTATAAGAGAAAAAACCGCTGATTTCCGACGACTCGGCAGCGAATGAGTACATAAAACAAAAACCGCCGAATCGGCGGTTTTCTTTATTTTCGGCATTATTCTTCATTGCCGCGGCAGAGCAGTACACAGCACTCAACATGCCCCGTTCTGGGAAAAAGGTCGACACCGACGGCTTTTTTCGCGTCATAGCCGCACTCCGCGAAGGTCACGAGGTCGCGGGCAAGGGTTTGAGGGTTACAGGAGATATAAACGATACGTTTTGCGCCGAGGGCGGCGATGCGTTCGGCGGCTTCGGCACCGCAGCCCTTACGGGGCGGGTCGATGATGATCACATCGGGCAAGAGATTTTTCAGGCGGTCGCTGTCGAGCGCCTCGCCCGCGTCCAGGCACAAAAACCGTCCCTCAACGCCGTTCTCACGCGCATTTTCGGCGGCGTTTTCGGCTGCCGCTTTTTCAATTTCGACGCCGTAAAGCTTTACGCCCGCCTTCGCAGCCAAAATGCCGATCGTGCCCGTGCCGCAATACAGATCGAAAAGCGTGTCCCCCTCTTTTACATCGGCAAAGGCGCACGCCGTTCGGTAAAGACGTTCGGTCTGGGCGGGGTTGACCTGAAAAAACGCATCGGGCGAGACGCGGAAGCGTCTCCCGCAAAGGGAAACGGCAAGAAAACTTTGTCCCCAAAGGGTGCGGAATCTTTCCCCGAGAACGCCGTTGCCCGCGTTTGTATTCTCGTTCAGCAAAATGCCGCAAAGGGTCGGAAAGACGGACGGAAGCGCTTCGCAAAGTGCGCGCTCCGCTTCTTTCCCGAGCGACGCACCGTTTATAATCAGCGTCAGCAGCACTTTTTCATCGTCGCCGATACGCATATAAATTCCGCGAAGAAGCCCTTTCCCGCTTGTTTCGTCGTATGCCGAAACAGCGTGCTCCGAGCATACCGAGAGGACCGCGTCTCGGATTTTTGCGAATATTTCGGGGCCGATCGGGCAATCGTCATGGGGCACGATGCGATGGGAGGACGGAGCATAGAAGCCCGCGACAAGCTTTCCCTCTTTATCGGCGCCGACGGGATAGATCACCTTATTTCGATAGCGGGTCGGCTCTTTTGCCGCAAGGTAATCCGAAACGCGCAGCGGAATATGGGCGATCCGCTCGAACGCGTCGTCGATCATCGCCCGTTTGATTTTGCTTTCCGCCTCATACGATATATGCCAAAAGCCGCAGCCGCCGCATTTTCCCGCGACGGGACAGCCGCTTTCCGCCCGTTCGGGGGAGGGGGTAAGAACGCTTTCAAGCTTTCCGACGCCGTAGCTTTTGGTAAGCTTGATCAGCTTTGCCCGCACAACGTCGCCCGGCGCGGTATTCGGAATAAAAACGACAAAGCCGAAATGTTTTGCCACGCCGTTTCCGTTGCCGCAAAGCGATTCGACCGTAAAAGTATATGTTTGATTTTTCTGTAAGATCTCTGCCATACCGTCTCCCGCCGACCGCGCGATGCGCTTCGGCTTTTTGTTTTATCTTTTGTCTACCGCATATTGTACTCGTTTTTCGTTCTTCTGTCAATTTTTTTATTGCAGAAAAAAATTTTTTAAAAATTGGGAACTTTTTGAAAATCCCGTCGTCTTATAAGTACCGAAAGAAAAACTTCGATTTTAAGGTGAAAGGAGTGAGTCCCATGAAGCAACAAACGGCGCTTCTGACAAAGGCTGTTCCCATGCTGCTCAGCGCACTGCTTCTTTGTTCCTGTTCCGTCGCAAGCAAAACGGCAAACGGAAGCGCTTTTCGCGACACCATGGACAAATCGTTCGCTCCGTCTGAGGCGGGCGAAGGCTTTTACGAAAGAAGCGCCGCCTATGATGTCGGTGCCGACGGCGAAAATGCTGTCGTTTCCGAAGGACAGTCGGAAAGCGAATACGAAAGCGGAATCCCTTCAACCGGTTTTTCTCACGAAACGCGCAAAATCATCTATTCCTCCTGGTTTGATATCAGCACCAAGGAATACGACGCGGCGATCGAAAAGCTGAACGCGCTGTGCAAAAAATACGGAGCGTATTTTGAAAGTGCGCAGAGCTACGGTGAAAAGACCTACTCCAATCGGTACGCAAATTACACCGTTCGTGTTCCGAACGAGCATTATACGGAATTTCTCGAAAGTGCAGGCACGCTCGGCACGGTCACGGGTTCGGGCGAAAACAACCGCGATGTAACCGAACAGTATTTTGATACACAGGCACGTCTCGACAGCGCCCGACTTCGCGAGGAACGGCTTCTCGCCATATTGGAAAAAGCCGACACCTTGGACGATGTTCTCCTTTTGGAGCGCGAGCTTTCGGACGTGCGTTACGAGATCGAAAGCATGACGGGTGAATTGAAAAAGCTGGATTCGCTCATTTCCTATTCGACGGCGACGATCTCGATAACCGAGGTTCGAACCGATATATTGCCCGATTCCGACAAACAGAGTCTTTCGACTCGTCTTTCTCTCTCGCTTGAGCGCGGTTGGCAGTCCTTTTGCGACGGACTTTCAGACTTTGCGGTCGAGGCGGTCTATGTCCTTCCCGTTCTGTTGTGTGTCTGGCTTCCTATCCTGATCGTATTGCTTGTTCTAATTCTTGTTCTTCGCAAAAAGAGAAAAAAGCGCCGCGCGGCGAAAAATTCCGCGATGAACGCTTCCGCTTCGGTTCCGACTGCTCCCGCAGAGGAGAAGGATACTCGGACTGAACAGTGAACCTTGCTTGTTTTCCTATATTTCTTTCTTCTCTCGGTGAGGGGCGGTGCTTCGGCATTGCCCCTCATTTTGTCGTTTCGACGATTTGAACCGTTTTTTTCACTCGTTTGTGTTATTTTTCCCTCTATTGCAATTTTTTCCGCCGAAAAATGCCGATTTTTTCGGAAAATTCCGTAAAAAATCAAAAAGCATCTATACAAATCGTTGTTTTTGTGGTAAAATGAAATAGAATATCGAATGTTGTGCTGTCGATACACCGTTTTCGGGCGGCAGCATTAGGGACGCGAAAACGCAAGATGCTTTTTCAGCCGTCCGCATTTTTTCGGAAAGGATCTTCTTTCGCATGTACAATAGAAACAAACCCGCAAAAGACAAATACAAAAAAGGAACAAAGCCGCCCTATCGCAGCGCAAACGCCGACCGCCGCTCCGCACGTCCCGCAAAGAAGGAATCGGCAGGCTTTGACAGCCGAGAAAAGGAAAAAAGCGAGGATTACAACAACGGCGCGATCCCGGGACGCAACGCCGTACGTGAGCTTTTAAAGAGCGGCAAGGCCATCGATAAGATTTTCGTCCGCAAGGGCGACCGCGAAGGCTCGATCACCGTTTTGGTTTCCGAAGCGATCAACCGCAAGATCCCCGTCATTGAAGTCGAAAAAGAAAAGCTCGACACCCTGTGCGGCTACGAGCAGCATCAAGGTATCGTCGCCATCGCGTCGGAAAAGGAATATTGCTCGATCGAGGATATTCTCGCCATCGCCGAAGAGCGCGGCGAAAAACCGCTCATCGTCATTGCCGACGGCGTTTCCGATCCGCACAATCTCGGCGCGATCATCCGCTGTGCCGAGGGCGCGGGCGCACACGGCGTTATCATTCCCAAGCGCCGCGCCGCGGGGGCGACTCCCGCCGTGGCAAAAGCTTCGGCAGGCGCGCTTGAGCATATGGCGGTCGCCAAATGCTCGAACATTTCCGATACGATCCGCAAGCTCAAGGAGCGCGGACTTTGGATATTTGCCGCCGAAGCCGAGGGCACCGATTATACCAAAGCCGATATGACCGTCCCCGCCGCGATCATCGTGGGCAGTGAGGAATACGGCATTTCGGATATCGTAAAGAAAAACAGCGATTTCATCGTCTCCATCCCCATGCTGGGCAAGGTGAATTCTCTGAACGTTTCCACGGCGGCGGCTGTGGTTTTATACGAAGCGGTTCGACAGAGAAGCGCGCAAGCTTAAATGAATCGGAGGGTAGAAAAAATGCCGAACAACGAAAAGACCGACGGCATCGGAACGAAAATCTCTTCCGAAGCTGAAGGGGCGGAGGAAAAGATCACGCTTGAGAGCATTTTAAAAGAATACGATGCCAAAAAAGCTTCGATCAAAGCCCGCGAGAACGCCCAAAAGACCGCAGAAGAAAAGGACACGGCACGGGATTGGAAGGAGATCGAAGAGGAATTGAAGCATTCGATCGAAGAACGTGCGGAAGAGCCCGACGACAGCGATATGAAAATCCTTTCGGACAACGAAGAAGGCAAAGACCTTTCCGAAAATAAAGCCGACTCCGAGCAGCTCATCGAGCATAAACACGACATCATGAGCGAAATTTCGCGCAATTTTGAAGCGCAGGAAGCCGAAGCGGCGACATGCGAGCTTCCGGATACCGAAAAAGAGTCGGTGTCGGTCGGGGAGAGCGAGACCGGTTCAGACAAGACAAGAGAGTTTTCCGTCTCGGAAACCGAAGAGGAAGGTTCCGAAAAAAATGAGGAAAACGAAGAAGAAACGAACGAAGACGAAAAGAAGCACGGCCGTCACAGCCGCAAAGCCATCGATAATGAGACGCTTCGGCGCGCATTTCAGCAGGACGGCTACGACCTTTTTGCAAGGAAAAATAAAAGGAAAGCAGAGTCCGACGATTCCGTCATTCCCGAAGACGGAGCGAGCGTTTTTGAAAACGAACGGGTAAAGTCTTCGGGCGAAAAGCAATCCCGCTCTCGCCGCTTTGACGAAAACGGCGAGCGCATTGAAGGAGACAGCCGCTATTTCACGCCCGCTTTCGAATACACGACCGAGAGCGACCCTGAGGAACAGCGCGGCTTTTTGCGCCGAAAGCTTCTGTTAAGCTGCCTTTCGCTGATCGCGGTTTTGATCATTTTCTTTCTGAGCGTTTATACCGAACTTGCTCCTTCGATCGGACTTCCGCACCCGAAGGCGCTGGAGCCGGGACGCTTCGGCAAGGTATTTGCCCTTTTTGATCTCCAGATCCTGTTTTTTGCCGTTATGGTTAAGCTGAACAGCATTCTGAAGGGCGCGTCGGCGCTGAGCCGCAAGCACCCCTCGTCGGAGGCGGTCGCCTTTGTTTCGGTTCTCGCCGCAAGCTTACATACGATTCTTACCGCAGCCTTTGCTTCGACGCAGACCGTCCTTCCCCTTCTATGCTCGACCGCCTGCTTCTCGATCCTGCTTCTTGCGATCGCCGATTTTGCGCGGGCGCGCACCGAATATATGGCGTTCCGCATTGTTTCGGCGGAGGGCGAAAAAGTAGGCTTTAAGGATATCACCGCTTCGGGCGAGCCGACCTCGGATGAGATCGTGAAATTTGTTCCCGAAGGCTCGACGGTGCTGGATGTGCGCAAAACGGATTTTGTCGAACACTTCTTCGCGCGCTCCTGCAAGCCCGCTCCGTCCGACCGCAGTGTCGGCACGCTGATTTCGATTGCGCTGATCGCGTCGGTCGTCGGCGGGGCACTTTACTATATTTTCAACAAAGAGCTGCTTTCTTCTCTTTGCGGCGCCTTTTCGGTCTTCATGGCTTCGATCCAGACCTGTGCTCTCGTTTCGACGGTCATTCCCGAAGCCGCCTTTGCCGACCGTGCCGCACGTCGCAAATGCGCTTTTATCGGACATGATCTTTGCGACGAATACGACAATGTTTCGGTCATTTCCTTTAAGGACACCGAGGTTTTTTCGCCCAAGGATGTGCGCGTTACCAACATCCGCACCTACGGCGATACGCGCATCGACACCATGATCGTCACGATGGCACGCATTTTCGGCAAGATCGGCGGACCTCTTTCTTCGGTCTTTATGAGCTCAATCTCGGGTATCACGCTTGAAAATGACAATGTAAGCATCATCGACGTCGCACCCGACGGACTTTGGATGAAGGTCGACGGCGAAAACATTTATATCGGAACGGCAAGCTATATGGCGGAAAACAATTTTGAGGTGACGGGAGAAAATGCCGATGTCTCCTTCCGTCAGACAAACGGAGCAATTTTGTATCTTGCCTCGTTCAGTCGCATTATGGCGAAATTTTATGTAAAATACGCGCTCAGCGCGGGCTTCGAATCGGTTCTGCGCAGTCTTTACACACAGGGCATCTGCGCGCGCATCAAAACGATGGATCCGTGTATCAATAACGATTTCATCCGCGCAAGTCTGCGCCGTCCCGAATGCCTGTTCAGCGTTGTAAAGGCGCAAAGCCCCGAGGAGATCGACCACGAGGAATCGGCTCTGTCGTCGGGCCTTGTCTCGGCATCGGGCGAACATTCGCTGATCCAGTCGTTCCTTTTGGTTCGCCGTATGAAGAGCGTTCTGCGTGTGACGGGACTTGTTAAAACCGTCGCTTTTGCGATCGGGCTTTTTCTGTCGCTGCTCATGCTTCTTGGCGGAAGCAGCATCATCAGCCCCGTTGCCGTTCTGCTGATGCAGATTTTCTGGCTGATTCCGATTTTGGTCGTGACCAAGCTCTCGGTAAAGTAAAAAAGCAAAAAGCCCCCGGGGATCGAACGAGTCCGCAAAAACGACTCTCCCCGCCGGGCTTTTTCTGTGTTTTGAAATGCTTCGGGAAATATTCAAAACGCTTTTTCGGCAGCACAAAAATCGAAAAAGCACGGCAAAAGCGCAAAAGACCGAAAAGAGCTCGGTTTGACCGAGCTCTTTTTTTGTTAAATCGGAGTACAAACCCACGCTGCTTATTTTATCACGATCTTGGCAAAGTTCTTTTTGCCGCGCTTTACGACAAAATCACCCGCGTTGATGTCGCTTGCCGTGTAGGTCTTTTTCACGTCGTCGATCTTTTCACCGTTGACGGTAACGCCGCCCTGCTCGACCGCTCTTCTGCCCTCGGAATTGGAGGGAACGAGCTTTGCTTTCGAAAGGATGTTGACAATGGTGATGGTGCCGTCGATAAAATCGGCTTCGGTAAGCTCGGCAGTGGGCATGTTATCCAAGCTTCCCGCTCCCGAGAAGAGCGCACGGGAGGCTTCCCGCGCCTTGTTTGCTTCCTCTTCGCCGTGGACGAGGCTCGTCAACTCATACGCCAAAACATCCTTTGCCTCGTTCAGCTTTGCACCCTCCCAGTTTGCCATTTCTTCGATCTGCTCGATCGGGAGGAAGGTCAGCATACGGATACATTTCAGCACATCCGCGTCGCCGACATTGCGCCAATATTGATAAAAGTCGAAAGGACTTGTTTTGTTCGGGTCGAGCCAAACCGCGCCCGACGCGGTCTTGCCCATCTTTTTGCCTTCGGAATTGAGCAGGAGCGTAATGGTCATGGCATACGCGTCCTTGCCGAGCTTGCGGCGGATAAGCTCGGTTCCGCCGAGCATGTTCGACCACTGGTCGTCGCCGCCGAACTGCATATTGCATCCGTAGTGCTGATACAGATAGTAAAAGTCGTACGACTGCATGATCATATAGTTGAATTCCAGGAACGAAAGACCGTTTGCCATGCGCTGCTTATAACACTCGGCGCGCAGCATGTTGTTTACCGAGAAGCAGGCGCCCACCTCACGCAGAAGATCGACATAATTGAGGTCGAGAAGCCAATCGGCGTTGTCGACCATGATCGCTTTTCCCTCGCTGAAATCGATAAAGCGGGACATCTGCTTGCGGAAGCAATCGCAGTTGTGACGGATATCCTCCTTGGTCAGGACCTTGCGCAGGTCACTGCGTCCCGAGGGGTCGCCGATCATGCCCGTTCCGCCGCCGATCAGAACGACCGGCTTGTTGCCCGCCATCTGCAGCCGCTTCATCAGGCAAAGCGCCATGAAATGACCGACGTGAAGGCTGTCCGCCGTCGGGTCAAAGCCGATATAGAAGGTCGCTTTTCCGTTATCGACAAGCTCGCGGATTTCCTCCTCGTCGGTACACTGAGCAATAAGCCCTCTCGCCTTTAATTCTTCAAAAACCGTCATCGTTTTCTCTCCTTAGACTTTAATTTTAGACTTTAATCGAATTGATTTTTTAACAAAAACAAAAAGCCGTCCTTTTTTTACAAAAGGACGGAGTTTCCCGTGTTACCACCTTACTTTACGGCTTTCGCCGCCTCTGAAAGACAAAAAGTGCCGTTTTGCCTTTTTATCTTTACCGCACGTTAACGGATGCCGACCGTCGCAGCCTACAGGGAAAAACCGTTCGGTGCGAAGCTCGGGGAGGTATTCGCCGTCGTTTCGATCTCCGCGCCTCTCATCTTGACCGGCTGCTTTCTGTGGAGCGAAAACGGAGCTACTTGTTCCCGTCGCTGCTTTTACAAGTCGTAGTATAGCATAAGAAAATTTTCTTGTCAAGCCCCGCGCGGCGTTTTTTTGAAAAACGGGCGGTTCGGCGGCTTTCGGCTTTCAAATTCCGAAAAAGAAAAAAGAGAGCTTCGGGGCGTGTGCCCCGAAGCTCCCTCGAATCTATAATGAAGAAAGGAGGCAATCCTGCATGAAAAAAATATCGTTACCGCATGCAAAAGAAATGATTCGGAAAATTTAGAAGGAGTTATCGAAAGCTTACACCGTCTCGCACAGCTTTTTGGCTTCTTCCCATTGTTCCGCCGTGAAAATGCCCTCGTCGATCATCCTTTCGTACAGCATTTTGCCCGTGCCCTTGACCTCGGAAAGCAATGTGCGGTACGAAATATCGGTCATTTCACTGCGCAAAAGGACGTTATAATATCCGCCCCGTTCGGTGATCTCGTTTCGGATCGCGATTGCCCACGGCTTATCCCACGAAAAATCGGGGTTTTCGCCCGTGTCGGAATACCCGAGCGCACGGAGCATAAAGGTGAGGTACATATCGGTCGCGATAACCGAATCGGAATCGAAAAGCGTATCCGAAACGCCCTTTGTCAGCCCGTTTTCATAAGCATACGAAACATATCCGTCCGCCCATGCGGGAACGTCGGTGAAAGGATGGGTCTTTCCCATCTCCGCCGCGGCGGCGTCTTTTCCGAGCAGACGAACCAACATCGTGACCGCCTCGACGCGGGATGGGGTGCGGAAGAGGTCGAAATCGACTTTTCCGTCTTCGCCGACCGAAACACCTTTCATCAATCCGAGTTTAAAAAGTCCCAGCGAATCCGATTCCGACGCGTCGTATTCGATTCCGTCGACCGTAATGGGGCGCGGCGTCGCGTTGTCCCGCAAAAGGCGGAATTTCATGCGGTTTTCGAGCGCGTATTTTTCGCCCGCGGTGCTCATATGTCCCGCGATCGTAAGATTTTCGGTTCCGCCGAAAACCAGCTCGCCGAGTTTTTCCGTGCCGTTCAAATTCACCTCGGTGAGCGACTTACAGCCGAAAAAGGCGTAACTGCAAATTCTTTTCACGTTTTCGAGATTGATATTTTTCAGCTTTTCCGCACGCGAAAATGCCATCATTCCGATAAAGTCGACGCTTGACGGAAGGGTGACGGTCTCCAGATTTTCCGTACCGGAAAGCTCATAGATCCTCTCAATCCCGTCCTTGATAACCAAGTGACGAACTCCCCGCAGGTCGACTGGGGCATAGCGGAACTCGCCGTTTTCATCGGTCCGCGAATTTTCGATCGCAAGAATCTTCGCCCCGTTGATCTCGCTCGGTATGACCAGCGTCTCGGGAATTTCCGAGCATGAAAAGCCCGTTATGCAAAACTTATCGTCAATGAATCCGGTCGTAAACGTGACCTTTTGTTCTGCGGCGGAATCCGTCGTTTCCCCCGCCGCGCCGTCCTGTAAAACGCGGAATTTCATATTGTTTTCGAGCGCGTATTTTTCCGCCTCGGTGCCCGTATGTCCCGCGATCGTAAGATCTTCGATCTCGTCGAAAGGCTTTATGCCGATCTTTTCCACACCGCTCAAATTCACCTCGGTGAGCGACTTACAGCCGCAAAAGGCAAAGCTTCCGATACGCTTCACATTTTCAAGATTGATGCTTTTCAGTTTTTTTGCAATGTCCGCCGCCTCAACGCAGGAGCATTCGCACATGTAAACAAGGTTCACGGCGTCCCGCTGTTCCTCGGGCAGAAGATGAAGCGATTTGCGGACGATCGCGCATTCCTCCTTCCGAATGACCTCTTCCTCCAGATCAAATTCGGTGTCTTCGAATTCCCGCTCGACATATTCGCCGCTCTCGCGGTCGTATTCATAATACTCCGCGCGGTTTTTCTCGTAACGGGCTCTTTTTTTGTAATGATCGAGCGACTTGTTCCGCACAACGCTTCGGATACACAGTGTGATCATGTTGCAGACCTCTGCGCTCGTGCCGTTTTGAAATTTCGACAGGTATTTTAAGATCTTGCACATGGCGTCGTTCACCGCGTCTTCGGCGTCGTGACGGTTTTTCAAAACGTTGATCGCGATCGTATACATATAATCTTTGTAATCGGCATACAGCTTTTCCGCAAAGCGCCGATCGCTGTCGGCAAGCGACAACAGCATGAAGGCAAAAAGCATGAATTTTTCCTTTTCTTTTTCGGTTTTCCTTCCGAATTTGTTTCGATATTTATTTCGATCTTTTCGGAACGGATTCGCCGCAAATAAATTCTACCACGCTTTTTCGATTTTTTCAAGAGCGTTTGCAACCGTTTTATCTTTTTTCGAAAAACCTATTTACAAACGCTTTCGAATTCGTTATAATGGGGTTGCTCTCAATCCGTTTCGGCAAGAAAAGGAGGTTTTTATTATGCGTATTATGACCTGCAATATATGGGGCGATTATTTTCACAACCCCGTAAAAGACCGCATGGGCGGTTATGAAACGCTTTTTTCCGAATATAAGCCCGATATCGTCGGGTTTCAGGAATGTACCGCCGGCTGGTATGGCTCGGGCTTTTTCGAGGCGATCGAAAAGGATTATTCACTCTATCGGCTCATCGACAAAAATTATACGCCGATCTTGGTGCGAAAGGAGCGCTTTTCGCTTCTCTCCTGCGGCTTTCGGCTGTATTCCCGCACGCCCGACGCGTCGAAGGGATATACTTATCTCGTTTTAAAGGACAACGCGACCGATAAGGCTTTGGGCGTTATCAACACACACTTTTGGTGGAAGGTCGGAGAGGAACACGACCGCATCCGTGAAGAAAATGCCCGCGAGCTTGGGCTTTGCGCCCGAAATATCGTCGCGGCTTTCGGCTGTCCCGTCTATGCCTTCGGCGATCTGAATTGCCGTTATCACGAAAGCCCGTTTCGCATTTTGGCAAGCGAGGGCTTTTCATGCACGATCGATTCGGCGCGGGAAGCCGACGAAATGTCGAGCCATCACGGCGACCCCGTTTTGGGCGAAGACGGCAAGTGGCACGGAAGAAAGACCGAGAACGATAAAAATCATTCGCTCGATCACATTCTCTTTATGAACGGCACAGAAAGCATTTTCCGTTACCGCGTCGTCTGTGATCCCTATATTCTCGATTCGAGCGATCATTCGCCCGTTTACATCGACATTGCCGAATAAACATAAATAAGAAAAGCATTCGCGGGCTTGTAAAGACTCTTTGCAAGCCCCCGTCTTATCCCGTTTTGTTTTTGTGAGGTCGAAATGAATCGTCGAAAACATCTTCTTTACAGTGACATGGACATGTGCTCCGGTCCGCTTTTTTCAAAGATCGTCGCCTTTTCGCTTCCCGTCATGCTGTCCAACGTGCTTCAGCTTTTGTACAATGCCGCCGACGGCATTGTCGTCGGACAGTTTGAGGGCGATATTGCCTTTGCCGCCGTCGGCTCGAACGGCGCGCTGATCACGCTGATCACCTGTATGATCGTCGGCCTTTCGGTCGGCGTCAATTCGGTCACCGCCTGCCTTTACGGTGCGGGCGACCGCGACGGCGTACACCGCGCCGTACATACCGCCATGCTGCTAAGCCTTATTTGCGGCGTTCTGATCGGCATTTTCGGCTATGTTTTCTGTATTCCCCTTCTGCGGCTCATGCAGTCCCCCGAAAACGTTCTGCCGCTGGCAAGCCTTTACATGCGCATTACGTTTATCGGTCTTCCGTCGGTCGCGGTTTTGAACTTCGGAAGCGCGATTCTTCGCGCCATCGGCGATACCCGTCATCCGATGCAGTATCTGATCCTGTCGGGCGCGATCAATGTCGGACTGAACCTTGTTTTCGTCGGACTGCTCCGCATGGGCGTTGCGGGCGTTGCCGTCGCGACCATCGTATCGCAGACCGTCGCCGCTTTTCTTACCGTTCGCTGTCTTATGCGTGCAAACGGGTGTTTTCGCCTTTCGCTTAAGGATCTGAAGATCCACAAAAGCGAGCTTTTCCGCTTCTTCCGGATCGGAATTCCCGCCGGGATCCAGTCCTCCGCTTTTTCGCTTTCGAACGTATTCATTCAGTCCTCGATCAATTCGCTCGGCGACGTCGCCGTTGCGGGGTGTACCGCCGCGGGCAATATCGACAATCTCATTTACATGGCGCAGAACGCCTTTTATCACACCGTCATTTCGTTCGTCGCGCAAAACTACGGCGCTCGCAAGCCGAAGCGCATTCTGAAATCACTTCTCTACTGCACGGGTCTTTCGACGGTCGTCGGACTTGTGCTCGGCGGCGCATGCCTTGTATTCGGTCGGCCGCTTCTGCACATCTTCGTAAGCGACCCACAGGCGATCGCCTACGGCTATGAACGGCTGTCGCTTACGTGTCTTTTGTATTTCACCTGCGGTCTTATGGAGGTCGGAAGCGGCGCTCTGCGCGGCATCAACCGTTCGATGATCTCGACGGTCGGGTCGCTTATCGGCTCGTGCCTGTTCCGCATTGTCTGGATTTTTACGATTTTTGCCGCTTACCGCACCGTATTCTCGCTGTTTATCTCTTACCCGATCTCGTGGATTTTGACCACGGCGGCGCATTACACCGTCTTTTTCATCTGTTTTCGAAAGATACGCCGCACGATGGAAGAAACGCCCGAAGCCCTCCCGAATGAAACGGGAGAAGCTGCGGAAACGGCGGAATTGTTGCCCGAAAAAGTCGAAAATTCTTGATTTTTTCACTTTTTTTGAAAAAGGACTTGATTTTTTCCGAAAACAGGTATATAATGAAACACAAGTTTTTTAACTGTGCGGGTCTTGACCCGTGCGCCGTATGAAATTCGCAGGAAATTAGATCCTTTGTCCCGAGCGAGGATCTTACCAAAGGGGTAACACTCTCAGGTGCCGTTTTTCGGCTGCGACTGCGAACGGACGGCAATCCGGAGAAGCCTGTCGGCGTTTTGCCATGACAGGGGCCGAAGGTGCAAGGCGAAAACGCCAAATCTCTCAGGCAAAAGGACGGAAAATAACGCAAAAAACTTGTGAGAACCACTCCGTGTTTTTGGGGGATTTTCTTTTTTCTTTACGTCTGTCGATGAGGATTGACGTGCCTTGGTGCGCGCCTGTCCTCATTTTTTATTTTGTATTCTATTTTTTGGAGGAAGAATATATGGAAACGTTTTTTGAAAATCTTGCCGGTATCAACGATGCCGTAAACGGCGTTGTGTGGACAAAGGTCGGCGTGTGGCTGTTGATCGCCGCCGGTATTTTGACGACGACCATCACGGGCTTTTTCCAGATCACGCACATTCGTCACTGGATAAAAAACACCATCGGAAGCCTTTTCCGCAAAGACGTTATCGGACACCACAAGGATAAGACTGCCATTTCGCCCTTTCAGGCGCTCTGCACGGCGCTTGCCGCCACCATCGGTACCGGTAATATTGCCGGCGTTGCCGCCGCTATCGTGATCGGCGGACCGGGAGCGGTTCTTTGGATGTGGATCGCCGCTTTCTTCGGCATGATGACCAACTACTCCGAAAATATTTTGGGTATCTACTACCGCCGCCGCAACAAGGACGGCGAATGGTCGGGCGGCGCTATGTATTATCTTCAGGATGGTCTGGGCAGCAAAAAGGGCTGCCGCGGGCTCGGAAAGTTCCTTGCCGTTCTCTTCTCGATTTTCGCAACGCTTGCCTCCTTCGGTATCGGCAACATGGGTCAGGTCAACAAGATCGTCGCCAACATCGAATCGGCGTTCACGATCCCCGCACTTGAAAGCATTAAGCTCTTCGGCGATGTGACCGCTTATTCGCTTGCCATCGGCATCGTTCTGATGATCCTCGTCGCCGTCATCGTTCTCGGCGGTCTTCAGCGTATCGCGGCGTTTGCCGAAAAGATCGTTCCCTTTATGGTCGTTCTGTTCGTAGCCGGAAGTCTTGTCATTATCGGCGTAAACTATGCGAACATTCTTCCCGCCTTCAAGGCGATCTTCGTCACCGCCTTCAAGCCCATTGCCGTAACGGGCGGCGTTGTGGGTTATGTCATCAAAACCGTCATGACGCAGGGCTTCAAGCGCGGCGTTTTCTCGAACGAAGCGGGGCTCGGCTCGTCGGTCATGGTTCACTCCAACTCGAATGTCAAAGAGCCCGTGAAGCAGGGTATGTGGGGCATTTTCGAAGTTTTTGCCGACACGATGGTCGTCTGCACCATGACGGCGCTGGTCGTTCTCACCTCGGGTGTTTATGACCTTGAGACAGGCAAAATCGCCGTCGAGGGCGTAACCGACGCAACGCTGGTCGGCGCGGCATTTAACTCGGTATTCAGCTACGGCAACATCGGTCAGAGATTTATCGCGATCGCCATGTTCCTCTTCGCCTTCACCACCGTTCTCGGATGGTCGCACTACGGAAGCAAGGCGGTTGAGTACTTATTCGGCACGACCGGTCAGAAGATCTATCGCGTTATCTTCACGCTGATGGTCGTATCGGGCGCGGTCATGACCTCGTCGCTCGCATGGGATATCTCCGACACCTTCAACGGTCTTATGATGTTGCCGAACCTGGTCGGCGTTGTAGCTCTCTCGGGTCTTGTGAGAAAGCTCACCAAAAACTATGTCGACCGCAAACTGAAGGGCAAGACGGATGTTGAGCCTATGCTGTCGGCGTTCCCCGAAACGCAAAAAGCACAGGAAGCCGAGCTTCGCGTCGAAGAGGCGGAAGAAGCGGAAGAGCTTGCCGCCGAGCTTGCTTTGAAAAAGTAAACAAAAAGACACACAAATATACGAACAAAGAAGCGGACGCCGAAAGGCGTCCGCTTTTCGTTTTTTAATTTTTCTTCTCGGGACGCAGCGCCAAAAACTCTTTGAGCGCGCCGACCGTGTCGGCAAAATCGTTGTCCTGATCGAGATACCAAACCGGATAATTTCGCTGTATGTTTCCCCACACCTGCATTTTCCACATATTGGAGCCCTGCATATGCTGTAAGATCGAAAACGCCTTCTGCTCCGCGTCGGGGTTCTCGGTCACGGCGGCGTTCTGCACGGCAAGCTCGATGTTCTCCCGAATCGAGAGAAGCGGGAGCGAAACGACCTGTGAATGCGTTTTTTCGTCGTAATATTCGGTAATTTCCGCGTTCTTTCCGCCGACGTTTGCCGTCACGGAAGCACCCTTTTCAAAGCCGCGCAAAACGACGGTGAACGAACGCTTCTCGGGCAAAATCGATGTGTCGCCGCGCGCGGCGCCGATGACAAAGCACGCTTCTTTCCCCCATTTCAGCGAAAAATCGGTAAAGGCGCATTTGCCCGTTTCCCATGCTTCTCCGTCGCCCTCGTCCTCATACAGCGAGAAAGTGCCGTCCGCGCCGGGAAAAACATAAACCGTGAGATTTTTTTTGCGCCCGAGACGGTTGTCGCCCTCATCGGGCTGAGTGGGCACGATCGCGCCCGCCTTGGCAAAGATCGGCATTTCTTCGAGCGAACGGAACACCGTTTGCTTTTTCCCGCCGCCGTAATGCCATCCCGAAAAGACGTCGAAAAAGTCGCCTTCGGGAAAATACAGCTCGGTCTTTCCGAGCTGCGAGCGCGCGTCGTTCGGGGAAGTGATGGGGCTGACCAAAAGCTCGCTTCCGAAAAGATATTCGTTCGGAACACCGTACGCCTCCTCTGCCTCCGGGCAGAGGTAATACATCGGCTGTATAAGCGGCGCAAGCTCGGTATGACAGCGATAATTCATCGTATAAAGATACGGGAACAGACGGTGGCGCAGACGAAGCCAATGATCGGCGATCTTTTCGGCATACGGATTCAGCTTCCACGGTTCTTTGCCGGAAAAGGGGTTCGAGCAGGCGTGCAGACGGTTGATCGGGCTCATGACGCCGAATTGCAGCCACCGGATCTGAAGCTCGTCGTCGGCATAACCGCCCATGTGACCGCCGATGTCGTGACTCCACCAGCCGTAGCCCGCATTGGAGGCGTTGGCGGTAAAATACGGCTGAAAATCAAGCGATTTCCACGTCATAATGGTATCGCCCGAAAAGCCGACGGGATAGCGGTGCGAACCGAGTCCGGCATAGCGCGAGAAGAACATGGGGCGCTTGCCCGAGCGGCGGATGTCGGCGATATGCAGATGGTTCAAAAGCCACAGCGGGTCGATGACCTCAAGCTCGCTTTTTTCGTGTTCGTCGTCGTGAATCCACCAATAATCGGTTCCCTGCTGCCAGTCCATCCACCAGAAATTCACGCCGTCTTTTTCGTAAGGATGGTGGAGAATATCGAAATAATGCTCCATATATTCGGGGTTCAGACAATCAAATTTTACGTTTTTGCCGGTCTCGGGATCAATGCCGCACGCCCGCGCCATTTCGGGGTACATTTCTTCGTTTTTGCGAACGCCCTGCGCAGGGTGAAGATTCAGCGCCGTCTTGAGATGATGTTCTTTTAAAAAGCGCAGAAACGCGCGGTAATCGGGGAACAGCTCTTTGTTCCAGCTGTAGCCCGTCCAGCCCGTGTTAAAGCGCGGCTCTTTCTCGTCAAAGCAGTCCTCGGGAAGATCGGTCGTGTGCCAGTCCATATCCAGAACCGCGACCGAAAACGGAATGTTTTCCCGTTCGAAACGCTCCATGAGCGCGCAATATTCGTCCTGCGTATAGCGATAATAACGGCTCCACCAGTTGCCGAGCGCATAATCGGGCAAAAGAGGCGGCGCACCCGTCAGGCGGTAAAAATCGGCGACCGCCTTGCGATAATCGTGTCCGTAGCCGAAGAAATAAAGGTCGGTCTCTTCGCTGCGTTTTGCAAACCAGCCTTCGTCGGTGAGAACCGCTCCGCTTTTATCGGGCATCAGGACAAAGCCGCAGCGGGCGCAGACGCCGTTTTCAAGCGGAATTGCCCCGTCGGCGCGGTCCAGCGTGCGCGCCGTGCCGCCGAGCTGTGCCGTCGCGTCGCCGTAATGCCAGATCGCCCGCGTCGAGAAAAGAAGCTCGACCGAGAGCGTGTCGGCGGAAAAATCGCTTTCCTCGCGGCAGCGAAGACGCAATTTTCCCGTGTCGATCTCCAAGATTCCGTTTTCTTTTCTTACCGAAAAAGAATTCTTCGGAAAATCGCGAAAAAAGACGACCTGGGTTGCACGATCTTCAAAGTTTCCGCTCGGGTCATATTCCATGCGGATGAGTCTGTCGGTCAGAACGGTAAAGCGGTACTTTTTCCCCGAGACGATGTTTTCGGGCAGCGCTTTTCCGTTCGTGTCATAGCGAAAACGTTCGGTATTCATGTTTTCCTCCAATCGATTTTTCATTTTTCATTTTTTGTTTTCCCGTCTTCGCGGCGAAAAGCGGGAAAAATCCCCTGTTTTTAATTATACAATACGGCGCGTTTTTTGTCCATTGTCTTTTCTGCATTTTTTGCACGAAAGGCAAGCTTTCCGCGCATTTTTCCTCTTTCCGACCACTTGAAACGCGTCGGAAGCGAGTCGAATTCTTTGTCGGAGAAAAACAGAGGATTTCAGAGAATTTTCGCGAAATTCGAAAGAAAATCACTTATTTTTTGAACAAAATCGCGTCTCATTCGGTCTCTTTCGGTCTGTTTACGGATAATTTTGATTTTTTCCGTATTTTTTTGTCAAAACCACTTGACAAATGCGTCAATATCCAGTATATTTATTGTTGTTTTGTAAGGGACACTTAACGCCGTGCGTTTTCAAAGGAGAAAACGAGGGGGCGGGGGGTGTTTTTTTCGCAAAACCGTGTTTTCCCCGCCGCGCGGTGCGGCAGGTCATTTTCTTTTTTTCACGGAGGTAGAAATTTGGAAAAAGGCGTAATTGTTAAGCTCGAGGATATCGTTGTGGTCTTTGATGACGAGCAGGTTCTCAAAAACATCAATCTCGACATCAACGATAAGGAATTCATCACTCTTCTCGGGCCTTCCGGTTGCGGTAAAACAACAACTCTTCGCATCATCGGCGGATTTGCAAAGCCCACGTCGGGAAACGTTTTCTTCGACGGTAAGCTGATCAACGATCTTCCGCCCTACAAGCGTCATGTCAACACGGTGTTTCAGAAATATGCGCTCTTTCCTCACTTGAACGTATACGAAAACATCGCTTTCGGGCTTCGTCTGAAAAAGACGCCCGAAAAAGAAATCCGAAACCGCGTTTTCGAAATGCTGGAGCTTGTCAATCTCGAAGGCTTCGGCTCGCGAAACGTCGATCTTCTGTCGGGCGGACAGCAGCAGCGTGTCGCCATCGCCCGCGCCCTTATCAATCATCCGCGCATGCTTCTTCTGGACGAGCCGCTCGGTGCGCTCGATTTGCAGCTGCGAAAGGAAATGCAGACCGAGCTTAAGAAAATTCAGCAGCAGACGGGCATTACCTTTGTTTACGTAACGCACGATCAGGAGGAAGCCCTCACCATGTCCGACCGCGTGGTCGTCATGAACGGCGGTATCATCAATCAGATCGGTACGCCCGAGGATATTTACAACGAACCCAAAAACGCTTTCGTCGCTAAATTCATCGGCGAGAGCAATATTATAGACGGCATTATGCACGACGATTATCTCGTCGAATTTGCGGGACAGAAATTTGTCTGCGTCGACAAGGGCTTTGACAAAATGGAGCCGATCGACGTCGTAATCCGTCCCGAGGATATCAAAATAACCGAACCGGGCGAACACACCATTGACGGCACCGTCGAATCGGTTACGTTTAAAGGCGTTCATTTCGAAATGTCGGTGCAGAGCTTCGGCATGACCTGGCTTATCCATTCGACCAAGCACACGCCCCCCGGAACCTTTGTCGGTCTTTCGTTTACACCCGACGACATTCACATCATGCACAAAAGCTCTGCCGCAAGAATAAAGAATGCGTCGGACGAAGAAGGTGTCGGCGATGAATAACAAAAAGTTCCGTATGTTCGCTGTGCCGTACATCGTGTGGATGCTGATCTTCACGATTATCCCGCTCGCGCTCATCGCCTTTTTTGCCTTTACCGACCGACACGGCGGCGGCTTTACGCTCGACAACGTAAAATATGCCTCGCAGTATCTTCCCGTTTTGGTAAAATCCGTGGCGCTCGCGGCGATCGCAACCGTTATTTGTCTTGTGATCTCCTATCCCCTTGCCTATATCATGTCGCAGATGAAGATCAATCATCAGCGCATGATGGTCATGCTGGTCATGCTTCCCATGTGGATGAATTTTCTTCTGCGCACCTACGCATGGATGACTATTCTCGAGACGAAATCGGGACTGCTCAACACAATCTTGACCTCTCTCGGCCTTTCGCCCGCCCACATCATGTATACCCAAGGCGCAGTCATTCTCGGCATGGTGTACAATTACATTCCGTACATGATCATGCCGCTTTATACCATCCTGGTACGTCTTGACCGCCGTTTGGTCGAAGCGGCGCAGGATCTCGGCTGCAACACGTTTCACGTGTTCCGCAAGGTCATCATCCCGCTTTCGTTTCCGGGTATCACTTCGGGCGTTACCATGACCTTTGTCCCGGCGGTCAGCACCTTTGTTATCTCTCAGCTTCTGGGCGGTCCGAGCAATTATCTCATCGGCGACCTAATCGAGAGCAATTTTCTTTCGGGCGGCGAATACAACCCGTATTACGGCTCGGCAATCTCGCTTCTCCTGATGGTCGTGGTGCTCATCTGCATGGGTATCTTCAATCAGTTTGACAACGAAGAAATGGAGGAAACGCTGGTATGAAAAAAGCTTTCTCCCGCTGCTATGTCGCGCTGGTTTTGCTGTTTATGTATCTTCCGATCTTCGTTCTCATCGCCTTTTCCTTTAACGAATCGAAAGGGCGCGTCTGGACGGGCTTTACCTTTAAATGGTACGGCGAGCTGTTCCGCGACCGCGAAATTCTCGGTGCGCTCGGCAATACGCTCATCGTGGCGCTGATCGCGTCGGTCTGCGCGACGATTCTCGGAACGACGGCGGCATTCGGCATTCACTGCATGAAGCGCCGCGCGCGCACGCTGATCAAGAACGTCAACAACATGCCGCTCATCAACCCCGAGATCGTCATCGGTATCTCGCTGCTCATACTGTTTACGCTCTTAAAACTGCGCCCCGGTTTTCTCACGCTGATTCTGGCGCACATCACGTTTTGCGTTCCGACGGTCGTTTTAAGCGTTCTTCCCAAGCTTCGCCAACTGAACAAAAATATATACGAAGCGGCGCTCGACCTCGGCTGCAGTGAAGGACAGGCGTTTTACAAGGTCGTGATCCCCGAGATCATGCCGGGCATCGTCTCGGGCTTTCTGATGGCGCTTACCTATTCCATCGACGATTTTGTCATCAGCTATTTCACGGCGGGTCCGACGTCGCAGACGCTTCCGCTGGTCATTTACACCATCACCCGCAAGCCCATGACCCCGAAGCTCAACGCGCTTTCCACAATCATGTTCACCGTGGTTTTGGCGGTTCTGATCCTTGCCAACATCCAAAAAGGCGACAACAAAGCCAAAAACAAAAAATATAACGAACGGGCGTAACAAGCCCCGAAAGGAGTTTGAAAATTGAAAAGATATCTTACTGCATTCTTTGTGTTTCTCTCCATCCTGTCCCTGCTGTCCGTCTCCTCCTGCTCAAAAAACGAGTCTGAAAAAGAGGATTTTTCAAACGCGGTAACCGAAGTTACGGTTCGGGACTCTTCCTACTACGAAAAGTTCCGCGATCAAAAGCTTTCCATCAACGTCTACAACTGGGGTGAATATATCTCCAACGGAAGCGAGGGAAGCCTCGATGTTATCGCCGCCTTCGAAAACATTTCGGGCATCCAGGTGAATTACACCAACTATGCGACGAACGAGGATATGTACGCGAAATTCAAGGCGGGCTCGGGCAGTGTTTACGATATCGTGATCCCCTCGGATTACATGATCGCCAAGATGATCAAAGAAGATATGCTCGAAAAGCTCGACTTTGACAATATCCCCAACATCTCCTACGTCGACGAGCAGTACCGTTATCCCGATTTTGACAAGAACGGCGAATATTCGGTTCCCTATACATGGGGCACGGTCGGCATTATTTACAACACGAAATACGTCACCGAAGAGGAAGCCTCGACGTGGGACGTTTTGTGGAATCCGAAGTTCAAGAACGAAATTTTGATGTTTTCCAATTCCCGCGACGCGTTTGCCATTGCCCTTGCAAAGCTCGGCTATTCGCTCAACACCGACAATTTGGGCGAGATCAAAGAAGCCGGTGCTCTGCTTCAGGAGCAGAAGCAGTATGTGCAGACCTATGTCATGGATCAGATCTTTGACAAGATGCAGCTGGAGGAGGCATATGTCGCTCCGTATTATGCCGGCGACGCCATGACGATGATTAAGCGCAACCCGTCGCTTGCTTTCGCCTTCCCGAAGGAAAGCTCGAATATTTTCATCGACTCAATCTGCATCCCCAAAGGCAGTGAAAACAAAGAGGCGGCAGAGGCGTTCATCAACTTCCTTTGTGAGCCGGAAGTCGCCGCGGCAAACTGCGAATATATCTGCTACTCCACCCCCGAATCGGCGGCAAAGGAGCTTTTGCCCGACGAAATGAAGGACAGCCCCATCGCTTATCCCGACGCCGAGACGATCGCACGCTTCGAAAGCTTTGTTGATCTTCCGAGCGAAGCAAACGAACTGATGATCCGCCTGTGGAACGATATTCTCATCGGCACCAACGACAACGGCTGGCAGTCCGGACCGCTCACGATCGTTACCATCATCGTCGGTCTTGCCCTTGTCATTCTCATCATCCTGATGAAAGTGCGCAAGAATAAGAAAAAGACCGATTATTGACCGCAAACCGAAAAAGCAACTCCCCTATCGTTACGATAGGGGAGTTTTTTCTTCTTTTAAGCCCGATCATTCCTTTCGGTACAGGACGATATCCTCCACGCGGCAATCCAAGAAAGAGCACAGATCGTCGATCGTCTGCGTGCTGATGGGCTTATTGTGTTTTAGCCGATCCAAAAGACTGCGGCTCACGCCGAATTCCTGGATCAGTCGGTAGGTAGACACGCCTTTTTGCTTCAGTGTTTCGTAAAACGGTTCGTATACGATCAATTTTATCACCTCTGTCTACCATGATAAAATATGCTCTTTGTCTTGACAATTGTCGATATATAGAGTATAATAGCAGTGTTCCCGATAAAATTCATGTTATACAGGAGGAATGTTTTTATGAACGAAACCGTCAAAACAAAATTTTGCAAGCATTGCGGAACACAAATCCCCGAGGACGCCGTCATCTGTACGGCGTGCGGTCGGCAGGTGGAGGATCTGAAGTCCGATACGCCCACGACCCCTCAGATCGTGATCAACAACGACAACAACAACGCAAACGTCAATGCGAATCTCAACGCCAACGCGGCTTTCGGACGGAAGGTATGCAACAAGTGGGTATCGCTGTGCCTGTGCCTTTTCCTCGGCGTATTCGGTGCGCACAAGTTTTATGAGGGAAAAGGCGGCATGGGCGTTGTGTACATTTTCACGTTCGGTCTTTTCGGGATCGGCGTCCTGATCGATTTCTTCTCGATCCTCAGCAAGCCGAATCCGTATATTGTGTGAAGCGCAAAAAGAAAAGGAGATTTATTATGAAACACAATGCAAAGAAAATCGCGGCGGTGCTTCTTGCCGCCCTTGCCCTGTCTCTCGCTTCCTGCTCCGTTTCAACCGGATACGAAGGCGGCGAGGTAAAAGAACCGTCCGACGTGACCGTCGACGGAAAATCCGTTAAAGACGACGAAAAAAAATCCTCGGAAGATCAGAACAATGAAGAAACGTCCGAAGCGACCATCGAGGAGACGGTCCTTCTGGACGAAGCCGACGTAAAGATCACGGCAAAGAAGCTGGAATACGGCTTTATGGGTCCGAAGGTAAAGCTCTTGATCGAGAATAATTCGGGCAAAGATCTGACCTTTCAGGATCGCGGCACCTCGGTCAACGGATACATGATCGACGCGCTTCTGTCCGCCGATGTTGCAAGCGGCAAAAAAGCAAACGACGAGATCACGTTTTCGCAGTCGGCTCTTGATATCTGCGGAATCAAAACGATTGCCGATATGGAAATTTCCTTCCACATCTACGACGATGACTGGGAAACCTATCTCGATTCCGCTCCAATCGTTTTAAAAACCTCCGCGGCGGACGGATATACGTACGTCTTCGACGACAGCGGAAGCACGGCATACGACGCGGGCGGTATCAAGATCGTGATCAAAGGACTGTCCGAGGAGGATTCGCTGCTCGGGAAAGAGATCGTGGTCTATATCGACAACGAAAGCGGTCGGAACATCACCGTGCAAAACCGCGACCTTTCGGTCAACGGCTTTATGACCGGCGCTTCGTTCTCTTGTGACGTCTCGGCGGGGAAACACGCGGTCGACACCATTACCCTTTTCTCGTCCGATCTTGAGGAAAACGAGATCGAAAACATCGAAAATGTCGAGCTTTCCTTCCACATTTTCGACGCCGACAGCTGGGACACGATCGCGGACAGCGATACCGTAACCGTAAACTTCTGAACGAAAACCCGTACCGTGCAAAAATACGCGGTGCGGGTTTTTCGCTTTTTGCCGCGTTTCGCTCTTGACAGGCGGCAAAGAATGTGCTATAATATTTCCGTTCGAAATATTGGGATGTCGCCAAGTCGGTTAAGGCACAGGACTTTGACTCCTGCATCACGCTGGTTCGAATCCAGCCATCCCAGCCAAAACTCCCGCACTGATGTGCGGGAGTTTTACTTTTTCACTTTTCATTCTTCACTTTTCACTTGCCCTGCGGGAGCTTTGGCAAAGTAATACGTAATAGTGAGCATTGAAGAAGCAAGTTCGCTTTCAAGCACTGCGCCTGACCATATAATTCACCGTTGAAAAGCAGGAGGATTTGTGGTATTATAAGATATCGACAAATCGGAATTTGTAATTCTGATAAAATTCCGTTCATAACATCGACCAAACTCAGCAAAAAATTGCAGCGGTCATCGGAATTGCAGTGTTTGTGACTGCCATTGTCGTAATCATTGAGATTGCCGGAACGCCGATGCCGCCTTGACAGAAACGAGGAACAGAAAAATGGTTATTCTTACAGAGCAAATAGAGATTCCGGCGCCCTATGAGAAAATGGAGGCATGGACTGCTGACTTTGAGGAAGAGTTTGTGAAATGGAGTCCCTACCACATCGAATGTAATCTCTATAACGGGAACTATAACGCAGGAAGCAAGATCCGCTTCCGCGAGATCGTCATGGGGTTGGATTACGATGTGACCGGCACGATTACGGAATGCGAACAGGATGAAAACCACTTCCGCATAGTCTTCCAAAGCGACAAGAAGACAGCTTTTATTACCTTTGAGGGAAAGCGAACTGAAACAGGATGCCATTTTTCTCATACTGAGGCTTTCGGCATGACCACGCCGGTAGTCGGGGCGATTATGAATTTTCTGATCTTCAAGGTGCTTTTCAGAAAAAAGGCAAACTGGCAGCTTATCCGGGACGATATGATTCTGGATAACAGGTATTTATACGACATTCTGACCGAAGGAAAATACCCGGAAAGAATCCCGCCGGACAAATTGCTGACCGGCGCGAAGTAACCGAATGGAATTTCAGCACAAACATTCTGATAGCTTCGTGTTTGAACGTCCGAACAGTCTTGCGCACGGCGCAAGATGGTGGAATTTCATCCCGACAAATTTCGGTTTGTCAACTTGCCTTTGCGGGAGGAAAAATTCTTTTTTCAATTTTCGTAATCAATAAGGAGAAGAATTTATGAAAAAGCAAAGTGAAAATTACAATATTTAAATCGGAAACAGTCGAGGAATCCGTTCGGGGGCTTTGGCAAAGCAAAATGAAAATATACGAAGTAAAAAAACGAGACGAAGCGTTTTTGGCGGAACTGCTCGTTGTTTGGGAAAGCTCGGTTCGGGCGACACACGATTTTCTGTCGGACACGGAAGTAAAGACTATGTTCCGAAAGCGCTGTATTCCGTAAAGCATTTGACCGTCGCAGAAAACGATCTCGGCAAAATTCTTGCTTTTGCGGGCGCGGAAAACGGTCGTTTGGAAATGCTCTTTGTTCTGCCGTCGGAGACAGGAAAAGGCATCGGAAAAGCGCTTTTATGTCATGCCGTCCGAAACTTCGGCGTTCGGGAGCTTACGGTCAACGAACAGAATTTAAATGCGGTCGGATTTTATAATCACCTCGGATTTGAGCCTTATAAACGAACCGATCTCGACGAACAGGGAAACCCGTACCCGCTTTTGTACATGAAGCATAAAGACCGCTAACTTTGCCGCCCATAACACGCTTCAAGACAAGCGAAAAACAGTTTTCCCAAAAAATGTAGCAAACCGAGAGGTGTCATGATGTCTTATCTTCTTTATGGGCTGCTTTTGGCAGCTGTGCCGATTATCGTAAACGGTATTCTTGCTTTTTTGCATCAACCGCAGCGGGTGGAAAAAGGGAGCGTAATGTTGCCGAAATTTATCGGCATACTCGGTCTTGTTTCGGCTGTTTTCTTTTCCGTTCTCACAGTCGTTTCGCTCATTTTCAAAGATTCTATTTTTGCTTCGGTTGTTTTCGTTTTTTTCGTGTTTCTCGGTTCTTCCCTAATTCTTGCTTTTCTCAATTGCAAGATTTCTTATGACGAAAAAGGATTTATTGCCCGAAATCTCTTCGGCATCAAAAGAGAATTCACCTACGAACAGATCACCGATATTCACGAGGATATGTTCGAAAACCACATTATCCTCGGGAAACGCAAAGTAAAAGTCTACGCCTTTGCGATCGGTGGAATGAGTTTCACGAAGTATGCGAAAAAGAGATATTGTGCCTTGCATAACGGGAAACATCCACCCGAAATTCGGCGGGATATCTTTAACGGAAATGTTCGGGATGCAACCGGTTTTGTTGTAGTTGGTTTGGCTGTTTGGATTTCGATGATTGCCGTTATTCTCCTTCTCATATGCACTTCCCAAGACGGAGTGTTGACCGCCGACAACACTGCGGAGCAACAGATCGTCTTTATATCGTTCGCTGCCGAACACGGAGAAATCACGCTGACCTCCTCCGAAGGTTTCCCGTACAAAATCGATACGGGAAAGAACTTTGACGGAGAAAAGCTCCGATCGATCTGCGACGGAAACACCCACGTCACCGTATATTCGAAAAAAATCACCCCGACGGATGCGGAACCGTATTACTTCGTGGGGGCAATTTTCTGTAAGGATCGCGTTCTTTGGAGCTTTGCCGAGACCAACCGCCGCCACGTCGAGAACATGCGATTGGCATTGTTGCTGATCAGTTTTTTGACGGTTTTATGGACCGTGATTATGATCATGACGGTCATAGTCGGGCGCAACCCGAAAAAATTCGGCAAAAAAATCGTTCGTTTGTTCTTCAAAGACGGATATATCCGCGATCAATCCTCACACAATTGAAAACGACCAAAGCACTCGAGCGAAAAGCCGAGTGCTTTTTTCATGCCGAAAGGTTCGTTGCATTCGTCCCTTGTGTACAAAAGATCAATCACGGTCTTTTACACTTCACAATGAACCGAATTCCTTTTTCTTGATTTTTCACTTCGGACGTGCTATACTTTTAAATAAGAAATTTGCGTTTTATGCGAAGAAGCCTCAAAGGAGCCGTTTATGCAAACAAAGCGTTTCTTTTGCAAAAATCGAACCGATAGCCGAGAAAACTCTTTTCGACTCCGCGCGTGCGCGTTTCTTCTTGCGCTCACACTTGTTTTGCTCACTCTGTCGTCAAGCGGCTGTGCGCAAAAAAACGCGTTCGGTCGGAAGGACGGTCTTCCCGTCATTCTTGTCGGCTGCGAGACTTATCCGCCCTATAGCTATGAAGACACGAGCGGAAGACCGACCGGCCTTGATATTGATCTTGCGAACGAGGCGTTTCGGCGCATCGGATATCGGGCGGAATTTGTCTACATCGAATGGGAAAATAAAAAGCAGCTGGTGGAAAGCGGACAGATCGACTGCATATGGAATTGTTTTTCGATCAACGGGCGCGAAGATCAATACAACTGGACCGAACCGTACATGTACAGTCATCAGGTGGTCGCCGTGCGGCAGGACAGCGATATTTACGCTCTTTCGGATCTTGCCGGAAAACGCATTGCCGTACAATCGACGACAAAGCCCGAGGAGATTTTTCTTACGCATACCGACCCGCGCATACCCCGGGTCGAAGAGGTTTTTTCCTTGCATAACCGAGAGCTTTTGTATCCGTATCTCAGCAAGGGATATACCGACGCCGTTGCGGCGCACGAGACTTCGATTTTGCAATGCATGTCCGATTATAATCTCGAATATCGCATTTTGGACGAGCCTCTTCTGACGGCGGGACTGGGTGCCGCCTTTTCAAAATCGGACAACCGCGGGCTTGAAAAAGAGCTTTCGGAGGTTTTTGCGGAAATGCGGCAGGACGGAACGCTCAGAGAAATTATCGGTCGTTATTTTTCCGACCCGGACCGTTTTTTGGAGGACGTGCCTTATGAAGAATAAAACAGCGGAAAACTCCGCCTCCAAACGGTACATTTGGGCGCAGCTTCTTGTCGGGCTTATCCTTCTGTCGGTTGTAACTTGCATTGCCGTCCGTTCGGACATGACCGCGGCGCAGCACACTCTTTTGACCACGACCGATTACATAAAAGAGCAGTGCAACCGTTATGCCCGTATTGAGCTTGCAACCGAAACCAAAAGTCTTATGCGCGTCACCGAAAGCGGAAAGATCGTTTCGCATATGCTTCGCGAAGAAGGCGGGCTTCGCGACGGCAAATCGCTGAAAGAATATGCCGACACGGCTTATGTGTCCGGCGTTCTTCTCCTCGACGCGCAGGGCAATATTTTGCAGAAGTATCACGTCGAAAACACTTTGCCGAAAGAGGTGGAAAAAGCGGTTTCCTCCCCTGCGCTCATAAGTGTTTCGCGTTATCCCGAAAAACGTTACGCCGTCCGTTTTCTCTGCTCCGACGGAAGCGAGATCGACCTTGCCGCCGTCCCGCGGGAGGACAGCGACGGGATTATCGTGGTTTATTATCACACCTCGGAGGAATATAAGGAATCCTTCAGTCTGACCGTCGCCTCCCTTCTTTCGGGATACAGCACCGAGAAGGACGAGACCATTGTCGTGACAAACGGGAATGAGATCGTTGCCAGCAACGACGAATCTCTCATCGGAAAACATGCCGACAAAGTTGCCATATTGAAGGAGATCAAAAGCAAAACCGATGGACGAAAGCTTGTTCGCGTAAGAAAGGAAAATGATTCCTCGGCGTACTGCTTCGGTTTGATGATGCGGGGTCGCAACTTTTATATTTACAGTTTTCTTTCCGATCGGAATGTTTTTGAAAATACGCCCCGTGTGATGCTTTCCGCACTTGCTTCCATCATCGTTCTGATTCTTGCCTTCAACACCGCTCGCCGCCGTTTCGCCCAACGTTACCGCGAAGAACAGCTTCAGGCGCAAAAAGAATACGCCGAAAGTCTTCGTGTCAAAAACGAAGAGCTCAGCATGGCGGTCGAGCAGGCGGATCGTGCCAATGCCGCCAAAACAGGCTTTCTCTCGCGAATGAGTCATGATATCCGAACACCTTTAAACGGTATTATCGGGCTTTTGGAAATTGACGCGGCACATCCGGAGGATACGGAGCTTTTGCGTTCCGACCGCGAAAAGATGCGTGTGGCAGCCAATCACCTTTTGGCGCTTATCAACGACATTTTGCAAATGAGCAAAATGGAGAGCGGCAAGATCACGCTCTCGCGCATTCCCGTCGATCTGCGGAAGCTGACCGACGAGGTGCATACCATTGTCGGGCAAAAAGCGGCAGATTCCGGTATCACCATCGATTGGGATAAAAGTTCCGACCCGTTTCCGTTTCCGTGGGTATACGGAAGTCCCCTTCATTTGCGGCAGATTTTTCTGAATATCTACACAAACTGCATAAAGTACAACAAAGTCGGCGGTTCGGTCACCACCTTGTTCCGATGCGTTGAAAAAACCGATACCTCCGCCATTTACCGATGGACCGTCACCGATACCGGCATCGGCATGAGTCGGGAGTTTCTTGATCACATCTTCGAGCCGTTTGCCCGGGAAAGAACCGACGAAAAAATCACGCAGGGCACGGGACTGGGCATGGCGATCGTCAAAGGACTTGTCGAGCAGATGCACGGAACCGTCCGCGTGGAAAGCGAGGAGGGGATCGGTTCTTCCTTCGAAGTCACGCTTCCGTTTGATGCCGCGCAAGACCCCGGAGAAAGCGGCGGGATATCCTCTTCCGACCGTCCCGACATTCACGGAGTTTCGATTCTTTTGGTCGAGGACAATGAGCTGAATGCCGAAATTGCGAAAGCGCTGCTGACCGACGCGGGTGCAACCGTCACCGAAGCCCGAAACGGAAAGCTTGGAGTCGAGCTGTTCGAGATGAGTCCCGTCGGTGCTTTTGATATTGTTTTAATGGACATGATGATGCCGGTCATGGACGGATTGAGCGCGGCAAAAGCCATTCGCGCCTCCTCGCATCCCGATGCCGAAACGATTCCCATTGTCGCCATGACGGCAAACGCTTTTGTCGAGGACGCCGAAAAATGCTTTGCTGCCGGCATGAACGGTCATTTGGCAAAACCGTTGGATCTTCAAAAGATTCTTTCCGCCATTTCCGAAAACGTTCGCAAAAACAGAGAAAAATAAAAAAACAGGAACCCTTGGGGCGCCTGTTTTCCATGTCGTTTGCAAATTATTCCTCTCCCGCAAGCGTCACTTTCGTATAATCGTGCTTGACCGCAGGCAGAAAGACGGTTATAAGGTCATGAACCGAAAGGCGAAGGCTTGAGGTGTTGATGCAAGGGTGACACCCGACAAGCTCGCTTTTGAGAACATCCTCGTCGATCAAAAGGCGCACCTCATTTTCGGTGTCGTTCATCAAGCCCATGACCGTGACCGAGCCGGGCGTTACGTTTAAGAATTTTTCCATGTATTCTTCAGGTGCAAAGGAGAGGCGTGCCGAGCCGATCTGCGACGAAATTTCTTTGGTTTTGAACTTTTTGTCCTCGCGGATCATGAGAAGATAAAAGCTTGTCTTTTGTGAATTGCACAGCAGAAGATTTTTGCAGACCACCGCGGGCGCAAGAACTTTGTCGACCTCGGCGCACGCTTCCATGGTGAACGCCGCCTCATGATCGACGCGCTGATACGGGATTTTTAACGAATCGAGAAGATCGTAAACCGCGATTTCTTTTCGGAGACGTCCCGCCGTATCGCTCGGGCGTCCGTTTTCCAGCTGTAATGCCATTGTTGTTTCCTCCGTTCGGGCGTTTTCGTATTTTGACACAAGTATACCAAAAAGACGGAAAAAAAGCAAGCGTCTCCGCCTTGAAATTTTGCCGAATTTTCTCTCGGCATTTGACTTTTTCGTCATTTTCTGTTGTAATCCCTTCGTCAAACAAAATAGCACTGCCGCCGGGTAGGAGTGTTCAAAGCATTCGCCGCACATCGTCGGTTCTCAAAGGACGTGTCGACGAGTACTTTTTTCGGAATTTTGAAAACGGAGGAAATATACATGAACACAAAATGTAAAAAGGGATCGTTGAATAGTTTATAATATTCATGACCCGTATCCGCCGCCCGCTCGGGCGGCGTTCTTTTTTGTTCCCGTCAAAAAGCGAAAAGTTTGTAAAAAGAATAACAAATTCTGCCCCAGATACTTGCAACCGACCGAAAAATATGTTATAATGAAACGAATCGTGGGAGTATGCGGCGTTTTTTTTGAAAAACGCGCCGCCCACACTTTTTTCGGGAGGAAAACATCATGTCCAAAGCTTACGGCAAGAAAACATGGCTGATTCCCGACTGCTTTCTCAATTCAAAGTCGAGAAACGAATCGGTCAGTCACGAAGCCATTTGTGTAATCAACACATCCGATACCGACGCGCAGATTGCGCTGACGCTGTATTTCGAGGATCGCGACAAGATCACCGATTTTTCGTCCTTCTGCGGTGCGGGCAAGACCCATCACATCCGTCTGGACAAAATCCGTTCCGCCGACGGCAAGAGCATTCCGCGCGACACGCCGTATGCCATGCTGGTGGAGAGCAACGTTGAGATCGTCGTGCAGTATTCGCGCCTCGACACCTCCGAGGTCGAAATGGCGCTTATGACGACCATTGCTTACCCGGTCGAGGAATAATTCTTCGCGAAAGAGGGACATAAACCCGCCGCGCGTGCATAATTTTTTGTTTTTTGCAAATACAAAACAAAGGAGACATACATTCTATGGAAATCAAGGTTTTAATGGAAACCTCGGCAAGACATATTCATCTTACCGACGAAGCAATTGAGATTCTGTTCGGTAAGGGGCACACGCTTACCAAGAAAAAGGATCTTTCGCAGCCCGGTCAGTTTGCCTGTGAAGAGCGCGTTACCGTTGTCGGTTCGAAAAAAGAGCTTGCGGGCGTTTCGATTTTGGGTCCCGCAAGAAGCGCCGTTCAGGTCGAGCTTTCGCTCACCGATGCGCGTAGCATCGGCGTTACCGCTCCGGTTCGCGAATCGGGCGATGTAAAAGGCTCGGGTGCCTGTAAGATCATAGGTCCTTGCGGTGAGATTGAAATTTCCGAGGGCGTTATCGCCGCAAAGCGCCACATTCATCTCGATACCAAAACAGCCGAAGAGTTCGGGCTTTCGGACAAGCAGGTCGTTTCGGTCAAGGTCGATTCCGAAGGCAGAAAGACCGTATTCGGCGACGTTGTGGTTCGTGTCAGCGACAAATATGCGCCCGCCATGCACATCGATACCGACGAGTCCAACGCCTGTGCGGCGGCTCCCGGCATGACGGTCACGATCCTCAAGTAAGCCGTATTCGTTGTTTCAATGGAGAATGCTTCTTCATTCCGAAATAGAAAATTTTAACAAAGGAGACAATACAGTTATGGCTATTTATTCAAGCGAAGTAGAATCCATGTGTGTCGTAGCAAAAGGTCCGGATCACGGTCCCGCTCCCCTTCCCGAGGAAGGCAAATGGATTCAGGCAAAAGAGATCAAGGACATTTCCGGCTTTACCCACGGTGTGGGCTGGTGCGCACCGCAGCAGGGCGCATGTAAGCTGTCCTTGAACATCAAGAACGGTATCATCGAAGAAGCGCTCGTCGAGACCATCGGCTGCTCGGGTATGACCCACTCCGCCGCAATGGCAGCGGAAATTCTCCAGGGCAAGACCATTCTCGAAGCTCTGAATACCGACCTTGTATGTGACGCGATCAACACCGCAATGCGTGAGCTGTTCCTTCAGATCGTATACGGCCGTTCACAGTCCGCGTTCTCCGAAGGCGGTCTTACCATCGGCGCAGGTCTTGAAGACCTCGGAAAAGGTACCCGTTCTCAGGTCGGTACCATGTACGGCACGCGCGCCAAGGGCGTTCGTTATCTTGAAATGGCAGAGGGTTATGTCACCCGTATGGCACTGGATAAGGACGACCAGGTTATCGGTTATGAGTTCGTTTCGCTCGGCAAGATGACCGACTTCATCAAGAAGGGTGACGACCCCAACACCGCATACAAGAAGGCTCAGGGTACCTACGGCAGATTCGATGAAGCTGTTAAGTACATTGATCCTCGTAAAGAATAATCGCAGGAGGTACCGAATAATGGCTTTGTTTGAAAATTACGAAAGACGTGTAGATAAAATTAACGGCGTTTTGGCCGAATACGGCATCAAGTCCATTGAGGAGTGCCGTGATATTACGCTGGCAAAGGGTATCGACTGCGACAAGATCGTAAGAGAGACCCAGCCGATCTGCTTTGAAAATGCGATCTGGGCTTACACCGTCGGTGCGGCTATCGCCATCAAGAAGGGCTGCACCAAGGCAGCCGACGCCGCCGCCGCGATCGGTATCGGACTTCAGTCCTTCTGTATTCCCGGTTCGGTCGCCGAAAACCGCAAGGTAGGTCTCGGCCACGGCAACCTCGGCAAGATGCTTCTGTCCGAAGAGACCGAATGCTTCTGCTTCCTCGCCGGTCACGAATCGTTTGCCGCAGCGGAAGGTGCGATCAAGATCGCCCTCAACGCCAACAAGGTTCGTGTAAAGCCCCTTCGCGTTATCCTGAACGGTCTCGGAAAAGACGCCGCTTTCATCATTTCGCGTATCAACGGCTTTACCTATTGCAAGACCGAGTTCGATCCGTATACCGAACAGGTCAAGGTCGTGTCGGAAACCGCTTATTCGAACGGTCCCCGCGCTGCCGTTAAATGCTACGGTGCGGACAACGTTCCGGAAGGCGTTGCCATCATGAAGCTCGAAAACGTAGGCGTTTCGATCACCGGTAACTCCACCAACCCGACCCGCTTCCAGCACCCCGTCGCCGGCACCTACAAGAAAGAGTGCATCGAGCAGGGCAAGAAGTATTTCTCCGTCGCCTCCGGCGGCGGCACGGGCCGCACCCTGCACCCTGACAACATGGCCGCCGGTCCCGCTTCCTACGGCATGACCGACACCATGGGCCGTATGCATTCCGACGCTCAGTTCGCCGGC
>ENA-OUQF01000156-OUQF01000156.1-human-gut-metagenome-genome-assembly--contig:-NODE-156-length-64992-cov-7.907772_pt1 | contig 64992 bp, 59 predicted proteins | sample MGYA00237947_ERZ548826 | MGnify/ENA primary metagenome ERZ548826 (study PRJEB26490, sample SAMN05194701) | human gut metagenome | biome: terrestrial biome; feature: human-associated habitat; material... | reverse complement strand
GCGCTTTTCTTTTTGCTTTAATAATCCCGAAAGGACTCGAAGGGTGCGGCACAGAGAACAGTCCGGCGGACTGTTCGACCGCACCACCGCTCCGCCCGCAGGCGGGCGAGTCCTGTAGGGCAGGCCAAAAAGAGAAGCGCCCGAAAGTGCGCTTTTCTTTTTGCTTTAATAATCCCGAAAGGACTCGAAGGGTGCGGCACAGAGAACAGTCCGGCGGACTGTTCGACCGCACCACCGCTCCGCCCGCAGGCGGGCGAGTCCTGTAGGGCAGGCCAGAAATTGCGGACAATTTAGATGGCATCTAAATTGTCCTATTTTTATGCGGTTTTTGAGCATTTTTGAAGAAATCCGAGTCAGAAGAGTGAAAAATATGGTTAATATTGCAATTTATAATAAAAGCAAGTATAATAAAAATAATAATATCTTACCGGAGGATGAATGATGAAAAGCTATTGGATATGGAATTACGGAGATTATGAGATATTTCATTCAAATCGTGTTAATGCACGAAGACAGGAATTCGGAGTTGATTATCCTACTTTTTGGAAATACTATGATGTTGACAGAAATGTAAGATTCTACACAGAAATTGAAACAGAAACAGATGGAAATATCAAACTGTTTTTAAACGGTAAGGGATATATATTAGTTGACGGGCAACGATATGGATCTGAAACGGTTATATTTCTGAAAAAAGGAAAGCATACACTTCAAATATCGGTTGTGAACCTTACAGGACTTCCGGCAGCGTATATAGAAAGCGACGTATGCTCAACAAATAATGAATGGTACACATTAGAAAATGGTGCAAAAAAACAAGTAGGCTTTGATATTCATTATGATTGCCAAGAAAAAAATCCTGAAAGCTTTCCGTTTGCGTATGAGGAAAAATACCCTGTATCAGTGCAAAAATATAATGATGGTGTTTTATATGATTTTGGAAAAGAGCTTTTTGGTTTTTTGTATGTAAGTGATGTTAAAGCGAGTGAAAGCATCCATGTAAGCTATGGCGAATCTTTAGAAGAAGCAGTAGATGTTGAAAACTCAATACTGTTTGAAGATGTATCGGGAGAAAATAGATATAAACTAAGACAAAGGGCATTTAGGTACATATATTTAACAGGCGCAGAAAATGCGAATATTCATGCTGAGCTTGAGTATTTACCTATTGAGTATAAGGGCAGTTTCAGATGCGATGATGAGGATGTAAATAAAATATGGGATGTGTGTGCATATACGTTACATCTTAATATGCGTGAAGTATTAACTGAAGCAATAAAACGAGACAGATGGCTTTGGGGCGGTGATGCGTATCAAGCCTTTAAATTTAATAATTATTTATTCTTTGACAAAGAAATTGTACGTCGTTCCACCATTGCTTTGCGAGGTAAAGAGCCGTTTAATGAGCATATAAATACTATTACGGATTACAGCTTGTATTGGGTTATAGGTTTACATGAGTATTATGTTACATACGGAGATATTGAGTTCATAAAGAATATTTATGACAAGGCTGTTTCGTTGATGGAATTTTGTGAAGCACGCGAAGATGATAAAGGCTTTATTGTCAAAAAAAATAATGACTGGATATTTGTCGATTGGTCCGATATAGATAAAGACGGTGCAGTTTGTGCGGAGCAAATGCTGTATATTGCTGCAAATAAAGCAATGGCAGCTTTAACAAGGCTTGTTGGAGCTGATCCTTCATCATATGAGGAAAAATACAGTAGGTTGATTGAAACAACAAATAAATTCTTTTGGAAAGAGGAAAAGGGAGCATACATCGACTGTTATGAGTCGGGCAAAAATCATATCTCCCGTCATGCGAACGTATTTGCGATTTTATACGATGTTGCAAATGAGGAGCAAAAAGCTAAAATAATCGAAAATGTGTTGGAGAACGATAAAATTACGAAGATAACAACACCATATTTTGAGGGATTTGAGCTTGATGTTATGGGAAAAATCGGTCATTTTGACTTTATTGAAAATGAGATTAAAACATATTGGAAGGGTATGCTTGATTTAGGAGCGACAACTGTATGGGAAGAATATAATCCAAATCTGAGCGGAGCGCAGCACTATGAAATGTATGGCAATAAATATGGAAAGTCCTTGTGTCATGCATGGGGCGCATCTCCCATATATCTGCTCGGCAAGTATTATCTTGGTGTTACACCTACATCAAGCGGATATGAAACATTTGAGGTTAAACCTTATTTGGGTGGTTTTAAATTCATAGATGGTGTTGTACCTATTAAGGACGGAAGTGTAAGAGTAAAACTATCTAAGGATAAATTAAGCGTTGTGGCAACTAAAAATGGCGGGACACTCATCTGGGCAGGCAAGTCGTATGCATTGGAAGCTAATAAAGAATTAAACATGAACATTTAAACCGTCCGGACATTCCTTGAATAAACACCTAAAAAAGGTGACATCAGCATATGTCTATGTAAAAATTACATTAACAAACAGCCTTGCTACAACAGGGTTTGGACGAAAAAGCTCACGGGCACAAAATAGGTAGAATCCTTATGGCATCTATTTCGTACACAAAAGCCAAAAAGAGAAGCGTCCGAAAGGACGCTTCTCTTTTTGCTTTAATAATCCCGAAAGGACTCGAAGGGCAAACAGATTAAATAAAGGCTTGACAACCCCGGCGTTTCGTGCTATAATTCGGGTGTTGCCGAAATAACGTGGGGGTGTAGCTCAGCTGGGAGAGCGCTGCGTTCGCAACGCAGAGGTCAAGGGTTCGAATCCCTCCATCTCCACCAAATCAATAATCCGAACCTTTATCCAATCGGAGATGGGTTCGGATTTATTGTTTGCATCCGGAATATTCTACCTTAACGGCGAAGAACCGGACCTCTACACCCCGGATTTTTCTTCGAAAGCTTCCTTCTTTTTCCCTTTTCGGTCTTTATTTGCTGCGCCGTTTACCCCATAATCATGGTCTGTCGCTCTAAAATCGGACGGAGGCTTTCCGTACGGCGCCGCTCCGCCCGAAGATGGACAAGCCGACCAAAAACACCGCTTTTTCTGTAAAGGGCTTGCGTTTCGGTGAAATCCATGGTACACTTACAGCAAAGGGGGCGGACACATTTATGAATCTTTCCTATGAGACCGTAAAAAAGATCACTTGCGGTGCGGCAAGAATTTCGGAGGACGACGGTTTTCGGTTTTACCGATTTACCGAAAAGCAGGAGGAAGTATATCGACGATGCCGCAGCGGACTTGCGGAAAAAACCTTTTCCACGCCGGGAATATGTCTGCATTTTCACACAAACAGCCGGAATCTGTACCTGAAAGCGGACATGCGTCCGTCCACAACGCGCAGCTGCTTTGCTTTTGATATATTTTGCGACGGAAAGAGGGTCGATTCCGCCTGCCTTTGCAATTTTGACGAAAACGATATCCCGTCGGAGCAAAAAAGACCCTTGGGAGAGTATTCAAAGAACATAAGTCTCGGAGACGGGAACAAGACAGTCAAGATCGTTTTTCCCTGGTCGGTGACGCCCGTAATAAAAGAAATAGGTCTTGACGACGGAGCTTTTGTAACCCCCGTGAAACGGGATAAGAAAATTCTCCTGTACGGGGATTCCATCACGCACGGATACGACGCATTGCACCCCTCCGACACCTACGCGTACCTCCTTTCCGAAATGCTTCATGCCGAATCGTACAACAAAGCCATCGGCGGAGAAATGTTTGCTCCCGAGGTCGCGGAGTTTGCCGACGATTTTGTTCCCGATCTCATAACCGTAGCATACGGCACAAACGATTGGAACGGCGGTATAAGCCGCACTGCCTTTCGCGAAAACTGCAAGGGCTTTTTCGACAACCTGACGCGAAATTATCCCGAAACGCCGATCTTTGCCATCACTCCGATCTGGCGGAAGGAGTCGACCGAGCAGCGGGCAATGGGCGGTTTTGATACGGTAAAAGAACAGATCTTTGACCTTGCGGCACACTACGATAACGTAATCCCGATAGTCGGACACGATCTTGTCCCCCGATCGGAGGAGTATTTTTCCGACCGTCATCTGCATCCGAACAAATGCGGTTTTTCGTTCTACGCAGAGAATTTGTATAACGCGATACGGCAGAAGCTTTAAGTTTTGATCGGACAAAGGGAAAAATCGTTTGGGCATAAAAGCATAAAGCTTTTTCAAAAAATGCCGTGCCCGTTCTGCGCACAAGGCGCAAGAAAAAAGAGAAGAAAAGAAGTACCCGAAAGGGCACTTCTTTTCTTGTTTCAATCATCTTTTTGCCTATTTTTCTCTCTCACGGCGAAAATCGATTCTTTTTATATTGCAGCGGCGTCATGCCGACATTCTTTTTGAAAAAATAAATGAATTTGGAGCAGTCGAAAAAGCCGCTGTTAAAGCAGGCGTCGGTCACGGAGCTTCCGTTTTTTAAAAGCTCCATGGCAAGTCCCAGCCGCCGCTGCTTTACGAATTCGGACGGGGATATTCCGAATGAATAGCGGAAATGGCGCTCCAGCGTGCTCACCGTCGTGCCCGAGGCTTTGGCAAGGTCGTTTACCGTAAACGGATTCAATATATTCTCGTTTATGTAGCGAACGGCAAGACGCAGATCCGAATCCGAATTTTCCTCGGCATTTTTGACCGTGTCCGCCCCGTTATTCAAAATGTCCAACAGCTCAAAAAAATACCGATACCGCGCCGTTTCGGAATTTTCGCCCGTCCGCAGTTTTTCCAAAACAGCGACCAGTCGGTTCAGCTTCGACGGAACGATCCGCAAAAGATTGTTTTCGCCGAGCGGGCGGTCGAAAAAAAGCTTCAACCATTGTTCATTGTTTTCCGACGAAAACAGAATCCAGTAATGGCGGTGGCGTTTGTCGGAATGATAGATACAGTGGTGATATTCATGCGGTCGTGTGATGATCACGCTTCCCGCCGTGATCGGATAAATGCGGTCCTCCACCATAAACGAAACGTCGCCCGACAGATTTAAATAGATCTCGCATTCGGGATGAATGTGATGTTCAAACTGATTCAGGCTCGAGTGGGAATCGATGTCCACATACGCGACCTGCATGGAAAACGGGCTGATCGCGGGAAAGAAAACGGGCTTCTCCATAACTGCCGTCCTTACTTTTTTCGTTATATGCTTATTATAGCCTATTTTTTGCCGAAAAAGCAATAGAAATATCTATAATTCTGCAATATAATGCAAACGGGAGGAAAAATATGGGGGATATTTTGTTAATTGCCGCGGCAGATCTTATGCTGGCGGTCGATTTTGCGCTGAATAAGAGCTGGCAGCGGCTTTGCGGTTCGTCGGGGGGCGCGGGCTTTGCGTTTCCGCTTTTTACGGGGCTTTTCAAAGGCTTGATCTTTTTTGTCTTAAACGGATTCCGTTTTGAGATGACCGACTTTTCGGCGCTCATGGCGGTTCTTATGAGTCTTTGCGGTTTTTGTTACTTTTTGATCGGTCAGCAAATTCTGAAGGAAGGGCAGGTCATGCTCTACACTCTGTTTTTGATGCTCGGAGGCATGTGTGTGCCGTATATTTTCGGCGTTTTGTTTTTGGAGGAGCCGTTGAAAATTACCGGCGCCGCGGGACTTGTCGCCATAACGGCGGCTTTGATTTTGACAAACGGCGTCGGGCGCGTTTCCAAAAAGCAATTCTTTCTGTGTACGGCGGTGTTTTTTCTCAACGGATTCTGCAGCGTGATTTCCAAGCTTCATCAGATTTCGAAAGCAAACATCGTTTCGTCGGCGGGCTTTGTCGTTTTGGTCTCGCTTGCGGCGGCGGCTTTCGGGGGACTCGGACTCGCCTTTTCCAAACGAAATTTTGCCTTATCCGAAGTGCGAAAAGAAAAAGGCGCGGCGATCTTGTCCGCCTCCTCGCTGATCGGCGGCGCGTCGTATCTTTTACAGCTCGTCGCGGCAAAGAGCATTCCCGCGTCGGCGCTTTATCCGCTCCTCTCGGGCGGAAGCATTATGCTCAGCGCCGTTACGGGCCGAATCTTCTTCGGAGAAAAGCCGAGCCGAAAAACCGTGCTTGCTTCGGCGGTCTGCCTTATCGGAACGATACTTTTTATTTTTTAGTTTTTATTTAAGCAAAGGAGAACGGAAAAATGGAATTTTTGACGAAAAACAAGCGGTTTTCGTTTTTGTATGACGGAAAAGACATTTGGGAAACAAAATACCGCGCCGAGGTCTCGGTAAACGGAAGCAGTGTCACGACCGTTTATGATTTTGAAAACGGCTTGAGAATAACCGATACGGCGAAAAAGTACGAAGAATTCGGGGCGTACGAATGGGTCAACACGATTGAAAACACGGGGGAAAATCCGAGCGGGCTTATTTCGGAGCTGTGGGACTGCGATATCACGCTTCCGATGGAGCACGAGGACGCGCCGAAATTTAAGGCGTATGCGCCCGACCCCAAAACGGCGACCAAGCTTTGTGTGCCGAATGGTTCGGACTGTGCCGCAAAGGAGTTTTACTGCGATATCGACGAGTGTAGATTGTTCACCCGTATCCATCATCTTCCCGTCGGGAAAAGCGCTGTCTGTGCCAACGTCGGAGGACGATCGAGCGACGGTACGGCGCCTTTTTTCACGATTTCCAAAAACGGGTGCGGCTATATCGCGGCGCTCGGCTGGTCGGGACAGTGGAAAAGCGAATTTTCACGCGAGACCGACTGCGTTCGCCTTCGGGCAAAGATTGAGGACACCTCCTTCCGCGTTCTGCCGGGCGAAAAATTCCGCACCCTTTCTTTTGTTCTTCTGCCCTTTGAAAACGGTCTTACCGACGCATACAACCTTTGGAGAAAGCTGGTCAAAGAAAAATTTTCGCCCATCGGCAAGGAAAACCGCCCCGCATACGCTCCGTTTTCCTACTCGGTCTGGGGCGGACTTCGTTCCGAAACGGTTAAAGAAAGAGTTCGTTTTATCGAAAAGCAGGCTCTTCCCGTCGAATATATCTGGATGGACGCGGGATGGTACGGTGCGGACACTCTTCCGAGCAAGGATGAATTCGAAGGGGATTGGTCGCAGCACAACGGAGATTGGCGCGCAAGCCCGCACATCCATCCGAACGGACTGCGCGACGTTGCCGAAGCCGTTCATGCGGCGGGAAAGAAATTTATTTTGTGGTTTGAGCCCGAACGGGTCCGCCGCGAAGCGCCGATCGTGAAGGAACACCCCGAATATTTTCTGAAAGCGCCCGATCCGAACGATCCGAATTTACTTTTGAATCTCGGCGACCCGAAAGCGTTTGATTATTGTTATAACACGTTGTCGCGTTTCATCGAGGAATTGCATCTCGATGTTTTGCGTATTGATTTCAACTTTTCCCCGCTTTCCTTTTGGCGGAATAACGACACCGACGAACGGCGCGGCATGAGCGAAATTTTGTACATCAACGGGCTTTACCGCCTTTGGGATTCTTTACTTTCCCGTTTTCCGTCGCTTCTCATCGACAACTGCGCAAGCGGCGGGCGGCGGATCGATGCGGAAACGCTCAAAAGAAGCGTGCCGCTTTGGCGAAGCGATTTTCAATGCAGCGCCAACCACGATATCGAGGGAACGCAAAACCACGGCATGACGTTTCCCTTGTATATGCCGTATTCGGGTACGGGCGCGGGGCGCGCTTACGACGAATACCGCATCCGAAGCGCCTATTCGCCGGCACTGGGGCTGAATCATTTCTACACCGAAACCGAAACCGATTACGACACCCCCGCGCACCTCGCCTTTTTGCGGAAATACGGCGAAGAATTTTTGCGCGTGCGCCCGTACCTTTCGGAGGATTTTTATCCGCTCACCGAGGTCGGCACGGAAAGCGACACCTGGTGCGCCCGCCGGTATGACCGTCCGTCGCAAAAGGACGGGATCGTGTTCGTCTTCCGCCGCGAGAATTCTCCCTATGAAACGGCGCGCTTTTCGCTCGGCGAAATCAAAAAGGACGCGCTCTATCGTTTCCGTGACGCCGACGGCGGAGAGTTTTCGGTCGACGGAAAAACGCTTTGCGAAAGCGGGCTTCTCCTCTCGATTCCGGAAAAGCGAAAAGCCAAGATTTATTTTTACGAATACGAAACGGCAAAATAAAAATTCCCGCAGGGCGCGGGAAAGGCAAGCCGTCAAAAAAGTCCACCGTCGGGGTGGACTTTTTCGGTGAAATGCGATATAATGAGGACAATACGGATAAAGGACGAAAGGAATACGAAAACATGAAAGAAAACCGAAAACTGATGAAGGAAGTGCTGGAGGATATTCAGCATGATATGACCGATGAAGAGGTTTTGAACCTTTTGGCAGACAGCAAAATCTCGGTAAGTCCCAAAAACGAAAAAGAAAAATACACGCTCGGGCAGCGCGCTGCCGACAAGATCGCAAAATTTGCCGGGAGCTGGGCGTTTATATTTTCGTTCACGGGGGTTCTCATACTGTGGATGATCGTCAATGCCGTGCTTGCCGCGGGAGCTTTCGATCCTTACCCGTTTATTCTGTTGAATCTCGTCTTATCCTGCGTGGCTGCCATTCAGGCACCGCTCATCATGATGAGTCAGAACCGACAGGAGGAAAAGGATCGCCGCCGCGCCGAAAACGATTACAAGGTCAATCTGAAGACCGAAATTATGATCGAGGACATTTTCGATAAGGTTACGGAAATTTTGAAAAAGCAGGCGGAAACGGAAAAACTGCTCCGTCGTATGCAAGCGGAGGAAAAAGACGAGGAAACGAAGAAGTGATACAGCCTCGAGGGAAAACTTCCGTTTTCCCCCGCGCGGTCTGCCCGAAAAAAAAGAGCGGTTCGGCTTTAGCCGAACCGCTCTTTCGGATTCCGATAAGACACGGCGCTTTCAAGAAATTTTTACTTGCCGAAGTAACGCTTGAGCATTCCCTCGAAGCCCTTGCCGTGGCGGGCTTCGTCTTGAAACCGCATTTTGAAAGTGCCCGTAGATACTGCGTTTCGGCAGTTTTTCTCACTGTGGATTTTATAATTTCCCACGGATTTCCCACGTGATTTTCATTTCCCACAAAGGTGTTATAAGTGCCTTATTTTACCGGCTTTGTGGCTAATATCTCATCGAAGTTCAATCCGTCGTTTTTTTCTAAGAATTCTATCAAAGCCTGTCTGGTTACTTTTCTGCATCCTAATTTGGTTGAACGCAGCAAACCTTTATTAATCAAGGCGTAGACATAATTCTTATTAACTTTAAGTAGTCCTGCTACTTCCTTTATAGTATACACTAAATCTTCGTTTTTGTCAATGATTTGGGTGCTTTTTTGCGTCATTTATTTTTACCTCCTCATACTTTAATATGCCATAGTGAAAATAATGGCTAAATTCTTTTCTAAGTTTTTTCAATGCACTGTTCTTTTGCACATATAAGCTATTCATATTTGTATCCAATAAAAAAGCTATCTCTAATAGCGTGATATCATTTAAAACATTTAAGATGATAATTATACGCTCTATTTTCGATAGCTTTAGAAGTGCTTCAATTATTATGGAATTGTCAATTGTATAATACAAGATATGTATTGCTATTTTATCAAAAATTTTTCTGCTTTCTATGCTTAAATCCTTTTCCGTAAAGGATAAGTTCAGATTATTTTCGTGTTCGTTGTTCTGATACCAAGAAGTAATTGTATATAGTAAACTAAACATATTTTTTCACCTTCCGTTCATAGTATGTATCGTGTACCGTCCTGTGGACAAAATTCCTTCCCCGACGCTCGTAGCTTGCGAGTCCATAGAAATTTCATCTCTCCGCCTTCACTGTGGCCGAGCTGCGTTTTACAGAAGTATCATTATACCTCCTGTTGTGTCATGGCGAAATACGGTTGCAAACCGTATATTATTACTCTTGGTTCTGCTTGCCGGGCAGACGGATAGCCGCTATCAACAGAAGAATGTATCGGTTCGGACAATATTCTGTTTTCAAAGATCAGGAGATGTCTTCACCTATAAGAACAACGGCTTTTTATATAATCTAATCGGTATTAGAAAAATTTTTCAAAAGTTTGAGCAGCCCTCTTTTGAGAGCTGCTCTGCGTTAAATAGAAAACTTACCGATGTTTAAAGCTATATGCATTAAAATGTACTGTCTCAGATCCTCATCAAGCTTTCCGTCAATGACAGAATACCGGTTGATAAGCGGAGAATACTGTTCCAGTATTATTTCAAGCGCATAATGTTCTCCGGCAACTGCTGCCGTCAGTATATTTCTAAATTCGATATTGGTCATGACTGCTCACCGTCCTTATCAAGCTCATTCCTCAAAGCTTTCAATGCCTTATATCTCTGGTTATAGACATATTGCGGTGAACAGTTTAGATTTTTTGATATTTCATCAGGACCTATGTTTTCTACAAATAACATAGTCAGGATGCGTTTACGCATAAGCGGCAGCTTTGAAAAAGCCTCTGCAAGTCTTTCTTCCTCAAACTCAAATTCTGATTTCGTATATACATCGGCGGCTATATTCTGTGCCGGCAATGCTGATTCCGGTATTTCTTCCAGATATAGAGTAGGAGGTCGCCTTTTGAGTCTTTTTATGTAATTGATTTTTGCGTTTCTGACAACCTTTTCAATCCAAACCGTAAATCTGCCTTTCAGTTCATCGTGATTTTTGTATTCCTCTGTATGGTGCATTGCTATACCTCCGTTTGGCATACCACCATAGCAGGGATACAACATACCACGATGGTATGCTGTGATTTTTAATTTCATAAGTACCGCTTGTAATCACAGGGATCAGAACATCGGAATCACCCCCTTTCGGGTAAAATAAAAAACGACCACATTGCGTATAAGCGCAACATAGTCGCAAAAGGCAATAAAAAGCCAAGGTAACATATGTAGTACCTCTATAAAATAACAAGCATAATGTTATTTTTCTGTTAGCAACATCTACTAAACATAGTTAATTCCCCTTATCTTTTTTTGCTCTGTATAATATAATTCATTGATTCAACAACATTTTTGATACTTTCACACACAATAACCCGCTCTTTGACAGGAAAAGTATTTATAATATCTGCAACCTCGTTCAGATACACTTTTTCCGGGTACAAATAATTCTCAGCCATCAACTGATCTATCGTAACACCTAATGAATTTGCAATTTTAACTGCAACATCTAAACTCGGTTTATTATTTCCATTTTCTATGTGACCAATATGACCTATACTGCAATCACACATTTCGGCAAGGCTCTCTTGAGTCATATTTGCAATCTTTCTATACTTTCTAACATTTTCACCAAAAACTACGTAATCCATTTTGTTCGTCTCCTCATAATATATTTTACTATAACAGACCGTAATTTTGAAGAAAGTACAAAGCGGATTTATGCTCTGTCAGTAGAATTTAAGCTGCATTCAACATATAAATTGCTCAAAAAGACAGACAAGCCCACCGACAGTGCAGTAGGCTTATCTGTTAAGCTCTAAAACAAATTTATATTTTCAAGCATTTTTGCAACATCTTCCTCCAAGCTTTCCTTATCTATTTTCTCACTCTTCGTTCCGATTTCATTAGAAATATATGCGGAAGATAGCTTTTCATCTATTAACTTACGAATAAATTCTTCAACCTTTTCCCAATCATAGCCTGTTGCTCTGATTTCTATTTTACAGCTTTCTTCCGATAACTGAGGATGTTTTTGCAAATATTCCGTCAAAGCACTGATGATCACGCGGCTTTTTTTGTTTCCCAGTCTTTCAAGCAGTTCTCCGATTTGCATATTTTCAGGTGTATCTGAGCTGAATTGCAGGGAAAATCGGTATTTGCCATCTTTTTTCATGCTAACCCCTCCGAACCGGGTGCTTGCGTTAAGATATGTAATTTCTGATTACCGAGCATTTCATATCCCAAGGCATTTGCGTTTGGATTTTCAACAAAATCTGCTTTCGCTACCAACGGGGACTGCTCTAAAAACGGTCGCAGCAGTATACTTCCGCCGCCGATAAATATAGCAGGATTTGAACGCAGGTCAACCTGAAGCTCCCGCAGTTGATTCAAAATATTATCGGCATGCAACTTTGTAGCGCCGCAAATTGTCTGTTTTACATCATCAGGCAGAATGGTATCCGCACCGGTAAGAACCGCACTGATGTGTTCATCTTCTATAAGCATATCATGCAATGCACTTACTTTACGCATAATTTCGTTGTTCATCGTGATAATACCGGTTTCAAGACTGCGGCAGAATTGCAAGTCCGGTTTACCGTTTTTAAGAAGCAAAACATCTGTCGTATAACCACCGATGTCTATTACAAATACTCTCAGTGTATTTACAATCTTGCTGCTGTTGGGAACAACTGCCGCAAAAGCCTGCGGAAATACCATTACATGATCTATTATGATATTATAAGGCTTGTCTTTATATACAAACTTTATCAAATCCCGATTCTTAAAGTAATCGGCAAATTTTTCTTTCAAAGCACCGTAATGCTCAGGCGGCAGACCGATACTTAAATCTATCTTCTGTATTCCGGTTCCACTGCCGTGTGCCTCAAGCTCTTTTGCAATCGCAAATAAAGACAGAATAAAATAACGCTCATCCCGTGTTTTATCCCGCATATAATTTAACCTTTTGCCGGAAAGAGTCCAATACCGACCTGCGTATTCAATAATTTCATCTGTAAGCGGCGGCTTAACCGTGTGTTCGGATAGACCTGACACAAATGAAAAAGACGGTGTTTTAACGGCGTAATTGCCGTGATCAATGGCTATTAACATAATAAAACCTCCAAATTTATTTTATATACTATTACACGAAACCAAATGCGTATTTACAACTCAAATGCGTATTTTCGTTAAAATACATATAAAAAAGAGGCGAGCATAACACCCACCTCTTAAAAGCAAACTTAGGATATCAATCCATTGATAGTAATTTACTCTTTGTTGTATTTTTCTTTCATGAGTTCCTTATCATCATAGTCATTGGCAAGAACGCCTGTAACCGAATCCGAAATACTGTCGCATGAAGAAAGAAGTATAGGGATTGATTTTTCGGAAACAATGATAATTTTTTCACCGCATTGAGCCATATGAAAAAACTTATCAAAATCCGATTTCAGTTCTTCAACCGTAATTTTTATCATAATCATCACCTACCGTAATTATATACCAACTTCGGGATAAATGCAACTTTTATTTGGATTTATTAAAACGCATAAGAAAAGCGTGCATATAATCATCAAGCCCCTTGTATTCGGGATTCCACAGATATGTTCCGAATGGAATACCGATTTCACCAAGAAGTGATGATAAATCTGCGAAGGCTTTTTGAACATTCGGATTTGTAAGATAATCCATATCAAAAGCAGTCATAAGTTCTCTGATACCGAGTTCACGAAGTCTTATAATCGTATCCTTCAGCTGAGTCAGTGAATTAACTCCCGGTACAGCAATAACAGAATGACCTGAAAGCTCGTGAATAATATCGGCTTTCATAGGCCCTTCCGTTATCAGCATAAGAGAGCGCATCGGACCTGCAATATGAGTCCAGCCTTCAGCATGCCGTCCGTCTTTTCTATCCACACTGGAAAACCAACGGAACTTTCTTTTTTGAACATTATCACGCCGTATTTGCATCGCTTGAATTTTTCTATGCTCATCGCAGACCGGAATTAAAATTCCTCTTTGTTCGTTCACAAAAGTCCAATCATTGTTATCCAACCGATAAAAACCGGGAACACCTGAAGGGTTCAATCCTTCATCTGCAATCTTTTTTGCTATTGCTGTCATACCGATAGCCGGCGTAGATTTGTAACCCAGTCGTGCAATGGCATCTTCGTTCAATCCGCGGTTAAGCAGATTATTCTTGTGATCGGATGCTAATGTCAGTTTAGACAGCAGCGAAGAATACACCAGATGCCGTGTTTCAATATCAGCAAGAGGACTTTCCAAATCCGGAATATCCACCGAACCAATATACTTTGGTTTATGCTCTGTTTTTTCATGCGGCTCTGTTCGATTTATAAGGTCATCAAGAACCTTATCTCTCGGCACGCCCGAAAACAATGAGTATAAATCAAAAATACCGCCGTGTTCACCACATTTTGGGCATCTGTAAACCTCTTTTTTTAGGTTAATATTCAAATGCTTTTGCTTTGGTTTTGTGTCGCAATATGGGCAGCTTATATTATATGAGCTGCGTCCGTTTCGCGGCATAGGCAATCCGAGTATGGATATAACCTCAAGCATACTGAATCGTCTCATTTCGTCCTCCTTTCCGAGAGTGGCATAATGCCACCCTCGTATTTTGACTTGCTTTATTCATTATTTTCGCTCAGCGCATGCTCGCATATCAACTTTGCAGCCTCGCTGATTTCCGGATTGCCTTTGTATTTGTTTGCAACCCACACCAGAGCATGAGGATCTACCGTAAGAACTTCCGCCAAGGTTTTACCGCTGTATTTTGTTATAGGGCATAGTGTCTGATATGCTTTTTCAAGCTTTTCCTCATCGGTCAGTTCTGCCGTATATTCTTCAGCAGTATACTCACTTTCCGGGTTCTGTGATGAATCGGTCTCGGGACCCGTACTCTCTGTGCTTGCGAGATCGTTTTGAGTATCACTCTGTTTTGCCGGAGTTTGTTCAAATTCATTCGGAGTAATCGAATCAAAGACTTCACCGGCAATTTGAAACTGCAAACCGAACCCGGCATTGCGAAGTGCAATGCCGATTGCTGCTGTCTGCGCCCACTCTCTCGGAGAAACTGACGGATTTTCTTCGGAATATGTCCGCGATGCCGACGCTTCGGAAAGATAGCAATCCACCGGATCCTTATAATTTGCATATATTCTCGCCTTTGCAACAAAATACTCCTTTTCTTTCGTTACCTGAACGGCAATTTTGCTTTCAGGATATTTAAGCTTGAACCATGCAATCTGAATCATAACGGGCAGGCGCTTCATTGTTTCGCCTGTTTTCAAATCCGTATAATCCACAGCAAGTGGAGTAGGATCAAATTCTTCGACTGCATTGATTTTTTCAATTATTCCTCTTGCTTTTTGTATAGCAATAGTTTCATTCGAGTTATTCTGACTCATCATTTAAGCCTCCTTGATTTCTATAAATGTTTCTCTGTACTGCACCCAAGCACATAAAAATGTGTTTATCATGCGTACAATACGGTCTTTGTAATCATTTTGTCCTTTGGGATTAAAATACGAAAACTGTTTCTCTGCATCGCTGAACACATTTTTTAAGCTATCAGATGCAGTTTTGCGTTTCTTTTTCCCGTTTTCATCGGTTTTGGTTCCGAAAATTCTCTCATCCAAAAGAAAGTGAATGTACCTGTCAACCAATTGAAAATGGAAGGCAATGACCTTTGTTTCAATCGTTACAGGCGAAGTTTTGCAAAAGCTTTGCAGGGTTTCCAAAACCGAAATCCGATAATTCAACTCCTGCATAACAAAATTATCTTCAAGCGGCAGACTATTCGCCGCAATTTGAGATGAGAGTGCTTCTTTTTTTGTTCTGTACCTGTCTAAAAGTGTAGCCATTTTGATATGTCCCTTCTTTCTTATTTTGACAATTCAATCAGCCGCATAGCAAGGCAAGTCCCGCGCCGATTTATTTCAGACTTTGAGATTGCCATATGCAGAGCTTTTTTATCACCGATTATAATAACTTTTTCCTTGCTTCTTGTAATTGCAGTATAGATAAGAGGTCGGTTGAGCATGATATAATGTGCGTTCTGAATATTGATAATAACAGACTTGTATTCCGAACCCTGCGATTTATGTATCGTAGAGGCATAACCCAAATCTATCTGATCCATGTCATTTATATCATATTCCTTTATTTTTCCGCTGCCGAAATCAATGCTTATCGTGGTATCGTTTCCGACCTTTGAAATATCGGTTATATAACCGATATCGCCGTTGTTGACATCTTCATGGTTTTTTATCTGCATTACTTTGTCTCCGTGACGGTAGTTTTGATTTCTGAATGTTATACCGCCTGTACCGGGGTTAATGATTTCACGAACCGATTCGTTTATGGAATTAACTCCGGTTGCTGTCTTTTTGCGAAACGGTGTAAGCAGAGCAACATTGTCAATTCCGTATTTTGAAATTTCACTAATATAGGTATCAACCATAGTTCTTGCAGATTCTTCAAGATTCGGCGAGTTTATAAACTCAAAATCATCTCCGTATTCAAGCTCATGATCACCATGTCGTATTAACCTTGCATTGACTGCAATTCTGCTGCCTGAGTTTTGACGGAATACCGTATCCAGTCTGACAGTCGGAACGCAGCTGCTTTCAATCATTTCCGAAAGCACTGCTCCCGGACCGACCGACGGAAGCTGTTCCGAATCACCGATTAAGACAATCTGGCAATTATGCTTCAGTGCATCGAACAACATTCCCGCAATATGAATATCAAGCATTGATACCTCGTCTACAATTACAAAATCAGCATCCAGCAATTCAGGCTCACTGTAATTGCCGGAGTCATCTGCAAACAGATTCAGAGCCTTATGGATCGTCGAAGCATCAAAACCGGTTGATTCAGTCATTCTCCGCGCTGCACGCCCTGTCGGTGCGCAGCACTTAATGTTCTTATCGGAATTGTTTTTTCGATAGATCTCAATTATAGCTTTTTGAATCATTGTTTTTCCTGTTCCCGGGCCTCCGGTAATAATAGATACGCCGTTTGTTAATGCCGCTTTTATTGCTTCACGCTGTTCGGCAGCAAATGTAACATTAAATTTTTTCTCGGTTTCAACAATATCCTTATCAATGTGAGTGTAGCTCGGAACTTTCACATTCCGTTTGCGTTTTATAATCTGATATGCTAAATCCGATTCGGTTTTAGCCATTTCAGAACGATACACAAATCCGGCATAAGAAACCAGTCTTCCTGTATATACAAGCTTTGACGCACGGTTTGCAAGCATCTGCTCGGTAAGCTCAGGTGTATTCAGCAGCTTTTGACACTCGCTGATAAACTTGTGCTTTTCCATACAGATATGCCCGTCTTTCTCTGCATTCATAAGTGTGTAGACCAACGCCTGATCCGCACGCTCGGTTGATGTTTTGCTCAACCCGAAGCTCATAGCAATCTTGTCAGCTTCGATAAAGCCAATGCCGGAAATCTCGCAAAGCTGATACGGATGGTTTCTCACGATATTCATTGTCTTTTCTTTGTAATGCTGATAGAATTTTATGGCTTTATTCGCCGTAATTCCATGCGGCATAAGAAAAGCAATAATATCTCTTGCGCCACGGTTGGCAAGGTATGAATTATATATTTTTTTCAGTTTGTTTTGGCTGATACCTGATACCTGCAAAAGCTTTTCGGGTTCTTTATCGAGTACATCAAGTGAATCGTTACCGAAAACATTGTAGATTTTCTCTGCAACCTTTGGACCGATCCCCTTTATCTGTCCCGAAGAAAGATATCCGATAATTCCTTCTTTGGTATGAGTTATAACCTCCTCGTAGTTTTCAACCTCAAACTGAATACCGTGTTTGGAATTTTTGCTCCAGTGTCCTTGAATATCATAACGGATATTGTCTGCTGTCGGTAAGCAATATCCGACGGCCTTTACCTGTGTTACAACATTTCCGGTACTGTCCTTAACATTTTCACACGGATTGTATACGGCAACCATATATTGTCCGTTTGCTGCTGTACTGACATCGTGCGGATAAATTAATCTTTCAAATTGACATAGCATTTTTTGTCTCCTTTCCGATTTGCTTTGTTTATCATACCGGCACCAGAACTTTTCTTGTTTTGGCAACATAATATTCCTCATCTTCAACTGAATAGTTTTCAGCAATGGAAACAGCCTGTTTTACAAGCCTGTCCGCCAAAGAATCAAGTTCCTGTACCAGACTGACACGCTCTCGCAACTCACTCATAGACCAATCCTCAAAATCTTCACCGTCATCTGTGCCTCGCCCCGGATAAATGGAAATGCTAATCGGTACAACAGTATAATCAACTCTTGTCGGCCGCTTGCATTTGCCGCATATATTGCCGGTTTCAGTTACAGAACTGAAATTGTTCTGACCGCAGTGTGTGCAATGGGAACGGTATTTCGACGGCTCACAAAAACCGTGATATAAAACAAGGTATCCGCCGTTTCGACCGTTCATTCCTGCCTGCCAGCGATAATTATGCTGCTTGTTAAATTCGTCCAGCAAATCACGAAGATAATCAAAAAACTCCTGTGATTCCGTCATTTCATAAAGCTTGTTTTCAATCTCACGGCTCAACCCGAGCTTATATATTTTGAGATTGCAGGCATATGATGTGGAACGGTTCCAGGAGTTTGCTGTAAAGTATCTGAAATGGTTTTTAAGATACTCTGTCATTTTTTTGCGGCTTCGCATATCAATCTTTTGAGCAAATTCAATCATCGGCTAATACCATCCTGTCGATAAAACTGTCCGGATCTACCGATGAGAGTGCCGTATGCTTTAAGTCAAGCGATACCTGCTGCTTTGGCGCACCGTTTGCGGTTGTAATTTTCTTGACGGTTACAAACAATTCTTCATCAAAAACAACAATGTGCATTCCAAGACTTGCGGCTTTGCCGATTTCGCCTTTCATACCTTCACTGATTCTGTTTCCGCATACATACAAAATATCGCACTGTTCCAACAGCTTCAGCCCAAACTCAAGCGCAAGCGCTCGCTCTGCGGGAGAATTATCTCCGAGAATAGTAGGCAATACTGCGTGAGGTGCTTTGCCGTATACACACATATGCTCCGTAGCATAGTTCACATAGCAGCGCGCCAGCTCAATGTTTTTGAAAAACTCATTTACGGTCGGCGCTTTCAGAGGAGAGCAGATATATGCTTTTCTGAATGTGCGGTTGTAGTTTAAGAGTTTCATAGTCATTTCTGCTTCAAAACTGCTCATTAAGATATTTTTGTTCATAAAAATTTTCCTTTCTTTGTTAAAGTGGCTGTACCGATACTTTAAGTTTTCTGCTCTCGGAAGTGGATACCACGCTGTCATAAATTGTCGGGTAATCTCTTTTGAGAGCAGAGGTGTCGGTTCTTTTACTCTTTTTTGTAGCAAAATCAATTAAAATCTTGTCTGCGGTTGTTGTCAAAACGCCGTGTTCATGATTTTTCATTAATTCCGCAATTCGCACAGAATGTGCTTCAACCTCCGATTCATATTTTTTGATTTCCGATTTGCAATCTGAAATTTTTCCCTGCAAATCAATAATTTTTCTAAGTGGCTTTTCGTACTTTGACGGAAATTCAACGGTCGGAAGCGCCGGTACGCTTGAACCGTATATTTTTGCCAAAGACTCCATTGCCAGTTTGGGAGCAACACCTGCCATTGTAGGCGGTTTGTCGTGAATGAGACTCCAGTTCCATTCTTCAAGGCGCTCAAAAATCATATCTTCTTTTGCTTTGTCGCGTTCAATCCCCGGTATTGCCATATCCGAATCCGGGTTATTGCCCCAGATTGTAGAAAAGGCTCCGATATTAACATCCAAAACAGCAAGATAAAACCTGAGCTGCAATTCATAATAAAGCGGAATGGCACCATCATCCCAAGCAGAAGATTTACGATAGGTGCAGCTTTTGCATTCGAGAATACCTGATTCACTGTCGCTTGCACGCGTAAAGCGTCTGTCAATGTCGGCTAACGCATACGGAAAATCGGCGTGCTGATACATATAGGTATCGTCTGTTACCTTATTGCCGGTCTTTTTTTCATAAAAATGTGCGGCAATCGGTTCCAGAAAATGTCCCATTTCAAGCTGATTTTCATTAAGTTTTGCCGGATTCTTAATGCGTCCTTTCTTTACCATCCACAGTTCCAGCGGCGTAACCCACGGGGAAACACCAAATACCGCTGCGACATCGCTGCCGCCTATGGTGTATTCAATATCGCCTTTTGGTCCGTGCGCTCTGCATTCAAGCCAGCGTTCATTGGTCATACCGGCCGTATCGCAAAGAATATTCGGGGCAGACATTAGTAATCCACCGCCTTTGCAAGATCATAATCTTCCCATCTCAGACTCAATGCCCGCGCCATATTTTCTTCTATGGTCAACATTTTGCCTTCGGGAACACCTGAGCTTTTTGCAATAAACGGAATCTCCTGCATAGCCATAAACACATCATGAGCCGTAGCCGGTCCGTTTCCGCACGCCATTTCGTACATACTTATTGCCTCGACTGCCGCCTTTTTGGGCAGACTGAGCTTTTTGCAGATACGAGTCATTGCGTTAACCGGATAACTGAGCGTTACTTCCATGAGTTTTTGAAGCTTTGCAACCGAATCTCCGAATTGTGCGAAAAGCTGGTCAAGCGATGCATCAAAGTCCGCAATCTTTGATTGGTGCCTGTGATCGACAGCGACGCAGCCTCCGATATGGATTGGATATTGTCCGCCGACCAACAGTGCGGAAACCTTTGCTGAGGCAACACCTGTATCAGAGGTAATAAACCTTATTCCCGGAACGATTTTTGAAGCAAACGTGCCTTTGCCTTGCGCAGCAAGCACTTTCGCATATGCACCGAGCAAATCTTCCTTCTGTGCCGGCATAGTCCATTCGGCACTCGTAAAGGAATGATCCGCATATCCGGTTACAAAGCTGTTGCCGGGGAAGCGTGCGTCCAGCTTTGTTTTGAGTGCATCCAACAGTTCCGGAATCGGCAATATCGAATAATCCGACGCATCGCCGGAATGTACTGCCGACACCTTTTCATCACGGATAAGCAGTAAAGCGTCTGCCGAATACAGCTTATAGCAGGAATTCAATACCTTTGCCAGAACCTTTCGCTCCAGCTTGGCGAGAGAATTACCGCTGATTTTTGCCCGGTCAAGCAGGCTTTTGTAGGCTGTGTCACGGATAGGATAGTTTTTGCCGTCCACTTCCATAGCAAGCCCCAAATTTTCTGTCGTGTCCTCGATTGCGTCTGATGTAACCTCACTTGCAAAAGCAGATGTGTTTACATACAGCGGCGATGCCTTATCCAACGCGTTGACTTTCAAGGCGTTAACCGGACATCTGGTCCATCTTGTGTGTGCCTCCTGTTCTTTGTTGTAGTCCTCTAATGAAAGAAGACTGCTAAAGGTTACATAGTAACCATCCTGACATTTTTGCATCATAATAAATGCTCCTTTCTTTGATTTGCGGTTTTACCGCCTTTGATTTATATAACAAAAGCCGGCAAACCATAAAGGAATGTCGGCTTTTTGTCCAAAATGAATTGGTATGAAATAAAAAAAGTGCCAGATAGCACATTTGCGTGCTAAATGACACTTTGAAACTCTGATATACTTTGATTTCTCTTTAGAAACCTTGAAACTTATACAGTTATTATATCAGATTTTTCTCAAATAGTCAATCCATTTTCAAAGAATAGAGCATAAAACTGAATTTTAATTTTTGTTAAGCTGAAATAAACACATCGCAAAAAAGCCGATCACTCCGCCGAGTATCAGACCGATAATAAACGATAATAATGCGCTCATAATTACACCTCCTAAATTTGCGCGTTAAAAAAGGGTGCTGCCGGAGCAACACCCTTTTAGGTTGAACTATGCAGTTGTTCTGCTTAGTTTCCACATACCACGCTCGGTATGAACGAAATAAGCAGGATTATACTGCAATGTCTGGCGGATTTTTTCTTTCCACCATTTATTTTGTTTTGCCTTTTTGTGTTCTGCAAGCTGCTCATACAAATACGACAGCGGTACGGCTTCAGCTTTTCCTTCAAGAACTGCCGCTACAACATCGCGCCATGTAGCACCGGGCATATCCCGTATATCCGTATTTTGTTTTTTACTAAACAGTATCGGAAATATGAGTGGATTGTCCTTGCGCACAATCATCATATATTCGTGCAGAATAGGGATAAAATGTCCGCTGTAGCTTATATTATCCGAAAAGCAGTTGTGCTGTGCCTTAATGATAATGTTTTCGAGTGTTCCTGGCTTTATAATTTCGGAAATCATACTATAAAGTTTGCCTTTCTTTTTTATATCGCCCATAAGAACTGCCATTCGTCCGCCTTTTTGCAAGGCGCTATACTGTTTCATCATTGCATAATTCATAACTTCAACAAATTTATTCCAGTCTTGTATGCGTGAAAGGTCATGCTTAATCGGATCATATCCGAATTTACTCATAACATCTGACGCTTTATACATGACATCGGAATACACAATAATATCCCAGTATGGCGGATGCCAGAAAACAAACTCTGGGCGTTCGGGAATATCGCAGTTTAGAATGTCAAAACCGCTGTGCAAATCATAAATGTTGCTTTTGATTTTGCAATTATCGGCAGCAGCTTTTGTTGTTCCGCTTCCGCACATATAATCGCATATTTCGTTCGGCTTAAAAAAGGATATTAAATCCTCAATAAGCTTCGGGGAACAATTTCCACGATAACGGTTATTTCCGCCGATGCCTCTCTCGGGGTATGAAACAATGCTTGTAAGTTTCCTGTCGGGCATAATTTATACCCCCCTTAGTACCAAAAACTATCTTGGTTCTGCCTGGATTCCGCTTCTTCAGCCGGAAACTCATTTTCTCCGATTATAACGCACTCGGAAGTCAATGTTCCGGTAATAACATAAGGTGCGCTGACAATGTCGCTGATCTCTTTTGTATTCAGATTAACTTTGCAAGGTGTTAAAATAACACTGTCATTATTGTATACTGAAACAAAGAAAGCGTCTTTTATGATAGTTCTTTGCTTTTTTTCTGCATCCTGCCGCGCCCAAATCAACAATATCAAATGAGATATTATTACACAAGTGATTGTGTTGGTAACAAAGAAAGCAGAACCATAACCTTTCAATAAGATATTTAATGCATTGAACTCCATAAGGAAAACGCCTATTAACACTGTAGAATAGGCTTTAAGACTCAATCCTAAACAGGAAGCTCCATCGTAAATATCTCTGATTTGTTTTATGTATCCGGTCAGAATAATAAATCCGCCGATACATTGCAGTTGTTCATAAATCATTTTTCATTCTCCTGACTCGAATTTTTATCTTGTTGGTTTTGATGTTCAATTGCTTCAGCAAGTCTGTTAATGGTCGCTGTAAGCTTAGGTAATTGAGCTTCAAAAAATCTTTTTCCGTATACAGTTTCATGAAATTGCATTGTTTTTATTCTCCTCGCTAAAATGTTTTTTTGAGTACTCCTCAACCAGTCTGAATGCCAGTTCAGATATGCTTTGCCAATAAGCTTCCCAATATATATCATTTTTACTGAGTGCTGTCCGGATACGATCGGGCAGATCCTTATCGGTTATCATGGCATTGTACTGCTTGTCTGTTAGTTTTTCGACTTCATCCCAACCCTCAATTTGGGATACAAAATCCTCAACTCTTGATTTACCAATATAGGCGTTGGCGATATCTGAAACAACAGAATCATTTACCGACACACTATGAGATGTAATGCTGACAAGATAATGGCTTAAAGAGTAGAATCCGTCAAGATAGGCTTCATAATAATCATTGCCGTAGTCCTCAATGAGTTCTTCATCATCAAGCCAACGCTCAACACTGCCGTCCTCTTTTTCGTTTTTGATTTTTTCACAAAGCTTTTTCTTTGCAAGCATATAGTCAGAAATTATCTCAGTTGTATGACCGTAATCGTCATCGTATGCCCAATCCTCTTCAAGAGAATAAATTGTGATTTTGCGTCCGTCAGTCTTTTCTGCGACACTTTTTATCATGTCGGGAGCCATAATAACGCTATCCAATGTAATATCGTCAAGCTTTTTAGGTGCCTTATACAAATCTGAAAATCTTTTTTCCAGTTCTTCAATATCTTTCGGAAACAGCGGCGGATCAAATTCACAATAAATATCCGGAGTTTTATTATCGGTTTCCTTGTCTGCACCATCTCTGATTTCAACAATTCTGCCGAACAATCCGGAATACTCACTGTTATTTAAAGCCACAATTTCTTCGCCGATATAATAAGTTTTACCATCATATTCAAAAGGTTTATTTCTTTTTCTTAATATCATAATAAAGTCCCCCTTAAAAGTGACAGTCTACGCTGACCAATACAGCATTGTCATCCAAAGAATTATAGAACTCATCAAGCATATTACGCCATTCCTCAAAAGAACTCTTGCCGGTTTCCTTGTCTACCGTACATTCATCATAAGAATGATAAATTCCATCCTGCAAATAGGCATGAGCATACTGTGAAAATATGTGTTTGCACATATCTTTTATGCCTTCTCTGGTTAAATATTCCGATAATGTTTCGCCCTTACTGTATAATAAATGCCCATAAGCACTGACGCCGTTTTCTGTGATTCTGCAATAGTGTTCTTCCGGAATGATCCCGGTTTCAAAGATTTTCTTATATTCTTTGTATTCCCGGATTGCCTCATTAAAGATACATCGGCGCATCTCTTTCCATTGAATATCTTTTTTTCGTGCCGCTGAAACCCAACAATATCCCTGTGGAGCTTCATAATAATCATCGGGATAATCACGGTCACCGATAGTGAAGTCTGTGCATTCCTCTTTGACAAGAAACATTTTGGGCCAACGACCGCCTATGCAATACCAGTCATAAAAAGCATCCGGATTATATACATAGCCATAACCTTCATACTCGTCGTTATAGTCCATGTATCTTTCCAGTTCAGCAAAGTCCTTAAAGCTTTTATATAGCTTTTTATACGGATAATCAGTAAGTGCCGTCATTTTCTTCGCTGTCTTTGAGCGTTTTTCGTGTTTAAGCTGTCCGAAATATTTTTGATATACAAGTCCATCACGGATGATAAACTTATCGAAAATAATACGGTTATGAACGCTGACAATTTTGCCACCCGGAAGTTTTATACAATCTACTGACTTATTTTCATATTCATTTTTTAAGTCATCCGTATGATCTTCAAAATCCAGGTATTCAGGATTCTCCGTAGACTCGCTGTATGGTTCAAGAAGTTCATCAACCGCTTGATAAACTGCTCTCGCGAATGTATTACTCATTCCCTTAAATCTGCCAAGATAAATTCGATTCATAATTTTTGATCCGATGCTATCTTTATCACATCTTTCAAGAGCGGTCTCTAAGTCACTTATAGTATTTTGTATTTTACGATCTGTTTCTATATCGGTTTTAACCTCCGGTATATCCACTGTTACCAATGTTCTGCTATGCATAATATTTTTTCTTCCTTTCGTTTTTTGATATTATGCGGGTAACAGTGGAAAATCCATCAGTTACCCGCATAGCGTGTTTTTATACCCTTATATGTCGCTTAATCACTGATGTAAGCTTAGCGGGTAACTGTTCAAGATCGGTAATATCCATAAAGGAATCACCGTATATTCTTTCTATACTTTCTTTGTCGTCGCCTATGGCAGCGGCTATGAGAAGAACGCCTTTGCGTCCATACTCGTGTTTTATTCCGCGTAAATCCTCCTCGGCAGCTGTCCCATGATATCCGCTTGCGGCAGGCTGACCGTCCGACACCAAAAATAAAATTTTGATTTCTTCCGGTCTTTTGGAAAGCTGCTCTGCAACAAATCGGAGAGCAGCACCGTCGCGATTGCTTCCGCGCGAGCTGATATCCATGAGCCTATATTTATCGTCGTTATCAAAGCCTTCAAATTCGGCATATGAAAACAATTCGACGATTTCCGTATAATCTTCGGCATATCCCGTTGAATGACCGTATACCATAATCGGAATATTAAGGCTTTCACAGAAATCGTGCAATATGATTGCCGCCGCTCTTGCATAAGTAGAACGCTGGCAGGAACTCATAGAACCCGATTCGTCAAGCAATACGCCGATTGATATTTCCGGAATTTCATTCGGAAGTGCATTCTTGTAAAACACCTTACCGTCGTTTCGATACAACGAGTGAGCATCGAGCCGACGCCCCATGATCAAACCCGTTTGTTTACCGCCGCGTCGGTTTTCTTTAAGCTGTCTTACCAGAGAACCTTTTAGCTGCTTTGATATTTTAAGCAGCGGTTCTGCCACTTGGTTATAATATTCGATTAACTTCTCATCAACCTCGTTGATACGATTTACCCGAACATTTACACCGGAATGCACATTTCCGTATGAAATGTTTTGTGCTGCTTCGTTAAGCTCTTGCGTTCGTTTGCTTTCGAGTTCCTTACAAGCAGCTCGTTCAGCCATTTTCTCAAGGACCTGTTCAATATCACTTGCTGCGTTTGAGTATATTTCCGGTTCATATTCGTCATTTTTTTCAACCGAACCACCAATAGGATCCGAAACGCAGTCTGTCTGTTCGTGAGGAAGACGACCTTTTTCGGAAGATGTAACATCTTGCTTATGTCCGTCATACATTCCGTTGCCGCTATCAGCGTCTCCATCTGATATTTCACCAGTCGAGTTGTCTTCTCTGGACTGAGATTCGTTTCCCGAATTTTTCGTTTCAGTCTGGGAGGAGTCATTTTCGTCAGAATTTTCCTCGCCGTCAGAATTTTCTCCTTCGGCAGAACCGTCATCTGAGTTCTCATCATCTGACTTTTCAGCCTCTTGGAGTTTCAAACGAGTTTTAGCACGGTTCTTTCCGGTTGCTGATGCGTTGGATTCGTTTCCTGCTGACTGCACGGGAGAAGTTTCACCTTCGGCAATTTCAGAAGATGCCGATATTGCTTTCAGCATTTCTCCGAGAGTTTCCGCAATAGTTGCAGTTCCTCCTGCAGCTTCAGCTTCTGCTTGTTTCTCCTTGCAATACTCAAGATAACTGTGTATGTAATCCCAGCACCTTATGAGTATAGTGTTGGTAACATCGAACCGCTCTTTTGACGAAGTTCCAAGCAGCGCTCTGTCAATATCCGAAAGGAGTGAAAAAACGATTTTGATACGCTCATCTGTAAGAGGTTCATCACCGTATTTTATCTCACCGAATTTCGCATAAGATAAAATAATCTGCAATATACTCTCGCAAATATGTGCATCTCCATTGTCCTCATACTCAATCATTTGCGTTACGGTATCCATAGACTCAAAATGCTTTTTTCTGACGCATTCAAGACCGTACTTTAATGTTCCGGGAAAGTTTGCAAGCATTCTGTTTTCTATGTAGCCGTCTTCAATAATATTCTGAATATGCCGCACAATAAACTGCACCATTTCAAGATTTTTCTCGTCGGCTGCGATATAGTCCCAAATAGCGCGCTCATTCATTTTATCAGATGAGATTTTCAATATTGGGGTTGCCGGATACCAGTAATGTCCTGCGAACGCATTTGTATGAGTTTGTTCGCCGAGAAAATCGGTATACAGTACATGTCCGAGTTCGTGAGCAAACAATCCCGCCACAATATTGTAGCGGTTTTCTCTGCCTTTTGTTTTGGTTACAAACTTGTTTCCGCAGTTTATGCGGATAAACTCGTTATTTGTGCAGGCAATGCTGCCGTCTTTCGAGTTCCAATACAAGTTGACACGGACACGGCGATTGTATTTATACCGTTTTGTTTGTGCCGTTGCAATGTCTTCAAAATGTCCTGCAAGAATACGGGAAGAGAAGAACTGCCGGTCTGTAATAGAGCTGCGTTTTTCGTTCAAACGCTGTTTTACTAATTTGTGATTCACCCTTGCCATTATAGGGTAGCCTCCTTTCTTTGTTTATGCTGTTGCTTTATGCCGTTTTGGGGCAAATTGGGGTTCAAGTACCGTTGCAATAAGTGCCTCTCGGTCTGCCTCATCGGAAGTTGCTTTGCTGACAATCGTATGAAGGGCAGACTCATAGATATCACCGGTAATTTCGGAACTGATAATCCAGTCTATAAGGCTTCTCATACCGACATTGCCATCACTGATGCCGGATTTTCGGCAATATTCAGCCATATCATTTACAACCTGTACCATCTGTGAAATCTGATACTCGTCAGTTGCACCTGTCACGCTCATGGCACGCTGGACCATAACCTCCGGTGATGGAAGTTCAACGTCCCGTACCAGACTCATTCTGTCTATAACAGACTGATTTAGTCCGCGGCAGCCTTCGTAGCTGACATTCGTAGTAACCACAACAACCGCATCAGGATGCCGTTCTATGATTTCACCTGTTGGCAATGTAATTGAACCGGACTGTTCAAGCAAAGAGTTAAGTCCGACAAGTACACCCGGCTGAACAATGGTTGTAGGTTCCTGCAACTCGACTACATAGCCGTTTTTGAGAGCTTTCAGGAAATCCGTTTCAGTATAGGTATATTTTTGTCCGCCTGAATTGCTGTTTTGAGCAGGCTTGGATAATTCTTTGATTTTATCCGTTACGATATCCAAAACCTTTCTCATACAGTCCTGAACCGTGGCAGTTTCATTTTTAGTACCTGTCAAAGCTTCATACACTCCCGCCGGATCGTAATCCATATCGTCAAGATCGGGAAGCTTTAATAGCTTCGATACATTTTCATAATTGATACCGCCCATCGCTTTAAGCTGCTTTCGCTGCTCGTCAATCACTGCATCGCCGGTTGCCATATCATCTGTTTCGGGAAAAATCTGACCTATAAAATCAAAGATTTCCGTTCCTGCGGAACAGGTGTATTTCACATACGGCAGATTGAGTCCGGCTGCAATCGCTTTCGCACCCATTGTCTTACCGGTTCCGGCAGGACCTCGAAGCAGAAAATTTCGCATCTGCATCGGTTTACCTGTTGTTTCTTTTGCGTGTTTGCAAATATCCACAACTTCTTCCGGAACTACATACCATTCGGGCAGCTTCGGGATCAGCGACTGCTCCTCTGATGAAAAGGTACGCTTATCAAATTCATACTGTCCCACAAAATCACTGAGTTCAACAACAGTGCTTGCTTTTTTAATAGTAGCAGGCCCGGTATTTGCGAAAATAGTAAATTCGCCGGCTAAAACCGAAGCGGGAGTAAATGCTCCCGAATCAATCTGAGCCTGAGCCACACGCATCATATTACCGGCTTTGTCAATATTGGTCTTAATATGTGCCGTACAGGTTTCATCTTTGATTCTCCGATAGGCATTATCGCACAGGATCCCCATACTTTCGTTTGTAAGCGTGGTATCGGGAAATCTCGCTAAAAACTGATCGTAATATGTGTCAAAGTTTTCCTTGAACTCGTCATCATTCATAAGCACAGGAAACATCGCCATGATTACGGCTGCTCCGTCACGCCCGGAAGAGTTTAGGGCATAAGTTTCCAAAACTTCCGTTGACTTATCATATACACTTGCCATAATAGCCCCGGAAACGCTGTCATATACAACGAGGTGATATGCGTCGGGATCCATTGCGGATTTGTACTCTGCAACAGTCCTATGGTCAATCACTCCAACGGCGCCGAGTCCGGAGCCATTCATACAGCTGCATACTGCATTTACGGCTTTAATTACCGTCGAACACAAGGTGGCCGTTGTTCCGTCACCGTATTTTGACGAGATACTGATTTTTTTATTTGCCAGCTTATCAAACGGTTCAGGGAGAGAACGGCTGAAATTGAATAAATTGTTTACGTATGTACTCATACTTTCTTAATTCCTTTCTGCATTTAACTGCGTAAGATTGATTTTAATTCCATCATCGCTTATTGCAGTATGACTGACTCCGGCACGCTTTAATTCGGTACATATATTGTCCCAGCTTTCCGGCGTCGGTAATTCATCATCGGATATAAGGATTTCGGTAAATCCTTGCCCGATAGCCTCACTGCATTTTTCGTTTATGGAAATGATGTGAGTATCCACCCATTCAAAGGCAATTAACTCGTAGTTTTGTTTTTCGGATTCTTCTTGGGGCGGAATATCTTCAGTTTCTTTTTCGCTGCTGACACAAGGCTCATCATATCCGATGCCCTCGTATTCAATTCCGATAACCCGAAAATTGTGAAGCTGTACCTTTGCCCGTTTATATCCGCCTGCATGGTTAAGCAAGATGTAAAGCTCCGACATAATGAATATCTGCTGCTTGGCATTGGGGCTTTCCCAGATCCAGCGTGCATTCGGATATTCGTTTGTAACAAGCTCTGTAATCCGTCTGAGTATGACAGAATACGCAAGAGCCTGAACATCCTTTTCATTCGGAAGTTTAACATCTGTTTTTGCCTGCGGTGTTTCGGGCAAGGTATCATTTGTGCCGGCTTGAGGTCTTAACAGCAATATGATCGCAGCCGCAAATACTGCAAGCAGCATTAACAGCAGGATCGGCCATAATCTGCATATAAAAGCAAGCAGCATAATACAGCCGATTAAAATAAGAGCCTCATGTCCTAAATTGTTCTTTTTGTCATTGTTCATCCTGTGCGCTCCTTTCCGGAGTCTTTTCGAGGAAGATATATGACGATATGACCTTTTGAATCTTTACTGTCAATTCCGTCATTTACAACGGCAACTGCACGGAACGGACAAAATAAATCATCAGGAGAGTTTTGCATACCTGCAATAACACCCCCGAAAACTGTTTTTGTGCCCTGAATCGGAAGAATCGACATATAACCGCAGAATTTATATGGATCTTCAAATACTATAACGCAGTATTGAGTTTTCAGTCTGACGGATTTCACAATCATTTCGATTTCTGAATCCGTTAGAAAATCTTCGGTTCGCTGCCTTAATACAGTTTTGATTTTGTTTGCCTTTTCAGATTCGGACAAAGCACAAAACACATCGTTTGTCATAACAAAACCTCCTTGAAACGCAAAAACGCACATGAGTATACTTACGGTAAAGTAACCCATGTGCGTTTAATACGCTTGATTCATTGTGCTTACATTCCTTCGTCAAAGAAATCGCCTGCGCCGAAATTTTCATATCCTGAAAAATTATCGGGCATTCCCTGAGCCGGAGGAGGAGTAGGCTGACTGCCTGCACCGGACATATTTTGTCCGTTTGCGGAGTTTGTGTTCTGCCTATTCTGGTTATTACTGTCTTTATTTGAGCCGCCGCTTACGGTATACTCAATATCGTCAACAATAATCACCATAGCGGTTTTTGTTTCGCCGGTTTCCTTGTCGGTCCATGTATCTTCATCCAATTTCCCGATAAAGCTTACATATGAACCGTCTTTGAGCTGCATTTTCTTAATACGCTCACAAACCGCGCCGAATGCTTTTACGCCGATATTAAACCAGCGAGTGTTGTTTTCGCATCGGGTATCGTAGACCTTTTTGCCGATACGGAATCTGACAGATTTTCCGTCCTCCGAATACTTCAATGCGTCCTGACCGTTATATCCCTTTGATACAACGGCGTCCGTTACAAATGCTTTTATCATAAAAAGCGCTCCTTTCCGCAGGTTTTTACCTGCAATAAAATTATTATATTTATTTCAACCTGCAAGCAGGCGGAAATCGTGGGAATAAATATCTGCGCGACTTGCGCAGAAAAAGAAATAAAAAAAGTGCCAAAAAGCACCTTAACAGTGCTGATTGACACTTTGAAAACTTAGATAACTTTGATTTTACGATTGAAAATCCTGAAACTTATGTGCTTATTATATCACATAAATGTTATTTCGTCAATCGCTTTGAATAAAGTTATGCCTTTTTTGCTTTGATTTCTTTTTTTACAAAGTCCAAAGCCACCCACGCCCGCTCTTTGTCAAAGTTGAATGTCCCGTCGCTGTTTGAGTTAGTTTCAATATACTCTCTGATCTCATCTAACATTTTAAGCAATGTCTCTTTCGTTATTTCCATTATTTCACCTCATTTCCTGCTTCCACTGCATAGTAGCTTAATATAACATATTCCGTGTCGTTTGCGTATACCGATGTTTTATCGGAAAGATAAATCTTTATTTCCACGCCTTCTTTAATGTCTTTAATCTGACTGTGAGGATATACTTTGACCGTTTTATCATCACAGAGCATCGTGAAATATTTGATTTGTCTTAAAAAGCGTGTTTTATAAACCGACTGACATATGCCGGATACGCACATATATTCTTCCGCAACACAATTATACAACAAAATACCGCCGTTTGTAATCAGAAATACTGAAATTATTATAACCGGAAGCGAAATGTATATATTCCTGCTGTCTGCTATTAGTATATCATATAATATGAAAATTAGCACACCTGAAAAATATCTAAGCAGGATTTGTTTTTTTAATGCTTTTGGAATTTTCCTAAGTTTTTCACGCATATGTTTCACCTCACAGCATAACGATTTTCTTTTTACGCAATAGTGACATAATCGTTTCGACGGTAGTATCACGGAGGGAAGCGTGTTCCATCTGAGCTTCCAAAACATTATCAAAAATATTTGCCGGAGTATATATTGTTTCTACAAGTGCCTGACGATTATCTGCATATAGTAAATCATTTTTAGGCTGAATGTGGTTTTCGCTGAGAAATACCAGCTCAGCTGTAGACAATCGTATTCCTGCAAAGTTAAGCCAGCGCATCATAGTTTTCTCCGATTTTATGAGAAACCCCGCAAACCCTTTCTTTGCCGGTACACAAACGCACCTTGTAAGAATCCTATACCACGAAGCTTGGCATTCTTCGGTTTCATATTCGGCCAATCCCATTTTTGCAAGATTTAATATATCACTGATTTCTTCATCAGTATTACAGGCAGCAAACCCAAAACGCCCGGCAAGCCAAAGCTTTGCGGCATTCCCCGAAACGGTATATGTATAATCGCCACGGCGTACCTTAATTAAATTTTCCGTAGAATCTTTTTCTGCAATTCCTTTAGATAAGTATAGCATCTGCTCATCACCTCTGTTTAATTACACGAAAAAGAACTTCAAATTGCAACTAACTAAGCAAAACAAGCGCAACAACACATAATGCAATAGCTATGATGACACAACCTATTAAGATCACAAGCTTCTTCACCATAGTTTTATCCAAACCCTGATGCAGCATAACCGAGTCTTTTGGAGTTACATCGTCATAATACCCGTCATAATTATCCGAAACGGTTTCAGTTAGTTCTTCACTGATCAGCTCCGCAGCCGGTTCTCGTTTTTTCTTGAATTTAGGTTTTTTCTCTTTTTTCTTTTCCTTCTTTGGGTTCTTCACCGGCTTTTCCGCTTCCGTGCGAAGATTGAAGTCAGCCAGCTTTTCGCCGCATTCCAGACAAAATGAAATCTTTTCATCCGGCAGCACTGCACCGCAGAACGGACAATATTTCATAGATATATTCCTCCTGAGATCATATTAAAAAAATGAGTCCGTCCCCGAACCCACTTATACACGATATTATTATAACACATAATGTTTTTCTTGTCATCGGCATAGCTGTGCCAATTTTGTGCCAATTTATAGGCGTAAACAGACAAAAGAATAACGGCTGTGTTGGAGCCGTTATTGGTATCAAAAGTGCAATTAAATATAATAATCTAACACATTCTTTATTTTAGGTTTATTATATCGTGCAAATCCACAAGAATTATATGATCATCATTTTTGGCTTCATTTGTTACAGCATCGGTGAAACCCGATTTGGAGAACAATACATACCATGTGTTGTTTCTTTTCTTCATAAAAGCGTCCGCTTTTTCTTTAAGTCCTTTCAAAACGGAGAGATCAAGCTTTTCGTTTCTCCATTTACATTCACATATCAGATAATCCTTGCCTTCGTTCGCAATAATATCAATTTCAGTCTGTGAGTGACTTGCAGAGTCAGAACCCCACCATCTGCCTATTTTAGTAAACAAAATAGGTAAATTGCCTCGGATATTCTGCAACATTAAATAGTCACTGCAAATCTTTTCAAAAACCAAACCCATGTAATCACTGTAAGTCGGCTGAATGCGTTTTTTCCATATAGCATCTTGTGCGCCTGTTTCAATGAGGGATCTGTTTGTAAACACATAACGGTACCAAAACCGAAACATAAAATCCGATATACCGTATATTGTTTTTCGAGATGCCTGCTTTTCACCAAACGGAGCCTCTTTGTATAAAATTCCAAGTTCACATAGGATTTTAATATACTTTAAGCATTTGGCAGGTTCTTCGTCAATCTTGGTTGAAATTTCATTTGACCGTGTGGCACCGCCGGCAATCGCCTCAATAATTGCACTGTATATACCTGGTTCCTGTACCTCTTGACGGAGTAAAAGCAAAGGTTCTTCATACAAATAAGCTGTTGTTCTCAAAAAAGCTTGCTTAATGTTTTCTTCAAAGCTTTTATCTGATTGGATCTGCTGTAAATATAAAGCTGTACCGCCAAAAGCTCCGTAAAGCATTAGCTTTTCCTCATCCGAAAAACCGTCAAGCAAACGCAAACTTGTGTGATAATCAAAAGATTTCATATGAAGCTGTCCTGTTCGGCGTCCAAACAGTGGGCTTTTTGAACTCAAAACCTCTTTTTCCATAAATCCCATATAACTGCCGCAAAGTATTATAAAAAGATTTCCGTATTGAAGCTTATGGTCAATTAAATGCTGAAGCTCAGATAATAATGCCTTATTCTTTTTTACCAAGTACGGAAATTCGTCAAAAACAATAATCAGTCTTTTATCCTTCTGCCTGTCATTAATATATGTCAGTGCATTCGCCCAAGAGGAAAACGGTTCAAGCGTATTTTCACCGTAAAACTGAAATACCTGACCGGAAAATTTTTCAAGATTTAATTTATTGTTGCTTTGTTCTGCCGAATAGAAGATAGCATCCTTGTTTTTGCAAAATTCATTTATAAGAGTTGTTTTTCCTACGCGTCTGCGCCCATACAGTACAAACAACTGAAATTTATTTTGATTATACATATCATTAAGGTCTGCAAGTTCATTTTCTCTGCCTATAAACACAAGATCACCTCTGTATTATAATTAACTTTTGAGTTATTAACTTTCAAGTTAATTATAATACATTATATTTCATTTGTCAAGAGCTATTGCAAAATATCATACATTTAATTCGACACATAAAAAATGACGGCTGTATTTCAAGCCGTCATTCGTATAAACAGGTACACTATATAATCGAGTCGAACGATTGCGGACTTTCCGCAGTCTGTCTCGGTTTAGAATTGGATTGAGGCTTGAATGCAGCAGCATAATATGCCGAAAGCCATGCCTCATAATGAGTTTTAGTCATTAACAGCAATTCGCTGAGCGAATCAAAGGTCATACTGACTGCCACATGATTTTCCGGCTTGTTTCCGAACCTCGGTACAATCAGTCCCTTTTCGTTTTCTTCGCCCGGACCGCTATCCGCAATAAAGAGAATATCGCATTTACTGCCGCAGATAATCTGCGCTGTTCTTGAAAGGCTCATGCCGTCAGCTCTTGATTTACCTGCCTTTTTGAGCCGTTCCGCTGATGTCCCGCCAAGGCATTGATATAACGGCGAAGTGTCGGAGGCCTTTTTCTTGTTTTGAAACATATATTTCAGTTCTCCGCAAGATAGTTTCCGGCACAACTCCAGCAATTCTTCGACAGATATGTAGATGTTAATTCTGTTCGTCTGACGACTGCCGGCAGGTTTGTTCATATCATATGAAGCAAATCCCAAATGTGCCTTGCCGATAGGGAAGCTGTCATTTAAGCTTTCAACGAAACAGTTTTTTGCATCTTTTCGGATTATTTGATTATTTTTATAATCTTCGGACATAAGTTATTTCCTCCTACCGTTTTTTGACTTGTTTTTTTGCTTTTTCCATTTCTTTTTCTTAACTTTTTTGTGATACGCTGTTTTGGGCTTTTCGTCTTCATATTGAAGGTCGATTTGTTCCATAAGGGCCTTGATTTGATTGACATTGTTCTCAAATTGCTCCATAAAATCATTTTGTGTATCGTAAGTGCAATAAAGACTCGCAAACAGAGCATTCCACAAATATTCTGTTGTTTTCGGCATTTTAAAGTTCTTTTCTGCTTTTCTGCAAATTTTGCTGAAATTTCCGAGAACCATATTCCACTTGATATAAAACTCGTCCTCGATATCTATGCCAAACGAAGTAAACCATTCTCTGACCGTGTGAGTTACAGAGTCGTCGCCGCAATGAGGCGGATCAAAAATATATTGTATTTTATTGTAATCCCAAGGGCTTGACAGGTCGATTTTGGAAGCACCCTCTACGGAAATCACCCTTCCTATTGGGAACATAGCGCATACTGTAGGTTTTGAGCTATGCACCATACACTTTTTATCTTTGAGCAAAGGGCAGCGTCTTAAATTTCCTTGCGGTTTTAACCTTACAATCGGAAACCGTGAAGATTCACCGATATATGTATCGCAATATTTTTCGACAACATCTATAGGCTGAAGTTTCAGCACTTTTGCGATATTGAATAGATCCTTCGGATTAAGAAGTATGTCCTCTCTGTTAATGCAACACTTTCCACACATAGTACAGTTGAACTTAAATGGTTCATCCAAACCGATTTTTAATTTTTTAAGGTTGTCATAATAATATTCCAGTCTTTTATCCATTATATTTTCCTCCTATGGTACCGTGAACAAGGCTTTATACCTCGTTCACGGCAATGTTTTTATTTTGTTTTGAGTCTTTCGTTCAGAATTTCAATCAACTCTTTCATGTTTGTTTCAAACTGAGGTTGAAACGGTTTTGTCAGATCATATGCAAAATGTCTGTATTTCAGCGTTTTTGAAAGGGTAAATTCCCAATCGGAAATGCTGTAAGGCTTTAATGCTTTCAGTATTCCTGCAATTTGCGGAATAAGTAACTGCTCTGCATTTAATGCTTCCTTTTCATCATCTCTGAAATAATCACGCATCCAATCTTTCACTTTTACAAGCGAACCGTTAGGGTGATGACTGCGTTCGGTTGTGTAGTTATACACAAAACCGTTTTCTGAGGGATATACCCAGAATGGATATAAACGACAGGTTTTCGGTTTTGATTCTTGAACACTGCAACGATTGCCCTTCAAAAAAATGCACGCGTCATCACTACCGATTGTTTTCAATGTAAATACCGGAAAGACTGTGTTTTCAAGCAAATACATATTTGTATATTTCTCGTAAAACTTCGATATTTCAAGTTTCAGATACTTTGACATATTATAGGCGTCAATAGGTTCAATAACAACTGTTTGAGCCACATGACGGCAGCATTCACCACAGCGCTTGCATCTGAACCGAACCCGGTCTGACAATTTGACTTCTTTTGAATTTTTTATTTCACACATAAACTCTGCTCCTTATAGATTTTCAAATTTATATCCGCTTTTATTGATCCATGTTGAAATCAAGCCAAGATTTCTGATTGCATCATTAGGATATTTCAGTTTTTTCTCATAGCCGTCATATTTATAGATCAAATCATTCGGAAGTTTATTTAAAAAATCCGTAATGACAACAAGCGGTTTATGAAGAAACTTTACGCTTTTGAAATGATATTCGCCGAAAGGGGTATATCGTATTTCATAACCCAGCAAATTATCATCATATCTGCATCTGAGAAGGGTAATATGCTCACAGTGCAGTTCGTGCAGCATATCGTTTTCATCAAAGAAATAAACTTTCTTATTGATTCGGGTGATATTAACCTTCTGAAAATCGTGATTGACAATAGGGTTCATAGCCTTTTCCTTATCGAATTTAATTGTTTCAAATCCAAAGGGATTGCAATACAAAAACTCACTGCCGTTATCATTTTTGATTTCCAGAACATCTGAAATCGACATTGACCGTCCTCTGTATCCACTGGGAAGTGCAATATTAAATATTTCAAATACTTTTTCTGCGTTTTCAGCGTCCACATCTCCTTCAAAAACAATTTCGTAAAGTTCTGCCGGAAATGTATTGCCGAAAGTTACCCTTATGGCATTAAGAGGCTCAAATAAAAGTCTGTTATCATCCAATTCGGGTATCATCTGATAAAGTGTTATGTTCATAATTCTGCACCGCCTTTTTTCATAAGCATTTCAGTCGGCTTATTTTGAACAGAATACGGGTACAGGCATTTTTTGTCGTCCGGAAAAACATTGTTTTTATCAGGAATGATAACACGCAGAACCTTGCGTCCGGTTTCTTCAAACTCTTTTAAGCGAACCGTACAGTCCTCAAAAATGCCCTCGATTTCATCTCCGTCTTTGAATGTTCTTCCTTGCTGCACCCACAAACCGAAAGTATTAAGTATTCTTCTGATGTTTTCATCAGAATATTGAATAACCATTTGGAAATCCTTATGATTATACTTATCCATTCCATGAGTGTGTGCATTACAGGTGTACTCCATAAAACTATTTTCAATATCACCGCAAAAGGCACATGACGCACCATTACGGCAGCAGTGTATGATCCAGTCGATTTTAACTTTGTTACTCATACAAATTTTCTCCCTTCATTTTGCAGATTTGATTTCTCTGCTGTTTGTATCATGTGTTTTAAGATAACCCCGCACAATGATTTGTTTTGCTTTAATCGCAAATGATAGATGGTATTGAGTGTTTCAAAATGAATCTCATTCTCGGAAACCTGTTTGTATTCAAGAACGGTAGAAGTTCTTCTGATTCCGTTATCTTCAAGAATAAAAGCGGAACTTCCGATTTCGAGGGGCTTTTGAAGCACACCATGAATTTCAATAACTTTTTTATCCGATGTCATAACAATTCTCCTTACATAAATCTGATTTCTAAGGCAACATTTTCGCCTTTGCTTTGTTTTGAATAAACAGGATAGCAGCCATCTCCGTAACCGCTGGAAGAAAAAAATCCGTCTTCGGTAACCCACACATTTTCATTTCTGAGATTTTCGCAGAAGTTATTCCATGCAGCGTTGTCATAATCCGGTTTATCAAAAAAGAATCCGGCAAGGACTGCGTCAACACCAATCTCTCCGATTGTTTTCATAGCAGATTGCTTTGGAATCTTTCCGTCAAGATATATTCCGATTATACCCACGCGCCCGTCTTCTGACCAAACAACGCAAGTATAACTGCCTTGTTTAATTGATACCTTATTCATTCGGCACCACACATCTCTGTCATAGCAAGGATCTGTAATGTCTACGGTCGGACCGAATGACAGTTTTCCTATTGTTTTCTTTTTCATAAAAACCTCCTAAAGAAAACGGCGGAGCTTTTACCACTCCGCCGCATAATGTGATTTCAAATAGTTTTAATCAGAAATCAAGTCTTCAAATTCTGCTTCTGTCAGTGTAGGTATACCAAGCTCGCGAGCTTTTTGAAGTTTGCTGCCTGCTTTCTCACCGACAATAAGATAGTCTGTCTTTTTTGTAACCGAAGATGCCGGAACTGCTCCCAGTTCAATCAGCTTGTTCTGAATGCCGTCACGGGTGTAGTTTTCAAGCTTCCCGGTCGCAACAACTGTTTTTTTGTATAAAGGTGTGATTTTTGTACTCATAGTTTTATTCTCCTCTTTGATAAATTCTATTTTTGTAAGCAATGGACGCCAAAGCTTTTCTTCGTCTTTGTCCGCATACCATTTGTGAATGTTATTATTCATTGTTTCGCCGAAGTCTTTAAGAACGGTAAAATCAAATCCGCTCTTAATTGCATCTTCAAACGCATTCCAGTCTCCGCCGAAGTGTTTGTTAAGTATTCTTCCGGCAGAACGACCTACCATCGGAATGCCAAGTCCTGCAATAAACTGATTAAGTGTGCATTTATGGCTGGCATCAATAGATTTCTGCATTCTTTGATATGACTTTTCACCAAAGCCATCAGTATCTACGATTTCATCATGATGCTGTTCCAACTCATAAAGATCACCAAAATTCTTTACCCAGCCATTGCTGACAAATGTTTCAAGCGTTGACTCTGCAATGCCATTGATATTCATTCTGGTTTTATCACAGAAATGAACGAACTTTCTGACAAGCTTTGCCGAGCAATGCTGATTATTGCAACGCAGCACACGGGTTCCTCCGGAAGTTTTGTCAATTTCAAGGGGCTGGCCGCAGCACGGGCAAACCATTGGAAGGCTATATGTACCGCTTTGTGTCGCATTTTCAGCAACCTGCGGAATAATCATATTTGCCTTATAGATTTTTACTGTATCGCCAATACCAAACTTAAATTTCTCGAAAATATCGACATTGTGCAGACTTGCGTGTGTTACAACCGTTCCGTCTATGGTTACGGGTTCTAAAAGAGCCGTAATACTTACCATGCCGGTTCGGGTTGTTGCCAGTCTGACACCAAGAAATTTGGTATCGTACAGTTCATCCTTCCACTTGAGCGCAATCAGACGATTTTCGTGATGTCCTGTCGCGCCGAGTGATTTTCCGTAGGCAATATCGTTATATTCCATAATCAGTCCGTCAACGGGATATCCATAGAGCTTCGGTTCAAATCTTTCAACTGCGGCTTTGATAATGTCCGCCGTGCTATCAGCGTTTAAGTACACATGAGGCACCGTTTGAAATCCGTTGCGTTCCATAAACTCAAACTCATCTGTTTTGGTCGAAGGCATATTGTTTTCCGATACAATATCAAACGCAAAAAATTCCAATCTGCGCTCTTTTGACTCGTTTGAGTTTAGTTTACGCGTACTCGCTGATGCAAAGGCTCTCGGAAGTGTGTAAGGTTCATCCAGACCGAGATTTATTTCATTGAAATTTTTATAGGACACGACGCCTTCGCCGCGCACTTCAAACTCAGATTTTTCCGGAATTGTAAGAGGAACATTCAGAAATGTCTTTACCGTATGTGTAACATCCTCACCGACAATCCCTTCAGCCCCTCTGGTAATAGCCTGTTCCAGCTTGCCGTCCTTATAACGGAGAACAATGGTTAAGCCGTCCAGCTTCCAGGACAGCAAAACATCTCTGCCTTTTGCAAACTTAATTAAATCATCTACGGATTTTGTTTTATCTGCCGAAAGCATCGGCTTTGAGTGTGTGACAGGGGTAAGTGATTCCAGAACTTCGCCGGATACTTTCTGCGTTGGAGAACCCGAAAGCATAAGACTCGTTTCAGTCTCCAGCTTTGCAAGTTCATCGAATAACAAGTCGTATTCACGGTCCGTCATTATCGGATCATCATTTTTGTAATAGGCAATGTCTGCCTCTGTGAGCTTTTCGATAAGCTCCTTCATTCGCATAATTTTTTGATTATATGCCATTTGTGTAACTCCTTTCGTGTGTAAGTGTAATTAGTTTTCTTTTTCGATAATCAATTGCAAGCATTCTTCAAGGCTGTGGTTTGCAAGCAGATTTATAAGCTGTTCTTTCAATAAAGCTCCGGCTATAAGCGGTAGTTGCCTGCCATAATCTGTCCGAAGCATTTTATAATCCAAGCCGCAAAACCGAACTCTGTCTAAACCATCCATATCCTTTGCAATGCGATATAAATGCACAGCCCGTTCCTTGTCTTTGCGGCTGAATTTCGCTTCAGCATTTATAGCCGTTTCTCCGATTTCATCTGCCTTGCAATGGTATCGGATCAGATAATCTGCAATCAGCCCGCCTTTTTTTGATAGGTTGATACCCCGGATCTTAATACGGTTTCTGTTAATCTTCTCAACAGATTTATTTCCGTGTTCGTCATCAGTATCTTCATTATCACGCCCATAATCATGCAGCAAGCTGAAATAAATCAAAATCTGTTTATCCTCATCGCTTAAATCATCACCTGAATGTTTACAGTAAATAAGCGTCAGTGTGAGGACTCTCAGAATGTGCTTGATACCGTGATACTCAAAGACCGATTCAGAAGGATATCCGAGCTTTTTTGCTGCCATTGCAAAGGTAGCAAACTCCGTAAATAACGGTGTTATTAACGGTACCGCTATTTCTTCGGTTGCAGACAAAAAATTTTCCGCATGGATCTGTTCCACGCTTCCGGGGCGAACAAGCACCTCATTCTCATTGGAATAACCGGGCTCATAATAAACTATGTTTTCCGGCTTTATCTTTCCGACAAGTACAGCAGTTCCGCGCGCACTGTGATTAGCAAACCATAATGCATTCATGTGGTTGCTTGACCAGGAAATCGCTTTTTCAGTGGGTAGGGAATTGCTTCCTATTCCACGGTAAACGGTAACATATCCATCATTATCTGTTTGAGGCGGTTCAAATTCGGGAGCATATGTATAAACATACTCCAGAAGCTCACTGTCCCATAGTCCATAAGAATAATCCAATCGCTTATGAATAAAAAACCACACAGAAAACACTTTATTCTTGGGAATATCAAGATATCTGCGGCTAAAATCATAAATTACCATTGGAAGCGGAACCGATTGCTGGTAGAACCTTTGCCAGTCTTGCGAAATGAGAATCGGATTTTTTCCGGAATACGAAAAGTTGAGTGTGGAAATCTGCATCAGTTGATTAATATAGCTTTTCTGAATATAAATTTCACAATACTTGCCGTTTTCATAATCTGCGAAAAAGGCATTTTGTAAAACTCTCGTTGGATCACAAACGACCTTATCAATAGAAAGCCCGCTTTTTTGCATTGCCTCTTTTAATTCGTCATATGTCAATCCGTCACAGCTTAACTTTTCAACCAATTCGGGTGTGAGCTTTTCAAACCCTGTCATGCTGCCTTTGATTTCAGATAAAAAACTGCCCATGTTCCTTTACCTCGCTTTCTGATCTACTTTAATCCATCTGCGTATTCCGGCAGAATAGATATAAAGAGTTCTTTATATCGTTCACACGCATATGAACAAAGCGGGCCTCCGGCATTAAGTGATACTTCAGACCATGCAATCAGCTCTTCTTCGGGTACATTGTATTTTCCCGTAATAAACCGATTCCCGTCGTAACGAGGACAATCCGGCTGCAACACAAGATTCATCTCAGTTTTAGATGTTACTTTCAGTATCATAGCTCCTTTTTTCTCTGCAATAGCATTAATGAGCTTAGATAAATAACGCCGGTTTGCATAATATTTAAGAATACTTCGGAGCTTGAATATCGCGCGGAGCTGAAGCTCTCTTTGATCATCGGTTAATTTATCCGACGCAATGATTTCTGCAATGTACGGTAAAAGAATGATATCATAATCTGAAATGTTTTTACTTTCATTCATTGCAACCAACTCCTTTGCCTGCATACAGAACGCCGGGACCAAAATTCACTCTTTCATCGCCGTCTTCAAATGACATCTGCGTAATTGTTATTTCCGGATTCTTGGTTTGTTCCGAATATAACTTTACAGTATCAATTTTCATGCCGTCCAATTCGGAAATTTTGCCGTTAGCGTATTCCTCATCGAAATACACACCTTTGTACCGCGCATCAAAACCGGTTTCCGAGCGATTTATACTGCTTTCATCCCAGTTTAAGCTGGCAGTTTTTCCGGACTTCAATTTGACTTCAATGTAGTCAATCACCAAGTCCTGCACATTTGTTGTTGCTTGTAGATACAAAATCAATGTAATCTACCTCCTTTGAAATAAATTTTTATATATAACGAGGGCCTTGCGGCTTCTCGGAATATATCGAGCTTTGAGCCGCTAAGGCTGTTTCTGTATATATAAAAATGCACTCATCGAAAGAAAACTTTCTTTGAGTGCATTGTGAGTAAAAAAACTCGTGTTAAAACCGCAGGGAATGACCCTGCAGCTTTCGGTATTTGTGCCTCTTATTAAAAGAAGGCAGCAGAAATAAAAAAAGTGCCTAAAGATTAGATCCTTAGACACTGTGAATACTCTGATAAACTATGATTTCTTTTTTTGAAACCTTGAAACTTATATTGTTATTATATCAGATTTCCAAAATAATTTCAAGTGTTTTTATAAAAGAACTTTCATTATTGCACATTAAGCTGCGTTTTATACTTTGCTTCTGCCTCAAGCAGAACCTTTCTTGCTCTGTTAAACATTGCAGAATCGACTGCCGGAGTATCCCAATAACAGAAGTCAGTCATTTCGCGTTCAGATGGATCAAAATTCGGATCAACCGACCTGTAAATTCTGGTGTATGCTTCTTTGCGTGCTTCTTCGTAATCCATTCCTGTTTCAACTTGTGTTATCAAGTCTGCAAGCATATTTCTTACATTTTCTTCTGCAGCAACATAAAAATCCGGCCTGAGGTAAATATCCCTATACTCAAAAATTGCATTGCACGCAATTGGAGAGAGGAGGCCATACCCGTATCCGCCTGCCTGACCCGAAAGAACGGCATTGTAAATTAAATTGTTTGCTTTGCTTCTCGCTTCAAGATATCCGAGTCCCTGCGATACTTCACCCAGTATACCACTGATTAAATTCTCGGTTATGAGAATACTTTCTTCGGTTGCGTTTTGCGGAACAGAGGATCTGGGGATTTCTTCTGCCCGAACAGAAACGGACGCCGTAATTAAAAGTGTCAGACTGAGAACAAATGCAGAAATTTTAATTGTTTTCTTCATATCGAAAACCTCCTTTTAGGGGAATCTTTTGTCCCTTTACTTAATTACACGAAACTGAGAGTGATTTTGCAACCTTTATAATTTGTTTTTTTATAAAGCGGATAAAGAGCAGTTAATCTGCACAAAAGGATTTGATTATCAAAAAAATAATTGACGCAAAAGCGTTATTTTACAAAAACCTCTTGATATTATTCCGATTTTGGAATATAATATATATAATTATGTTTATGTTGAGGAGACAAACACTATGAAATATATATCTGTTTCAGAAATTGCGAAAATATGGGGAATTTCCGTAAGGCGCGTCAATACTCTGTGCAACGAAGGCAGGATAGAGGGGGCACAAAGGGCCGGAACCATTTGGATTATTCCGGATGACGCAAAAAAGCCTGCTGATGCACGAGTGAAAAGCGGAAAATATATAAAGAAGGTGAACGAGAATGACTGAAAGACAAAATATTGAATGGAAAGAAATATGGAAAGACGATTATCTTGCTTGGATATGTGGTTTTGCTAATGCTCAAGGTGGAAAACTGTATATTGGAATGACTGATTCCGGCGAGGTTGTAGGTGTGAAAAACGCGAAAAAACTGCTTGAGGATCTTCCAAACAAAATTCGTGATGCAATGGGTATCATTGTTAATATCAACCTTTTAAACGAAGGTGATTCTGAATATATAGAAATTGAGGTGCCTCCGTATCCAATTGCTATTTCCTGCAAAGGTTCATACTACTACAGAAGCGGCAGCACAAATCAGAAGCTGTCCGGTCCTGAACTGGAAGCGTTTATTATGAGGCGCCGCGGGATTACATGGGACAGTATGCCGCTGCCTACCTTTACAATAGATGATGTTGATGATGGAGTCGTCAAGCGTTTTAAGCAATGGGCAGTTAACAAAGGGCGAATAAATAAATCGGTGTTATCGGAAGATAAATTTGTTATGCTTGAAAAACTACACTTGGTAAAGGACGGGTATTTAACAAATGCGGCCATGCTGCTTTTCAGCAATGATCCGGAAAAATGGCAGCTGGGCGCTTATGTGAAAATAGGTTTTTTTGAAACTGATTCCGACCTTGTATATCAGGACGAAATACATGGCTCTATATTGGATCAAATTGATAAAATAGTTGAAATTATTTATTTGAAATATATGAAGGCCAAGATATCCTATGTCGGTATGCAGCGCATTGAAAGGTATTTTGTCCCGGAAGAAGCCTTACGAGAGGCACTTCTAAATGCACTCTGTCATAAAGATTATTCAAGAGGTATTCCGATTCAGATAAGCATTTATAACGATAAGCTGTATATCGCAAACTGCGGTCATTTGCCTGAAAATTGGACTGTTGAGAACCTTTTTGAAAAACATGCATCACAGCCTTTTAACCCGAATATAGCATACGTGTTTTATCTTGCCGGCTTTATTGAAAGCTGGGGACGCGGAATTGAAAAGATTTGCACCGTATGCAAAAATGATGGTGTTTTTCAGCCGGAATTTACTGTTCACCCGCAGGATATCATGATAAAATTTTCAGCGCCTGAAGATAGAATTGTTCGCACATCAACCGATAGGGTGACTGAGAAGGTGACTGAGAGGGTGACTGAGAGGGTGACTGAAGCAGAGAATCAGCTGCTTGCACTTTTGATGGAGGATCCTGCCTACACATATGAAGCTCTGTCAAAGAAATTAAAAGTCAGCCGGAAAACAATCGGAGGTTTGATAAAGTCATTAAAAAGCAAAAATATAATTTGCAGAGTCGGCTCGGATACGAAAGGTTACTGGCAAATTACGCTGAAGAATTAGGTGGTGCAAATGAAAAATAAATTCAGAACAGCAAGGCAATTAAAAAAGTTAAAAGTTATTGAGGCCGCCGAATTGCTGGGAATTTCTCAGCCGACATTAAGTGCATGGGAAACAGGAAATAAAGCGCCATCCGTTGAGGGAGTAGAAAAAATGGCGGACCTGTACGGTGTTACGACTGATTTCTTACTCGGACGCACAGACAGCGAACATAGCTTTGATAACATGGTTAGCCTTAATAAAAAACTGCTGCCAATTTTGCACGAAAAACCTGTGTGGTCTGCAAAGTACGGGTGGATGCTCGTTGATTATGCAAAGTCACATCTGGTAGGATGTAATATTACCATTCCTTTTGAACAGGCAGCGGAATTGTTTATAATTCCACCCGAATTTGCTGAAAATCGTATCCCGAACTCAGAACCGCTTTCAAGGAATGAATTACAATACGGGTTACAAATATGGGTGGAACCAATCTCTGCTGACAGCAGTTTAAGGGAAGAACTGCGAGGCTGGTATCGTGTAAAGCATCATGCTATTGAAAATGAATGCGGCAATCGTTTTTCACTGGATAGCTATGGTGCAAAATGGCTTGCATTTTCAGAAAAATTGGAGGGCAGAAAGAAATGAATGATATAAAAGAAAAGTATACCTGCGATGCTTGCAGATATACTTTTGAATCGGATAAATTGCCGGATCGTTGCCCTGACTGCGGCAAATTACAAGTACGCAGGGCAAGCGAATCTGAGATATATGAATATGAACATCGTTTTGACAAGGAGAAAGAGTAAAAAATCAGCGGGTTCAACGAGGGACGCCCCCTTTTGACTTGAAATTTGGGCTCTGAAATTTCGCCAAAGCGGTGCATTTTTATTCTGCGAGAATTATTACTTAATGACAAATAGATATGACAACGGTTGAATTGATGTAAAGTCTTTGAAAACAAATACTTTTATATACCTTGAATTTGCGAATACACGCCACCATATGCTTTGCCAATCATTTTGTTGATTGTCTTGTTAATTCCTTTCTCAAACATCTTTGTAAGGAATATTGCCAGCTTATTGTCGGTCAAATCACTAATATACGAACTTGGTGAGATTATCCTTCAATATATTCAAAGACAGATAACTGAAGCTCCGTCGGAATGAAACATAAGTCCATGCGGAGTATTTCGTTTTTCATATGCCTTTTTAAAAGCTGTAATAACCAATTCAACATTGGCTTTTGAGGATATATGCCACGAAATCACCTTTCGCAAGAATAGATCCAAAATCACCCCGACAGAAAAACAACACCTGCTCAAAACTCGGGCAATGTGGCGAATCAAGAAATATGAAATGCAACAAATATCAAATAATAATATCGCACAAATATAGTTCATTTCACGAAAACGGTATATTTCTTGTTTTTGGTTTAATAATAACTGCATTTCGTTTAAGACTTGTTGATTTTGCTTTTTAAGTATGATATAGTATAATTGTATTTTTATATTGAAGAAGGTGATATAAAATGAGAATAGAAACGCAAAGAAAAATTCTTGCCCTGTCGCAGAGAATAATTTCGGAATGGTATAAAGGAAGAACTGACGAGCTGATACCTTTGCTTGACGACAAAGCAATGTGGATAGGCGCCGCCGCTTCGCAGTTTTACCGCGGACGGACGGATGTTGCCGCTGCACTCAAGAGGGTTTCTGACGATATCCCCCCTTGCATTGTTTCGGAGGAAATGTGGTTTTTGGAGGAATGCGGTTCGGATTGGGGTCTGTGCACCGGGAAATGGATATGCACTGTCACAAGTAAAAACCATTATCTTCAGCAGCCGCAAAGAGCAACCTTTCTTTGGCGAACGGACGGGAAAGCTCTTAAGGTAGTACATATTCATGTATCGAACCCTATTTACACAACCGAGCCGGACAAGGAATTTTTGGAAGCGGCAAGCGTGCGAAACTACAATTACGTTCAAAAAAAGCTCGACGACAAACGTAGAGTTGTTCAGATTATGACTACCGATTACCAGTACAGTCTGGTAGACCTTGATTTTATCATTTATATTGAAGCGCAGAAAGAATGTCTTTTAATACACACAAGCGAAAATGACTACCGCGTGCACGAGGGTATCGGCAGCTTTGTTAAAAATAATTGCCCGGACTTTATCTTCGCACACAGAAGCTATGCTGCTAACCCGGATTGGATAAAAACCGTAACTCCGACAGAAGTAATTCTGATAAACGGCGAAAAGCTTTCGATATCAAGACAGCGGTATAAAACGATTTGCGAAAAAATAAAAGAAAGATTCTGTTAAAATTTTAGGAGGTGCAAAAATGCAAAACAGATTAAAGCGATTGGGTGCGGCGGCTTTGACGGCGGCGCTCATGATGGCGTCGGTGTATATTCCGGTCGCTCATGCGGAAACGGACACGGGCGGGGCGATCAGCGTAAACATGGCGGATTTGGGAGTTCCGCTCCTTAACGAGGAAAGCTATAAGGACGCTGTCGTGAAAGAGAATTATCTTTATAAGACAAACGGAGAGTTAAACCCCGGGTATAAGTTTGATAAGGTGAATTACAGCGGTATGCATTATCCCGGCAAAAATCTTGCGGAGGCATACAAGACGGAACACAAAAAGATGAAAAACGGTGCTTTTTGGAATTGCACTTACGAGTGGGTGTTTGACAACGATACGGTATTCCGAGATATTGCATATAAGAAAGATTTAAGGATGGAAACCCGCGGAATGTTAAAGTATGACAGCCATACAAACGGCCGTCATTGGACTAATCGTAATGACTTTGCAATGATGACCTTTCAGCAGATGTATCAGTGGGACGGCTGGCAAGGCGTCAAGTGGTACGACCGGAACAAGAAGCAGTATGTAAGCAAAAATTCGGACGGCGATGAAATATACACCGAATACGGCAAAAATAACTGGTTTTTTGTCGGAGATTATAGGAGTGCACTTTACGATACGGGTATGGAAGAGAACCTCCTTTCACAAGTATTCCGGCTTACACTCACGCATCAAGACTGTACGTGCGGTTCTTCCGGCATAAAGAATGTGACAGTCGGCATTGCAGACATTGTTGCACCGAAAATTAAGTCCGTTACAGTCGATGAGGAAAACGGGAAAAAGTATTATGGCAGCGGCAGTTTTGACATAAAGATTGATTTTGACGAGTACATTCGTTTTGCGGACGGCGGCACAACCGGAAAAACCGCAGACGCAAGCAACCGTCTTGTATTAAAAGCCTACGACAGACAGACCGGTATGTATTTGAACGATGTTACGGCTGAGCTTGTGAGCCTTGACGAAAAAACGCTTACATACAGATATACCGTTCCCGACAATAACACGACCGATATTGTTATAACCGGCATTGCAAGCGCCGATAAGCAGACGATGTTTAACGGAGATAAGCCTCTTTATATGTACACAAGTGACGGCACATATAAGCATCTGATAGATTCGGACGGCGATATGAAAATCAATGCGCCTTTTTGCGACCTTTCGGGAAACTCGGTAGAGGTTGATTGGCAGCCGCTCTCTTTTTTGGGCGGAAACATTTATGTTGATACGGTTCCGCCTGAATATGCGGCGACCAACATAAGCGGAAGTATGATGACAGAGGAAACCGTTACATGCGAACCGGACGAATGGCCCGAGGATTTTGACAGAAGCCAAGTGTTTGCAGGTGCAGGCGATACTCTTGCATTTTCCGTCGATTTTAGTGAGGAACTGAAAATTTCCGATGTTTCCGAAATAAAGGCGACCCTTAATGTGAAAAATGCTGATGGAGAAAATGTTGTTCTTTCCGGGACAAAGTCGGAAACGGTTAAAACAAGCGTTAATACAAATATCGGTGTAACGCGTGTTACCTTCGATACGCTGACTGTTACAGAGGATATGATTCCGGAGGATGACGGAAAGGCAATCCGAATTAAAAGCGTTGAAACGGCAGACTCCGCAGATCTTTGTGATAACTCTTTTTCAGCCAAAGTAATTGGCGAACTTGCCGTTCCAAAGCAGCAGGAATGGCTTGACACTTTAGCCCCGTCGGTAAAAACCGATATTGTGCCGAATGATGGAGTATATACTCCGACTTCCGAAAGCTCTGCATACGAAAGCGGAGAAACTGTGCAGGGGTTCTGTTTCCCTGTTGTTATCAATGAGCGGCAATATGAAAACGGAACCGTGTCGTCACCTTCAAAATATGCGAGCGGCACGAATGCGGTGGGCGACGGAGATTCTGCACAGGAAAGCGGATTTTTTAAACTGTGCGATGCTGTTACAAATACCGATGCAGCGATGTTTGAATACTGCGTTACGGTACTTCCGACTCTTTCCGGAAACGAGGAATGGAAAAAAGGAATCGGAAACACGGATATAGGATTTATTCAGAATGACACCGGAAATTATATTCATATAAGAAAATCAAAAGAATCGAAAACGGCGTTCGTCAAGCCTGTTCTCTGCGTTACCGGATGCGATTATGCCGGCAACCGCATGACGGTCAGCTACAACCTTGATTTCCTAATCAGCGAAGACGATAAACCGACCGCCGAGGCCTCGTTCTCCTCTGAAAATGTTTCTGACGGGAAAGCTGCCGTGATAAATGCGGTTGTGTCAGACAACAGTGCGCTCTCAGAAGTGAAATATAAGGTGGTTTTGAATACGGCGGACGAAAACAATGACGACAACGAACCTACCGATATCGTTGTCGGAGATGATTGGGAAAATGCAACTTTCGATTCGTATGCTTCCTCTGTTACGATAAACAAAGAGGTTTCGTGCAAGAACTCAACGAATAATTTCGTTTATCTTTTGGTGTATGCAAAGGACATCTGCGGTAATGAAATGACCAAAACTTTCAACTTTAATTGTAATCTGAGCCTGCCGGGCTACACGGTCGGCATAACCACCGGCGGCATAACCACCAACCCCGTTTCTGTAAGCGGGCTTGATAAGGAAGCGGCGGCAAAGCTCGGCTGGACGCTTGAACATGACGATGACACTACCACAGCCTATAAGTCCTACGGTTCGCTTATTGCGGTGGTGCGTGCAGGAGATTATGTCATGGCGAGGTTTATAGATGAGCTTACGGACTCTGCACCGCAGAACTTTGATACAGGCAACTCCGAGGCGGTCAACAAACCTGTGAGCAAAGCGGCTTACAGCGAAGAAATTACCGACCTTCTTTCACAGATGGCACCGGCGGACACCTTTGCGGTGACTTCCGAAAGCGAAGGTGCGGCATTTGTCGGCGGTATGTGGTATATCTCCAATGGTATCGACACAGCTACCGGCAAGGTCGGCATAGATGCCAATGGCAGACCGGCGATGTTTAGTGCGTACTCGAATTTCATCAAAAGCGAGGTGGAGGCATCTGCAAACAAGATTAAAAATTACTACGGTGAGGTTGAAATATACCTCCTTGAGCTTGACGCAAAAAGATACAGTTTTTCGAATAACATGTATACCTTCGGCAAGACTACAGAGGCAGTTGACAATCTTATAACCGAAAAAGGAGGAAATGCACGAAAGCCTGCCGGTCTCAGAAAATATGTGCTGAAATCGGGACGTGATGACGGCAATACCGATAATCCAATTAACAAGGCAAGCTTTGACAGCGTATATATGCCGGACGGAACGGCTCTTGCAAATGATGATCCCCGCCTTGACTCCGATAGCAGATTTGGCAGCGGTGTCAGTCCTGTGGAGGCAACGAAGTTTGCAACGCTTTCCGGTATGAAAATAGCCTTTGAGGCAGCCAACAACCGTGTGCCTGAATGGGGTGCTGACGATATTGATTTTGAAAACAGCTACTATACCGTTTACCGTGACGGCGTTGAGTTTTTCACCGAAAAGCTTGAGAGCGGAAAAACGGAGCAGGCAGTCTTTTTTCCCGATGACAAGACCTACGAAAACGGAAACTATTCCGTGAAGGTAACTCTTATCGCAAAGGCAAGCGGAAGAAATGATACATTTAAATGCCCGTATACTCTCGGCGTTTGGAGCGGTAATGACAATATCACTTCATTTGACAAGCTTACATTTAAGGATTATTCGGTAAGACCGTCAATTCCCGATGTGTGGGCGGTTGAAGATACGCTTATTGATAACTCGGAGAATCACAGTGCGATTGAAACAATCGTCCTGCCTTCCGCTATGGTGGAAGAACAGAGGGGCGAGAATATGATTTATGAACAGAATTACTTTAAGCTGAACCTTTTTACAAGTAATCCGAGAATGGAGTATTATGACGGCACGGAGGGGCGCTCATATATCAAAATCTGGAATGCCGAAGCCCCGAATAAGGTTACGTATACCGCAGAGGAAGAAATCGGGTTCATGCTTCACAGAACGGCGGAATATATTGGAGGAATGAATCTCTCGGCCTCTGTTCCGCTTATAGAAAGAAAGACAAACACGATATGCTATCAGGAATTTACAGCCAACGGAAAGGCTTCATCGGTTCAACAGCTTGAAATAAGTTTTTCGGACTATCTGCCCGAGATTAAGGTTACGCAGATTCCGAAGAGTACACTATCTCAATCGGTTGAACTGTATGCTGACGCTTACAGCTTAAACGGTAATATTAAAAAGATATTGATTGCAAAAGGCAATTGCCTCACAGACGAAAATACATCCGGATATGAGTGGACAAAGGTTGTCATCGGCACCGACGGTATTTTGCGCTATGCGGACAGCGGCGAAAAGGTGATTGCCGAAAACGGCACATATTCTATCTATGTTTTAGATGAAATCGGCGCATTTACAAAAACGACATTTGAAGTCGGAAATTCCGATAAGGAAGCGCCGAAAATTAAGGTCAGCAATTCGGTTGTGAAGGACGGCGACTACAGCTTAACGCTTAACCTTTCGGAAAATATGAGTACGGCAGAAAAGACTTTCCTCTATATTACAACCGAAAAAACATCGGAAGAGCCTGCAGGGACAGAGGGTGAAAGCGAAAATATCGGCATGATGTTCACTGACTGGAAATCGGCTCTTGATAATTCACTCGGAAGCTCAAAAAACAATACCGGCGTGTATAAAATGGAAGCAACTGCGGCTTCGGAAAGCAATGCGCTGACCGTTACTTTAGAGGGTACGATACCCAAAAGCGGACACCTTTATGCATATTGTGAGGATGAAGCCGGAAACCGCAGTGAATCCGCCCTGATTATTAAGGGAGATGCGGCAGGACAGCCGACTGTAACAAAAATCGAACGTGCAGCAGGCGGCGATCTTAAGCTTACTTTCAGCACAGCTGTAAAGATTACATCACACACAGAGGATAAACCAAGCTACGCAAAGGAAAAAATCGTTCCGATATATAATGACGGAAGATACACAATTTCCTATGAAGATATATTCGGAAACGAATATTCTCAAATGATAGAGGTTGCTCTTTCGGGTGATTTCACTATAAACGCTGAGGTTACACCGTCGGCGGCAACCAACGGCAATGTAACATTAAATGTTGCCTCTGCAAGGAACGATGATTTGTTAACGCTCAACAGTGTAACCGTTTCAGATATGAACGGAAACGTTCTTTCATCTGAAAGCTATGAATATACAGTTTCCGGGGATAAACAATCGGCATCGGTAACCTTAAAAGAAAACGGAATCATTAAGATTTCAATGTCTTACGGCGGAAAAACAGATACGAGAACCTTTGCTGTAAACAACATTGACCGTGCGGTTGACGCGGCTGTTCGGTGGGAATATGAAGCCGGAGAGCCGAAAGACGGCGAAACCGAAACCCGAGGGACTGTTACCGCAGTGTGCTATCCGACAAGCGATGACGAAGAGCTTATCGGCATAAACGGCGGTTTGAGATATACCTTTGCATCGGGCAATATCGGCGATACATATACCTTTGAAGTAAGCGATATGGCAGGAAACACCGCCGAGATTACGGCAACGCTTCCGGTATCAATCAAACAGACGGCGGCTGTGCGTCTTGAAAGCTATGATATGAAAGTATCGTTTGTGTCAAATTCGCGTCCTTCGGAATTTGACAGCTACAGCGGCGTTTATGCGGACAGTGAAGCTTATGACTTTACAGAGTTTAACGCTACCCCCGCGGTAAGAGATATTTTAAGCTTTAATACCAACATCGGCGCAAAGCTTCTGGTTCTGCCCCAGGGAATATCGGAAGGCAACATAACGAATGAAACGCAAAGCGTGGAGATTGACGGTGTTACCCTTTCGGGTAAAAGTATTACAGTTACTCAAAATGCCGAGTTCACCGCAGCGCTTGTTGAAAATACCGAGTTTGCCGAAGGCGGCTCACCGAGAGTTATTCTGATTCCTGTCAGCATAACGAACATACAGAAGATTGACAATGTTGAGCTTATTTACGCAACACTGAGCCGATTTAAGCGCAGAGTATATTTTGATCCTAAGGGGCAGTCGCTTACACTTACCAATACCGACGGTATTGCACTTGAAAACGAACATCAGCAGTATAACGGCTATTGGTATCACGACTTTGACAAAAACGGAGAATTTGTATTCTATTACAAGGATTCCGTCGGCAACACAGGAAGCATCACCGCAAAGGTGACGGATATTATGGATATGGATGTAAAGCCTGCCGAAAAAAGCCCGATTCGCTGGTGGCCTTATAAGTTTGACCCCGATAACCCCGATGACCAAAGTACGCTCGCAGACGAACCTGTAAACTATAATGTTACCGCTCAGGTTCGCTTTAATATGAATGTCACAGAGGCGGCGCTCTATTATGCCGAAAAGGGCAATGCAAATAAACCGGATACGAATAATCCCGTTTTGGCTGACGATGCAGCGCTCAACATTACGATGGATCTTGCGGATATAACATTTAAGAAAAACATCGGAGAAACGGTGCTTGTGATTGCAGGTGAAAACGATACAGATTATACGCAGCCGATTCCCTCCGTCGGAATTATTGACAAGGACGCACCCGTCGTTTCGCATAACTATGTCGGAGGTGCAGCGGCTCAAATCGTAACCGTAACCTTTACACCGGACGAAGATGTTCTTTGCGCACAGAAAGCTTCCAAACTCTATTACAGCAAGACAAACCCGATGAAGGTTACACTGACGGAAAACGGAGCGTACAGCTATACCTTTACCGATAAAGCAGGTAACTCATCGGAGGTTAGTATAGAAGTTACCAATATTGATAAAACAGCGCCGACAGTTTTCTATAAGCTGACCGAGAACGGAACAGAGTATGCAAGCTGGGACGATGTATTAAACGGTAATAACGATGTAAAGGCATTGAGTGAGATTTACATTAAAGCCGATGAAGCGGCAAGCTACAGCTTCCAGAAAATCAAGGGCAATATGGAGGCAGGCATATGGACGAAAATCGCGGTTGAGCGCAACGGTTCATATCCCCTGTTCGTAACGGACAAAGCCGGAAATCAAACCTTTAAGGCTCTTTCGGGAATTGAAATTCCCGATACCGTGCCGCCGGTAATTCGTATCAATCCTCTTACGGTGAATGTCAGTGCCGGCATCGGTAAAGATGAGCTTGACGCAGTTTTGAAAGACGGCGTGTATGTAAACGACAATTTCACAAAGAGTGAAGATATTAAAGTGACATGGGTTTTGGCAAACGGAGCAGATACAGACAAAGCAGGCGATTACAGAGTGATTTATACCGCAAGGGATAATGCCGGAAATGAATCAAAATCGGAAAGATTTATCCATGTAGTCGGAAACGATGACATTGTTCTCACCGTAAACGGAAACAGCACATCGTATATGGGAACACTGATACTTGATACCGGAGATATAACCTTCGATGTCGGAAATCTTGCGAATACAAACGGCATCTATGAGCCGTATTCAATGTATGTAAAGCGTGGATTTAAGACAGCGGGGCAAATGAAGAATAACTCGTCAAAAATACAGGATAACAAAGCAAGGCTCAGCGGTACGGGATTTTATACCGTATATATTATGACGCAAAGCCGCAAGCAGTATATCACTTATCTGTATATCGAGCAGTAACGGAGGGATTAAATGAATAAAACATTAAAACGGTTTGTGTCCTTTATCCTCTCCGTTGCAATCACCGCAGGGGCGCTGCCTCTGACGGCGTTTGCGGCGGATGATGATAATGAGATTTACACACTCTCAAACGAATTTATCAAGGTAGAAGTCTCGGACAAAAACGGAGGCTTTCACATTAATACCGTTGCCGGCGACAAGCTGGAAAAAGACGACGATAACAAAATGCTTCTGCATAACAGCAGTGAGTATGATACCTCCTTTACCTCCTTCCGTATAACTGCGGACGGGAAATCAAAGGATTACATTTTCGGAAGAAGCTACGGATTTTTGGGGCTTTCGGGCACCGATATAAAAACCGCAAAGAGTGACAGCCGCATTACTTCGGTATGGACGGTTGAAGGAATTGAAATCACGCAGAATATTGAACTTGCGAACAGCTCCTCTGCCGAAAACGGTATGGTTATTATAAGCTATACTGCGAAAAATTCCGCAGGCAAAAAGGCGGACAATGTAAGCGCAAGAATTATGCTCGATACCGCGCTCGGTTATCAGGATTATGCTTATTACAAAATTCCCGATAACGGCACATACATAACCGTGGAAAATGAGCGTATTGTTGACGGAAGCACGGTTGGGCATATGATGTTCGGCTATGACGATGAAAACAAGCCGAAAATCACGGCATACACAGTAAACGCTTCGGTCGGCAATGAAGAATGTGTCCCCGAAAAAGTTGCTTTCGGACACTGGAATAATCTTGCCGCTACGGTTTATGATTTTGAGCCTAATAAAGATTTGACCTTTACGAATCCTTATAATGCTCAGTATCTCACGGCGGACAGCGCATACGCTTTGTATTTTGATATGGGTGCACTTGAGGTCGGCAGTGAAAGCACCTGCGCAACCAACTACGGTGTTTATTCAAATGCCGGCGTCGGCAGAGATGCAAAGCTTGCAATCAACATTTCAGGTTCCAATCCCTTGACCCTCAATGCGGATAAAACGGCGTATGTTTCGGCAAACGCAGGCGATAAGGAGGGTGAACTTACCCTCGGCGCAAGCATTAAAAATTTTGTGTCTGATTCCTCTGCCGATTTGAAAAATGTTAAGGTTGCCGTTTATCCCGACAGCATGATGATACCGATTGACGAAAACGACAGCACAATAAATGCAAACGGAGAGCAGTACGGCACACAGGCGCTCTATAGCGTTGACTATAACTCAATTGCTGCAGGGCAGACAATGAATACTGATTTCAAATTCAAGGCTTTGACTGCCGCAAATGCCACATACAGAAAAATCGAATTTGTGGCATATCAGACGGACGAGAATTCTTCTGTTCTTACGGATAAGAATATTATCGGCAGACAGAGCGTGTATATTCTCTGCCCCGGAACGGACAACGGTATTCCGGAGGTTGTTTTAACGGGCTGTACCGAATATATCTATTATTCGGGAAAACAGCGTATCAGCGCTACCGGTATTAATATGATTATGCTGGCAGACAAAAGCGAATATAATTTTGCGCTGAAACAGATAACGGAGAACGGCTACGGAGAAACAATAACAATCGATTCCGAAAACGCTGTTGTGGATACCGATAACAACACGATCGACTTAACCGTTCCCGAGGTCAAAGATGAGAATACCGGAAATTATAAAAAGTGGCCTCTCGGAACATATCAGCTTGTGATAGACTATAAGGACGAGGCAAAAAAAGATGTCGTATCCTCAGCGGCAAAGGTTATTGTAACCGATGACGCAAAGTATGCAAATTTCGGCTACGGAATTATCACGGTTGAGCAGATACATCCCGAGAATGAGGATAAGAATACAAAATCCCGTTACGAGGTTAAAACCTACCTGACAGAAAAGGATTACAAAAAGTATATCGAAGACAACACAAAGGAAGTCGGCACCGGAAAAGATGCAAAAAAGGTAGAGCCGGAAATCCTTGTTGAGTTAAAGGGCGATTTTTCCGCAGAGAGATATGACGAGGACGACAAAGAGAAAAAGAATCCGTATTATGAGGCAGATGTAATAACCTCGCGCGGCGTGGCGCAGAATCCCGTTTTGCTTAATTCCTCTATGGAGCTTCATTCAGGCTATATCAAGGTTACTGTTCAAAACAAGGGTGATGAAGAAAAGCAGAGCATATTGGTTGACATTGACGGCGATATGAGAATGGCGGGAACCGGCACGGTTATTTATGATGGTAGCGCCGCACTTACCGCAATCGAAAACGGAACCGACTATGATTTGAGAAGATACACAAAAGACGGTATCCGCTGTGATTCATTAGGCGATAACGACAAGCGTCAACAGAATATGGCAGAGGGCATAAACTATATCTTTGCAAAGGATTTTGAACGCTTTGTCAGTCTTGCCAATATCGTAAATGCAGACCTTACCTTCGGTGAGCTTGGCGTTATGGTAGATGATGACTGCCGTGAGCTTACAAAACTCGTTTCCTTCAGCGCTATGCTTGACTTGGGATTTTTGATTCCCAAAGGTAGCAAGGAGTATAAGCAAAAATTCAGTTCGGCATGGACTTCGTATTTTAACGGAGTGAAAAAAGCGGCAAAGGACACTCTCGGCAAAGCTATGGCGACTGACCAGATTAAGATCAGCAGTGCATATTTAAGAAGAGAATGGAATACCTTCAAAAACAATGAAACCGTTAAAGAACAGGCAGCAAGAAAATCGTCAGCTATGTCGCAGGCTACGGCAGAGGTTGAGGATATTCTTTTCGGCGGAGGACAGTTTATCGGTATAAACTTCAGCGTTGAAATAGGCGTTCCGCCGCTTTCCAAGGCAATGCCGCCTATTTCCGGCAAGCTTTCGGTAAATACAATAGGTAACTGGCGTTTCGGCGTTGAAGGTTCGGCAGACTTCAAGGGTATGAGTGTGGAAGCAAAAATCGAGATTATTTATTCGGATAAGTTGAAAGCACCGTTCCCGAACGAGCTTTATTTGTATATTGAGTTTCCGCCTCCCGGACTGAATGTTGACGGATTTTTGATTACATATCTGCGTGGCGGCGGAGGCGGTATTAAGAATTTGTATGAGGTTGTTTACACGCCGAATTCCATACCGTCAACAAGCATTATTCTTTCCGTGGGTGCTTCGGTCTTGCAGGTTATTATGATGAAAATCAATCTGGAAATGAGCCTTACGGGAATAAGCCTTGAAGCGGAACGCGGAACGTTGAGCGAAACGGATGTTACGGTGCTCCGCAATTCCGGAATACGGTTCCAATGGGCACCGAGCTTTAAATTCACGGGTAATGTCAATGTCGATTTTCTCGGGATATTAAGAGGCAGCGGCTACATTGTGGTCGATCCGTCAAATTCCTCGTATGAATTTTATGCGATGGTTGCACTGATGTTACCGTCTATTCTGCCGCTTATCGGCGGTGTAACAATAGGCAGCGTCGGCGTCGGAATCAATCAGGATAAAATATGGGGCAAGGTTAAAGTCATCGGCTTGCAATTTGGTATTCTCTACTATTGGGGCGGAGACTTCTCATTCAATTCCGGAAATAACAAGGCTATGGAACCGAGCTATCCGGAGCTTTTGAGCATGGATGATGCAGCAGTCGGATATGATGAGGAAACAGGACGGACACTTTATGCGCACGTTGTTCCGAACTTTGCAATGTTAAAAAGCACTGCGTCAGGCGATTCCGTGATGACAATGTCGGAGAATTATTCGGATATTGCCTTGTATTCCAATGCCGACAAAACAGAGCATAAGCTGAATCTCGGTGCATATAAGAGCGACAGCGGCGCTTTGAATATCATGTATGATGCGTCTTCAAAGGATGAAGCCTATAAGCTTGCAAAAGAAATTGCAATTTCAGATGCAAGCGGAAACGCATATACACTTAACATATTAAAGGATGATGAATCAAATGCCGATACCGCAAACGCATTTGTGGTATACGAAGAATCCGAGAAGGAAGGCGAAAAGGGCAAAGCACGCTTTGTTGTAAGCTTTACCGAAAAGGACAGCTTTAATAAAGATTGGAACATTAAAACCGCAGCTGCGTCCGTGCTTGAAATCTATAATGTAAGCAGTCTGCCCGAGTTTGCAATGACCGAAGGCAAGATTTCCGCTAATAAAGCGGAACTTAAATGGAATATAAAGTCCGGTGCAAATACCTGCCTTGACAAAATCTCGGTATATGCCGCACAGGACAGCGAACCGACTTCGGCAGGAACGCTTATCGGTATCATTGATGATAAAGAGACACTCGAAAGCGGTAGTGCAGTGCTTGATATTCCTTTGGATCTCGCATCGGGAGAATACTATATCCGTGCCGTTGCAACGATGAACGAAACACTTACAGATACGGCGGTGTCGGATAAAAAATATGCCTTCACAAACAGTAATCAGCCGAGCTCTGCAAGTGAAGTGACTGCTTTAAATGCCGGAGATTACAGACTTCGCATATCGGCAAAAGAAGACGGAAGCTGCGACGGCTATGTTGTAAATCTGTATGAGGTAAGCAAAGAGGACGGAAAAACCGTATATAAAGAACTTGAAAATGTCTCGGGAGCAACTTTCTCTGTCGGAGAAGATATTATCGTCGGCGGAAGATATAAGCGCAAGGCAGAGGAAACAGAGGAAAAGACAGCAGAAGAAAAAATGGAATATGTCGGACTTGAAGCCGGAAAAACCTATGTGGCAGGACTTCGCAGAATCAACTATATAAAGGATTCCGAGGGAAATACCATTGCCGGTGTTATGTCCGAGGAAACTTTCTCAAAAGCCATTTTGGTAAACGAGCCGAAAACACCTGAGATTACAGCAACAATCACCGACGGCGAAGGTAACACGGCGGTCGAACTGCCTGTCGGAACCGTTGCGGGGCAAAGCGTGACCGCTCCGACAGTTAAAACAAAAAATGTTGTTATATCGTTTGCAAGCGATATGCCTGTAAACGGCACATGGTATTTTGATAACACCTCGTATGAAGCCGCACAGGAAAGCGGAAAGGGTTTTGGAATATTTGCTTCGGAAGATAATGCCTTTGTGATTTCGCTTGATAAGCTTGACACACAGGAGCACATTCTCCGTCTGGACGGAACCAACGCCGTTGGCGACGGTTTCAGCAAAACCGTAACATTTAAGATTGATGACATTGCCCCTGTTCTGGTTCTGAACAGCCCGACCGCAGGCTCGGTTGCCGCAGACGATAAGGTTACGGTTACAGGCAGAACAGATGCTGACGCAAAATTAAAAGTTGAAGTAAATGACACTGTTATCGGCGAAAAAATTCCGTCCGGGTGGGATGCGGATTCAAAAGACGGAAGCTTCAGTATTACCGCCGCTATTGACGAATTTCTTATGAAAAATAAGATTACCGTAACGGCGACGGACGCTGTCGGGAATACAACGCAAAAGACCGTCAGAGTAATCAACAGCCGTATGACAAACTTAGAAAAAGTGAAGATTCGTCTTGGCGAAAATGATATTACGGGCATACTGAACGATACTTCAAACGATATGAGCGGAAAGCTTTCGCTTTTCGGTGTATCAAAGAACGGCGATGAGTTCCGCATAAACGATTCATCTATGACCGAATGGAATACTTTCGCAGTAGACGGAAATATAAGCTACAACGAGGAAAGCGACTCTCTCTTTGTAAAAAAAGGCAGTAACGGTATGCTTACCGGTATGCTTCGTCTTACAGAAGATGCCGGAATGTCGGCAGCTGCGGCATTCGGAGAGTCGAACTTGCACCAGATTCTTTTCAGCGCTTCGGAAAACGGCGTTATTACTGTAAATCCCACAAGCGCAAAGCAGGGTGAAACGGTTAATATATCGGTTGTTCCGAACGACGGATATATATTCAAGGGCTGGAAGAGTAATGATGTGACATTTGCAGATTCAAGCTTGCCGTCCACAACATTTACTATGCCGGATTCCGATGTTTCATTGAGTGCAATTATAGAACGCGCCGAGTTTACACCGGATGTCGTGCTCGAATATAACTCGACCGGCTATGACGGAACAGAAAAACGTCCGTCGGTTACAGTAAAAGATGGTGAAACAACACTCTTAAAGGATGTTGACTATACTGCGGAGTACGTATCCAACAAAACAGCCGGAACAGCAAAGGTTATAATCACATTTAAGGGCAATTATGCAGGTAGCATTGAAAAGGAATACACGATTTCCAAAGCTGCTCCGAGTATTTCGGCAATACCGCTTGCGGGCAAAATAAGACAAGGCAGCAAGCTTTCGGAATCAGCGCTCACAAACGGAAGTGCTGTCGGCGTTGACGGAGCCGAACTGAAAGGTACATTTGCTTGGCAAGACGGCAGTGAGGTTATGAATACGAACGGCTTGTTCAAAAAGCTTGTTATATTCACACCGGAGGATACCAACTATAAGCCGTATGAGATTGAAGTTGAAGTTACCGTTTATTCATCCTCATCAAGAGGCGGCAGTACCGGTACCACACCTTCCTACCGTATTAGTGTAACGCAGACAAACGGTGGTAAGATTTCACCGGATACTGTTTCGGTTTCAAAAGGAAACTCGCAGAAGTTTACCATAACACCGGATGAAGGATATGAGATTTCGGATGTGTCGGTTGACGGAAAGAGCGTCGGCGCCGTGACAAGTTATACCTTTGAAAAGATTACTGCGGCACATACAATTACAGCCGTATTTAAGAAGGTAAACGACGGCAATAACGAAAAAGATCCGTCAGAGGTCACATGGAAAAACCCGTTTACCGACATTAAGGAATCGGACTGGTTCTATGATGCCGTAAAATATGTAAATGAAAACGGCTTTATGAAGGGTATAACCGATACGGAATTTGCACCGGAAAATAATATCACAAGGGCAATGTTTGTTACGGTTCTTTATCGTATTGAAAATGAGCCGGATATGTCAAGCGAGATATTAGGTTACCCGTTTGAAGATGTGGATTCGAAAAGCTGGTATACGGATGCGGTATATTGGGCACGCAAAAACGGAATTGTCAACGGTGTCACCGACAACGAGTTTGCTCCCAATGATAATATTACCCGTGAGCAGATGGCGGCAATAATATTCAGATATGCCAAGTATAAAAATATTGCACCGACGGATAATTGGGCAATTAAACTTGACTATGCCGACCTTGAGGAAATTTCCGATTGGGCAGCAGAAGCTGTTATGTATTGCAAACTTAAAGGTCTTATGCAGGGCAAGGATAACAATATGTTTGATCCCAAGAACAGTGCAACAAGAGCCGAAACCGCCGCAATATTGCAAAGACTCACGGAAAACAAGTACACAAGCCGCCTTGGCTATTCCATGACCTACAATTCGACTGCGTTTACGCTTGATGACAGCGGCGAGCACGACACATTTGTTTATAACTCAAAGACAGACTCACCGATTTACATTGCGGTTCAGCCTTGCACCGACTTTGATGTTAAAACAGCCGTTGACGGACTTATTTTGCAAAGCGGTCGCGATGATGTCAAAGCAACAGAAGTATACTTCGGCGCTGACAGCATTAAAACGCAGAGCGTTTATATTGAGAAAGATGTAAACGGCATAAAGCAAATTCAAGCGTTTTATGTAATACCCGTAGGCAGCGGCTCTATGATTGTTGAAATAGGCAGCTATGTAAGCACCGATGAAAAGACAGATTCAAAAATTGAGGAAATGTTAGGTACATTTTCCTTGAAGGAAACAAAATAAAAGGTTTCAAGAACTAAGTATGTCATCCAAGCGGGAACGCTTGACAACACCCCCGTTTGAAATTTCAAACGGGGGTGTTACTGTATGCAGAGGTGTCGGATTTTATAGTGAGTAACCGCATATTTTATCTGCGGTCTGCGAGGATTTAATTTCTTGCAGGCTTTATTTTTTCTTCTGCACCCCCTAAAAACACCTGTCGTTTCTCCGTATAACAAAGGAGGACTGATTTATGGATAGTAATCTCACAATAATAAAATTACGGTTAAAAGGTTATGGCTATAAAAAAATTGCAAAGTAATTGTCATTATCTCCGAATACAGTAAAGTCATATATAAAAAGGCATCCTATGGAATTACGAAATTCAAGGGAATTTTCGGTTTGTCTGTGCTGCGGAAATGAACTCACACAAATGCCAAAGCAAAAACAGAAAGTTCTGCTCAACAGCGTGTAAAATCCAATGGCATAATAAAAATGAGGCAGTAAGCAAAGGAAAAATCATCGCAATATGCAAAAAATGCGGCAGAGAATTTTACGCTTTCCCGAGTAAACAGCGAAAATACTGTTCAAGAGAGTGTTATGACAAAATGAGGTGCGAAAATGAAAATGAAGATTACGAGAAAATCTGTGAATATAAACGCACCATGATTATAGCTGACAGACTTTTGTCTCAAGGCATAATCTCGGCGGAAGATTACCGTAAAATTGATAAAACTATAGCCGATAAATACGAGGTAAATTCGTGTAGTATGTATGTGACCGTACAAAATTAAATGAGGAGATTGCCAAATTAACCGAAGAACTCAAAGTGGTGTCAGAGCTTGTGAGTAACTGCGTACATGAGAATGCTCAAAAAAAGCAGCACTCAAGACACTTACACAAAAAAATATAACAGCCTTGTGCGAAGGTATGAAAAAGCTGAGAAACGCTTAAATAAAGCCACTGCAGAAAGAGATAAAAAGATAAATAAAGAGCGAGAATTAAGATTATTTTTTGAAACATTGGCAGATAACCCCCAGCTGATTGACAGCTGGGATGAAGAATTGTGGATAACATTGGTTGAAAAAATGGAAGTAAAATGTGATAAAATATGCACGATATTCCTTAAAAATGACATTAGTGTTGAAGTAGGAATATAGAGGAAAACATAAATTAATACTTGTGAGTTCGGTAATGATGCCGGACTCTTTTTTTACAGCGTAAAATGCTTGCTAACCCCGATTATTGCAAAACGGCCAAAAATTATAGGCAGCTTTTCTGTGATGCCCGCCGTACTGTCAAAGTGCGTTTTA